>TARA_R110000772_G_scaffold39035_3_pt1 | contig 67183 bp, 56 predicted proteins | sample TARA_R110000772 | Tara Oceans TARA_R110000772 (sample SAMEA4397948) | marine metagenome | biome: Polar Biome; feature: [SRF] surface water layer (ENVO:00010504); material: water (ENVO:00002006), including particulate matter (ENVO:01000060) such as... | depth 5 m | reverse complement strand
AGACCGCCAATCTTCGGATTGGTAAGGGTGAAAGGGTGCGGTAAGAGCGCACCGGGCCGCTAGTAATAGTCGGTTGCAAGGTAAACTCCACTCGGAGCAAGACCAAATAGGGTTCCTTATGGCGTGGCCCACGTTGGAACCGGGTAGGTTGCTTGAGCCATAGAGCGATTTATGGCCTAGACGAATGATTATCACTTTCTTCGGAAAGGACAGAACCCGGCTTATACGGCTAACTCACTCATTCAATAAAAAACCCGCAGTGCAAACTGCGGGCTTTTTTGTGTCTAAAATAAAAGTAGGCTCGATATAACCTGATACGACCTTATAAAACTAGCTCCCTGATTTTTAACTAGATAATATTTTTACCTTGCTCGGGATCGCGGGATTGATCTGCTTGCTCGCGTATTTCATCGGTGTCGCTACTTACGTCATCTAAGTTTTTGGCTTGAGCTTGTGTTTCTGATACTTTTTTAGTTGGCGCTATAGGCTCACTTTTTTCTGGGGTTACAGCTTCAAGGTTAGGATCGCTAAGTATAATGCGTTCTCTGGCATCGTCTGGCATGCTGATGTTATGACTAGTAAATTCGTTTACTAATTCTCGCATTAGCTGTGAGGCCACTTTAGCGGTACTGAACTGCTCGCTATTAACCCAAAAAAATAACGTAAAGTTAATTGTTGATGAGCCTAGGTTTTTAATTAATACCTGCGCAGGTGGATCGGTTAATACTGCGTTTTGTTGGTTTGCAATTGTGAGGGCTAGGGTTTGTGCGCTGCGTATATCGTTATCATACCCTATGCCTATTTCTACTTTGCCGCGCATTTTAGGGTTGGCAGTGAGGTTTTTAATAATATTTTTGTACACAGTGGCATTAGGTATTTGAATATGGTTACCGTCGTAGTCAACTAAAGTGGTTGCGCGAGCGGTTACTTTTTTAACTATGCCGAGGCGGCCTTCTACCTCAATTACATCATCTATTTTAAAAGGGCGTTGTATGCTTAATAATAAACTAGCTATAAAATTTTCGGCAATATCTCTAAATGCAAAACTGAGAATAAGCCCTATCAAACCTGTGCCACTCATTATAGCTACGGCAAACTGTGTCAGCCCAGCTAAACGTAAAAATAAGTAAATACCCAATAGTAGGATTAAAATACTTATACTTCGTCTTATAACCAGATGAATAAGTGCACTATCGGTTAAATATTCAATAGGTTTAATTAATAGGCGTGATAACGGCCTGGCAAGGATGTAACTTATTACAACTATAATAATCCCTAAAAATAGGGTGGGTAAGGTTTGCACTACTACATGTAGGAATTGCATGCTTTGCTCTTGCAAAAACGCCCACGACAATACATCGGCTTTAATGCTTGGAGTAGCAGGGGCTGCATTAACTGCAGTTATAATGTTATTTAAAGCACTGAGCATGGGGGTTATCCGTGTTAAATCATCTTTATAAACAATAATAGCAAGTTTAATACCAAGCGCATTGGTGTTGGCAAACATTTTGCTCTCTTACTGCTATATAACAAAGGAGTTAAAATGAGCGATGTAAAACGTGGTCAAGATGCACAGCAACCAGTAAATATTCCGTTGCTTGGTTGGTGGGATATTACTAAGCGTATTTTTACTCAAATGAGTCGTGATAATTTATCGTTAGTGGCCGCTGGCGTGGCATTTTATGCGTTACTGGCTATTTTTCCGGCGCTTGCTGCACTTGTATCTATTTATGCCTATTTTGCATCACCTACAGATATAGGGGCGCATTTAAGTCAGGTAATTGAGCTGCTACCAGAGAGTACCGGAGAGTTAATTTTGTCGCAAATAGCCAGTATCGCCCAAAGCTCAAGTACTAGCTTGAGTTTGAGCGCAATTGGCACATTAATATTAACTATTTGGAGTAGTTCAAAGGGCAGCCAAGCATTAATTACAGCCTGTAATATAAGTTATCAGGAATATGAAAAACGCTCATTTTTTAAAGCACAACTTGTACGCTTTCTGTTTTCGATTGGCGCTATTGTAGTGGCTATTTTTGCGCTGTTAATTATTGGTATTTTACCGGTAGTACTTAATTTAGTGGGATTAAAAGAAAATATAGATTTACTCATCACGTTTATTTCATGGCCATTATTAGCATTTACTTTTAACTTTGCCTTAGTGCTTTTATACCGTTACGCGCCGCATCGTAAACCTGCTAAATGGCGTTGGATCACCTTAGGATCTGTTATTGCGACAATTTTATGGATAGTCGCTTCAATTGGTTTTTCATTTTATGTATCGAAATTTGCCAGTTATAACGAAACTTATGGCTCGTTAGGTGGGGTGGTTATTATGCTGATGTGGCTATACATTAGTGCTTATATTGTAATTTTAGGGGCGACAATTAATGCTGCCTCAGAGCAACAAACTGCAATAGATAGTACAATAGGCCCAGATAAGAAAAGAGGTGAGCGCGGAGCCTATGTTGCCGATCATCTTGATGTGAAAGAGCTTAATAGGTAAGTAACTTTACAAGTACTCATAATAGAGTACTTGGGTAATGTTTGGTGCCTAACGCTGTGGTTATTTTAGTGCAATGATTTGGCTTGTGGTTAGTAAGCTCATAAACTGCTCTTTAGGTAAGGGTTTTGAAAATAAATAGCCTTGCCCATAGTCGCAACCAGCTTCAAGTAACAGTTGCATTTGCTGCTTGGTTTCTATTCCTTCAGCAATTACTTTTAACCCTAACTGATGCGCCATAACGATAATGGTTTCGCACAATACCAGCTCCTGGCTACCTTTATTAATGTTATCAACAAAGCGTTTATCTATTTTAAGGTAGTCGGTATCCATTTCTTGTAAGTAAGCGAGAGAAGAGTAACCGGTGCCAAAATCATCAAGGGCTAATTGCATTCCCGACTGAACCAGTGCCTTTAAACGGCTTTGTGTTAAAGCCTCAGGGTTGACCATTAAGCCTTCTGTTATTTCAGCAACAATTGATGATGCAGGCAGGTTTGCTGCATTAAGCATAGCTCCCCACTCATCTATCCCGCTATCTGGGGTAGATAGCTGTATTGGCGATACATTAACGCTCAGCTGAAAATCATTGGTTATGTGTGCTTTTATATCATTGAGTGTTTGTAATGCTTGGGAGAAAACAAATTGCCCAAGTATATTTATTTGTCGGGTTTCCTCAGCTAACGGAATAAAGTCAGCAGGGCTTATTAAGCCTTTTTCAGGGTGACGCCAACGAATTAATCCTTCAGCTTTGTGTACGTGCAAGTCTTTTAGGCAGACGATAGGTTGATAAAACAATTCAAACTGCTCAAGCTCTATTGCTGTTCGTAATTCTTTAAGTAGCAGCATGCGCATTTGCGCTTTTTCGCGCATGTCATGGGAGAAAAATTCAAAGCCATTACGGCCATTAACTTTTGCTTTATACATTGCTTGATCGGCTGCTTTGAGTAACTGCTCAGTATTTTCGCCATCATTAGGGGCTGAGGCAATACCTATACTGGCACTAATAAACAACTCTTCGTTTTCAATATAAATAGCCGATGACAAGCTAAGTAAAATATTTTCAGCTATTTGCTTTATATGCTGTTCTTTAATTTTACTAAATACGATTACAAATTCGTCGCCGCCAATGCGGGAAACAAACTCGGCATTTTTTGCTGACTCTAAAATACGCTGCGACACAAATTTAAGTAAAGCATCACCATAATGGTGCCCTAAAGTGTCGTTAACGTCTTTAAAGTGATCTATGTCGAGCAACATAATAACCAGTTGCTCGGCATTATTTTCTACACGCGTAAAACATTCATTTAAACGTTTTTTTAACTCTAATCGATTCGGTAAGTCAGTAAGGTGATCAAAGTGAGCTTGTTTCCAAATAAGCGCATCGGCTTGTTTTTTTTCTGTTAAGTCTGTAAATATGGCTATACGACGAACCGGCATGTTATTGTCATCATACACAGTATCTATAGTTAACCATTCCACGTAAAGCTCACCATTTTTACGGCGATTAATAATTTCTCCCTGCCAACGCCCCGTGCTTGTTAGTTCTGCCCACAGAGCCTGATAAAATGTCTTATCGTGCTTGCCAGAGGACAAAACACTGATCGTTTTATTAATTACTTCTTCTTTAGAAAAAAGCGTGGTTTTACTAAAAGCAGGGTTAACATCGAATATAATGCCATTTTCATCGGTTATAGCCATTCCTTCACTACTGTTATCGTACACAAGCGACGCTAAGTGTAGGGCTTCTTCATTTTGTTTGCGCTGGGTTATATCGCGTAGCACTACTACAAACTCATGGTTAGTTTGCATTGGGTTTATTCTGGCTTCAAAGCTTTTAATATCAGTTTGGCTTTGCAAGGTAAACTCTAAGTTACTTGAGCTTTTTGAAGTTGAAGTAGGGAGGTTATTGAGAATTAACTGTGCATTACGCTCAGTAACAAAACTAGCTAAAGTTAAGTTGTTTACCGATTGCGTAACATCAGGAATATTAAATGATCCCCCAATATTAGAAACATCACCTTTGTTGTTAATCTTTAAGTAACTATCTGGCAGCGCACTTAATAAACTGGTTAACTCATCGTGTTTATTTTTAAGGTTAGCCTCAGTAGCTAAGCGAGTTTCAGCCATTATTTTAAAGCGTTGATATAAAACCTTGAGTTCGGGGCTGTTAGGAGTGTCATTTTGCTCAGATGGCATAACGCCATTTGCTAAGCTGTCGGTTGCTTTAGTTAGGTTATTAATAGGTGTAAAAATACTTACTTTAAGTAGTTTGTAGGCAATAAATGTTAGCAGTAATAAAAAGATTATAAATACAGTTAAAGAGATTATAAAGTTATGATTTATTTGTGCTAAAACATCGGTGACGGGTAAACCAATATAAATATCTAAGTTGTTATTATGTGGATCGTTATAAATAGTTGAGCGAGAAAAAATACGGATAATACCTTGCTCATCTGTAATAAAATGAGAATCAGCCTGCATCGACTCCACATAACTTTGGGCAATGCTATTACCTATTAAAGTAGTGTTTTTGGGGTAGTGAGCTAAAATTTTAGTGTTAGAATCAACAATGGCAACTAACGATCCATCAGGTAAGTTAATTTCATTTATTGCTGCATTCCACCAATCTAAGGCAATCACAATTATAACAGCGCCTTTGGTAACCCCAGCGGTATTTTTTAACGACAGCGCAAAATTCACCGTTGTTGTTTGTAAACTTCGATCTAGCTGAAAATAGCCTACAGATAGCATGTCGCTATTTAATGCATTTTTAAAATAATCTCTATCTGCAATATTTATATTTTTTACTTGCCCCGATGTGGCGCAACTAATATTCCCCTGCAAGTCAATCATGCCAATATTAGCAACATTATTGTAGAGTGACTTAAATAGCTCAAAATAGTCAGGGCAGGTGGTTAGCAGCTCATCATGCTTGCTTTCTTGTTGTGCGATATAGCGCGCTAAACGCTCAATATCATCAAGCATATTTTTTTGTTGTAATGAAAAACGGTTGGCAATATTGGTTGCTTGTAGCTCACTTTGCTTAATTGAATAGCTACGTTCTAGTAATAACGTAAAAATGATCACAGCGATCCCAGGAATGCTAAATAAAATAAGCAAACGGTAAAGCTGATTTTTAAGTGAAGTGGTAAAAATAATAATGCCTTAATAGAGATTTACGCCAAAAATAATTGTAGCTAACTTTTTGTTTAATAACCATATAAATATTAAGGATTAAAGCATTGCTTATTAAATCAAAAATCAGCTGTAATAACTACTATAACAGCAAGTCATTTTATAACAGTAATGTTTTAGGATAAAAGCTAAAATTCGTTTAAAAAGAATAAATGGTACGAATTAAACATATATACGTAAATTTTCAGTGTGATTAAATAGTGTTATCTACTTTATTGGAGCAATAAAATGAAAGTAATTAAACAACTAAGTGCGCACGCAACCCAAGATGGTGATGGCGTTAATATTAGTAGAATTCCCGGTTTTGATGGCAAGCACCTAGATCCCTTTTTAATGATTGACGAACTAAAGTCAGATAATAAAAACGATTACATTGGCGGTTTTCCTGCGCATCCTCATCGTGGTATGGAAACCTTTACCTATATTATTAAAGGTGGCTTTGAACACCGTGACCAAATGGGTAATAAAAAGGCCATAAAAGCAGGCGATGTACAATGGATGAGTACAGGTAAAGGGGTAATGCATAGTGAAATGCCATTGGCAGATGCCAATGAAGGGTTACATGGTTTTCAGATATGGATCAATATGCCCAGTGCAGAAAAAATGCGCGCACCAATTTACCAAGATACAACAGCGCATCCTGCGCCAGTTGCCACCAATGATAATGGAGTAACACTTAAAGCATTGGCAGGCACATGGCAGTTTGCCGATCAGGCTTTAACATCAAGCCTACAAACGCTCGCTGCAAATGCCGCTTTAGCTGATGTAACTTTACCTGCAGGACAGCGTTTTGAGTTGCCACCACTGAGCCAGCAAAAAGTGATGCTATATATTCATACCGGTTCGTTAACTACGCAAGCAGGTAACGTTATTGCAGCAAAACAGCTGTTAATACTAGAACCAGGGAGTGACATTGACTTATATACAGAGCAAGGAGCAGGTGTGCTTATTTTAGCTGGTGATGAGCTTCAACAACCAATTGCTCACATGGGGCCATTTGTAATGACCACTGAAGCTGAAATTCAGCAAGCTATTCGTGATTATCAAAACGGTGAGTTTGGTAATATTTAGAATCGCCGATTTATGATCAATGATCAATTAAGCCGCTTAACAAAGGCTAAAGCTATCAATTAGTGCTGCGCTATTATTTATTGCGCGGCACTGGTTTTATCCATTAAGCTAATAATCTTGCTAGCCAAGCATATTTTTTGATTAAACCAGATTTAGTACTACTAGCCTGCACAACAGCACCGGCTAAAAATGCGCTTGAAATACCAACTTTGGTAACCGCAAAGCGTTTTAATCTGTACTTAAACGCCATGTGATGTTGGCGTTTTAATTCACTTTGTAAATCCATTTGTTTACTAAGATTATTCACCGCTTTGTTTGGCGACTGAATTAAATAGTTAACCAGCATTGTTATCTCCTTGAAGGTTAAATAACCTGAACTTTGGATAATAAATCTATCTCAAACAGCTACTTTAAGCGCTAACTGCGTTGAATTTACTTGCAATAGGCCAGCTATTGACGCGTCAATTCGTCTTGTTTTCACTGAAAGTTTCTGGCTAGAGAAAATAAATTTAAACATAGTTATGATTCAATACGTTAGTAAATCTTTTAACCAGAATTCAGGTTAAATAACTGTTTTAAGCTACGTAATGTTTTACTAAAGCCAATTTTGTTACTTAAATAAATAGCACTTTTCCAAAGCCAAATTAAGCCTATAACTTGTAGTAAAGTTGCGGTTGCTATACTTAGCCATACAGAGGCAAATAACTCATAAACTCCAAAGCCAATTGCGCCCAATAAAACAATCCACAACAAAATCAAACCGCTGGCAAAACAACCCAAAAGTATAGTAATGAGTGCAAGTGATCTGAGCGACAAATGCCACTCAGCTTTTGCTAATTGTTTGGTAAGTTTGCCTTGCGTTTTGTAGTCATCCTTAATTTGCTCAGAATAGGCTAAAAGCTTAGCAATATGATCTTGCCAATCTTCCTTTTGGCTCGCGTCTTGGGCCGTTTGATTTTGAGCGTCACCATCCTTGGTCGCTGTTGTTTGTGGATTATTCATCATTGTTTACTTACGACGAAACAATGCAGTTACTAGCATACCTGCGGCAAATGCAATTCCAGCTGTTGCTAATGGGTTCTCTGCTGCAAGGGTGCGTGTTTTAGATGTATATTCACCTAGTTTTTCACGGGCAATGAGTTGCTTTTCACTCAGTGTTTCAGCAGAGCTAGTTGCCCCTTTTCTTACGCTGCTCTCTGCTACGGCTGCTTTACTAGAAAGTGCATCTACTGCGTCGTGTGCAGCCGATGTTGCTTTTTCTGTAAAGGGTGCTTCGTTAACTTCAGGTTTAGTCGCTGTAGTTGTTGATGTTTTAGTATTTGTTGCAGTAGCCATAATCAATCCTTAATAAAAATAAAGTTAAAAAAATTTATTGGTAAGTATATAGCTGCAATGATCAAACCAACTTTAAAATAACTTTAACTACATGATTTATATTAATATATGTGTTTTACGGTTGGCCAGCTTTAACTTGAGTCGTAACAATTGCCATATAATTGAGTAAATTTTACAAATGGCTAAATCATGCCTTAAAATTTGTAATTGTTCACTGGTTATTCAGTAAGCAAAAAGTGTAAACGAAAGGTTACTTAAAATGATAAGAAAAAATCTCACCACGAATTCCATTTTTTCCCACTTAATTCAATCGCTTTACGCTAAGCCTTATTTTTTCTAGCTTTGAGACGCGTTAAAGGAAGCCTGATTACTTGACAAAAAGCCTTGTCAAGCCCTAAACTGGAGCACTGTGGTAAAAAGTGGTTTATAGTGGATCAAAATGGATCGGGTTAATCAAAAGTGTTGATTAAAACAATTTTAAAGTAGGCTTTTTATGTTTCGTGGCGCAAGTTCGCTGAGTTTGGATGATAAAGGACGTTTTGCGGTACCCACTAAGTACCGAGACGATCTATTGTCTGAAGATCAGGGAACGGTTATTTGTACCGTCGCATTAAATGAGCCGTGTTTATGGTTATATCCATTGGCACAATGGCAAGAAATAGAAAGCCGCCTAGCAAAAATATCTAATATGAACCCACGAGCCCGTCGTATGCAGCGCATGTTGCTGGGTAATGCTACTGAATATCAACTTGATAAAAATGGCCGGATTTTGCTAGCGCCTTCGTTGCGCGCCCATGCAGATCTTGGCAAAAAAATCATGCTAGTTGGTTTAATGAATAAATTTGAAATATGGGATGAAGCGCGTTGGCATCAGCAAATGCGCCAAGATACAGAGCTTGAAAGGCTTGGTGATTTTGAACCACACCCAGATTTAGATAATTTCACACTCTAACGGCACAATAAAAGGCAAACAATAGCTAATGACAGCACAATTTGAACACGTATCCGTGCTTATGGACGAAACCATAGATGCACTTGCAATTAAGCCAGACGGTATATACATGGATGGCACTTTTGGACGTGGCGGTCATTCAGGTCAAATATTAGCGCGCCTTGGTAGTGAAGGTCGCCTACAGGCCATAGATCAAGATCCACAAGCAATTAAATCGGCTGAAAAATTTGCAGATGATCCACGCTTTGCAATTGCTCATACACGCTTTTCAAACCTATACGATGTGGCTGAGCAAAACGATCTGATTGGCAAAGTTGATGGCATTTTACTTGATATTGGCGTGTCGTCGCCACAGCTTGACGATGCACTGCGTGGCTTTAGCTTTATGAAAGATGGCCCGCTAGATATGCGCATGGATCCAACCACAGGGCGCAGTGCTGCACAGTGGCTGGCCGAAGCTGAACTTGACGATATTACCCATGTTATTAAAAAACTAGGTGAAGAAAAGTTTGGTAAGCGCATTGCGCACAAAGTGCTGGAAGTTCGCGAACATACGCCAATTACCACCACTAAGCAGCTTGCCGACTTGGTAGATGAAGCGGTACCGGTTAAAGATAAATTTAAACACCCAGCTACACGAACTTTTCAGGCTATTCGCATTTATATAAATAGTGAATTAGAAGAAATTCAAACAGCATTACAATCTGCGATTAAAGTTCTTAAGCCAGGTGGTCGCTTAGTTGTTATTTCGTTCCACTCTTTAGAGGATCGTATTGTAAAACAATTTATTAGAAAGCAAAGTCGTGGCGAGACGCTACCTCGAGGTTTACCTTTAACTGACGCACAAATAAATCAAAATTTGACATTAAAAGCTGTGGGTAAAGCCATTAAGCCAAGCGCTGCAGAAGTAGAGCGTAACCCACGTTCACGTAGCTCTGTACTTAGGATTGCGCAGAGGCTGGGATGAGTAAAAAAGCGAGCTATCGTCAACCTAATTTATTTTTTGAAATAATTAAAGGCCTAGGTGCTAATAAGCTTACCTCGGCCTTATTGGTTGTGATACTCGCTTCTAGTTTAACTTTGGTGCAAATAACGCACCTTGCGCGAGGGCAACTTATCGAGCAAGACTCGTTACTGCAACAACGCGACGAATTAGATTTAGAGTGGCGTTACTTATTAGTAGAAGAAGAGTTTTACTCTCAGCATGCACGCATTGAAGAAGTTGCTATATCGCAGTTAAAAATGAAACGGCCAACCAGCCAAGATGAGCAGGTGATAATACTACAATGAGAACTCGCGGCAAAAAACCGGTTAATAATTTAATCACATGGCGCTTTACTTTAGTTTGCGCAGTGGTGTTTTTAGTGTTTGTAACACTGGTAGCCCGTGCTGCTTATTTGCAAATATTAGAACCAGATAAAGCCCGCTCAGAAAGCGATAAGCGTACGGTGCGAGTTGAAAAACTGCATGTACAACGAGGCATGATATTTGACCGCAATGGTAAAGAATTAGCGGTAAGTGTACCTGTAGTGAGTGTGTATGCAGACCCCAAAGCACTGCACAAATCATTGGTATCTAAAGTACTAAGGCAAGCACGTAAAAATGGTGAAGATCACCAAGCATTAGCAGAAAATGCTGCTGAGCTAGATAAGCGTACTGCACTTTATTATAAAAACGATTTGCGCTGGCGTGAGCTTGCCGATGTTTTACGTTTAGAACCTAAAAAAATAAACTCACGCTTGCTAAACGATCCAACGCGCCGCTTTGTATATTTAAAGCGTCAAGTAACCCCCGCAGTGGCAAATTACATTGGTGATTTACGCCTACCAGGCATTCATTTACTCGACGAGTCAAAACGCTATTATCCCGCAGGCGAAGTAACTGCGCATATTATTGGCTTCACAAATATTGATGGTAAGGGTATTGAAGGCATAGAAAAGCTTTACGAAAATGCCCTTACAGGTGAAGAAGGCCGTCGTACAATTCGTAAAGACGCCCAAGGCCGTGAAGTTGCAGTACTTGACGAGCGAGAGCGTGTAGAGCCCGAAAGCATTCACTTAAGTATTGATCAGCGCATTCAAGGTATTGCTTACAAAGCGCTAAAATCGGCAGTGCTTACTTATAAAGCTACATCTGGCTCTGCCATGGTGGTAGATGTTAAAACCGGCGAAGTATTGGCTATGGTAAATAGCCCATCGTTTAATCCTAATAATTTAAATGACGCTGCCCCGCATAAGCGCCGTAACCGTGCTATTACAGATTTGTTTGAACCAGGTTCAACCGTTAAGCCTCTAGCCATTTTAGCTGGGCTAGACTACGGCGCAATTAAGGCCGATGACACCATTGACACCTACCCAGGTTGGATGCGATTAGGCGGCAGCTTAGTACAAGATACCCGTAACCACGGTGAGATGACGCTGCGCGAAATTTTAAAATATTCCTCAAATATGGGCGTTGCTAAAGTAACTCAGTTGCTACCCAAAGATTATTTAGTGGGATTATTTCAAAAGGTAGGATTTGGATCGGATTCTGGCACCGGTATGGTGGGTGAAAGCAGTGGGTTGTTTTATCCAAATCGCCGTTGGTCTGACTTCGAAATTGCTACATTATCATTTGGTTATGCTATTGCGGTAAGTACCGCGCAAATGGCACGTTTTTACACCATGTTAGGCGCAGGCGGAATTAATCGGCCATTAACCATTTTAAAGCAAGATGACATCCCTGAGGGGGAGCGTGTTTTTAAACAAAAAGACGTAGAAGCGGTTGTACACATGATGGAAAGTGTATTTGAAAAAGACGGTACAGCGCGCAGAATTAACGTAGATGGTTATCGAGCTGCTGGTAAAACAGGTACTTCTAAAAAAGCAGCTGTTGGTGGCTACGGTGACGAATATGTAGGCTACTTTGCCGGTATTGCACCTGCAAGTAATCCTAGATTAGCAGTGGTAGTGATGATTAACGAACCCGGCGGCGATGTGTACTATGGAGGTGCCACTGCTGGCCCTGCATTTGCAGAAATCGTCTCTAACGCATTAAGAATATTAAACGTAGCGCCCGATAAGGAAGAGGTAGCGTACGTAAAAGGTAAAGAGAACGATGCGTGATTTAAAAGCAATTTTAAAATATATAGAGATAGATGCCCCCTCGCAGCAGGTAGGGCACCTACGCCTTGATAGCCGGGAAGTAACGCCCGGTGATGTATTTGTGGCAATTAAAGGTCATCAATTAGATGGCGGACAATTTATTGCGAAGGCAATTGAAAATGGCGCGGTTGCAATTATTGCCGACAGATTATGCGAATTTGAAACTAGTTTTGAGCCACTTTACTTAGTGTCAGAGCTGACTAAAAAGCTCCCTGAGCTGGCGAGTCGCTTTTACCAGCAGCCAAGCCACATGCTTGATTTAATTGGTGTGACAGGTACAAACGGTAAATCGACCACCACGGCTATGATCGCTCATTTAGCGCAGTTTTGTAACAGCCAGTCGGCCATTATTGGCACCTTAGGCTATGGTCATCCAGATAATCTAACACCACTAATAAATACCACGCCATCGTCGGTTGATTTACAACGAATTTTAAATGATTTAAAGCAGCAAAATACCAAGCTAGTGGCGATGGAAGTGTCATCCCACGGATTAGTACAGCAGCGGGTTGCACAGTGTCAATTTAAAGCGGCGGTATTTACTAATTTATCGCGCGATCACCTCGACTACCATGGTGACATGGCGCGTTATGGTGATGCTAAGCTAATGTTGTTTAAAGACTTTGAGCCTGAACTTGTGGTTCTTAATCAAGATGATGGACAAACAGATCAGTGGCTCGAAAAATACAGCTTTAACAGTTTAGTGTGTTACGGGCGAAAAAACTTACCACCTAAAAATGCACAGTTTGTGTACTTTTCAGACGTTACTTATTCAGCGCAAGGCATAGCAGCACAATTAACTACAAGCTGGGGCGATATTGCTATAAAGTCGCCGTTATTTGGCGAATTTAATTTATATAATTTAACTGCGGCACTTGCAACTTTATTGGGGCTAGGTTATCCGCTAGCACAATTAATTGCAGGCTGTGCGCAATTGCAACCGGTAGCCGGACGCATGCAAGCATTTAGCGCCAAAGGCAAGCCAACCTGTATTGTTGATTACGCTCACACACCCGAGGCGCTTGCGCTTGCGCTGCAAGCATTACAGCAGCATGTACCTGGTGGAGTAAGTTGTGTATTTGGTTGTGGTGGCGACCGCGATAAAGGCAAGCGGGCATTAATGGCACAAGCGGTAGAGCAAAATGCGGATAAGGTTATTATTACCAGTGATAATCCACGTTCAGAAAACCCTGACGCCATTATTGCCGATGTAGCACAAGGTTTAGCGCAACCAACAAAAGCTTATTTAGAGGCCGATAGAGCAACAGCTATTAGTTACGCTATAAACAATGCCAAAGCAGACGAGGTTATTCTTATTGCTGGTAAAGGCCATGAAGACTATCAAATAATAGGTGAACAGCGCATCGATTTTTGCGATCGCCGTTACGTACAACAACAACTAAAAAAAGCAGTAAGAGGGACTCAAGCATGATCCCGATGGATTTTGATTGGCTAGCTAACGTGCTGGCAACCGATTATCAAGGTGATAATCAACCAGTGCTAAATATAAATACAGATACTCGCAGCATTTGCAGTGGTGAAGTGTTTTTAGCACTAAAAGGGCCAAATTTTGATGGTCATAAATTTATTGCCCAAGCAAAACAAAATGGCGCGATTGGCGTTATTGTGCAGCACAAAGTTGATGTTGATATTCCACAGTTTATAGTTGCCGATACCCGTTTAGCATTGGGAATTATAGGCGGCGCAGTAATGGCGCAAGTAGCCCCTAAAACTATTGCCATTACTGGCAGCGTTGGCAAAACCACAGTAAAAGAAATGTGCGCTGCAATTTTATCTGTGCATGGTGATGTACTAGCCACTAAAGGTAATTTTAATAACGATATTGGCGTACCGCTAACCTTATTACGCTTAGAGCCGCAACACCGTTTTGCCGTTATAGAGTTGGGTGCAAATCATTTAGGTGAAATTGCTTATACCACCGCTATGACCAAACCCGATGTTGCCGTGGTATGTAATGTAGCCGCCGCTCACTTAGAAGGTTTTGGCAGCTTAATGGGTGTGGCTAAAGCCAAAGGCGAAATTTTTGATGGGCTTAAAGATGATGGCGTTGCCATTGTTAATTGCGACAGTGAGTTTAGCCAATATTGGCTAGATAAACTCGATGGCCGTAAAGTAACGCGTTTTTCGAGCAGTGAAAAACTCGATATTTGGGCTGAAAATATTAGCCTAGATGAAAATGCTCGCGCTAGCTTTACCCTATGTACTAAAAACGCACAAATACCGGTTAAGCTTGCGCTACCAGGTAAGCATAATATTAGTAATGCACTTATTGCAGCAGCACTAACCAGTGAGTTTGATGTCACCCTTGAGGATATAGCCAATGCGCTGGCAACCATGGGGGATGTAAAAGGCCGCGTTAATTTAATTAATGTTTCTGACTTATTAACTGTGGTTGATGATACCTATAACGCCAATGTTAAATCGGTTAAAGCCGCCATTGATTTACTAAGTGACATGCAAGGGCATCGTATTTTAGCACTGGGCGACATGGGTGAACTTGGCGAAGAAGCACGTCAATATCATCAAGAAGTAGGCGAATATGCATTAGAGCAAGGCATCAATGAGCTGTTTACTTTAGGTGTATTAAGTCGCTATGCCAGTGATGTGTATGGCCTGCCAAATAGGCACTTTTCAAACCGTGAGCAAATGCTGCAACAAATTCAAACAAGTATTAAAAAAGTAGATAAAAAAACCACCATAGTCGTGAAGGGATCACGCAGTTCTCGCATGGAGCTTTTAGTAACCGATTTAGTTAATGGCCAGCAACAAGCCATCAATGGAGTATTTTAATGTTAGTTTGGCTGGCAGAGTATTTAACCCAATATTACACGGGCTTTAATGTTTTTTCGTACTTAACCCTACGTGCGATTTTAGGGATTTTAACCGCATTAATGATGTCGCTTTATTTAGGGCCTAAGTTAATTCGCGCTTTGCAACGTATGCAAATAGGGCAAACAGTGCGCGATGACGGTCCACAATCGCATTTATCAAAATCAGGAACGCCGACTATGGGTGGCTTACTGATTTTAGCGGCTATTTTTACCAGTACCTTATTATGGGCCGATTTATCAAATAAATATGTTTGGGCAACGTTATTTGTTATTGGCTCGTTAGGAGTGGTTGGCTTTGTGGATGACTACCGAAAAGTTATTCGTAAAGACCCTAAAGGTTTAATTGCTAAGTGGAAGTATTTTTGGCAATCAGTTATAGCCTTAGTTGTTGCTTGTGCATTATTTTTTACCAGCACTCAAGCCAATGAAACTTCGTTAGTTGTACCATTTTTTAAAGATGTATTACCGCAACTAGGCTTGTTTTACATTGTTATTACCTACTTTGCGTTAGTAGGAACATCAAACGCGGTAAACCTTACCGATGGACTTGATGGCCTTGCCATAGTACCCACTATTTTAGTGGCAGCAGCACTGGCAATTATTGCTTACTTAACTGGTAATGTGAATTTTTCGAATTACTTACATATTCCATATTTACCGCTGGCCAGTGAGCTTGTTGTGGTATGTACCGCAATAGTAGGCGCAGGGCTGGGCTTTTTATGGTTTAACACTTACCCAGCGCAAGTATTTATGGGCGATGTAGGCTCATTAGCATTAGGCGGTGCATTGGGTATTATTGCCGTATTAGTTCGCCAAGAGTTACTGCTTATTATTATGGGGGGGGTATTTGTAATGGAAGCCTTGTCGGTTATTTTACAAGTAGGCTCGTATAAATTACGCGGGCAACGAATTTTTAGAATGGCGCCTATCCATCATCATTACGAATTAAAAGGTTGGCCAGAGCCGCGGGTTATTGTGCGCTTTTGGATTATTTCAATCGTGCTAGTGTTAGCTGGCCTTGCGACGTTAAAGATTCGATAAATGCGATACTTAAGTGAGATAAAAAACAAACAAATAACAGTGCTCGGACTCGGTGTAACCGGTCTGGGCATTGTGCGTTTTTTAGTGTCTCAGGGTTTAACACCAACCGTGGTTGATAGCCGAATAAACCCACCGGGAATTGATTGGCTAAAACAAAATACGCCAACCTTAACTACCCGTTTTGGTGATTTGGACAGTGCCGATCTTTGCGCCAGCGATATGATCATTATTAGCCCAGGCCTTAGCTTAACAATTCCAGCAATTGCTAAAGCTATAAACGCAGGCGTTGAAGTGATTGGTGATGTTGAGTTGTTTGCCCGTATTAATACTAAACCTGTGGTTGCTGTTACGGGATCTAATGGTAAATCCACAGTAGTCACACTGGCGCAGCAGGTATTACTTGCTGCGGGTTATAAAGCAGCATTAGGTGGCAACATTGGCACCGCAGTGCTTGATTTACTACAAAGTGATTTAAGTAACAACGACGTTGATGTGTACGTATTGGAGTTGTCTAGTTTTCAGCTAGATACCACAACAAGTTTACAGCCAATTAGCGCCACCGTGCTGAATGTTTCAGAGGATCACCTCGATCGTTACGCCAGTTATCAAGCTTATATAGATTCCAAGCTGAGTATTTATAATAACGCAGCTTTAGTGATAACCAATGCAGACGACGAAGCCACGCATAGTAAAGTAAAATCCCAATTAAGTTTTGGTGCTAACCAGGGCGATTACAGCCTAGGCGAATATCAGCAACAAACATATTTTATGCAGGCTAACAAAGCCTTTTTACCAGTAACTAGCTTGGCAGTAGTAGGCAAGCACAATTATTTAAATGCTCTTGCGGTAATGGCGCTACTTAGCCCGTTTAATATTAGTAAAACACAATGCAGTACAGCATTTAGCCAATTCAATGGCCTTGCACACCGCTGTCAGTTTGTTGCTGAACGTGCTGGAGTTAAATACTTTAATGACTCTAAAGCCACTAATGTGGGGGCTACTATTGCTGCAATAGATAGCCTTGCAACTAATGGTCAACAATTAATAGTTATTGCTGGTGGGGATGCAAAAGGGGCCGATTTAAACGCCCTTACACCTTACTTACAGCAGCATGTTAAAGCGCTAATTTGCTTTGGAAAAGATGCCAAAGATTTAATGGCATTAACCAATAAAAGCCATTTAACCAATAATATGAGCGAAGCGGTAACACTGGCTAAGCAATTAAGCGAGCCCGGTAATATTGTGTTACTTGCCCCAGCTTGTGCCAGTATTGATATGTACAATAACTACATGCAACGCGGCGATGACTTTATACAATGTGTTATGGCGGAACAGCCATGATGGCCTTTGCCGATATTAAAGAAGCACTAACGCCCAAGCCTTCGGCGCAGCTCTACGATGTACCATTATTGTATTGCATGCTGATGTTAATGGGGGTGGGTTTTGTCATGGTTACCAGTGCATCTATGCCTACAGCAGACAGATTATTTGGTAATATTTATCATTTTACTATTCGGCACGGTATATTTTTAGCTTTGTCGTTTTGTTTATTTTGGATCACCACTTCAGTGCCTATGAGTTGGTGGAAAAAAGCGAATCCGTACTTGTTGTTAGTGGGTTTAGGCTTATTACTTATAGTGCTTATTGTTGGCCGAGAAGTAAACGGTTCAACTCGTTGGATACCCATAGGGCCGTTTAACATTCAGGCATCTGAGCTGGCTAAGCTATTCTTTTTTAGTTATATATCAGGTTATTTGGTGCGTAAACGTAGCGAAGTCCAAGAAAACATAAAAGGTTTTATTAAGCCAATACTAGTATTTGCGGCTTATGCAGGATTAATTTTAATGCAGCCTGACTTAGGTACTGTGGTCGTTATGTTTGTAACTACCGTGGGTTTATTGTTTTTAGCTGGTGCCAAACTTTGGCAGTTTTTTGTATTAATTCTAACCGGTGTTGCCTTGGTTATCGGGCTAATAGTGCTAGAACCATACCGTATGGCGCGGGTTATTGGCTTTTTAGAACCGTGGGACGATCCATTTGGCAAAGGGTATCAGTTAGTGCAATCGTTAATGGCTTACAGTCAAGGTGATTGGTTTGGCCAAGGCCTAGGTAACAGCGTACAAAAGCTACAATACTTACCCGAGGCGCATACCGATTTTATTTTTGCGGTAATAGCCGAAGAGCTTGGTTTTGTTGGTGTATCGAGCATATTAATAGTATTAGGCACCTTAGTGTTTAGAGCCTTACTAATTGGCCAAAATGCGCTTAAAAATGGTAAAGAATACGAAGGCTATTTAGCGTTGGCAATAGGTATTTGGTTTGCTTTTCAAACCATGGTGAACGTAGGCGCAAGTGCGGGTATTTTACCTACTAAAGGGTTAACACTGCCGTTTATTTCTTACGGTGGGTCGAGTTTACTCATGATGACAATTGCTGCTGGTATTTTATTACGTGTTGATTTTGAAACTAAAATGGCGACCAAACAAGCCACGTCAGGTGGAGCTAAGCGATGAGTAAAAAGTGTGTTGTAGTTGCCGGTGGTACTGGCGGACATATATTTCCGGGTATTGCTGTGGCCGACTACTTAAAGCAGCAAGGCTGGCAAGTAAGTTGGATAGGCACTCCCGATAGAATGGAAGCAACGGTTGTTCCTAAGCATAATATTGATATCAATTTTATTAATGTAAAAGGCGTACGTGGTAACGGAATAAAGCGTCTTATTAAAGCCCCATTCATGGTGCTTAATGCAATATTACAAGCGCGTAAAGTATTGAAAAGCGAAAAGCCCGATGTGGTACTCGCTATGGGCGGTTATGTAACTGGCCCAACAGGTATTGCAGCTAAAAGTTTAGGTATTCCGCTGGTGATTCATGAGCAAAACGCCATTGCCGGTATGAGCAATAAGTGGCTTGCTAAGTTTGCTAATCGGGTATTGGCGGCTTTTCCAAGTGCATTTGCTACAGGGCAAGCCGAGTTGGTTGGTAATCCAGTGCGAGAAAGCGTGGCAAATATTGCAGTGCGAGAAGTATCAAGCCCAATTAATATTTTAGTGGTAGGCGGCTCATTAGGAGCGCAAGTACTTAATACAACTTTGCCTGCTGCGTTTGCAGAGCTGGGTAATACCAATGCTATAAGTGTTTGGCACCAAACAGGTAAAGGGCACTTAGGCAGTGTTGAAGCTGCTTATAAGTCGCATAAATTTAGCACTGAAAATACAAAAGTAGCTGAATTTATAGATGATATAGACACAGCTTACGGCTGGGCTGATATTGTTATTTGCCGCTCGGGCGCGCTCACTGTGAGTGAAATTGCCGCTGCTGGTAAAATGGCAGTGTTTGTACCTTTTCCGCATGCGGTGGACGACCATCAAACAGCTAACGCACAGTATTTAGTTGTGGCAAATGGTGCATTACTAATGCCACAAGGGCAGTTTAATCAACAATCAATTGTTGCGCTTTTAAGCCCATATTTAGCTAAACCTTCATTAATTAAAGAAATGGCGGCAAATGCAAAACAGCAAGCCATTTTAGATGCCACAGCAAGCGTAGCTATGCACTGTGAGCAAGTAACCAATAAGAGAGCATAAGTGAAACAAACGTCAATAAGAGAGCAATATACACGACCAGCAATGCGTCGCATTGAAACCATCCACTTTGTTGGTATTGGCGGCGCAGGCATGGGCGGCATTGCCGAAGTACTCGCGTTTGAAGGTTATAGGATTACCGGTTCAGACATTGCGCACAGCGCTATGACAGACAGGTTAATTAAAGCCGGTGCAGAGGTGTTTATTGGGCATCACGAAAATAACGTAAAAGATGCCAATGTAGTGGTTGTTTCCAGTGCTATTGATGAAACAAATCCAGAAATTATAGCCGCAAAGGCCGCAAGAGTACCTGTGGTACGCCGCGCCGAAATGCTCGCTGAGCTAATGCGCTTTCGCCACGGTATAGCTATTGCGGGTACACACGGTAAAACTACAACAACCAGTTTAATTGCCAGTATTTATGCACAAGCTGGCCTTGATCCAACATTTATAATTGGTGGCTTGTTAAATAGTGCCGGCAGCAATGCAAAAGTAGGTAAAAGCGACTTTTTAATCGCCGAAGCGGATGAAAGCGATGCCTCATTTTTACACTTACAGCCAATGGTATCGGTGATCACTAATATTGAAGAAGATCACATGGAAACCTATGGCGGCAGCCTAGAAAAAATGAAAGACACTTATGTGGACTTTATTCATAACCTGCCGTTTTATGGCTTAGCTGTAGTGTGTATTGACTCTGAAGTCGCGAGCGAGCTTATACCGCGCTTTGGTCGCCCAGTGATTACTTATGGTGAGTCGAGCGATGCGGATTATCGCATGAGCGACTTTAGCCAGTCGGCAAACACGTGCAAGTTTACGGTAACCAATAAACATGGCGAGAGCTTAACCGCAACGCTAAATATGCCAGGCAAGCATAATGCACTTAATGCCACTGCAGCTATAGCGGTAGCAAAAGATCAAAATATTGCTAATTTCGCTATTTTAGAAGCATTGCAAAAATTTGAAGGTATTGGCCGACGTTTTCAGCACTACGGTGAATTTGAAAACGAACGTGGCAGCGTAATGTTAGTTGACGATTATGGGCATCATCCGTCAGAAGTGGCCGCCACTATTACCGCTGCTCGTGAAGGCTGGCCAGATAAACGTTTAGTTATGGTGTATCAACCTCATCGCTTTACTCGTACTCGCGACTTGTACGAGGATTTTGTAAAGGTATTAGCCGAGGTTGATCAGTTGTTATTACTCGATGTATACAGTGCTGGCGAAGAGCCAATTGTAGGCGCAGATAGTAAAAGCTTATGCCGTAGTTTACGCCAGCGCGGTAAAGAGCCCCGCCACGTAGCTAATAGCGCAGAGTTGGCAAGCGTATTAGCCGATTGCTTACAAAATAACGATTTAGTATTAACCCAAGGGGCTGGCAACATAGGGCAATTAGTAAAAACCTTAGCCGCTACGGGTATGTCGATAGAAAAACTTAAACAAGGTGAAGTATGACACAGTTAAATACGCAGTTTGGTAAAGTAGCGGTGCTGTTAGGGGGTAACTCAGCAGAGCGTGAAGTGTCATTAAGATCAGGACAAGCGGTATTAAATGCATTGCAAAATCATGGCATAAACGCCATTGCCTTTGACCCAAAAGAGCGCCCGTTATGGGAGCTAAATGAGTTAGCAATTGATAGAGTGTTCATTGCACTGCATGGTCGTGGTGGCGAAGATGGTACAGTGCAAGGTGCGCTTGAATTTATGAACCTGCCGTATACTGGCAGTAACGTACTAGGCTCAGCGCTGGCTATGGATAAAGTGCGTTGTAAGCATTTATTTAAATCGGCAGGGTTAAGTACCGCTCCTTATACCGTGGTTGATGCCAAAAAAGGCTTTGATGCAGCGGCAATAATGCAGCAATTTAAAAAAGTGATGGTAAAGCCGTCACACGAAGGCTCAAGTATTGGTATGGCACAAGCAAGCACGCCACAAGAGCTTGAAGATGCACTGAGTAATGCGTTTAAGTTTGATAGCCAAGTGCTAGTTGAACAGTGGATCAGTGGCCGCGAATTTACCATAACGGTATTAGGCGATGAAGTGTTGCCAGTAATCGAAATGACAACCCCCAATGGTTTTTATGATTACCAAGCTAAATATCAAGCAACCACCACGCAGTATCATTGCCCGGCAGATTTATCGCCTGCAGATACCGAGCACTTACAAGCAATGGCACTCGATGCATTTGATTTAGTAGGTGCTAGCGGCTGGGGACGCGTAGATGCAATGCAAGATCAGCAAGGTAATTTTTACTTATTAGAAGTAAATACAGTACCCGGTATGACCGAAAAGTCGCTTGTACCTATGGCGGCAAAAGCACATGGTGCAAGTTTTGAGCAATTAGTTGTTCGCATTTTGGAGCAAACACTTTAATATGCATCCCCTTTTAGAAAAAACGCTACAAATCAAACAGCAACTAAACTGGTCGCTGATTTTTGGGGTGAGTTTTTTTCTAGCTGTGGTAATCGGCTTAGTGCAAATTACCACTGGTGTATCGGATTGGTTGGTAGAAAATAAAGATGCCCAAATTAAACACTTAACGGTGCAGGGTAATCCTAAATATACCGACGAAATCGCTATTATTAGGGCGATTAAAAAAGCAGATTTAACTAGCTTTTTTGACCTTAATGTAAAGCATGTACAGCAATTGGTACAAGATTTACCTTGGGTGGCAAGTGTATCGGTGCGTAAACAATGGCCCGACACACTGCAAGTTTATGTAGTTGAGCACCGCGCTGTTGCGCATTGGAATAGTGACTTGTTACTTAATCAAAACGGCGATGCATTTGAAGCTAAAAGTAATAAGTTAAGTAAAAACTTACCTCAACTATATGGCCCAGAGGGCAGTGAGCAAGAAGCATGGATTGCGTTTCAGCAATTTGACGAAATGCTAAAAGTAAACGCATTAACGTTAAAAAGTTTAGCGTTATCGGAGCGTTTCTCATGGCAGTTGTGGCTAGATAATGGAGTGCGCTTAAATTTAGGGCGCAAAGATAAAGCTAAGCGTGTACAGCGTTTTATAGACGTTTATCCACGCATGGAAAAGCGTGCAGATGCTCAAATAGATGCAATCGATTTACGCTACGATACTGGCCTTGCAGTCAGCTTTAAGCCATTGCAAGAAGAACAATTACAAAATAAGAGTAAGGCATGACTAAGTCAGCAGAAAGAAACCTAGTGATTGGATTAGACGTTGGCACCTCAAAAGTGATTGCAACGGTAGGTGAAATCACCGCAGACAACAAACTCAGTATTGTTGGTGTAGGCACGCAAATATCCCGAGGTATGGATAAAGGCGGCGTAAACGATTTAAACTTAGTATCTGAGTCTATTCGCCGAGCCATAGACGAAGCCGAATTGATGGCTGATTGTCGTATTAGCTCAGTGTACCTTGGTATCTCTGGCAAGCATATACAATGCCAAAACGAAAGCGGTGTAGTAGCAATTAACAACACCGAAGTAACCGATGAAGACATTGAAAATGTGATTCATATTGCCCGCTCAGTGCCTATTTCAGCAGAGCGTAAAATGCTACATGCGTTACCACAAGAATACAGTATCGACATGCAAGAGGGGATTAAAAACCCACTCGGTATGAGCGGCGTACGTATGGAAGCACGTGCTCACATTATTACGTGCTCAAACGATATGGCAAAAAATATCGAAAAATGTGTACAGCGTTGTGGGCTTGAAGTTGACCAGCTTATTTTTACTGCACTTGCCTCATGTTACTCGGTACTGACCGATGATGAAAAAGAGCTGGGAGTAGCAGTACTTGATATTGGTGGTGGCACTATGGATATCACTATATACATTAATGGTGCACTGCGTCACTCAGCGGTTATTCCGGTGGCGGGTAACCAAGTAACTGGCGATATAGCAAAAATATTTCGCACACCTATATCACATGCAGAGGCACTCAAAGTACAATACGCCTGTGCTAGTAGCCAAATGGCCAGTAATGAAGACACCATAGAAGTACCGAGTGTAGGCGGACGCCCAGCTAGATTAATGTCACGTCATACATTATCGGAAGTGGTAGAGCCAAGATTTAGAGAATTATTTGAATTAGCGATGGAAGAAATTCGTCGCTCAGGGTTAGAAGACCAAATTGCAGCAGGTCTCGTTATCACAGGCGGAACTGCTAAAATGGCCGGCGCAATGGAAGTAGCAGAAGATATTTTCCAAATGCCGGTAAGAATAGGCAAACCAATTGGGATAGTTGGTTTGACAGACTATGTGGACGATCCTTCGTACGCAACCGCTGTTGGTTTGTTACAATACGGGCGTACCATGCAATCAATGAATGCACAAAAGTTGAAAGCAGAAGGGAATAATAATTTATGGAGCCGCATTACTAAGTGGTTCCAAGGCGAGTTTTAGTACTCAAGTCGGAGAGTAAACATGTTTGATATGATGGAACAACATAGCGAAGAAGCTGTAATAAAAGTAATTGGCGTGGGCGGCGGCGGCGGTAACGCTGTTGAGCACATGGTAAAACAGCAAATTGAAGGCGTATGCTTTATTGCTGCTAATACAGACGCACAAGCATTACGTAACTCAGCAGCGCACGTTACTGTACAATTAGGCACGCAAATAACCTCAGGGTTAGGAGCCGGTGCAAACCCAGAAATAGGTCGTCAATCAGCTGAAGAAGATGCCGATACAATTCGTGCCAGCCTTGAAGGTGCCGACATGGTATTTATTGCAGCAGGTATGGGCGGCGGTACTGGTACTGGTGCAGCGCCTGTAGTGGCAAAAATTGCAAAAGAGCTTGGTATTTTAACCGTAGCAGTAGTTACGCGTCCTTTTGATTTTGAAGGTAAAAAGCGAGCTGCAGCGGCTGAACAAGGCATTAATGAATTGTCAGAAATTGTAGATTCACTTATTACAATTCCAAACAATAAACTGCTTAAAGTTTTAGGAAAAGGGACTACACTTTTAGATGCCTTCGCTAAAGCTAACGACGTATTATTTGGTGCGGTTCAGGGTATTGCAGAGTTAATTACTCGCTCTGGTCTGATCAACGTGGATTTCGCCGACGTACGTACAGTAATGTCAGCAATGGGTCCTGCAATGATGGGTACAGCGTCTGCATCAGGTCCTGATCGTGCGCAAGAAGCAGCAGAAGCGGCTATCTCAAGCCCATTACTTGAAGACGTAGATTTAACTGGTGCTAAAGGTATCTTGGTTAATATTACTGCGGGTATGGACATTGCGATTGAAGAATTTGAGATCGTTGGTAACCACGTAAAAGCATTGGCATCAGAAAACGCTACTGTGGTTGTAGGTGCAGTAATTGACCCTGAAATGACCGATGAATTACGTGTAACTGTAGTTGCAACTGGCTTAGGTGGCGATCGTCGTCCGCAGTTTGGCATTGTTGATAATGGCTTTAAAAAAGCATCAGGTTCTGATGTAGCCAGCACTTCAAACCAAAGTAGCAGCATGTACGTACCAAGCTTTGCAAGCCAAGGCACAAGCGCTGAAGAAAACACTGCAAAGACGCAAGTTGAAAGTGACGAAAAAACAACTTCATCTAGTGCTAACAAAAGCACAACGAGTGCTGCAGCGCCAAGTAACAAAAAATCAGACAAGTCAGAAGGCGGAGATTACTTTGATATTCCTGCTTTTTTACGTAAACAAGCTGATTAATATAAACAGTATTTCGTTTGAAATGTGAACGAATATTGCAATTGCGGCGTATTTATGTTAGTATCCGCCGTCTAACTGTAACTGAATTTAAGTGAGCGAACCTATGATTAAACAGCGAACGATTGCACAAGTAGTCAAAGCCATAGGAATTGGACTTCATAAAGGTGAGAAGGTCACAATAACTCTCCGACCTGCGAGCGCAAATACTGGGATTGTATTTCGTCGTGTCGACCTTGATCCGGTTGTTGATTTTGAAACAACACCTGAAGCCGTTGGTGATACGCAATTATGTACCTGTTTAATTAACAAAGATGGTGTTCGCTTATCAACTACTGAGCATCTTATTGCCGCTGTTGCTGCAATGGGTATTGATAATCTAATTGTAGAATTAGATAGCTCAGAAGTGCCAATAATGGATGGTAGTGCATTACCATTCATTTATTTGTTACAAAAAGGCGGTATTGAAGAGCAAAATGCAGCAAAACGCTTTATTCGTATTAAAGAAAAAGTACGTATTGAAGAAGGCGATAAATGGGCCGAGTTAGAACCGTATGACGGTTTTCATATCGACTTTGAAATTGCCTTTGATCACCCAGCTATCAATGAAAGTCGCCAACGTATTGGTTTAGATATTACGACGAAAAGCTTTATTGAAGAAATTAGCCGTGCACGTACTTTTGGTTTTATGAAAGACATTGAATATATGCATGCTAACAACCTAGCATTAGGTGGCAGCATGGATAGCGCAGTAGTACTTGATGAGTTTAAAGTGTTAAATCCAAACGGTTTACGCTACAGCGATGAGTTTGTTAAGCATAAGATATTAGACTGTGTTGGTGACATGTTTATGACAGGTCATAACATTTTAGGTAAAGTAACTGCATTTAAATCGGGTCACGATTTAAATAATAAATTACTACGTAAATTAATGGCTACTGAGTCAGCATGGGAGTGGGCAACCTTTGAAACGCCTGTAACGATGCCTGCACCCGGCCTTGAATTAGCGCCAGCCTAATTTATTGCTCACACAGTTATAAAAAATGACGCTAATTAGCGTCATTTTTTTTGCCTATTGAAAATACTTTAAGTGCGTAGCTACCTACAGCTCTAAAATACTTTGTAACTGCTTCAAATGAGTAACGGTATAGGTAGGCTTTATACCCTCGGGCAACTGCTCGTTTGGGTGTTGTAACCAGCAGGTATCAATCCCCGCATTATTACCGCCTAAAATATCGCTTGTGGCAGTATCGCCAACCATTAATATTTGGCTTTTATCTGGGTTACCCATTAATTCAAAGGTATGGTCAAAAATAGCTTTATTAGGCTTAGCTATGCCCACTAATTCAGAAATGACTAACCATTCAAACATATCTTTTAAACCAGTATGCTCAAGGCGCACGGTTTGTAAACGTGCAAAACCATTAGTAATAATACCTAACTTAGCGTGGGGCTTAAGTTTATTTAACAGCTCTATGGCACCGGGTAGCGGCTCGCATATTTCTGCCATAGCATCTAAAAATGCATCATTAAGCTCTTTTGCTGGCACATTTAGTTTAGTAGCCCATTCGCTAAAGCGAGTAACCTGCAAGTAGTCGGCACTAATGTCGCCATTTTGGTAATCAACCCATAGTTGCTTATTGGTTTTTTGATAATGAAGATAGTCGGCTTGGCTAAAATCTACGTTATATGTTTTAAACATGCGAGTCATGCCCGCTAAAATATCAAATCTAAACAAGGTTTCGTCTGCATCAAACAGCACGTAACTGTATTTCATTAAACTTCCTAAAATTAATTTGTTTGGCAATAAAGCGCTGAATGTAAAAAAGGTGCCATGGCCAAAGTAAGTGCCTGAGTATAGGTACTTTCGCGGGTGGCGTGGTTATTAGTGAGTAAACCAATAGCGCCGCCTTGCTGCTTTATATTGGTGGTATTAAAAGTCTTATCCATAACATCGCCAAGCTCTGCACCATTAAGTAATGCGTTATACAGTATTTGCGGCAAAGGTAGGTTGCTACTGCGTCCTACAACTTGATTTACCGCGTTATCGATAACTACATAGGCAAAGGTTGCGGCACCGTAACTAAATTGCTCTGCACCGCCTTCCATGGCCACATAATAGTGGGCTTGGTAGTGCTCTTTGCAGTAATTCACTCGGTTTTGTGCGCCAATGCGAGTTTGCTCTTCACCAATAGGTTGATCAGGCACACCCGAGGGAGCATTTACACCTTGGCAGTCAATGTCACGCTCTGGAAAATATATGCTAAAAATGCACTTAGCAGCATTTATTTTTACTGGGTTTTTAGAGCCCACAATAACTTTTAATGGTTGCGACATGCTGATCTCACTTTAAGCAAAATCAGCAGTGTACGTGAGTTGGCTTTAACAAAAAAGGGCAGTGGGTTATCCAATATCAAATAGGTAAATCCAGTGGTGCTAGGTTTTCTAATGCTCGTTTTTTTAAAATAATATCTTTAATGAGTGGGGTAAGTACCAACTCCATTGCCAAGCCCATTTTACCGCCAGGCACTACCAAGGTATTAATACGCGACATAAAGCTACCTTGGATCATCTGTAAATAGTACGGAAAATCGACATCTTCAATGCCCCTAAAGCGGATCACCACAAAGCTTTCATCGAGTGATGGAATGTCTTTTGCGCTGAACGGGTTAGAGGTATCTACGGTAGGGACTCGTTGAAAGTTAATATGGGTGCGTGAAAATTGTGGAGTAATATGGTTAATATAATCGTCCATACTGCGCACTATAGATCCCATTACCGCTTCGCGTGAGTGACCACGATCAGAGGTGTCGCGGATCAGCTTTTGGATCCACTCAAGGTTGATAATGGGCACCATACCAATAAGTAAATCTACATGTTTTGCTACATCCACATTGTGCTCTTGATCTACAACAGCGCCATGCAATCCTTCGTAAAATAATAAATCGGTATTTTGCTCTAGGTTTTGCCACGGAGTAAATGTGCCGGGCAATTGGTTGTAAGGCACCGCTTCGTCAAAGGTATGTAAATAACGACGCAGTTTACCTTGGCCGGTTTCACCGTAGCTATCAAATAGGGTTTCTAGTAAACCAAAGTCGTTGGCTTCGCGGCCAAAGTAGCTAATATGTTTGCCTTCTTGTTGCGCGTCACGTACTTTTTTTTCCATTTCAGGGCGAGTGTAACGATGAAAGCTATCCCCTTCGATAAAAGCCGCACTAATGTTAAGGCTACGAAAAATATGTTTAATTGCATTCGTGGTGGTAGTTGTCCCCGCACCTGAAGAGCCGGTTATTGCAATAATAGGATGTTTAGCTGACATATTAATTCTCTTTTATAAGACCCGGTTAGTTATAAAGATGTTGCTGGTCTAGGTCAAGTGACGTAATCAGCAAATAACGTTATCATGGGGTGCTTAAAAATAAAACGAGATAGAGCATGAAATTTTTAAAACCACTACTAGGGTTGTTTTCAATAAGCGCTTTAACGCTCTCAGTAGCACAGGCAAGTATGCCCAAAAGCCAAGTATTATTAGCCGATTTAAATACTCCTTATGGCCTGCAAGTTACTATTGTGAGCGACAGTGATAGTTATAATAATCAGCCTCATATACACAATAATGGTGTTTACTTTACCCATGAAGTATTAAGTATTGAGCAAAGCCAAACCGATATTGCTTACTACGACTTTGCAACAAAACAAATTATTAATATAACCAATACGCCAGTAAGCGAATACTCACCAACCGTAATGCCAAATAAACAAAGCTTATCGGCAATTGTGGTAGAGGCCAATGGCAAGCAAAAGCTATGGCAATATCCGCTTGATAGCGAAGTTGCAGCAAGTCGTATTTTTGACTGGATAGAGCCAGTGGGATATCACGCATGGGGTATAAATAACGATTTAGTAATGTTTATTTTAGGTGAGCCACATACATTACAATATAGCTTGGTTGCAGCGGCAAAAGGGCAAGTTGTGGCAAAAAACATTGGTCGTACGCTTATTTACAATCATACAATGGCGCAGTTTATATTTAGTTACACCCAAAATGAGCAACATATTGTAGCGCGTTTTAATCCACAAACTAAGCAGGTAGAAAACTTACTTAGATTGCCGCTACAAGTACAAGACTTTATCTTAAAAGACGACAGTACGCTGGCTTATGCGCTTAACAACCGTGTTTACCAACGTAACCTTAGTGGCAATAACACTGTATCGCAATGGCTGGATTTAACACCCTATTGCCATACCAATATTACCCGTATGAGTTATAACAACGACAAACTTGCTTTTGTTTGTGATGTAGCTGAGGACTAATTTAAATAAATTTCAGACTTTATAATGCGTATGCGTTAAGGTTATGCGCAAATTTAACTAATAGGGATTACAACGTGGCTTATAGTGCAGACGAGCTTACTGAGCAGCTAATTAAATTAGAGTGTAGAAGTAATTTTAAAATAAAGAATATTGCCGAATACATGTTAGTTAATTCAAAAGAAGCGTTTTACACGCACAGTGAAGGCGGCAAAGGTAAAATTATAATTCGCCCAGCATTTGAAGTGTTTAGTGATGATTTTACCGATATTGATGGGGTAGTGCGTACTCAGGGCTATTTTCATAGTAGCGAAATGACGCGTTTTCCTACGCGCATTTATAAAAGTGCACAGCCGATTCATTATGGTGTCGCGTTTAAAATAAACTCTGAGCAAGCAGCAAAAGATTTTATTGCTAAACTAACGATGATTTTAGGCGGGTAATAGTAAAGGTTTATAAATCAGCTTTCAGACTTCAGATTTAACAAAATATCGGCCAAGCTGGGTTTAGGTTATAAGTAGGCAAGGCAGTATGCCGCGCTTTTTTAAAGCCTGGTAAATTTAACACCACAGCGCAAAATGCTAGGTATTAGTAAAAAACAAACCAAGCTCGCAGTAAATTATTAGCTACGAAGCTTGGTTTTGTTATCAGCTCTAGGCTCTAAAATAAAACCTAGAACCCTAATATAGCTACTTACCTTTTAAGAAGTTATTAACCGATTCAAGCTCACGATTTTTCAGTGCAATACAATCATTAGTACTTTCTTCTAGTTTACTTAAAGTACGAGCGTAACCTGGTATTTCAGCTAACTTAGTATTAAAGAAGCTTTGTGTTGTGGCAAAGCTATTTGCATCACAATTTGCAGTCGTAAAATACGGTAGGTTAGGGATAAAAAACGGCGGTAAGCTTGCTGTTACTTTATCGTAATTACTGTAAACCCAGTCAATAAACAGCGCTTGGCGCTCATCAGTATAGCTTTGTCCTGCTAAAATAGTGCGCATGTCGGATGCGGTTACTTCATCTGTTAAGCTGTAAGCCAATACTGCTTTTTGCAGTGCAGGTTTTGCAAAGTAGCCCATAGCCGAGAGCATATTAGTACGTACTTGTGGATCTTTGGTGGTTTTAAAGGTTGCCATAAATTGATCAAGCAACGCTTTATCGCCGTTAAAAGCAGCTAAAGTTAAATAAGTACCTGCTAAGTACGGGTCTACTTTTTGTGGATCGTTTAAATAAACCTGAGTTTGCTGTTTTGCTTTATTGATCACATTTTGATCTTCGCCATCAAAACCTAAACGCGATACAACCGCAGCTCGAAGTTGTGAAATAGCGCCATCTTCACCTACTTTTGCCTCTAAGCCATATTTTTTAGCCGCAGGGGTTACTGCACCACGAATAAATTTAGGCCATAAGTCTTTATTGCTATCGTCTTTAAAGGTGCGTTGTTGCGATACTAAATAGCCCAGCGCGGTATTAGCAACGCGAGGGTGGCTGTCGCTTATAAATACTTCAAGCGTTTGCATTAACTTAGCGGCCGATATAACACCAGCATCAAGTAGTGCATCGGTAGCAGATAATAACGCTAAACGTTCGCGGTCATCTAGCTTGTCAGCAGCATTGTCGATAAGCGCACTAAACTGTGCATCGTCCATCACCCAGCGGTAATAACCCAATGCGCCTTGATCGGGATAAATCCACTCGGGTGCAAAATCTAAATCTAGCGTTTGGCTTTGTTTATTAAGTAATACGTTCGCTGTTTTTACTTTATCGCCCGCGCCATATTTAATTGCAACAGGCACATTCCATAATTGCTCAGGCGCATCAACACCGGCATTTACAAAGCGACTTTGCGATATAGTTATTTTACTACCTTGCTGAGCTACTTTAATCAGTGGGTAGGAAGATTGCTCAATAAACGATTTTAAAACACTCGCTACATCTTTATTAGAAGCTTTGCCAAGTGCTTGCCATAAATCGGCAGCTTCGGCATTTTTATAGGAAAATTCTTTTAAGTAATTTTGAATACCTTTTTGAAAGGCCTCTTCACCTATCCAGTTTTCAACCATAGCAAGTACCGAGCTACCTTTGCTATAAGCAAGGCCTAAACCATCCATAATATCGGCTTCGGTTTTAATTGGTTTACGAATTGGTTTAGTACTCAAACGTGCATCAAGTGGCATAACGTTATTTTGTGGTAAATCTAGGTGCGATTCAAATTCAGGGTTTAGTTGCTTGGTAATTTTTGCCGCCATCCAACTAGCAAACGCTTCGTTTAACCATAAATCGTTCCACCACTTCATCGTTACTAAGTTACCGTACCATTGGTGTGCAAGTTCGTGAGCAATAATAGACACATTGCGTTGTTTTTTACTGCGCGTAGCGGCAGCTAAATCAACCAATAAAATATCTTCTCGGTAGGTTACAAGTCCTGAGTTTTCCATGGCACCAAACGGAAATTCAGGTACAGCCACCGAATCTAGTTTTTGATACACATAAGGAATACCAAAATACGCCTCAAGTGCGCCTAGTACTTTTGGCATGTTTTCTTTTGCGTACTGGGCTAAATGAATTTTACCTTGTGGGGTAATTACGCGCCCTGGCACCGACATACCTTCAACATTAAGCTCTTCAAAAGGGCCCACAGCCATTGCTACTAAATAAGAAGGAATAGGCGGTGTTTTATCAAAAAAGTGGGTGGTCATGTCGCCATTTACTGTAGTTTTAAGCTCAGGTGTATTGGCATATACTTTTTGTGAGGTAGGCGCGGTAATAGTGAGCTGAAATGGAATTTTGTAGCTTGGCTCGTCAAACACCGGAAATGCACGGCGCGCATCACTCATTTCAAACTGAGTAAATAAGTAAGGTGTACCTTGATCTAAGGTTTTATATAGCCCAACACTTTGGCGATTATATGGCGCTGAAAAATCAATTTTTAAGGTGTATTTACCCGGCTGAATTTGCTCATCACAGCTAAATTTTACTTTACCGGTTTTGAGCATTTCGCTGTTTAAGTCACAATTTTGCTCGCCAAGTAATTGTGCCATTTTAGTTGCGTAAGCCACGCCGTTTAGCTCTATGTAGTTAGTTGGCTTGAGTACTTCTAAAATAATTTCAGTCATTCCAGTAAAGGTATCTTGGCTTGGATCGAGTGTTAACGACACTGATTGACTGCTTGGTTTTGCGAGTTTTTCAATTACGAATTCGTTAGCATTTGCGGCGTTCATCGCGAATGCAACACTTACGGTTAAGAGGCTTTTAAGAAACATAGTATCCCTAGTTTATTATTGTTATAAATGACTAAAGCAGACAGCGTTACCACGCTACTTCAATAGAAACGGTATTATATGCGGATATCCTAGCAGCTTTCTTTTATGGAGTAATCGAATAACCCCGGATTTGGACGAGTAAAGAGTAACAAAGTTTGTCAGTGACTATCGCGATTGATAAAGCGCTGCCAATGCAGTTGTGAGTTAATAACGCGAATTTGCCCAATTATGCTATTTAACACTGCTACATTGCTATAATTTGGGTGTGGGTATTCGTTAAAGCCCATTAAATAATTAAACGCGTCTTTAGAGTTGGCTTGCAGTGCATAAATACGTACTTGCTGCTCAAAGTTAAGCCGCAGGCTACTTATAGCGGTTTTCATTCCGAGTTGGTCAATGTTTGGAATTGCACATTTTTGTAAGTAACCAGCGCGCTCGCCTTCGCCGCTAAACCAAATGCGAACTTTTTCGCTGTAGCGACCGGTTTTAGCTGGCAAGTCGAACATTAATCGCTGTTGGTTTTGGCTTTTTATAAATGCTAAATAGTCGTTAAAGCCAGCATTAATTAGCGCTTGATGTACAGGAATAAGTCGCGGTTTTATTTTTCCGTGGGTATGAAAACTAAAACATAAAATATTTTGCTCAACAGTTAAGTCATCAAGTGTTAAACAGCCTATTTCGTCACTATAAGCGCCCGTATAGTAAGCAATTAATGGCAACCAAAAATGCCAATGTTTTGCTTGTTCACGCACCACGCGCATATCGCCATAAATATAGCCAGTGTAAAGTGTGTGCAGCTCCATAGCTGAAAAAGGACGGCGACCAAGATGGGTTTTCAACGGTGTACCTTGAAAATAATGACAAAATACATTTTATACCCAAAACATAGCAAGATGCGAGTATGTTTTGGGTATAAATACTTATACCTAATTAATTAAAACAAAAAAGCCAACTAGCACGAATGCAGTTGGCTTTTTTTATGCTTTATTAATTAAGCTATAGTGAATTATTCACTTAATGCGCGTGCTAAACCTACTGGTTCAATTTCTACGCATACTTGGTCGTCATTCCAGTTAAGGCCAACTAAAGCATTGTCTTCGTTTAGGTCTTCAACCCATTCATCTAAAAATTCATCAAGGCCAATTTCTACTGGGCTGTACTCTTTCCACTCGTCTTTACACTGAGCTTTAGCAGCCGCTTCGCTTTCCCAAAGTAGTAATACGTCAGTCTCGTCAAATTGATTTGAATCACACACTACAAAGCCATTATCTTCTGCACCTAGTGCCCAAATTACTTCGCTCATACGTACTTTTTCAACAAAGTTGACTAGTTCTGATTCAATCTCGATATCGCTCATGTGTTTACCTTTTTAAATTAATGACTAGGACTGGTATTTATTGCTGCTTGGCGTTGGCCATATTGCTCATAAAAAGCAACAAGCGCTGAATGCTGACTAATGTCGGTTAGTTCACGAAAGCAAATCCAATCAAGCAGGCAGTATAAACTGATGTTGAGGTATTCACAGCCTTTAAATTCATCATCAGTTAAATGATCATTTAAAAAGTGTAATGTTTCAACAATACGTTCGTTTTGCAAATTAAAAAATAACGCATCACTTTGCGTATCAAAACCAGAGCGCTGGCATAAAAGCATTTCCACTAAAGAGTCATTACAGGCATTAATAGTGGTAAGTAAGTGCTCTTGCGGCCAAGTTAATTTTGGCTGTGCTGTTTTTTCAAGTAAATAACGCAGTATTGAGTTTGAATCACTAAGGGTTAAATTGCCATCTACGAGAATAGGGATTTTGCGTGCTGGGTTTTTGCTCACCATAGTTGGGCGATCTTGCGCTGAAAAAATATCCAGATTAATAAACTCTAAATCACAGTTATTTTCCAGCGCCCATATTCTAATACGGCGTACATAAGGCGAGGTAACAGAACCAAATAGTTGCATAATTACTCCATAAAAAAGCCGCATAAGCGGCTTTTTTCAAAATTTACAGTACAGAATAAGTTACTCTGAACGGCTGGTTACTTCAAGTAAATGGTAACCAAACTGTGTTTGTACTGGGCCTTGTACTTGATTAATTGGCGCAGAGAACACCACTTTATCAAACTCTGGCACCATCATACCTGGGCCAAACTCACCAAGAGCACCGCCATCTTGACCTGAAGGACAGTTAGAGTGTGCTTTTGCTAACACAGCAAAGTCTTCACCTTGTTCAATTTTTTCTTTTAAATCTAAACACTGTGCTTCACTATCTACTAATATATGTCTTGCGCTTGCCACTGTCATAAAATCTCCTAATAATTAATCTGGTTGTTTTTTAATCATACTAACGTGTATTTTAGTTAGTTTAAACTAATTGTAACGGTTTTAACCTAGTTAATAGCTAATGTCGCTTCAATTGCTGCAGTTAGTTTTTCTGATTCGGGGGCTACTTTACTGTTAAAGCGCGTAATTGTTTTACGATCAGCAGACACTAAATACTTATAAAAATTCCAATTAGGTGAGCTGGTTTGGCTATTTAAGTGTTTAAAAATAGGGTTTGCATCGCTGCCGCGCACTGCGCTGGTGGCAAACATAGTGAAAGTAACCCCGTAATTAACAAAGCAGACTTTGGCGGTGTCTTGTTCGTTGTTTTCTTCTTGAAAAAAATCATCAGAAGGAAATCCCAATACCACTAAGCCTTGATCTTTATATTTATTATAAACCGCTTCAAGCCCTGCAAATTGCGGCGTAAAGCCACAGTTACTCGCTGTATTAACAATTAGCAGCGGTTGGTTTTCAAATTGGCATAAGTTAACAAACTCTTTTGAGCGTAGTTTACGCAAAGTAACGTTAGTAAAGTCTTGGCAGTTATTTTGTTTTTTAATGGGGTGCTCAGCCGTGCTTTGCGCTTGAGCTAATGCGGGTACAAGTAACGCCATTAATGCTAATAATATTATTTTTATCATTTTTAATGCCTAAAGTTAAAAGGTTACATATTGTTTATAGCCTCAATGATACGCTAATATAAACGCAACTGATCAACCTTATCTAGACCTTATGACAATCCGTTTAGCACGCCCAGAAGATTTAAAAACTATAGTCGCAATTTATAACGAAACCATTGCCAGCAGAATGGTTACCGCCGATACCGAAGAGGTAAGCGTTACCGACAAGCAAGCTTGGTTTGATAGTCACACTTCTCAGCGGCCAATTTATGTATATTCTGAAAATGACCAAGTGTTAGCATGGCTGAGTTATAAACCGTTTTATGGGCGCGTAGCTTACGAAGGCACGGTAGAAATAAGTATTTATATTACCGCTAAAGCACAAGGCAAAGGTTTAGGTAAAACACTGATGGAGTTTGCCCAAACGCAAGCTAAGCAACTTAATATTAAAGTGCTGCTAGGGTTCATTTTTAGTCATAATTTACCCAGTATTAAACTATTTAAACACTTTAATTTTAGTGTGTGGGGCGAGTTACCACAGGTGGCCATTATGGATAATAACCCTTACAGCTTAACTATTTTTGGTAAGCACTTATAACCGTAGCGATTAATTAAAAGTGCTTACTCCACACCTAAACATTTAAGCGTCGCGGGGTAGGCCTTTTTCAACAATTCTGATAAGCCTTGCGGTTTTACGCAGTATAGTACCTTGCTTATTGCGTTGCTGTTGCAGCGCCCAATTTATATGCTCTAAAACCAGTTCACTGCAAGCTAAGCTTTTATCTTCTAGGGCATGAATAATGCTAGGGCTAAATTCAGCATTACCTAAGCCTACAGCCAAATTACGCAACCAACGCTCGTGGCCAATACGACGAATAGGGCTGCCTTCGGTGTTTTTTAAAAAAGTGGCTTCATCCCAAGCAAACAGCTCAAGCAGGTCTTTATCTTTTAATTGGATGCGCGGATGAAAATCATTTTCGTCGGTAAGTTGGCCATAACGATTCCACGGGCAAACTAATTGGCAGTCGTCACAACCATAAACGCGGTTACCTAATAATGTTCGGTATTGCTCTGGAATAGGGCCTTGTAGCTCAATGGTTAAGTACGATATACACTTACGTGCATCTACCACGTAGGGCTCAACAATAGCGCCAGTTGGGCATAGTGTTATGCAGGCTACGCATTTACCACAGCCTTCAAAGGTGTTTTCTGCATCTATGGGCAGCGGTAAATCAACAAATAACTCACCTAAAAAAAACCAAGAACCGGCTTCTTTATTAATAAGTAATGAGTGTTTACCGCGCCAGCCCAAGCCTGCTTTTTCAGCAAGTTGGCGCTCAAGTACCGGGGCTGAGTCGACAAAAGGCCTAAAACCGTATTCGCCAATTTCGAGCTCTATTTTTTGGCCTAATTTTTTTAAGCGATTACGCATTAATTTATGGTAGTCGCGGCCAAGAGCATAGCGACTTATATACGCTTTTTCTGAGTTTTTAAGGGTTTTGGCAAAACCTGCATCGGGGGGCAGGTAATTCATTTTTACCGAAATAACACGCTGCGTTCCGGGCACTAACTCAGCAGGGCGAGCGCGTTTCATACCATGAGCGGCCATGTAATCCATATTGCCATGGTAGCCGGCGTCGAGCCAACGTTGCAGCTGCGTTTCATGCTTGCTTAAGTCTATATCAGTAATACCTACTTCGCTAAAGCCAAGCTCTTGTCCCCACGCTTTAATTTGTTGGGCAAGGTTTTTATAATCAGGAACTGTGTCGCTCACATGCATCACACGGTTAAATAAATAGCTGGGTAATTTAACATATTTAGCTTATGGGTAAAACGCTTGTTATACCCATAAGCTTGTTAGCAAATACCTATTTTTAATAAAATAGGTATTACTGCACAAAGCGTTTTAGTTGTTGTTGTGTTTGTTGGCTGAGGGTTTGTGATTGTTGGCAATCATTAAGTGCTGTATCTATGGTTTGTTTGGCTTGCTCGCCAAGCGCTACAATATGCTCTACCGATTGGTGGGTTTGATTTTGTGTTTGCTCAAGTAAGTGCACAGCCTCGGCAATTTGTTGTAACTGTTGCTGGTTATGCTCAAATTCAGTAAGCATATTAGTAAAACCATTAGAAGTACTATTAATTGATTTTTGCGCATTGTGTGAGTGAGTAATTAATTGCTCTGACTCTTTATTTGTTTCGTTTACTAGCTCGTTCATTTGGTTTATAAAATCACTAATTTGCCGCGTTGCACCACTTACCTTAATTGAAAGAGTACGTACTTCATCGGCAACTACCGCAAAACCACGTCCCGCATCACCGGCTCTTGCTGCTTCAATGGCGGCATTTAGGGCTAGTAGATTGGTTTGATCAGAAAACTCTTCCACCATTTTTAAAATGCTACGAATGTTTTCACTGTTTTCTTTTAAGCCTGAAATAGTTGCCGAAAAGCCGGTTAGCATATCGGTTATTAATTTTACTTGTTGCACTAAGGCCGACAACTCTGTTGCCGAAAGCTTAACAAAATTTAAATGCTCATTATTTACTTTATGCACGCTGTCGGTATTACTTACTATATTTTGTAAGCTCTGCGCTATTTGGTTGCTGGCATTTATAATGGTATGGCTTAAATGTATTTGTTGTCCGCTTAATTGCTCAGTATGTTGCATAGACTGAGTTACTTGCGCGATACTTTGCACGCCTGCTTGGGCGCTATTGTAGGTTGTGTTTAGTAGCTGATTTAAATGAGTAGTAAAAAGATTGTATTGCTCGCTTAGTTCACGAAACTCATCATAAGTAAAATGGGGTAACTTTGCCGATAAGTCTGCATCTTGCTGGTTTATATTTATTAGCGTGTCGCGCATTGCCTTTACTGGGCGCACCATTAAAAATCGCATATAAAATAGGGTGAAAATAAAGCCAGCCACAATCACTAAAGCTAATGCCCAAAATAACCCAGTACTTTGTTGGTTTAGGGTTAAGCTTTCATACAGCCAAAATAAAGTAATAGCCTGAAATAAAAATACAAAACTTAAATTACCCACAATTTTGCGCGTTAAGGTAAAAAAAAGTGTTTTTTCTAAAAAATTATAAATTCGCATATAGCTACTCATTATGTACAGACCATTTGGTTATTATTAATCACCTAAGTAAGCTTTAGTTTGTGCCGGATAATTTGTAAAAATACCATCCACACCTAAATCTAGCATCAGCTTTATATCTTGTTGTTTGTCTACAGTGTACGCATAAATTATTAAACCACGTTGTTTTGCATCATCTACAAAGGCTTTATTTATAAAGTTTTTATCTACATGAACACTGTACGCGCCCAAGTCTTCAGCAAACTTTGCATAATTAATTGGTATAGATGACGTTAGTGCACCCATTTTTAGCCAAGGTAAGCGTTTTTTTAACCAGGCTAGTTGATGATGATCGAACGACGACACTAAAATGTTATCTGCTGAAATGCGTTTTTCTGTAATGTTTTTTTCAACTTGAGCTGCAAACTGTTCAAGATTAAAAGTATGTTTTAGCTCTAAATTTAAGAGTGTTTGATTATTATTCCAATCAAAAAGTTGCTGTAAAGTTGGTACTTTTTCGCCATTACCAGCATTGAGTTGCATAATGTGAGCAGCAGTAAAGTTACACACTTTACCTACGCCGTTAGTGGTTCTATCAAGCCAAGTGTCGTGAATGATCATGTAATCATCAAGTGCGCTTTGTACATCTACTTCAATGCCGTCAACGCCTATTTGTAAGGCCGCCATAATGGCGCTTTGGGTGTTCTCTGGAAAGTGCCCACTGGCACCGCGATGGGCAAATACTTTCATTGGCGTGATTTCCGTGCAATAGACCAAGTTTCAAAACAAGCAGCGCTAACAATTAATGCACCACCAATAAAAGTGGCGATAGAGGGGCGCTCATGCAAAATAATAATAGCTAATAATGTGCCGTAAAGTGGCTGAAGACAAGCAATTAGCCCCGCGGTTGCCGCCGATAAATGCTTTAAACTGGCAGCAAATAATGAGTGTGGAGCTGCGGTAAATATAACTCCCGCAACTAAAATAAGCACCAAATCGTGATTAGTGGTCGCATAAATAGGCACTTCAATAAACGCGCAAAGCATTAGGCTGGCAACCAAGGTTTGATAAAACATGGTTTGCGGGCCACCGTATTGATTAAAATAGCGCTTATGAATGATATTACGAATGGCAAAAAAGAACGCCGAAATAACCCCAGTGATCACCCCAAGTGTTACATCATTCCCTAAATTTGCATTAGGTATTAATAAATAAATGCCGATTAACACTACCGCCGCACTAATAATATCTTTTGCTTTGGGCTTACTTTTATGAAAAAACGGTTCTAAAAACACGGTTATTACCGGGTAGCTAAAAAAAGCCAACATACCAATGGTGATCCCAGCAAGTTGCATTCCCGCAAAATAAGTTACCCAATGTATGCCTACTGCCACACCGAGTAACAGGGCAATTAAGTAATCTTTACCTTGGTTTAGCTTAATCGGTTTTTTTTGCATGCCGAGCAAAATAAAAATAGCGATGCCGGCTATGGCTGCACGATACACGGTAATGTCGAGTGCATTTAAACCAATTAACTTTGCAAATAGCGCAGTGCCGCCAAAGAGTAATACGGCAATGTGTAGGTAAATTAAACTTTGCTGTTGCGACTGCATGTTATTTCCTTATGTTGGCTCATCTAAATATTGCAGACAATGGTTAAGATGAATTTTTGATTTTTCGTGACAAATGTAAGCAAAGTTAGCTGTATTTAAGGTAATGTAACTAAAATCGAATTTACTTTTAATATTCGTTTAGCTTACACTCGTTAGTAGGTTACTGCGTTTAAAATTGATAAATACAGGAATTAAACGTTTATTTGTAAAGTTGTGCGTAAAAACACTAAACCAAGCTTGAGTGTATTAATAACAAAAACGCGCTGCTGAAACAGCATTAATAATTAAAATAATGAAAAATGAGGGAATAAATGACACGTTTTATAGCAATAAAAACCGAAGAAAGCACGGCCGTTTTAACCATGAATACCCCCGAAAACCGCCATAATCCAGAGTTTTTGGCTGAGTTTAATCAGCATCTTGATCAAATAGAAGCCGATAAAAATATTAAGTCGGTGGTGCTTACATCTAACAGTGAAAAAAATTGGTCATTGGGAATCGATCTAGAGTGGATGGCTAATACGAGTAATACCCCAGAAACAATTGCCGGCTTTATGAGCGATGTAACCGCGTTATTAAAACGCATTGTTACGTTTCCTATGCCGATTATTGCCGCGTTAAACGGCCATACTTTTGGTAATGGTGCAGTATTGGCCTGCGCTTGTGATTTTAGGCTAATGAAATCTGATAAGGGATTTTTTTGTTTTCCTGAAGTCGATGTGATGGTGCCATTTTTACCCTCAATGTTTCCTATTATTAATAAAGCTATTCCACAAGCCTTTTTTAACCGTTTAGCTATGTCGGGTATGCGAGTAGGGGCACAAGAGTTATTAGATAACAAAGTAGTAGAAGCTATTTTTGCCGATGAAGCTCAATTACAAGCAGGTGCGCTGGGCTTTGCACAACAGTTTAATAAAAACCGTTGGATTTACGCTCAAAATAAAACCCAAATGAATAAACAAATAGTGTTAACCATGGAAACAGAAGATCCGATCTTTATCGATAATATCAGTAAATTGTTATGGAAAAATTTACAGCAAAAACAATTCTAACTTAGCGTCAAACAGGCCTTAATGAGTTTGTTTGAGCTACTAATTTTAGTTACTAATTTTAACTTATAGCAGAATAAACCCGCCACAAAATTAAGGGCGGGTTAAGCCCGGTTAGGCTAAGTTTTTAAATACAAAAAGTAAGGTAAAAGTGCTTTATTAAAAGTTTAATAGCTTTTACCTGTCTCATTTTAGCTATATGGGTTAAAATACCTACATAACCAAACTAACAAGATAGTGAATGTCAAACCAAGATCCAAATCTCAGTCGAGAACAAGAAAAGTACGAAAACCCAGTCCCTAGCCGTGAGTTTATACTTACTCACCTTCAAGAGCGTTCAAAACCTGCTAACTATGCACAGTTATGTGAAGAACTAGCGGTAAACGATGAAGAACGGCAAATCGCATTTAAACGCCGCCTTCGTGCTATGGAACGTGACGGTCAGCTGTATTTTAATAAGCATAAATGTTACGCCCTAATTGACGAAGCCGGTTTAACTAAAGGCAAAGTAGTAGGCCACAGAGACGGTTTTGGCTTTTTAGAAGTTGAAGGCGAGAATAAAGATTGGTTTATTGCTAAGCACCAAATGAACATGGTGTTACATGGCGACATTGTACTTGCTAAAGGCACTAAACGTGGCTCTGGCTCAAAATGCGATGCACGTATTATAAAAGTACTTACCAACGAGCGCGCGCCTATTGTTGGCCGCTATTTTGTTGAGCATGGTATTGCCGTTGTGGTTGCCGAAGATCCGCGTATTACCCAAGACATAATGATTTTACCGGGAAGCGAAAACGGCGCGCGCCATAACCAAATGGTGCAAGTTAAAATAACGCAAAACCCCACCCGAAATATGAACGCGGTAGGTAAAGTAATTGACGTACTTGGCGAGCATTTAGCCCCAGGTATGGAAATAGAAGTTGCCCTGCGTAACCACGATATTCCGCACGTTTGGCCTGAAGAAGTTGAAGCGCAAGTAGCCCACTTTGGCGAATTTGTTGACGAGGCTGATAAGCAAAATCGCGTAGATTTACGCGACCTACCTTTAGTAACCATAGATGGCGAAGACGCACGCGACTTTGATGATGCCGTTTATTGTGAGCCTAAAAAGTCAGGTGGTTGGCGTTTATGGGTTGCCATTGCCGATGTATCGCATTACGTAGGTATGAACACCCCGCTAAACAAAGAAGCCATAGAGCGCGGTAACTCAGTGTATTTTCCTGAGCAAGTAATTCCTATGCTGCCTAAAGTATTGTCTAACGGCTTATGTTCGCTTAACCCTGAAGTTGACCGCTTATGTATGGTTGCCGAAATGACAGTGTCAGATTCGGGCAAGCTTTCGGGTTATAAGTTTTACGAGGCGATAATGAATTCGCATGCACGTTTAACTTACACCAAAGTAAATGCCATTTTACAAAACGATGAGAAACTACGTAAAGAATATGCGCATGTAGTGCCACATTTAACCGATTTACAGCAAATGTATTTAGCGCTTAAATCGGCTCGCCAAGAGCGTGGTGCAATTGAGTTTGAAACTCTCGAAACTCGTTTTGTATTTAACGCACAGCGTAAAATAGAATCGATAGTGCCGGTTATTCGTAACGATGCGCACAAACTTATTGAAGAATGTATGATTTTAGCCAACGTATCGGCGGCTAAATTACTTGAAAAACACGAAGCCAGCGCGCTATTTCGTGTCCATGACGAGCCAGATAGCGAAAAACTAGGTAACTTTACTAAGTTTTTAGGCGAACTTGGTATTGAGAGCATGTTAAGCGACGAGCCAACACCTAAAGAAATTACTCAAGTGCTAGCTCGTTTAGGCGATCGCCCAGAAGCAGAGCTTATTCAAACCATGCTGCTGCGCTCAATGAAGCAAGCTGTGTATCAACCAGATAACATAGGCCACTTTGGTTTAGCTTTATCTGCTTATGCGCACTTTACTTCACCAATTCGTCGTTACCCCGACTTAGTAGTGCATCGTGCTATAAAAGCGGTACTAAAAGCACAAGGCCAACATACTTCAGGCGAATACGCATACACAGATGACGAAGTAGATAAGTTAGGTGAGCAGTGTTCTACCACAGAGCGCCGCGCCGACGATGCTACTCGCGAAGTAGCCGATTGGTTAAAATGTGAGTTTATGCAAGATCACGTTGGCACCGAGTTTGATGGTGTTATTTCATCGGTAACCAATTTTGGTTTATTCATTCGTTTAGATGATTTGCAAATTGATGGCCTTATTCATGTTGCCAACTTAGGCAATGAATTTTTTGCCCATGATGCCGCAAAACATTGTTTAATAGGCGAGCAAACGCACAAAGTATATCGCCTTGGCGATAAAGTAACGGTAAGTGTTGCATCGGTTAGCTTAGAAGACAGACGCATAAACTTAACCCTTAAAGGCGATAAAGCGCAAGACCGATACACGCGCCGCCGTGGGCCAAAAGGCACTGATAAATCTGAGCATGCACCTGCGAGTGTACGTTCACAGTTAAAAGCAGGCAAAGTACCGGGTAAAAAATCGCATGGCGATGAAAAACCTAAAGGTAAAAAAAGGCCAGCAAGCAAAGATAAAGGTAAACCTGTAAATAAGTCGGCAACTAAACCAGCTGACAAAAAAGCAGTAGATGCCACAGCAAATAAAAAACCGAAAAAAAAGGCCGTTAAAAAGCCTAAAAGAGTAGGCAAAAATGCCCGCAAACGTAATACCCCAGGAGCAGAAAATACGTGAGTAATGAATTAATTTTTGGTTTTCATTCTGTTGAAGCGATTTTAGCAAGCGAACCAGAGCGTTTTGTAGAAATTTACGCGCTTAAAGGGCGTGACGATAAACGCTCAACCCCGATTATTGATGAAGCACTTAAATTTGGTATTTCAGTACAGTACATGCAACGCAAAGCCCTTGATAGCAAATCAAAAGGCGAGCAGCATCAAGGTATTATTGCCAACGTAAAAGCAGCACCAACGTTTAACGAAAAAGATCTTGATGCGATAATTGCACGTGAAGATACTCCATTTTTGTTAGTGCTTGATGGCATTACTGATCCGCATAACTTAGGTGCATGTTTACGTAGTGCCGACGCCGCTGGCGTACATGCTGTAATAGTACCTAAAGATCGCTCAGCTAAGCTTAACGGCACAGCGCGTAAAGTTGCCTGTGGCGCAGCCGAAACAGTACCGCTTATTCAGGTTACTAACCTTGCACGTACATTGCGTGAAATTAAAGACGCTGGCGTTTGGGTTGTAGGCACTGCAGGTGAAACCGATAACCACGTATTTGATGCCAGCTTAACAGGGCCAATGGCTATTGTTATGGGTGCCGAAGGTGAAGGCATGCGCCGTTTAACCCGCGAGCATTGCGACTTGTTAGTTAAAATACCTATGGCGGGAACGGTTTCAAGCTTAAACGTATCGGTAGCCACAGGTATTTGTTTATTTGAAGTATTACGCCAACGTAGCGTTAATAACTAAGTTATTAACTGGCTCGTTTAAGCAATAAAAAAACCGAGGTTGAAAATTCAACCTCGGTTTTTTTGTGTTCGTAATTTAATGCGGTTGTTATAAACGGTTCAATAACAAGGCAATAATTTAGATGTGTAGTGTTTCCTGCATAAAAAATTATTACCGCTGTTAGTGAGCCGTTTAACCAGCTTGAAGCTTAAAAGCTGTAAGTGTAGCCCAACTGTAGGGTACGAGGCTTACCTGGTTGAATACCGCCATTAGCACGATTAGCAATGTAGGTTTTATCAAACAAGTTATCAACGCTTAAGTATACTTTTTGATTGTCGTCGATGCGGTATTTAGCGGCTAAATCCCATACCACACGGCTATTAATAGCATTTAAGCCAGAGTCGGTTAAATCTGCATGTGAGTCAGATACATAGCGCAGTTGGCTGTGTACAACAAATGCTGATAATTCAGCACCCATAGAGAGTGCTACTTGGTTTTTTGGCACGTAAGGCATAGCGTCGCCTTTTTCTACTGTGCCCCAAATTTCTGAATCAAAAGTGTTTTTAAATTCAGAATCTGTGTAGGTGTAAGTTAGCTTAACCGGGAACATAACAGTATCGGTGTTAAAAGTATGGCCTGCACTAAATTCAACGCCAGAAACAGCTACTTCACCATAGTTATATTGATCGCCAATGTTCTCATCGCTACACCCTACAGCGGCAGTACAATTACCGTGCATGTTGTCGTAATCAGAATAAAACGCAATAATTTCACCATTAATACCGCTTACGTTATAGCGTGAACCAAATTCAATATTTACACTTTTTTCTTCTTCTTGGTCGGCATTACCCGGCGCGGCTGGTGCATAACCTTGTTGAATACCAGCAAGTAGAGTGATGTTGTCGTTTACTGTGTAAGTTGCACCGAGTGACGGCACTAAAATATCAGTGTCGTTCGACAGATTTTTAGTTAAACCATTGCTGCGTGTAGGATCCGACTTTGCCCACTCTTCACGGGTAATCGTAATGTCTTCGAAGCGCAGGCCTGCACTGATCACTAATGCATCTAGCGTCCATTCGTCTTGAATAAATAAAGTACGTGCAGTGGCACTATCTACGCGGTTACTGTCAGAACCCGGAACTCCGCGCTCTGTCAGTGTCATGCTTAAGTCTTGATTAAGCGTGTACTCGTCTTGCCACTGAAAGCGATCCATTTCGTCTTCATGGTAACGCATACCCACAGTTATATAGTGATTGCCAGCAGGAATATGCAGCTCAGACTGAATACCTTTAGCTTGGTAGTCGCGGTTATTTGCTTTTATAGCAATGCCTTCAATACCTTGTGCGGTAGGGTTGGCTTCAAATTCGCTGTACTGCTCAAGGTAGCTTTCGCTTACTTTACTGGCTTTATACCAGTTACGATGAAAGTCGTTTAAATATGCCGTAGCAAGTAGTTCGTAACCTGCACCAAAGCGATATGCATAGTTAAGTTGATAAGCATTGTGACGGGTATTCATTTCATCATTTTGCGATGCCGCATAACGACGGTATGGCGTTGCTTGGTAATCGGCATCGGTTAAGCCCATGTAAGTTTCGTCTGATGTTTCGTCTGAATACTTAATTTTTAGCTCAAGGTTATGCGCGTCATTTTTACCAAATGTATGGCCTAACTTTAATAGTAAGTCAGTTTTTTCAAAGCCGGTGTTGTCATCGCCAACTGGCAGGTCTTTAAAACCATCTGCGCCGTAGGTAAATACTTCAATTAAACCCGCGGTATTGTTTTTTTCTTTGGCAAAATAAGCATGGCCTTTATAGTAGCCATCGCTACCTAAGGCAGCATCAAGCATACCTGTTGAGCTATTAGGCTCGGTTGGTAAGCTGCGCGATAATAAGTTTAAAACGCCGCCTGTAGTACGTGGACCATATTTAACCGATGCAGCACCTTTTAATACTTCAATAGACTCCATGCGGCCCATAGTAGGGAAGTAATAAGCCGAAGGAGCCGAGTAAGGTGCAGGTGCTACAAGTACACCATCTTCCATTACTGAAATTTTGTCGTTACGACCAGTGCCAGTTCCGCGCATACCTATATTAGGGCGCAGGCCGTAGCCGTCTTCTTCTTGTACGTAAACACCAGGTACAGAGGCTAAAACACGAGAAATGTCGGTAAATTCAAATTTTTGCAGCTCAGCATCCGAAATAAACGTTGCAGAGCCCGGAATATCGTTAATAGCTTGTTGTGAGCCTATAACTGTAATTTGTTCAAAGTTACGCTCTACCTTACCCATATCTTTTGCCATTGCAGTTGCACTAATAGACAAGGCAACCGCAGTTGCAAGGGTAGATACTAAAAACTTATGTGCCATTGAGACTATCCTAAATTGGGTCAATTAACTAAATTGGCGCAATTTAAACACGTTAACGAATGAGAATCAATGTTATTCAGTGTTTGCGTGTGTAAGTTTTTATAACTAAAAATCTTCATATATATAACTTTTAATATATGAAGATTTGTTGGCTAGTATGTGTATAAAGCAGGTTAGCCTAAGCGAAGTTTTATAAATTCGGCCAGTTTAAAAACGGCATTTTCTGGCTCACTGGCCGTTTTTACTAAGCTAATACCAATATCACCCAAGGATGGTAAAAATTTGGTTTTAAGTTGATAGTTTAGCTCGTTTGGTACAGTACTTTTAGCCAGCACTGTAATGCCTAAGCCTTCTTTTAGCGCAGCAATAAGCCCGGTTAAATCGGCGTTGCTATACACAATACGATACTTTATTCCCGACCTTTCTAGCGCCTCTATAGCTCGGCGTCTGTAAATACACCCCTCGGGAGCGGTAACCAAAGTAACAGTGTCGTTTTGTGCCAGCGACAAGTCGCCCACCCATACCAGCTGATCTTGCTTAAAAATAGGAAATTGCTCCGAGTCGAGCTGCTCGTTGAGTGCCAGTACTAAATCAAACTGATCTTGGCGTTCTTGCGATAATAAATGCTTACTTAAACGCGATTTAACTTCCAGCGATACTTCAGGGTATAAAGCTACAAAGTCGCCAATAATAGAGGGTAAAATACGCGCTGCAAATTCGCTTGGAATACCCAAACGTACTCGGCCGGTAATACTTTCTGAGGTAAATAGCTGCAAAATGGCATCGTTGTGTTGCATCATTTGTTTAGCCATTGGCAATAATAGCTCGCCATATTGATTAAGCACTTGGCGTTGGCCTTGTTTTTTAAATAATTTATAACCGAGCAAATCTTCTAAGCGCTTTATTTGCAGGCTAACCGCAGGTTGCGATAAGCCAAGTAAATCGCCGGCTTTAGCAAAGCCGCTAGCCTCTACTACCATTACAAAAGTGCGTAAACTATCTGTTGAAATGTTTTTCATATTTAAAATCACAATTAATATCGCCATATATATAAGCATTATTTATCAATTGATTAATAATTACAATTTGTTGTTGTACAGCGGGAGCAATATACTTTTGATATTATAAGTTTGATAGGTGTTTGTTATGACTTTTAGCCCCATTATGTTTGCCCGCCATAGCAAAGCTAACAGCGCGGTTATTAATTCTTTGCAGGCCAGCAACAACCACGTTGTAATAGACTTTAGCGGCACAGAAGCCTCGGTATTTTTAAGTAATATACTAGGCCACGATTTAACTAAGTTAACTGCCAGTGGTTTGGGTTTAATTGGCACCCTTGATGGCGATTTTAATTCTGGTTATAGCTATGCCGTTTACTGCTTTAGCGAAACCGCTTTTAGATTTATATTACCGCACTGCGCAAGTCTGCAATTACAAGCACTTATAAACGAGCAACAACTGCGTTATGACATTGATTATGTTATGCGTACTGACCTAGCAAGCTTTATTTTAAGCGGCAGTAATGCCTTTGACTCAATTGTAGAAGCCTTTAAATTAACGCCGGGTTTACGTCTTTCAGATGCACAATTATGTTACGGTACGCAAAGCGGTGACGTATTTATCACAGCCATAAATAAAAACGACCAGCAACAATTTGTACTGGTGGCTAAAACTCCTGAGCTGCAAAAGTGGCAAGAGTATATGCAAGCTCAAGGCTTTGCCCTTATTCAAGGCGCTGCAGCGTAAAATATTCACCCTAACTTGGGTGCTCACAGCTTAGTATTAATATTTGGCTGTGTTTAATTACAATTTGGCAGGCGTTAAACGCAGGCCATATTATTCCCCCTCATTAAATTGAGGCCACGCCCAAATAACTGGGTTAATTTAAAAGTGAAGGAATATCATGACTTCTAAAACAGTACTTTATGCTAAGCACCTTGAAGCGGGCGCTAAAATGGTTGATTTTCATGGCTGGGAAATGCCAATTAACTACGGCTCGCAAATAGAAGAGCACAATGCAGTACGCAACGATGCCGGTATGTTTGACGTATCGCACATGACCATTGTTGATATACAAGGCGAGCAAGCACAAGCATTTTTACAAAAACTAGTAGCAAACGATGTTGCTAAACTTACCGTACCTGGTAAAGCGTTATATACCCCAATGCTAAATGAGCAAGGCGGCGTAATTGACGACTTAATAATTTATTTTTTCAGTGAGACCTCTTATCGCCTAGTTGTTAACTCAGCAACTCGCGAAAAAGACTTAGCTCACCTTGCTAAAATATCAGCCGATTTTGCCGTTACCGTTACAGAGCGTAACGAATTTGGCATGATTGCAGTGCAAGGCCCTAACGCTAAAGCTAAAACTGCCACATTATTAACAGCTGAGCAAAATGCAGCAATAGAGGGTATGAAACCGTTTTTTGGCGTGCAAACAGGTGATTTATTTATTGCCACAACGGGTTATACTGGCGAAGACGGTTACGAAATTGTAGTGCCAAAAGAGCAAGCTGCCGATTTATGGCAACAACTGTTAGACGCAGGAGTTGCACCAGCAGGTTTAGGCGCACGCGACACGCTACGTTTAGAAGCGGGCATGAACCTTTATGGCCTAGATATGGACGAAAGCGTATCGCCACTAGCGGCTAACATGGCTTGGACTATTGCATGGGAACCACAAAGTCGTGACTTTATTGGCCGTGATGTACTAGTACAACAACGCGCCGACCAAAGCACTGATAAACAAGTAGGCCTAGTGCTAGAAGAAAAAGGTATCTTGCGCAGTGGCTCTAAAGTAATTGTTGATGGTGGCGAAGGTGTTATTACTTCTGGCACTTTTTCACCAACACTGGGTTACAGTGTAGCGCTTGCACGTGTACCACGTTCAACGGGCGACACCGCTCAGGTAGAAATGCGTAAAAAATTAGTTACCGTAAAAGTAGTAAAGCCTGGCTTTGTACGTAACGGTAAATCAATACTTTAAAGTATAAATAAATTTAATTTTGGTGCTATCACCCAATATAAACCAAAGGACAAAACAAAATGAGCAATATCCCTAGCGAGTTAAAGTATGCCTCTTCACACGAGTGGGTTCGCAACGAAGGTGACGGTACGTTTACTGTTGGTATTACTGAACATGCGCAAGAGTTACTTGGCGACATGGTATTCGTAGAACTTCCAGAAGTAGGCGACGAAGTAGATGCAGGCGAAGAGTGTGCAGTAGCAGAATCGGTAAAAGCAGCATCAGACATTTACGCACCAATTGGTGGCGAAATTGTTGCAATTAACGAAGAGCTAGAAGACGCACCAGAAACAGTTAACACCGACGCGTTTGGTGACGGCTGGTTATTTCGCATTAAAGCATCAGATGAGTCTGAGCTTGAAAACCTACTAAATGCAGAAGACTACGCAAACACTATTGACGAAGATTAATCTTTAGTGAGTAAAAAGCCCCATTATTTAAAACATTGGGGCTTTTATGATTTTGCTGCTTACCTTTCCATACACTGTAAGTTATTAAATCATATTAATTTTAAGTTATTGCTGGTTACCCATTAGTAATAATCACATTTTTTGGATCATAGGAATCTGGACACATGTCAAACGCCAAATCTCTTGAGCAGTTAGAGCAAACGCAAGATTTTATTCGCCGCCATATTGGGCCAAGCCCAGCGCAAGTAAGCGATATGCTTAGCGCGCTTGAAGTATCGAGTGTTGAAGAGCTGATCGGTCAAACTGTACCTGCAGGTATTCGCCTTGAGCAGCCTTTAACCGTGGGCGAAAGCCGCACCGAAGTTGAAACACTAAGCTACTTAAAGTCAGTAGCAAGCAAAAATAAAGTTTTCAAATCGTATATTGGCCAAGGCTACCACCCAACACATGTACCACACGTAATTTTACGTAACGTACTAGAAAACCCAGGTTGGTATACTGCGTACACTCCATATCAGCCAGAGATAGCGCAAGGGCGTTTAGAGTCGTTACTTAACTTTCAAACTATGACCCTAGATTTAACCGGCCTAGATTTAGCAAGTGCATCGTTACTTGACGAATCAACCGCTGCTGCAGAGGCTATGGGCCTTGCAAAACGTGTATCTAAAGCGAAAAAAGCCAATGCATTTTTTATTGCCGACGACGTACACACACAAACAATTGACGTAGTAAGCACCCGCGCCGAGCAGTTTGGTTTTGAAATAATTGTTGGCAAAGCAGCCGACGCTGTTAACCATGAGATTTTTGGCGCGTTATTTCAATATCCATCAACAACTGGTGAAGTGGTAGACATTACCGACCTAATTGCTGGCGTACAAAGCAAAAAGGCAATTGGCTGTGTTGCTGCCGACATTATGAGTTTATTGCTATTAAAAGCACCGGGTAAATTAGGCGCAGACGTAGTATTAGGTTCGGCGCAGCGTTTTGGTGTACCTATGGGTTACGGTGGCCCACATGCTGCATTTTTTGCAACACGTGACGCGTACAAACGTTCATTACCAGGTCGTATTATTGGCGTATCTAAAGACCGTTTAGGTAACGATGCACTGCGTATGGCAATGCAAACGCGTGAGCAACACATTCGCCGCGACAAAGCCAACTCAAACATTTGTACCGCGCAAGTATTACTGGCCAACATGGCAGCGTTTTACGCTGTGTACCATGGCCCACAAGGCTTAAAAACTATTGCTCAGCGTATTCATCGCTTTGCCGATATTTTAGCTGCAGGCTTACAAGCTAAAGGCGTGAGCCTTAAACACAACACCTGGTTTGATACCCTAACGGTAGTAAGCGATAGCAAAGCCGACGTTATTGCGCGTGCACTAGCAAGCGGTGTTAACTTTGCTACTAACCGCGATGGCGAATACTCAATTGCCGTATCAGAAACCACCACACGTGCAGACGTAGCGCAGTTATTTGATATTGTATTAGGCGAAGGCCATGGCCTAAGTGTTGATGCAATTGCAGCCGATATTGAAAACAATGGCAGCACGTCAATTCCAGCAAGCTTAGAGCGTGATGACGAAGTATTAACGCACCCTAACTTTAATTCGTACCACAGCGAAACTGAAATGCTGCGTTATATTAAGTGCCTAGAAAACAAAGATTTAGCGCTTAATCACTCAATGATCTCGTTAGGTTCATGTACCATGAAACTAAACGCGACTGCTGAGATGATCCCAATTACCTGGCCTGAATTTTCAAACTTGCACCCATTTTGCCCGCTAGATCAAGCACAAGGCTATCAAATTATGATGGGCGAACTGCATGATTGGTTGGTAAACATTACCGGTTACGATGCGGTTTCATTGCAACCTAACTCAGGTGCTCAAGGTGAATACGCAGGCTTAATTGCCATTCGTAAATACCACGAGTCACGCGGCGACGCTCACCGTAACGTATGTTTAATTCCAAGCTCGGCGCATGGTACTAACCCAGCGTCGGCACAAATGGCCAGCATGAAAATTGTGGTGGTTGATTGTGATAAAAACGGTAACGTAGACATGGCCGATCTTAAAGCGAAAGCAGAAGCGGTAGCCGAAAACTTATCGTGTATTATGATCACTTACCCATCTACACACGGCGTATACGAAGAAACAATTCGTGAAATTTGCGATATTATTCATCAGCACGGCGGCCAAGTTTACATGGACGGCGCAAACATGAACGCGCAAGTTGGCGTAACTAGCCCAGGCTTTATTGGCTCAGACGTATCGCACTTAAACTTGCATAAAACCTTTTGTATTCCACACGGTGGCGGTGGCCCAGGTGTTGGCCCAATTGGTGTTAAATCGCACCTTGCGCCATTTATGCCTAACCACAGCATTATTAACGTACCAGGTACTAACGAAGGTAATGGAGCGGTATCGGCAGCGCCATATGGTTCAGCGTCTATTTTACCTATTTCGTGGGCTTACATTACCATGATGGGCTCAGAGGGCTTAAAACAAGCCACTGAAATGGCAATTGTAAATGCTAACTACTTAACGCATGAGCTAAGCAAGCACTTTCCAATTTTATACCGTGGCCGTAACAACCGTGTTGCGCACGAATGTATTGTTGACTTGCGTCCGCTTAAAGAGTTGTCGGGTATTACTGAAATGGACGTGGCTAAACGCCTACAAGACTACGGTTTCCATTCACCTACTATGTCGTTCCCAGTAGCGGGCACGTTAATGATAGAGCCTACCGAGTCTGAGTCTAAGGTTGAGATCGACCGCTTCATCGAAGCAATGGTGTCAATTAAGAGCGAAATCGACAAAGTAATCTCTGGCGAATGGTCAATCGAAAACAACCCGTTAGTGTTTGCACCGCACACCCAAGGCGACGTGTTAGGTAACGAATGGGACCGTGCATACGACCGTTTTTACGCAGCATTCCCAGTGCCAAGCGTGGCTAAAAACAAGTTCTGGCCAACCGTAACACGTATTGACGACGTATACGGCGACCGTAACTTAGTGTGTGCTTGCCCAGCGGTAGAGACTTATCGCGACTAAGAGCAGAGACTAATTTTTGAACTTTAATGGGTAGTAAGCCCCATTATAGTTTGGGAATTTATCAAAATTATAAAAGCCGTTGCAGCAATGCAACGGCTTTTTTGTGCGTGGTGATTCGCCATAAATTATATGGGCGTAGGTTGGGAAGAGTGAAACCAAACCCTACGAGGTTGATTTAAATTGTAGGTCGTCCTTTAGGGCGAAATAGTGAATTTAACTTGCAGAGCTTGCTGAAACTCTGTGTTATTGCTTGCTCATTTGTTGCTTCAAACTTGCTAACTTTACATATATTGTTGGGATAAATCCGCGACCTACATTAAGAAACCTTATTCAAGGTTTTGTCGCGCTGGCGACAGCAGCCAAAGAGGGGCTGCCGCTAGTCCCTCTCTGGACACTCTCAGCGCCACCCGAGCATCACGCTATTTCCTTCAAATCACAATTGATGTGAACGTAAACGCCATGAAAGCACATCCATGTGCAAGCATGGCTTTCATTTCATCCATGAAATGCATTACTCATCAATTGCTTATTTTAGGGCGTGATGACGGGGGAGGGTGTTAAACGTGAGATTAGTGCTTGGCAAGAAGCAAGATTTATCAGCTAATACCTTAATGTATGAAGTCAAGATTTGACCCCTTTACTTTCAATCGATGTGAACGTAAACGCCATGAAAGCACATCCATGTGCAAACATGGCTTTCATTTCATCCATGAAATGAATTACTCATCAATTGCTTATTTTTCAGGGCGTGATGACGGGGAAGGGTGTTAAACGTGAGATTAGTGCTTGGCAAGAAGCAAGATTTATCAGCTAATACCTTAATGTATGAAGTCAAGATTTGACCCCTTTACTTTAAGATTTGACCCCTTTACTTTTCACCGGTAGAGACATACCGCGACTAATTTTTTGAACTGTTCATGATAAATAAGTTTGCGAATGGATAAAAAAGGTAATTTAAATTCATAAACTCGCTAATCTTTAAGATCTAATTTACCTAGAATATTAGCCAACCAAGGTTCTGTTTTTTTAGGCTTAACAAAAGCTACTGCGGCTGCTGAAAACGGTGATTTCCTGTTACAGGCTTCTATCAGTCGAATTTCAGCATTATCTAAATGGACTTGCATGAGTTGTTTACTTGCCAATGGTAAGCCATAAATACTTTCCAATAGCTCTAAGTCTTGCTGAACGGATGTAATTACTTCTAGCCGTTTACCTTTCACCGTTTTGTGATTTAGGTTATAGCATTTAGCACTCGTCCGTACTCTTTCGTATTTTGTTTTATCAGTTGCTTGATCGTATCTAGAGTGCGCCATACCAGGAGATTTTTCAAAGGATAATAGTTGAACATCGGCAAGTACGCATGGATCAATAAGAATAGGGTCTTCAACATTATGGTTTGTTAACGAACATTGACCCCATACTCTGGTGCTTTCATCTTGAAGTGGAAAGTAATCATGTTTTCCACCATTATCTCTTGGTTGATTGGCGTATTGACATGAGTATCGATAATTTTTTGGTTCAAATGCTAACCACCAATAGCCAGTATGCTTTTGAGATTGCCCACCCACAACTCTTACGGCGTAAGACTCTTTGGCTTTCTTAACAGCGCCTTTAGGTCGAAAATGGTCAACATTGAAATCTGTGGCAATTCGAGGAACTTCTGAATACCAGCATTTATCACCAAATTGATTAACAAAGTTGTCCTTAAATGGTGACCACTTACTACCAAGTCGTGTAAATTCTGCTGATTTATCTTGTGCGTTCCTAACTTCAGTTAGCCACTGCCTAGCGTTTACATCCCAATTGTCAGGTTTACATGCATCGATTAAATTAATGTCTATATATCGCAATTAAACCAGTCCCTTTGTCTTTAATATATTTTCTATAATATTTAATCGATACTCTGTATCATCTAAACCTTTCGAATCCATAGTGTCCATTGCTCTTTTTCTAGCAATTAGGAACTGCCTATAATCTTCATCTGGGTGGGTATAGCCGTAGCCTAACCGTTCTAACGAACCGTTTAGCTTTCTTAGTTCTTTGGTTTCTTGGTCAGTTAAAGTCTCTTTTTCAAGTAACCTTCTACGTTTCTCAATAACACCACTTGTGTGTCTGTCTAGCGTTGTCGCCATGCCAAACATGTCACTAGTGAGGATGCCATTCACGCCCATTCCTATCGGGCTTTCTGCGGGTATTTCAGCTATCGACAGGCCATCTTTGTTATTGCGTATAACTTGTATTTGCTCTTTGTCTAATTCAGCAATCGCTAATGGGTGATGTGTTACCATTAAGATATGGCAGAATTTTTGATTAGGTATAAACCGCTTAAGGAAAGTATGATATTTGGCGGCCCATGCAGGGTTTAAATGAGTATCTGGCTCATCTAGTAAAAATAATGAATCATCTTCAACAGTAAACTCTAAAAGGCCTAATACTGTGAGCAATTGCTGCTCGCCTTCACTTAACTCACTAAAGCTTACAATTTCATCGTTATGTAATTTGACTTTAATATTGACGCTATCAATAAGCTCAGAAAGCAATGTGCTTTCTAGCATTTTAAAAAAGTCTTTCGGTTTTAGGCCTTTGGCTACCTTTTTTAAGCCGTAAATATCAGGCAAAAACAAATGTACGAATTCATTATCAACGCCTTTGCCTGTTAACGATGTAGCTTCTTCTCTTGTTGATTTTACAGGGCCATAACTATAAGGGAATAGCCTATCTAAAAACTCACGAACTACGCCACGAGCGCCCCAAAAGACATCTTTCTTATTATTTTTACCCCATTCAGGCCTGCGAAATACAAAGTGAACTGAATGAAAATCTTTTATACCTAATTGCTCAGCTAAGAATTCACGACCTACTCCGTGTTGCTGGTTTAAAAAGAAAGCAAGCAGTACAAATTGGCTGTGAAATGGTTTTGCGTAAAATAATGGGCGAACCTCATCTTCAATTTTTACTTTATTCTTTAATAACTGATTATAGAACTTAGTTCTATGTGGTTTGAACAAATCTTCTAACCTATCACTCGGTCCAGAGTAATAGGCGAATAGATGTTGAGGTAAGTACTCAGAAGCCCCATTTTTATCCCGCTTAACCTTTGACAGAGCCACTGTTTCAGGTTTCGAATAGCTATTATCTTCCTGTTTAATCGCAATCTTTATTTTGTGTTGTTGGTGAGGAGTAGTGCCATAATCTAGTGATGCATCAACTTCAATGCGCTTTTCATTATTAGCGCCTAATGAATATATTAATTTATAGCTAAAAGGCGCTAGTTCTTCTCCAAGATCTAATGCCCTGAAAATACGAACTAAGGCTTCAATAACATTCGATTTTCCAGAGCCGTTTCTACCTATAAGGACTGTTAATAATTCCTTATCGTCAAAGTCTATCTCTAAGTTGTGGATATTTTTAAAGCCATCCCTGATTTTTAAAAAATCTACTTTCACTTTTTAATCACCTTAAAAGTACTGCTTTCACCTTCACCAGATTGAATAACAACTTTTTGTTCAATAAGCTTCTTTAATTCACTGAAAAGATCATCAATAGCGCTGAAAGTGTTGTCAGATAACTCATCAAATAATGCCTGTGCAGACATGCCTTTGTTATTGCTATTTAGCATGGTAAAGACCTCACCAGCTTGTGCTGGATTATCCTCAGTCGCGGGGGTAGATTCTACTTTGATTTGAGTTTTAAGGTTATGCTCAATTTTATCCGCTTGAGCTTTTGTTTTTTCTTGAGTTACTCCAGTTTTTTCTGCCTCTGACTGCTTTGGCTGCGAACTCTGCGTTTTAACTACAGCCGTTTTTCTGTCATCTTCAGATATTGGAGAGAATAATTTTCCACTAAATGCTCTTGCTAGTATTGATTGGGTCATTTTATCAACACGAAGCTTTGCTGCTTTGTATTGCTTTTCTACAAGATCTGCATTAGAGAATAGTTCTGCTACGATACGAACAATTTCTGCCTGCTCTTCTATCGAAGGAAGATCTATCTCTATGCTTTGTACTACAGCTTTGTTTAATGCCTTTTGATTATTTCCTCCACCAATCTTCCTTGTTTCTTCATATCTCTCCCAAAGTAAGTAATATAGATATTCTGGAAGTAAAAATGGCTCCGAGACCCTTAAAGCAGCCGTGTTTTGATTATGACACGCTTCAGTTCTAAGAATTGCTGGTTGTCCGCGAGTTTTCCCTTGGCCGATCATTGCTAACATTACAGTTCCTGAAGGGTGAATTTTTGTAGAAGTGTTGTCTAACCCATCACTGGTAATTTTTTCTTTCGTGTCATAAATTTCGCAAAAAGCAACTTCTGAACTACTAACCCATTTCACATCACCGCCCCAGTATGATGACTCTGTTCGCTTAGGTGTTGAGCCTATATGGACGTCACAAATAACACCAAGTGTTGTATGTAGCCAACCTATATTATTTAAACCTGAGTTCTGATGCGGATAAGATTTGAATTTTCTTTTTTGTTTAGCAAACTCTTCTATCCAATATTCTTCAATCAAATCTATAGTTGGCGGCCTAGCATCATACCCTTCACGCCAGTCTTTGGTGAGTTCTCCAGAGGTAGCTGCTGCGAGGACTGATTGGCGAAAGCGCTTTAAGATAGTTGGGATTTTATCGAGGCGGGATTGAGTTGCTTCAACTTTGGCTAATACTGAATCCAGTTTGTCGGCAATGCGCTTTTGCTCATCGACACTAGGGTTAGGGATAGGTAAGTCGGAAAGTGTCTTGGATGATAAATGTTTTACCGTTGTAGCAGATGTATGTTCATTGATCAGCTTTAAATATACAGGAAGTAAATACGACAAAAATCTAGAATCGTACTTATTACTATCTAAAACTTCTATTTTACAAACTCGTTGATTGAGCAAAGCTTTGTCTGAAGGCCATCGACAAGTGTTAAAGTCTCCGTCCATGCCTACCAAAATATCACTTTTTTCAACCCAGTAGCCTTTAGGTATTTCACCATCATAATAAGTTTCAGTGAACCCTTTTACCACGTCCCTAATTCTAATTAATGGAGTGCCACTCGAAGTATTGAATTGCGCTGATTTAAATGCATAACCATTTATAACTTTTGCAACTTTTTGCAAAGGGGTCCTTGTCCAAGAAGGATCTATTTTAGTTGACCCATTTACAGATTCTCTCTCAACTAACTCAGCTATATTTTCTCTGAATGCCATAAATTACAAAGCCTCTTCTTCAGCTGCATCTAATTCAACTAAAATTGATTGTAAGTCAGTTATTGCACCCGCTAATTCTTCAATGGCTTCATTAATGAGGATATCTGGTTCTGGAAGATTGGCAGCATCTTCAATACTGTCATCACGTATCCATGCCAAATCGAGGGAGTCTTCTTTAGCTGCAATTTCCTCACGGGTAAACGCTCTTAATCGACAGGTATCAATGCTGCCAATTTCACTACCGTTTTGGTGGTTATTAATAAATTCTTGGCGCTTATCTTCGTCTACTTGAGTTAAATCACCGCCAACGGCTTTATAAAACTCATCAAAATGGTCTTTGCTTAATACGTTGCGTTTACCAAATTGTGGCATGTTTGCCCGAAGGTCATATACCCATACTTTTTTGGTGTTGCCTTTATCTTGATTTATATCTGTAGGCTTATCAAAAAACAACACATTGGTTTTCACACCGGCGGCGTAGAATATTCCTGTTGGTAATCTTAAAATGGTATGCAGATTACACTTTTCCATTAGGTCGTTACGAATTTTACGGCCAGTTGAACCTTCAAATAAAACGTTGTCAGGCAAGACGACTGCTGCACGACCACCAGGTTTTAACATGCTGTGATACATAGCATGCAAAAAGGCTAGCTGTTTATTGGAGGTATAATGGACTAAATCATCACGCGTTGGTATGCCGCCACCTTGTTTGGTGCCAAAGGGTGGGTTAGCTAAAATTAAACTTGCCTTAGGCAGTAAGTTTTTACCTTCATTTGAAAGTGTATCACCATATAAAACACCAGCGTTATCATCGTCTATTGCTAAGTCGTGCAGCATTAAGTTCATCATAGCTAGGCGGCGTGTGTCTGGCACTAATTCCATGCCAAAGAAGGTGCCATGCTGATATTTTTTGTATGCCGCTTCATCAAGGTTTTTAATGTTGTTATGCTTTTTAAGCTCGTGGTGTGCTGCAATTAAGAAGCCGCCTGTACCTGCGGTTGGGTCAACTATTACATCATCTAAGTTTGGCTTCATGAGCTCAACCATGGCTTCTATAAGTACTCGCGGAGTAAAATATTGACCAGCACCTGACTTTTTCTCACTAGCATTTATTTCTAGCAAGCCTTCGTACATATCGCCTAAACCTTCCTCTTTAGCAGAGTACCAATCAAGATTATCAATTTCAGTCACTAGCTTGTTTAAGGTAGCTGGTTTACGAATACAAGTTGAAGCATCAGCAAAAATAGCTTTGGTTATTAGTGAGCCGTGTGAGCCTAGATGAATAAGCAGTTTTTTGTACTCTTCTAAACGAGTTACCGCATTGAACTCTTCAATGTCAGACCATCGGAAACCCTCAGGGATAAGCTCTTCTTGCCCTGTTTCTTCTACCATTTTTAAAAATATTAAGTAGGTTAATTCGTTTAGGTACTCGTGGTAAGTTACACCGTCATCTCTTAACAGGTTACATAAATTCCAGAGTTTATTAATTAGGTCTTGTGTGCTCATTAGTTTCTACTTATAAATTTGTTAATTTGTATTTAGCTTTACTTAACTTTAAACAGGCTTGTTACTTTGCTTAGCAACCTATTCAGGCTTAGTTTTTTGTCGCTAAAAGCTATGTTTAAATAATAAAACGCTATTGTATCGGATTAAGCCGATTGTTGTTGCTCACCCTCTGACCAAATAGATTTATTAAATTTACTTAAAATATCAGTAATGGGTTGCTCGAATAATTTGGTGGCTCGTTTAATGCCGCCAATTTGTTTAAAAATGCCTTCATTTAGATTGGTTTCATCAACAATAATGTTGGCTTTTATTTGTCCTGCAATGGTTTCTAGCCATTCACGTTGTGGTGTTTTCCAAGGTTGGCTATTGAGTATTTTATTAAGAGCATTATCAACACGCTGCTCATAAGGCACTAGCGCCTCACCTAATGCCGCTTGGCGAATAAAACCAATGATACGGGCGGCAATATCTTCATTTTTGACTTCTTTCCAAGCGACTTTAAGGTCTTCTTCTCGGAATTCATTTTTTTCAAGCTCTAGTGCTAGCTGTTTGAGGCTATCGCGAGTTAACTCCCAAGGGCGCTGGATAACAGTTTGAATCGCGACCATACGGTTACTATTGGCATTAACAAATTTATTGAAAGATGAAAGGTAGTCTTCAGGCTTTTGACCACTACCGTAACCTGTTGAGGTGCCAGTAACTTTATCGCCGTGAGTGGAAATAACTACTTTATTGTTACCACCAGTGCCTTTTACTTTCATATCAAGTAATTCACCTAAGCCTGGGTTATTAACAAACCAGTCTGCAACGTCTTGCACTTTCATGTTTTTCAATTCTTGTGCAAACTCTTGAGGAGGCTTACCTACGATACGTTCAAAGTCTGAATGTTGGTTAGTTGAAAGGTATTTCTTTTTACTCTGTAATTTAGCTAGGAACTGGTCTTTAGCTAGTTGCTGAAGTTTTGGATCTGGGCTTTCTTTTATTTCACTTTCAAGTTCCGTAAATGTGATATCAACCTTAGTAACTACAGGCTTCATGCTGTTAACTTTTTCAAGCTGTTTGTAAATATCTACCGCATCAAAAATACGGAAACGTTCTTTGGATATTTCATCACATTTGCGAGTGGCACGACCAAGCATTTGTTCAAATAGAATTCGGCTGTTAACACGGCGTAAGAATACTAAGTTACATATCTTTGGAACATCAACACCGGTGGTGAGTAAATCGACCGTAACAGCTATATTAGGCAGCCTGTCATTTTTATATCGGCGTATTTTTTCAAGAGGCTTATCAGATGCTCCAGTGATTTTTTGAATGGCATCATCATCCACTTCACCTAGGTAGTTTTCACATGCTTCTTTTAACGCTTCAACTACGTCATCTGCATGCTTATCGGTAACACAAAATATTAAGGACTTCTCTTGAGAATATGGATTTAAAGAATCACTTTCGATCAGCCAACGACATATTTCTTTGGTAAATTCAGGCGCTATGACTTTACGATTAAACTGTGCAACATCAAAGTTTAATTCGTCAGGTGTATTGATTAAGTCGATCTGCTGCGTTTGAGGATCGTATATTTGAACTTCTTCATTAACTTGATATTTAATTCCGTCAGTATTGAGTTCGGTATGAATTCGAGTTGGTGGAAGGTGATCTACTAAGTGACCATCAATTACTGCTTCGGTATATGTATAGGTAAATACCGGATCACCAAAAATATCTTTAGTGTGTAATGCTGGTGTTGCAGTTAAGCCCACTTTGAACGCATCAAAATATTCAATCACTGCTCGATATTTTGACATGTAATCTTTTTGATCACGGAACTTAACTTCAGTTTCGCTTAATTCACGGTCAAGTAAGTAGCCTCTATGGCACTCATCTACAACTATACAATCATATTGACCTACACCAGGTTTCGCACCATTATCTGATGGGTACATGATACGTTTTACGAGCCCTTGAATAGTTGCAATGTGGACTTTGGTATCATCTTCTGGGAATGGTACAGCTGATTTATCTGGTTCAATACCTAACACTTCAAATGTATCGGCAAAGGAGTTGGTGATACTTTCCATTTTTACTTCGCCAAAGTCGACAGTTGCTTGCTCACCTAATGCACTTCGGTCAACAAGAAATAGGATACGGCGAAACCTTTCGGCTTTTAATAAACGATAAACAAGCGCAATACAGGTTTTAGTTTTTCCCGTACCTGTTGCCATCGCAACCATAGCTCGTTCTTTGCCATCTTTAATCGCTGTCTCAACTTTTAAGATAGCTTTTTGCTGGTAATCACGAAGCTTTAATTCATAGTCAAACCCCATGTCATCAAGCTCAGCATTCGCTTGTTGTGGAGTTTGGCGTAAATACGTTTTTATTTCTTGAGGCGAATACCAGCCTTTTAGAGCTTTACGGCGATTCGTGTTATCACGAACATCTAAAAACCAGATGCCGCTTTCTTGTTCTAATTGTTTTAAGTAAGCACGACCATTAGTGGAAAAAGTAAGAGGAGTATTAAACTCACCATATTGAGTTACTTCAACACCCTCAGGGAGGTTCTCAACACCTTTGGCATATCGTTTGGCTTGATCGATAGCGCCATATACATTTTTTGCATTCTTCTTGGCTTCAATAACAGCCACAAGAGCCATACCAATAAACAGAGCATAATCAGCGGGGCCGGATTCTGTAGGCCATTCAGCTATTGCTTTGTTTTTATTCGGCTCAGGACGAGTGCCTTTTGCATAACGTAGGTTTTCAGTATCGGCTTCCCAACCTGCATCAAGCAATTGTTGATCAATAACAACACGAGTTTCTGCCTCATCCATTTCAAATGGTGATTTCTCAATACGTTTAAGTTCTGCTGCTTGTTCTTGTTTTGGTTTAGCTTGGAAAGATTTAGCGTATTGTTGGTTCGTAGCCTCTGCCGCTACTTTATATTTTTCAGCTTCTTTTTCACTGTCTAAGGCAAGCTGTTCCCATACAGCTTTGTCCTCGGCCATTTTTTCGGCACGTTTACGTTCCGCTATGGCTTTTTCTGATTCGACTTTACTTAGTTGTTCCGCTGTTTTTATGCGTTCAGAACTACGCAGTGATTCATTTTTTAATTGCTCAACTTGTTCTTCAAGCTGACGAACATATTCCGATGGATCTTGAGGTTTGACAAATTTTTTAATTTTAAAACCTTTGGCTGCACTACCGCCAAAAGTGATATGAAACCACATGGCTAATGCATGGCCGACCATTATTGCTTTTAAGGCATCACGGTGACTGGTACTGTCAAAATTATGGGTAGCAGTGTTGCCTAACTTTCGAATAGTATGGAAAGCATCTCTAACGTTATCATCGAGACGTAAGTTGTAATCTAGGTCTTTAAGAAGGTCTACTTGTTTTATATTATTACCAGACTCAACACCAATGCGAGCCGCTATTGATTGCGCAATAGCTTCACCTAATTGTCTTATCTTTATGAGAGAGGTATTTGGATCTGAAGAAAAATTAAGTTCAGCACTTTCGGCTAATTTAAATAGCCAATCTTGATGTTTTTTTAAAAAATCGAAATTACTGATGTGTTCCATAAACCTTCCTTAGTATTTTTCAAAAAATTCTTCGTCGATTTTCTTGAGGTGTAATACCTGTTCGTCTCTGCTGCCAATATTGTATCGAAGCATGAGTTTGGCTAATTCTTTACCGCTGATAAGTACAATGCGCATCCCTAAATCTTTAGCAGTTTGTACTGCGGATGGTGTGAAATCAGATGTGGTAATGAATATACCTTTTTGCGCTTTCTTTAAATTGAGCGCCCCAAAAAAATCACGGATATCACCAGAGCCGACGTTATTTCCTTCTGCATAACGTTTAGCTTGAATATAAATTTGGTCAACGCCAAGCGGGTCTTGATCTATTACTCCATCTACACCATTGTCTCCAGTTTTACCTAATGCATGAGCAGCTCCCTCACCAGTACCGCCATAGCCCATAGCAATTAGCAACTCTATCAATAGCTCCTCAAAAAATGCAGGTGTAACTTTACGTGTTCTCGATAAAAGATCCGATGTAAGGGCGTCATTAATTGCTTTGTAGGCATTTCTTAATGCTTCATCTGGCGTGATCTCTTCTATATTATCATTACTTTGGGGATTTATTGAGGCAGTTATTACTGGGGCCTCATTTTTTTGTTCAGAAAAGACGACAAATTCATCAAATTGTTTTAAATAGTTTTTATCTATTACAGTTGATTCATCTTCGAGTGCTTTTATGCCTCGTGTAGTGATTACAAAGTGCGCGCGTCTTGTAACTTCTAGAAGTCCAGCCTTTGTCAGGTATGTGCGTGCCCAGCCAACTCGGTTATCGAGAATAGGCTGCCTCCCACTTGGGAGTGTCTCAGTTTTTTCTTCGTCAGTAAGGTTAAACTGTTCAGCCAGTTCGTTAATTACATCCCTTAGCTTAACTTCTCTTCCATGGGCTCTATGTGCAACCTCTAAAAATGGGCGCATAAATTGCTGGTAATTAGGTATCACTAGCAGTCCTTTGTGTTGTTAGTACAATGGCCGACAATACTGCGCACTGTAACTTTTATACTATCTAGGTACAGTATTGTAATTTAGCTAAAAGCTCAATATTTATGTGTTGTATAGCGTATAAATAGAACTGAATTTTAGCTACAAGCACTCATTTTCAATATTCCTCGCTAATTGAATCAACAAGCTATGCTGCTTAGGGTTATCTATTGCTTCAATCGCTGAGCTATTGAGGTCGCCAAAGTATGACCCTAACCAAAGTACAATATCCCAGTCGAAATAGTATTTACTTACCTGTTCAATAATAGGTTCTAAAATAGGTTTAACGCGTCGCTTATAGATATCAAACTGAAAGGCGGGGTAGCCCTCATAGCCTGCGAAATTTGGTGCTGTTACAAAACCAAAGAAAACCAAAGGGGTCAAATCTTGACTTCATACATCAATGGTCTAGATTTATAGTTTATAACCAAAGGGGTCAAATCTTGACTTCATACATCAATGGTCTAGATTTATAGTTTATTGCTCATTGAGTTTATTATTATGTCTAGACCACTGCGAATAGAGTATGAAAATGCGTTTTATCATGTGATGAATCGCGGAAGAGGGCGTGAAAATACCTTTTTGAGTGATGACGATTTTAAGTGTTTTTTATACTGCATTGAGCAAGCAAGCCTTCGTTTTAATATTGAAGTACATTCGTATTGTTTAATGACCAATCATTACCACCTGTTAATAAAAACCCCAGATGCAAATTTAGGCAGAGCCATGAAGCATATTAATGGCCTCTATACGCAATATTTTAATAGAGCACATAATACAGATGGTGCACTGTTTAGAGGTCGCTACAAGGCGGTGCTGGTGGATGCTGATAATTACTTACTACATGTTAGCCGTTATATACATCGTAACCCAATAGAAACAAGTACACCGTTAGTAGATGTACTTATTGACTATAAATGGTCTAGCTATTCAGCTTTCATCAAAAAAACAGCGACGCCAAAATGGCTAGTTCGAGACTTTATATTTTCGCTTCAAGGAAAAAATCGTAAATATGCTGCGTACAAACAGTTTGTTGAATATGAAAATAATAAAGAGGTAATTACGTTTTATGGCGCTAAAAAGTTACTTTCAGTTTTGGGTTGTGACGCATTTATTGAAAAAATAAAGGGGTATATAGCAATACCAGATAGCGAAAGAAGTATTGTTATTAAAAAACGCTCAACGGATGATGTAATTGATTACTTAGCTAAATATTTTTGTATAGATACACATGATATTGTAACGGTTAAAAAAGGGCGAAAAGAGAAAAACTTGCCACGTATGTTTGCTATTAAATTATGCCAAGATTTAACTGGGCAAAATTTAAAAGCGTTAGCCGTTATTTTTAATGTTCAACATTATTCAGCCATATCTCAAACGGTATGTAGGCTAAATAAGTTAATAATTGAAGATGATAAGGTCAAATTACAATTCGAAAAACTGCGAGATAGCTTGATGTGTGAAGTCAAGATTTGACCCCAAACCTTCGTAAAGCAGTTAACGGTAAAACCAAACCACGTTGGGAAACTATTTTTAAAGTGATGAAAGTACTGAATCTTCGCCTTGCAACGCAAATAAGGTAGGCCGGATAAGCGGCGCAGCCGTGCCATCCGACAGTTCACATAATTGCTTAAATAAACTTAAGAGCTTACGCTTCAGCCCCCAGTAAACTATCAATATAAGTGAGTTCTTCGCTAAAAATACCACTAATGAATGCACTTTGTTCGCTAATTACAGCGTCATGAGGTTGGGCTTTATAGTCTTGTTGGCACCTGACAAGTTCGGTGGCTAACCATTGGCATGTGTTGTTTGCTGTATTTATGGCTGTTTTTAAAAAAGATGACCATTTTATTTTTTGTAGATTAAAGCGGTATAGCGCGACAGCAATTAAGCTATAGGCTTGTTGCTTGGGCGATGGTGCGTTATTGCTCTTTAATGTGTAGCTGTTTAAAAGCTTGGTGCTGATAAGGGCTTGTTGCAGTGCGACTTGCTGTAATTGGCTTAAAAAAGTAGTTGTCATAACGTGTTTTGCCTCTGTGAGCTTAA
>TARA_R110000772_G_scaffold191168_1_pt1 | contig 69520 bp, 60 predicted proteins | sample TARA_R110000772 | Tara Oceans TARA_R110000772 (sample SAMEA4397948) | marine metagenome | biome: Polar Biome; feature: [SRF] surface water layer (ENVO:00010504); material: water (ENVO:00002006), including particulate matter (ENVO:01000060) such as... | depth 5 m | reverse complement strand
GGCTGAGCCGGGTCCGCAGCCGGCGGCTGGCCGGCGGCGGGCGGCGTTTCCGTCTGGGCTTCCGCCGCGCCAGCAACCTGGATGGCATCCTTCTTCAGGCCGTCCACGCTGTTCCAGATGTCGCCGATTTTCACGGTCAACAGCATCGACGCCACGAAGATCGTCACTGGTAAAAAGCGGAATTTGCTAAAGGGGTTCATTCAAGCGTCCGTCGGGTCGATGTCCGCCCCGCGCAAACCGGGGCCTTTCAGGATGGCAATTCGGCGCCCGGCCTTAGTTGGCCGAGCGGATGGCTTTCAACAAGGCGCGTTCCGCTTCCGAGCGGGGCGTGGTTTTCTTGCCGCCGACCGACGGCGCGGGGTCTCCGGCGTCGGCATTCCGCGCACCGCGCGCCGCCGCAACCTTGGGAGCCGCCCGCTGCTGGCGGACCGGCTCGACGACCTCCAGCGGGTCCGCGGTCTCGGCATCGCCACCGCCCACGTATTCGTCGCGGGCAATACGCACATTTTCTTCCAGGCGGTCGGCGGCGATGGTCCCGCGATCGACCAGAAACACCAGGTCGTCCCGCAGGCTTTCCGCCTTGGCCAGTTGATCCTGCAGCGCGTCCGAGGCGATGCGCAGGTCGCCGATGCTGGAGGTCGCGCGGGTCGTCGCGTCGTTGAAGGTGGCGGCCAGCTTTTCCATCTGCTCGCGATTGCCGCGGAAGCGGGTCAGCCGCCGGTTCAGGATCACCGAATACCAGATCATGACCACCAGCAGGAGGGCCAGAATGATTTCAAGCGTCAAGGAAAAGGAAAAGTTCACGGTCTTGTCTCTCCATCCCCTGGGTAACGGTCCGTTCCGAACGGGGGAACCGGGGTTGTTCGCTGCGGCCAGTCTATGCCCGAGGTTCTGAACGAAATGCTAACCACGGGCGTAAAAATTCGCGGTCAGGACGTCTTGGGCGCGCGGTCGATACGGTCTTCGATGCGCACCGCGATGCGCCCGCCCTTGCGGCCCATGCGGCCGATATAAAGGGGCACGTTGCCGCAGGACAGCATAACCGGGCTGTCCGGCGTCGCGTTGAGCATCATCTGCGAGCCTTCCTTGAGGTCGAACACCTTCTGCAGGCTGACGACCTGCTGGTCGATGACCGCTTCGAGGTCGACCTCGGTCATCCACAATTCTTCCGCCAAGTGGGTTTCCCAGATCGAATCCCGGCCGAATTTTTCGCCCATGAACATCTGCAGCAGCAGTTCGCGGACCGGTTCCAGGGTCGCGTAGGGCAACAGCAGTTCCAGGCGCCCGCCGCGGTCTTCCATGTCGATGCGCAGGCGCGTCACGATGGCGGCGTTCGACGGCCGGGAAATCGTCGCGAAGCGCGGGTTGGTTTCCAGACGGTCGAAGCGGAAGGTCACGGGGCTCAGGGGCTCGAACGCCGCAGACAGGTCGGTCAGCATGACGTGGATCATACGTTCGACCAGGGAGCGTTCGATCGTGGTGTAAGGACGGCCTTCGATGCGCATCGCGGCGGTGCCGCGGCGCCCGCCCAAAAGCACGTCGACGATGGAATAAATCAGCGAAGAATCGACCGTGATGAGGCCGAAGTTGTCCCATTCCTCGGCCTTGAACACGCTGAGCATGGCCGGCAGAGGGATCGAGTTCAGATAGTCGCCAAAGCGGATGGAGGCGATGTTGTCGAGCGAGACTTCGACGTTGTCCGAGGTGAAGTTACGAAGGCTGGTCGACATCAGGCGCACCAGACGGTCGAACACGACCTCAAGCATCGGCAGACGTTCGTAGGACACCAGGGCCGACGACAGGATCGCCTGGATGCCCGATTTCTCGGCGCCTTCCTCGTGACTGTCGTCAAAGCCCAGGAGGCTGTCGATTTCGTCCTGGTTAAGAACCCGGGTGGCTTCGGGCGCGGCCATGCCGACGTCGGTCGACGCACCGTCGCCGTCGCCGCCCATCATGGCTTCCCATTCGGCGGCCAGCTCGTCCTGCTCGTCGCCGCCACCGCCGCCGCCTTCGCCGCCGTCGCCGCCCATTGCGGCTTCCCATTCGGCCGCCATTGCGTCTTGATCGTCAGCCGGGCTCGTCATCCGTCACATCCCCTGCGTACCATAAGTCTACTGAACCAGCATTTCCTTGAACAGGACGTCCTTGACCTGAGCCGGCGCCGTCGCCGCCCGGACCCGGCGCAGAAGCTCCTCGCGCAGGCGGTACATGCCGGCGGAACCCTGCAGGTCCTCGATCCTGAGTTCACGCAGATAGACCTGGAAATTGTCCATCACGCGGTCCTTCACGGCATCGATGATCAGTTTGTCCTGTTCACTCGCCACTTCGAGCGACACCTTCATTTTCAAAAACTGGGACTTGCGGCCGGCCGTGTTCAGGTTGACCAGAACCTCCGGCAGATCGTGAAACAGGCCGATGCCATCCGGCGCCTCGCCCGAGGCGACCGCGGAGGAACTGTCCTTGCCCGTGATCATTGAAATCAGGGGCTCAAGCAAGCCCGTGAAGAACGCCGCCGCAGCCCCCCCCACGACAAGCAGCAGCACCGCAACGATGATGATGAGCTTCTTCTTGCTCTTGGAGGCACCGTCGGAACCGCCTTCTTCGCCGTCGGCGTCTTCGTCGGCGCCGCCGACCTCTTCATTTTCCAGATCGTCGTCGTCAGCCATATCCGGGGCAACCGTTTCCTAGCGTCCTGATCCCAAGTCTTGGCACTTTAAAATCAGGTCGTTAACAAGTCGTTGAAGCGGGAAGAAGGCATTACGCCCAGCGCGCCCGGCCCGGGCACCCGCCCGCCCCCCCGCATGCGGTCCCCGATCGCGATGGTATCAAAGTCCCGCCACCGCCAGCAACAGCCGGCTCTAGGCAAGAAATACCCGGCAAAGGCTGCCAAAGGTATCCGGATTTTCCCAGCCTCCAAACCCTCAAAATGTATCTATCCATTTGAAGTAATTATATTTTTAAACTTGGCACGGCGACTGCAACAGGTCTGGCGGAAATACGTGAACTGCCTTCCGGATGAAGGTCCCGCTAAAGGGGCCACACCGGAAGAGAATGAATAGAACGGGAAAAATCAGATGGAAACCACAGCGGTCATTGCCGCTTCGCGTCAAGGCGCGCTCAAACGGCAGCTCGAGGTTGTCGCCAACAATTTGGCGAACATGAGCACCAACGGCTACAAATCCAGCCAGATGATGTTCGTTGAGCACGTCGTCAAAAGCAAAGGCGGCGAACGGCTCATCAGCCCCAAACTCACCTTTGCACGCGATCTGGCGACCCGGCTCGACACCACGGACGGCGCCATCGAAACCACGGGCAACCAGCTCGACATGGCGATCCGCAACGAAGGCTTCTTCGTGGTCCGCGACCCGCAAGGCAACGAACTTTACACGCGCAATGGCCAGTTTCGCCTGGATACGGGCGGTCAGATCGTCAACCAGCAGGGCTATCCGCTGCTGTCGACCGGCGGCCAGCCGATGACCCTCGGCCCCAACGATGCCGAAATCAATATCGGCCGCGACGGAACCATTTCGACGGAGAACGGCCAGCTTGGAAAGGTCAGGATCGTGCGCTTCGAAAATCCGCAGGATCTGGCGCAGACGTCGGGTGCCTTGTTCTCCTCGGCCACGCCGGCCATCGACATCGCCAGCCCGGACGTGATCCAGGGCGCCCTGGAAGGCTCCAACGTGGAGCCCATCCTGGAGATGGCCAAGATGATCGAACTGCACCGCAGTTATGAAAGCGCCAAGTCTTTCATCGAACGCGAGGACGAACGCCAGAAGGAAATGATCAGAAGCCTGGCGCGCGACGCTTAACGGCGCCGCCATGAAACTGCCCGACCGGGCCGAAGGCCCGGAAAGACCACCACCGGCCGAACGCCGGAACAGCAAAACGTGCGGCTGAAGCGCCGCGCAGACGACACGACAGAACGCACAACGCAACGTGCCGGAACCGCAACCGGCAAGCGAAAGGACGGGAAAAATGAGATCGCTTGATATCGGCTCGACGGGCATGATTGCCCAACAGCGAAACGTCGAGGTCATCTCCAACAACCTCGCCAACATGAACACCACGGCCTTCAAACGCCGGCGCACGGAATTCCAGGACCTGATTTACCAGGATCTGCGCCGCGTCGGGTCGACCTCGGCCGACAACGGCGCCATCGTGCCCACGGGCGTGCAGCTCGGTCTCGGCGTGAAGTTGGCCGCCGTCTACCGTATCCACGAACAGGGCAACCTGTCGTCCACCGACAACACCTTCGACATGGCCATTCAGGGCAAGGGCTTCTTCCAGGTCCAACTGCCCACGGGCGAAACCGCCTATACCCGTGACGGCACGTTCCAGTTGAACGAGAATGGCCAGATCGTGACCCATGACGGTTATCTCCTGAACCCGCCGATCACGGTGCAGGACGACGCCATCGATGTGACCATCAACGCGTCGGGCGAAGTTCTGGTGAAGATCGAAGGCCAGGTGCAGTTTTCCAACGCCGGCCAGATCCAGACCGTGAATTTCCAGAACGAACCCGGTTTGGAAGCCATCGGCAACAACCTCTACAAGGAAACCCCGGCCTCCGGCAACGCGACCACCGGCAACCCCGGAACGGAAGGCTACGGCACCATTCTGCAGGGCTTCCTGGAAACCTCGAACGTAAACGCGGTGGAAGAGATCTCCAACCTGATCTCCGCCCAGCGTGCCTATGAAATGAACTCCAAGGTCATCCAGACCTCGGACGAAATGCTGGGAACGCTGACCTCGCTCCGCTAACCGGCGCGCCCGTTGAGTAAAGCCAGAACGGCTTCGTAAGCCCGCAAGGCTTTGACAAGACCGAAAGGTCTCAGAAAGGTAGAGTGACATGACCGTTCGCAATCTGTTCATCGCCGCCGCTTTGGCCGCAGCCCTGGTGCCCGTCGCCGCGCTGCCCGCATCCGGCGGGACTAAGAAAACGTCGCCCGCCGACGCGGCGGAGCAGAGCGAAAAGGCGACCGCGCCGTTGCTCCGCGACTCCATCACCGTCGATGACAAGGTGATCTACCTGGGCGACCTGTTCATCAACGTCGGCGAGAAAGCCGACGCCGCGGTGGCCTATGCCCCCGCCCCCGGCGAGCGTGCCATCTTCGATGCCCGCTGGCTGTACCGGGTGGCGCGGGCCTACCGCCTGAACTGGCGGCCGCTGTCGGCCCGCCAGCAGGTCGTCGTCGAACGCGTCAGCCAGGTCATCGAACGGGCCGAAATCGTCGATACCATCATGGCGGCGCTGTTTGAAAAGGGTGCGGACCCAGCCTCTGAACTGGACCTTTCGACGCAGCTGACCCGTGTCCATATCGCCGGCAGCGCCACCCCCACCATCGGCGTCGACGACATCACCTACGATCCGCGCAGCCAGCGCTTCGCGGCGGTCGTCTCCATCCCCAAGGGCGACCCGGCCGGCGAACGGCTGCGCCTGACCGGCCGCCTGTATCCGGTCGTCAAGATCCCGGTCGTATCGAAGGTGATGGCGCGCAACGACATCCTCACGGAACGTGACGTGAAGTGGATCCGCATCCGCGCCGACCGCATCATGCCGGACACGGTGACCAAGCTGGAAGATCTGGTCGGCATGTCGGTCAAGCGCGGCCTGCGGCCCGACGACGTGATCCGCGTGTCCGACGTCGAACGCCCGATCCTGGTCGAGCGCGGCGCGCTGGTGACCGTCACCCTGAGCCACGGCCCGCTGTCCCTCACGGCACAAGGCAAGGCGCTTGAACGGGGGGCTCTCGGCGACGTGGTGCAGATCGTCAACCGGCGCTCCAAGACCGTGTTCGAAGGCGAAATCACGGGTCCCAGCCGGGCCAAGGTGACGATGACCAGCATTCGCGAATTGGCGCAGAACGGCCAGTAACGGCACGAAAGGAATTCGCCCCTTTCCCTTAAGGGGCAGTTAGGAGAAAACTCATGAACGGCTCGATCATCTCCCTCTCGCGTCACCTGCTTCGGACCACGGCTTTGGTCACGTTGCTGGCCGGCACGGTCACCGGATGCAACACCCTCACCCGCCTGTCACAGGTCGGCGATGCACCGACGATCACGCCGATCCAGAACCCGACGGGACGGCCCGACTACAAGCCGGTCTCCATGCCCATGCCGGCGCCGAAGATCGCCGAACGCAACCCCAATTCGTTGTGGCGGGCGGGAGCGCGGGCCTTCTTCAAGGATCTACGCGCCAAGCAGGTCGGCGACATCATGACCGTGCAGATGACGCTCAACGACAGCGCGACCTTGGAAAACAAGACGGAGCGCGACCGCATCGACAGCGAAGCGGCACGGGTCACCAATTTGCTGGGCTTCGAGGGCGAAATTACCCGCTATTTGCCCGACGGCGTGAACCCGGCATCAATCGCCAACTTCGGCAACACCCACGGGACCGAGGGCGACGGGTCCATCGAACGGTCGGAAGAAATCAGCCTGACCTTCGCCGCCGTCGTCACCCAGGTTCTGCCCAACGGCAACCTGGTCATCATGGGGCGCCAGGAACTCCGGGTTAACTCGGAACTGCGCGAACTCATGGTCACCGGCGTGGTGCGGCCGTCCGACATCGATTCCGACAACAAGATTTCCCACGAAAAGATCGCAGAAATGCGGGTCGCCTACGGCGGGCGCGGAACGCTGAGCGAACTTCAGCAGCCCCGCTGGGGGATGCAACTTTGGGACATCCTCTTCCCGTTCTAGAAGGAGCGGCATCTCCACCGAACGGACAAAAGTTTCCCGTTCTAGGTTCGTATGAAGAACCTGGATCAACTTCAAAGGCCGGCGCCCAGCGCCGGCCTCTTTTTTTGTCGCGGCTGATCGGCCGGCGCCGCACCGGCCATCCATCTTGACTTCCCAGCGCCGTTTTCCTATGGCCTTTCACATGAATACGGTCATGCACTTCTGCGTCATTCTTCGTCGGCAGCATCCCCTCGCGGGAGGCTAGCCCCCGGCTCGGCGACGTCGCGTCCCCAGCCGTGGGGATCTGACAATTTGCCCCGGCAGAAGGGGCAAACATAATCCAGACGCGACACCCGGCATTTTCAGAAATCACACGCAACGTACTCGGCGCACCCACCCGCGCGCCGACTTCCTTTGCAGGGAATCAAACAATGACCTTCGAAAACGCGACACAGTCCAAACCCCCGATTACCATCGCCCGCACCGATCATGACCGATTGTGGGGGCTTGCCGAGGGGGTGAGCGACAGAAACCCCGACGTTTCCAGCCAGCTTCTTGCCGAACTCGACCGGGCGAAAATCGTTCCCGACGAACAAATTGAGGGAAATGTCGTCAGCATGGGCTCGACCTTGCGCTTCACCACCGACACGGGCGAAGACCGAACCATCACCTTGGTATTTCCCAACGAAGCGGATATTTCGGCAGGCAAGGTGTCGATCCTCACGCCCATCGGCGCGGCGCTGATCGGTCTGTCCGCCGGGCAGTCGATCGATTGGACCGGCCGTGATGGACATCCCCACAGGTTGACGGTCGAAAGCGTCAACGGCACCGGCGATGCCGCCTGATGGCGGAAGCGGTAAACGCGGAACACGCGGTAAATTCACGACATAGAAAAGCCGCGCGAACCTGGCCATATCGGCCTTTCGTGCGGCTTTTTAAGCTTTGCCGGGAATTTAATCGTCCCGGTGCGTGCGCTCCATGCGCTCGTGGCGTTCCTGGGCTTCGATGCTCAGAGTCGCGATCGGCCGGGCTTCCAGGCGCTGGACGCTGATCGGCTCTTCCGTTTCCTCACAATAGCCATAGCTGCCGTCTTCGATGCGCTTCAGCGCTTCGTCGATCTTGGAGATCAGCTTGCGCGCGCGGTCGCGGGTGCGCAGCTCAAGCGCGCGTTCCGTCTCGATGGACGCACGGTCGGCGATATCCGCTTCAATGATCCCACCTTCCTGCAGGGATTGCAGGGTTTCGTTGGATTCCTCGAGCAATTCAGCCCGCCATTTCAGGAGCTTCCGGCGGAAGTACTCCAGCATGACAGGATTCATGAAATCCTTGTCTTTCTTGGGATTATAATCTGGCGGAACAGTAATGGTCATTTGTTAGTCGTCTCCCCCGGTTAACTGCCAGGTTGCCGTTTGTCGACGGGCGCGGAATATACGGACCGGAGCGCCCAAGGGCAAGCCATCATTTATCCCGGCCTGGGGACGGGAAACCCATTGATTTCAGGGAAATAGAAGACTGCGGCCGGACGGGCCGGTTTATCGGGTCAGCTTGGCCAGTTCAACCTCGGCGCGGAGTTCGATCTCGTCGATCAAGGCGTTCAGCCCCGTATCGTCGGTTGCCGGGCGTTTTTCGCGCAAGGCCTGGGCCAATTCAATAACCTTTTCCTTGGGCAGATTACCCGTCAAAAGCGCCATCTGAAGGTCTTCGAGGCGGTCGAGCAGCCGGTCGCCACGCGCCATCAGCAGCCCTTTCGAGCGGCCTTGGGTCGCGTCATCGGCCGCCTGCATGGCCAGCACGGCGTCAACGCCGGCGACGGCCGAGCCCGATATGGTGCCCGCCGCCTGCTCCGCCGTGTCGGCGGTCGCCGCGCGCAGATCATCGGCGAAGGCATCCGACGACGACGCGCCCGATTTGCGCTTCGTCTTGTCGATGCCCTTGGCGGGACCGATATTGGAAACCTTCATTGATTGACCTTTCCCCGCGAAACCGACCGCGGCCCCGCAGTATGGCGCACCCTTTATTGCCGGGCGGTTAATTTTTTCGGAATTTCCGGAGTGCCCGCACCAGCCATCCGCCCGCGCGTCACACAGTCTGGCCCATGAAACGGCAAAATGCCAGCCCATAGCCTGCTCCGGCGGCCCGCCATGGCGGCCTACACAGCCCTGTTTGGGTATTTTCACATCCAGCAGACACGAGAACGAGAATGACTTGCAAACGCATAATCAGACCGCTATAACTGGCGCACGCATTGATAATCATTCGCAATCTCAGTTTTTGCTGAAATTTGGCAAGGGATTACCGACAACCGTTCGACACTTGCGAGCCTCTGGGATTTCACAACCGAACCAACGAAGGACTCTGACCCGTGGAAACCAAAATGCCACATATGAAACGCCTGTTTGCGACCGGTCTTGTCGCCGCCTCGACGATCTTCGGCGCCACCACCTGGGCCCAGGCCGCCGACCAGGAAGTGAACCTCTATTCCTATCGTCAGCCGTTCCTGATCAAACCGCTCCTCGACGCCTTCACCAAGGAAACGGGGATCAAGGTGAACGTCGTGTTCGCCAAGAAGGGCATGCTGGAAAAGATCAAGGCCGCCGGCGACAACAGCCCCGCCGACGCGGTGCTGACCGTCGATATCGGCCGCCTGTACGCCCTGAAGGAAGGCGGCGTGCTGCAGGCCGTGAAGTCGGATACCCTTGAAAAGAACATTCCCGCCCACTTCCGCGACCCGGAAGGCATGTGGTTCGGTCTGACATCCCGTGCCCGCGTGGCGCTGGTGTCCAAGGAACGGGTCAAACCGGGCGAACTGACATCCTATGAGGACCTGGCCGATCCCAAATTCAAGGGCCGCATCTGTGTGCGCTCCGGCAAGAACGCCTACAACGTGGCGCTGATCGCCTCGATGATCGCCCACCACGGCGAAGAGGGTGCCGAAAAGTGGCTTCAGGGTGTGAAGGCCAATCTGGCCCGCAAGCCCCAGGGCAACGACCGCGCCCAGGCCAAGGCCGTGTTCGAGGGCGTATGCGACATCGCCATCACGAACAACTATTACATGGGCAAGATGATGACCAACGACGAGAAGCCCGAGCAGAAGAAGTGGGCCGCTGCCGTTCGTCTGACCTATCTGAACCAGGGCGACCGCGGCAATCACATGAACGTCTCGGGTGCCGCCGTGACCAAAAGCGCCAAGCACAAGGACGCCGCGGTCAAGTTGATCGAGTTCCTGTCCGGCGACGCGGCGCAGAAGATCTACGCCGAGGACAATCAGGAATACCCGGTGAAACCCGGCGTTCCCTATTCGAAGCTCGTCCAGTCCTGGGGCGAGTTCAAGGGCGATACGCTCTCGCTCGAGAAAATCGCCAAGCTGCGGCCCGCCGCCTCCCGACTGGTGGACAAGGTTGGATTCGACGACGGTCCCGGCAGCTGAGTCGTTCCTGAACGAACCAGTTGGCAGAAACGCTGCGGGGTTTCCCCCCGCGGCGTTTTCTGCTTTTGTGCCTTCCGCAACCTGGGAGTCCTCACACCTTGCCGCACCCCGCCGCCGTCGCTGACCGGCCAGTCGCCCGATATCTGCCCGCCCGCCTGATGCCCGACCGATGGGGTGTGCTGACCCTGGCCGTCGCCCTGTTCGTGGCGACGCCCCTGATTGCCGTCGCGACCATCGCCCTGACCCCGGCGCCGGACATCTGGCGCCATCTCTACAACACGGTGCTGTTCGGCTATGTCGAACGCACGGTGATGCTGATCGGCGGGATCGGCCTGGGCACCTTCGTCATCGGCACGGGCACGGCCTGGCTGGTGACCATGTGCCGGTTTCCCGGACGCGGCCTGTTCAACTGGGCATTGGTCCTGCCGCTGGCGGTGCCGACCTATATCCTCGCCTTCGTGTTCACGGACCAGTTGGAGTACGCCGGCGCGGTGCAAGGCACGCTGCGCGAGATTTTCGGTTGGCGTGACCGGCAGGATTACTGGTTCCCGGAAATCCGCTCCATGGGCGGCGCCATCACCGTGATGACCCTGGTACTCTATCCCTATGTCTATCTCCTGGCCCGCGCGGCCTTCCTTGAACAGTCGGTCTGCGTACTCGAAGTCAGCCGCACGCTCGGCAAGACCGCCTGGCAGAGCTTCTGGAATGTCGCCCTGCCGCTGGCCCGCCCGGCCATCGTGGTCGGCATGACCCTGGCCATGATGGAGGCCCTGAACGACTTCGGGACCGTCGATTTCTTCGGGGTCAAGACCTTCACGGCAGGCATCTACGACGTCTGGCTGAACATGGACAACATCTCGGGCGCGGCGCAGCTGGCGTCGGTCCTGATGATCTTCGTCGTCGTCCTGGTCGTGCTGGAGCGCATGGCCCGGCGGGGACAACGCTACCACCATACGTCAAGCAAGATTCAGGCTCTGCCCAGCTACCGCCTGAGCGGCGTCAAGGCCGCGCTGGCCGCCGTTTTCTGCGCCTTGCCAATCCTGCTCGGCTTCGTTCTGCCGGCCTCGGTCCTGCTGTCCTACGCCGTGGTGTTCTTCGACGTCACGCTGAAGGCCAATTACCTGACGATCACCCTGAACAGCATTTCGCTGTCCCTGGGGGCTGCCGTCATCGCCGTCGCCATCGGCCTTGTTCTCGCCTACGGGCTGCGCATGGGATCGGGCCCCCTGCCCCGCGCCGCCGTGCGCTTTGCATCGATCGGATACGCCGTGCCGGGCGCCGTGCTGGCGATCGGCGTGATCGTGCCCATGGCGGGCCTGGACAATGCGATCGACGCTTTCTCGGAACGGGTATTCGGTGTATCCACGGGACTGCTGTTCAGCGGCACCGTGATCGCCATCCTCTACGGCTATCTGGCGCGGTTCCTGGCGCTGTCCTTCGGCACGGTCGAGGCCGGCCTGGGCAAGGTTTCGCGTAACATGGACGGCGCCGCGCGGACGCTTGGAGCGAACCCGTTCCAGACCATGTCCCGCGTCCATTTTCCGCTGCTCCGCACCAGCCTGTTGACGGCGGGCCTGCTGGTTTTCGTCGATTGCATGAAGGAGCTTCCCATTACCATCATCCTGCGCCCCTTCGGCTATGACACGCTCGCGACCTTCGTGTTCCAGTACGCGTCGGACGAACTGTTCGAGGAATCGGCCCTGGGCGCGCTGACCATCGTCGCCGCCGGCCTGATTCCCGTGGTCATCCTGGCCCTGACGACCCTGCGCAGCCGCCCCGGCCACACCGGCGGAGGCCATCCATGACCTCGCCCATGGCCCCGCCCGCCGCCGCGCCGACGACCATGTCCAAGGCCGACGGCCTGCACATGCTGAACGTCTCGCATGCATTCGGCGATCACACCGTGGTGTCGGGGGTCTCCGTCTTCGTCAATCCGGGTGAACTGGTCTGCCTGCTGGGGCCTTCGGGATGCGGCAAGACGACCCTGCTGCGCCTTGCGGCGGGGCTTGAGGACCTACAGGTCGGGCGCATCACCATCGGCGAGGACACGGTCGCCGACGGCCAGGGCGGCCCCCAAATGCCGCCGGAAAAGCGCAATGTCGGGCTGATGTTTCAGGACTTCGCCCTGTTCCCCCATCTGACCGTGTACGAAAACATCGTGTTCGGCCTGGCGGAAAAGGACCGGGCGCGCCGGCAATGGGCCCGCGACACCCTGGCGACCATGGGCCTCGGCGATTATGCCGATGCCTTTCCCCATACCCTGTCCGGCGGCCAGCAGCAGCGCGTCGCCCTGCTGCGCGCCCTGGCCCCGGCCCCCCGGGTGCTGTTGCTGGACGAACCGTTTTCCGGCCTCGACGTCAACCGCCGCGCCCAAATCCGCCAGGATACGTTTCAGATTCTCTCACGGTCGGGCATCGCCACCCTGATGGTCACCCATGACCCGGAAGAAGCCATGTTCATGGCCGACCGCATCATGGTCATGCAGGACGGACGCATCGTCCAATCGGGCACGCCGGTCGAAATCTATTTCCACCCGAAGACGGTGTTCGTCGCCGAACTGTTCGGCCCCGTCAATCGCCTCGATTGCCGGGTGGAGAACGGCGCCCTAGTCTCCGCCCTGGGGCGGTTTCCCGCGAACGGCCTTGCCGAAGGCGCCGAAGCCCAGGTGCTGATCCGCCCCGAAGCCCTGACCCTGTCCCAACCGGCCGCGGCAGACGGCAGCCCCCTGCTGACAGTCGTCTCGGCACGCTCGCTCGGGCGCTCCAGCCACCTGACCCTGTCCTTGGAGGACGGCGGTGCCGAGCCCCTTTTCAACGCCCGAATGCCGGGGGTGTTCCTGCCGGAAGTCGGATCGCGCGTCAGCGCCCGGGTGGCGCCGGAACACCTTCTGATTTTCCCCAAACCCGCCCGCTGAACGACCCCCAAGGCGGCAAGAATTTCCCCCCAACACGGCCCTGAAGCTCTCACAGGGTAGACTTTGCCCAGGTCCATTTAAAAATATCCTTTTTTTTCAAATAAATAAGACCCCTCCCTCTTGGCATCGACCTTGCAGTAATTAACGCGAGAAAAACCGAAGAGGGTCCCTGGACGCGGGGACATCAAGACATGAGTTTGGGCATTTTTCAGCAAGCGACCTCGGCCATGATGGGTCAGTCCCACAAGCTGAACACCATTTCGCAAAACGTCGCCAACCTGAACACCGACGGCTACAAGCGCACGGATACCGAATTTCGGACCCTGATGAACAAAGGGTTCACGTCGGTCGGCGCGACCACGGCGGAAGGTGCTTCCGGGACCTCCCATTCCGACCTTGGCGGGACCGCGCCCGTTGATTTCCAACGCATCTCGAATCAGGGCCAAGTCCGCACCACCGACCGCAACCTGGACGTGGCGATCATCGGCAGCGGCTTTTTCATGGTCTCACCCGACATCAATGTGAACGGCAACATCCAGTACACGCGGCGCGGCGCCTTCGACATCAACGTCACCGACCTGACGGATTCCGTAACGCTTTCGGACGGAACGGCGGCGACCGTCAACCAAGGCTATCTCGCGGACCAGTTCGGCAACTTCCTGTTGGGTTATTCCGTCAATCCGGACGGCAGCTTCACGCTGGGCACGCCGGCGCCCATGCGCGTCGACCAGTTCGCCTTTGAAGATACCGGGGAACTGACAACGGCCGCGTCCGTTGACGTCAACCTGCCGGCCGACGCCGCCTCGGGCACGACGTTTAACGGCAGCATCAAGGTCGTTGACACGAGCTTTGATGCCCAAAGCATCCGCGTCGATTTCACCAAGGCTTTCGACGCAACGAACCTGTGGGATTTCCGCCTGATCGGCGACAATATCGCCAGCGTGACCGCATCGCCCGGCGGCGTCCACACGCCGGTCTCGACCACGTTGGATGACCATGCCGTGCGGTTCTCGACCGTCGTCGGCGGCGGTGGCGTGATTACCGCGTTCAGCAACAACAATCCGGGCGGGGGTGCGCAACTGGGCAGCCAACTGGCCGGTACGTTCGCCGGATTAAAGCCGGGTGACACGATCACCGTGGCGGGAAGCGGCGGCAACGACCAGACCTATACGATCGCCAGCATTTCGGAAAACCAGGCAGAGATCACCCTGGATGGGGCCGTGCCTCTCAACACCGATGAAGTGACGACGAACGCCATCACTTTCTCCTCGACGGCATCGATCCCGCAGCGCCTTGAATTCGGCAACAACGGCGCATTGACATCGGACTCCGAGTATACGTTCGACGTCACCTTCGATGACGGCGAAACGGCAAGCTTCACGTTTGATGCCAGCACCTTCACCCAATTTGCCGGCGATTTTTCCTTCGCCAACTACGAACACAACGGTGCCCAGTCGGCGGCCGTCTCGAGCCTGAGCTTCGGGCCCGGCGGCGAGATTTACGGCGAGTTCACGGACAACACGCGCCGCGTTCTCTATAAGGTGCCGTTGGCGATCTTCCCCAACCCGAACGGTCTGGAAATCTCCACCGGCCAGAATTTCCAGGAAACGGAAGCCTCCGGCGAGCCGAACCAGGTCTTCGCCGACGAGTCCGGCTTCGCGACCCTGCTCGGAAACGCACTGGAAGGCTCGAACGTGGATCTCGGCACGGAAATGAGCCGCCTGATCGCCGCCCAGGCCGCCTATAACGTCGCCGCGACCAGTTTCAAGACCGCCGATGAAATGTTGCAGGAAGCGGCGAACCTCAAACGCTAGCGGCGCGCACCTGCCGGATTTCTCCGGTCATGCGGATGTTTGTCAGGGCGGCCTTCGGGCCGCCCTTTCCGGTTTCGGGGCCCCGGCAATTGTTGCCCATGACGGGGCGTCTCTTGCCGGGAAAAGCCGATCGAAGGCCGCACCCCTTGGAAATTTATCATTATATTTCAATTGATTAACTGATCTCCTTGGATGGCATGCTTTTCGCTTAATAACAGGTGGGAACAACCATGGCCCGCAAAGGGCCGGCATCAGTCGATCGAGACTCAATCAAGACAATGAAATGATGACGAGAACGGGAAAAATGAACAGCGACAAGACCTCGGGCCGCCGCCGCCTCGCCCTGGCGCTGCGCCTGGCCGCCGCCGCCACGGCGTTTTTCGTGGCCTTGAGCATCGGCCTGCCCAGCGGCGCCGGCGCCGCCTCGCGCATCAAGGACATCGTGGATTTCGAAGGTATTCGTGAAAACCAGTTGGTCGGCTACGGCTTGGTCGTCGGCCTGAGCGGCACCGGGGACTCCCTGTCCGACGGTCATTTCACCAAGGAAAGCCTGCAGTCCATGCTCAACCGCCTGGGTGTGCAGACCACCGATTCCGGTCTGGATTCCAAAAACGTCGCCGCCGTGATGGTGACGGCCAACATGCCGCCGTTCTCCCGCCAGGGTTCGCGCATCGACGTGACCGTCAGCTCACTCGGCGATGCCGACAACCTTTTGGGCGGAACGCTTCTGGTCACGCCGATGCTTGGTGCCGACGGTGAGGTTTACGCCGTAGCGCAGGGCCAACTCGCGGTCGGTGGATTCAAGGCCCAAGGCAACGCGGAAACCGTGTCCAAAGGGGTTCCGACGTCGGGCCGTATCGCCAACGGCGCCATCGTCGAACGCGAGGTCGCGTTCGAAATCGGCGACATGGAAGTGGTCAAGCTGAGCCTCAAAAACCCGGATTTCACCACGGCGCGCCGCATCGCCCAGGCCGTCAATGCCTTCCTGGGCACCACCGCGGCGCGGCCGTCGGACCCCAAGACCGTGCAGTTGCACGTTCCCGACAACTACCGCAACAACGTCGTCAACCTGCTGACCGACGTCGAACAGCTGCGCATCGAACCGGACCAGATGGCCCGCGTGCTGATCGACGAACAGTCGGGCACCATCGTGATGGGCGAAAACGTGCGCATCTCCACCGTCGCCATCGCCCAGGGCAGCCTGACCATCCGCATCACGGAAACCCCGCAGGTGTCCCAGCCTGGCCCGTTCGCCGAGGTCGGCACCACGACCACCGTCGATCGCACGGACATTCAGATCGACGAAGGCCAGGACAAGCGCCTGACCGTGTTCAACGAAGGCGTCACGCTGCAAGACCTGGTCAACGGCCTGAACGCATTGGGCATCGGCCCGCGAGATCTGATCACCATCCTGCAGGCCATCAAGGCGGCCGGCGCCCTCCAGGCCGAAATTCAGGTGATGTGATGAACGGCGCCATCGATACCACGCTCGTCGGCCTGCAGACCGCGCCTTCGGCCAAGGCCGGCGCCCTGGCCGGCAAGGCACACAGCGCCATGTCCATGCAGCGCATGCGCGCCGTCGCCCAGGATTTCGAATCCGTCTTCATTTCCGAAATGATCCGCCCGATGTTCGAAAACATCGAAGCCGAAAAACCCTTCGGCGGCGGCCCGGCCGAGGACATCTGGCGCAATCTGCAGATCGACGAATACGGCAAGGCCATTTCCAAGGCCGGCGGCGTCGGTATCGCCGATACCGTTCTGGACCAGCTTATCCGCATGCAGGAGGCGCGCTGACAAGCGCCCGACAGGAGGACCTATACTCATGGAATCGATGGAACGCCTTGAAAGAATGGTCGAATTGACCGACCACCTGAGCGACTTGGTCGAAGCGGAGAATCTGGCGCTCATCGAACGCCGGTTCCTCGACGTGGAAGCCATGTTGGAAGACAAGGCGACGCTCGCGCGCCTGTACGAAAACAGCATGAAGGATCTGGATGAGGCCAACCTGGACTGGAAGGCAATTCCGCCCGACCTGCACGAGAAGCTGACCGTCGCGGGCACCCGCCTGGCCAACGCCGTCGGCGAGAACGCCATGCGCCTTGAGATCGGCATGACCGCCAACAAGCAGGTTATCGATCTATTCGCCGAAGCCGTACAAAAAGCCGTTCCCCATTCCGGCACTTATTCGAAAAACGGCCGCACCGGCAAGGAAGGCACCCGCGCGGCGGCCAATTCCGTCGCCGTGGCCCTTGACCAGAACCTTTAACCGTCATCCGAACGACCACACGGGAACTGAACGACCATGGGCGACATCACACAAGCACTGAGAGCGGCGCAAAGCGGCCTGCTGGCGAACCAGACGGCGCTCAACATCGTTTCCCAGAACGTCGCCAACGTGAATACCCCGGGGTATTCACGAAAGATCATCCAACAGCAATCGGTGGTGCTGGCCGGTCAGGGCGCCGGGGTGTCGATCGCCGACTTTACCCGTGTCGTCGACAGCGGCCTGCTCAAGTCGATCCGTCAGGAATTGGGTGAACTGAACAACGTAACGGTCCAGGAAGGCTATTTCCAACGCCTGCAGGAAACCTTCGGCACGCCGGGAGACAACACCTCGATCGCGCACATCCTGGAAGAGTTGAAGGAAGCGGCGGAACTGCTCACCGTGTCTCCAGACCGTATCCTTGAACAAAGCGAACTGGTCCGCCAGGCTCAGGCCGCGGTCGAAAAATTCGCCGCCATGAGCCGCACGATCCAGGACCTGCGCCTGCAGGCAGATCAACAGATCGCCGCCGTCGTCTCCGAAATGAACCAGTTGACGGCGGACATCGACCAACTCAACGACGACATCATTCGCTTCGGTTCGACCGGCAACGACACCACCGACCTTGAAGATCAGCGCGATAACAAGATCGACCGCCTGTCCGAATTGGTCGATATCCGCTTTTTCTCGCGCAACGACGGCGACGTCGTCGTATTCACCTCCTCGGGCCTGACGCTGGTCGATACCATTCCGCCGACCATCACCCACGAAGCGGCGGCAGCCATGAGTTCGACCTCGACGGTCGCCAGCGGCCAGATCGACGGCATCTATGTGGGCGAACGGCTTGCCATCAACGACCTGACGACCCAGGCCCGCGGCGGCCAACTGGCCGGCCTGCTTGACATGCGCGACGACGTTCTGCCGAACCTGCAGGCGCAGCTTGACGAACTGGCGGCCCAGTTGCGCGACCAGATCAACCTGGTCCACAACCGCGGCACGCCGTTCCCCGGCCATCAGGAACTGACCGGCCAGCGCATTTTCCCCCTGCCCCAGGAACAAACGATCAAGCTGGGCGGGTCGGACGACGTCGCCATCGTGTTGATGGATGCCGATGGCGCCCAGACGATTTCGATCCGTCTGTCCGAAATCCTAAGCGGCACCGGCAATGGCCAGACCTTCGGCGACGGCACTGACGACAGCGGCGCCATCACCATCACCGAATTGGCCGCACGACTTGAAGATTTCTTCCAGCTCAACGGCGCGCCCTCGGCATCGGTGACACTGAACGACCAGAGCCAGTTGTCGATCAATCTCAACAACACGTCCCTCGGCTTCGGCTTCCGTGACGAAACCGGTTCTGCGGACGGTAGCGACTTCGAAGACGCCTCGATCCAGTTCGACAAGGACGGCGACGGCACCGTCGATGAAACCGTATCCGGGTTCTCCAATTTCTTCGGCCTGAACAACCTGTTCGTCGACGGCCTGTCGGAAAACATCTACGATTCAAACGTGCTCAGCTCCAGTTTCGTGAGCACCTCCGCGGTCCTCAGCTTCCGCGACGCCAACACACCGGACACGGGATCGGGTGCCGAATATCTGGGCCATGTCGTCATTCCCGCGGGGGCGACGCTGCAGCAGATCGCCGACCTGATCAACAACGGCGGCACGGACACGTCCGGGATGTTCTATCCGGTCGGCGCGCCCGCCATCGGGACCAGTTTTCCGGCGGTCGAAAACATCACCGCCTCCGTGGTGCCCGACGGCTCTGGCTTCCGGCTGCGCCTCGCCCATGACGATGGCAGGTCCTTCACCGTTACGCATTCCGCCTCGCCCGGCGGCGCCCCGGCAACCGCCGGCACGACGTTGCTTAGCGAACTGGGTATGAAGGAAGCCGATGTTCGCGTGTCGACGGCGATTTCCGTACGGCAGGACATTGTCGCAGCTCCCAGCCTCGTTTCGTCCGGACGTCTGGAATTCGACTCCACGAAAGGCCAGGCCGGCGAATACCTGACATCGCCCGGCAGCAACGGCGTTGCTCAGGAACTGGCCGCGATGCTGTCCAACTCCAACTCATTCGCGGTTTCCGGCGGCCTGCCGTCGTTGAACGTCAGTTTTTCCGAGTACGCTTCGTCGATCATCGCACGCAGTTCGTCGCTTGCCGACACCAACGACCGGCAGATCAGCAGCCAACGCACCTTGACCGAAAGCCTACAATTCAAGTCCGACAGTATCCGGGGCGTCAACCTGGACGAGGAATTGGCGGACCTGATCGTCTTCGAACAGGCGTTTTCCGCTGCAGCGCGCGTGATTTCCGTCATTCAGGACATGATCGATCGTCTGGAACAGGCCGTGGCCTAAGGGGTAGAACATGACCAGGATCACCAGCTCCGCTTCCAATACAATTCTGATCAGCCGTTTCCTGCAGACGCAGAAGACGCTGCTCGACCTGGAAACTCAGATCGGCACGGAAAAGAAATCACAGACCTACAGCGGTCTGGCCTTGTCCTCGCAACGTCTGGTCAACATTGAGAACGCCAAGTCCAGCCTGGAACGGTTCAACGCGAACAACGTCCAGGCCCAACTGCGCCTGGACGTTCAAACGACGGCGGTCACTGGGATTAAGGGAGCCATCAGCAACTTCCGCGAACTTCTGTTCCAGTTTTCCAACGGCGATCACACAGACCCGGAACGGGTCGAGCAAATCCAGGCCGACGCCTTCCGCGCATTGAAGGAAATCCAGAACCTGCTGAACACGGAAGCGGATGGCCGCTACATCTTCGGCGGCGGCACCGTGCGGACCGAGCCGGTCAGCTTCGGCCTGTCGACGGTCGAGGCGTTCCAGTCCGTGTTCGACGGCGCCCGGGTGTCGGTCCCCACCACCCGAGACGCAAATCTCAAAAATCTTTCGATCAGCCGCAGCAGCGTGGACTTGAACCCGGCCCATCTGACGTTCGAGCAAACCGACGGGGTCACCAACAAAAGTCGCATCAACACCACCGCGTCCAGTGGCCAGTTCCAAAACATCGCCGCCGGCACGACGATCACGATTTCCGGGACCGTCGATGGCCTGAACGACGGCATCTATACGGTGGATTCCGTCGACCCCGACGGTCTTTGGATCGATGTCCGCACGGAACAGCTCACCGACGAGGCGACACCCGTCGGCGCCACATTTACCTATCCCAACCCTGAGGATCCGCGTCAGTCGGTGACAACCCCGGCTCTCGTCACCTTCGATCGCCGCACCAATACCATCACGGCTGTGAACGCCGACGCCCTGGAGGCCATTCCAGAAGGGTCGGTAATCACCATCGCAGGAACGGTCAACAACAACGGAACATTCACAGTCGCCAGCAACGACGGCACGGACCTGGTGGTGGAAAGCAAACGCCTGGTATCCTCCGGCGGAAGCGGCGCGACCGTCCACACGCTGGGTGGCGGCAATCCCCTTACGTTCTCCGTCGGAACCGGTGCGGACGGCGAGGATCAACTGATCGCCGGCACTGCTGGTACGTACTCGTCACTGGAAAACGGCCAAAAAATCAAAATCAACAACACGGACACGGAAAACGACGGCAAGATTTTCACCGTCAAGTCCGTCTCGGCCGACGGCACGACCATCACACTTGAAGACGACGAAAGTGTCGATGCCACGATTGCCACGGTCACCACGGGGGTTGTGTCTTCCCGCCCCGAACTTTTCTCGTTCAACGCAGCGGAACGGAACTTCTACTTCGACGCCAGCGTCGGCGGCGGTGACCAGGTCACCTTCACGGAAAACGGCGCCAACGCCGATACCATCACGCTAACGGGCTCGACCTTCACGGACGCCAAGGGCAACCTTCTTCCAGCGGGTAGTCGCATCACCGTAACCGGCACGGCGGCGAACAACGCCACTTTCACCATCGCGTCGATCTCATCTGACGGGACGACGGCGACCCTGATCACTACGGATGATGTGGACGATTCAAATGAAGTCGCCACGAATGCCGTGCTCGCAGGTACTGGCAGCATCACGTTTGCCGATAACACGCCGTCGGCGGATAGCATTACCCTGGGCGGCGGGGCCTTCCGGGATGCCGCAGGCAACAACCTGCCGGCCGGAACCAAATTCGCGCTTGCCGGCACCGGCACCGCCAACGACGGCACCACGTTCACCATCGCCTCTGTCTCGTCGGACGGCCGGACGGCGACCTTGATCCCGACCAATACCATCGATGACACCACGCCGACGGTCACGGCCGGTACTTTGAATGCGGTGAATACCATCGGCACGATCTCGGCCACCAGTTACTACCAGGGCGACACGATGTCACTGACCCATCGGGCCAGCGACTCCCGGACCTTCGAAATCGACATTACCGGGGTCGATCCGGCCTTCGAAAAGGCGATCCGCGGCATGTTTCTGGTACTGCAGGGACAGTACGGAACGGAAGGCGGCCTCGATCAGAACGTGAACCGAATCAGCGAGGCCATCTTCCTGATGGACGACGCGCTGGACCGCACCAATTCGACGCCGCCGCCGTTCGGTACGGAACTGAACAGCAATATCGAGGAAATGGAGATCATTCTGGGCTACCGGGCGGTTCTTCTGAACGACGTCAAGAAGTCCAACGACCAAATCATCTCGTTCTTCGAAGGCAGCGTCGCCGAGATCGAGAACATCAACCCCCTGGATGCGATCACGCGGTTGCTGGATAGCCAGCGGGTTCTGGAGGCCTCATACCAGACCTTCTCGCGGGTCAGGCAGTTGAGCCTATCAAACTTCCTTTAGGCCTTGACGCTCATCACAGCGGCGTTGCTTATGTTCCTGTAAACTCTGCGGGTTCTTAGGTAATTTCGCTACGGTCGGCCTGCTGCCGTTAATCTTATGACAACTTAATTTTCCGAAGATCACGTGGTAAGTTGTGTCTTATTGTAATTCTGGGTGTGCAACGAACAAATGCCTCCATACAAAAACCAAGTTCAAAAATACGAGCGTCGGCCAGTGGGCGGGAACCCGGCGCAGACCGAGGCTTGGGCGCTGATCGAAGCTGCTAAGCGGATGGCGGCCTCGATTGTCGACGACAACCGCGATCCGAAGACGATTAAGGACGCTCGAAAAGCGGCACTTCGCTTGAACTGGCGCCTGTGGACGATCTTTCAGTCCGAACTGACCTTGGAACATTCTGAAGTTCCCAGCGACCTCCGCATCAACATGCTGACTTTGTGCAAATTTGTCGACAAACACACCGTCGGCGCTTTGGCTAAACCCACGCCAGAGGCCCTTGCCGTCCTTATCGACATCAACCGAAACATCGCCGCCGGTTTAGCCCAGGTCCCTGAAAGTGCGGATAAAGAGACCGAACCGGCCTCTGCCGACGAACCTGGAAACACTCAAGCGCCAGATGAGCCGTCCGCTAGCCTCCCTCAGCCTGAATCGAAACCGGTTGATCTGGATGTCTAGCGCACCGCATTCGTGGATACCAGTCGATTAGAGGTTAGGTAGAATGACAGGACCTGATGATCAGGCTGCCCTGAAATACGACGATATTGCCCGTGAAGTTCTTGCGCTGCTCGGCAGTGACAATTCTGAAAATGTTCTGGCCGGCATCGACCGCCTGGTCACAATCGACGATACGCGGCCTGAAAGTTTTTATTTTCTCGGCTTAGCCGCCCTGGAAATGGACGAGATCGGCCGCGCCCTTGAGCTGTTCGAAAAGGCGGCGAGCCTGGACCCGGAATGCTTTGAATACGCTGAAGCATTGGCAAATCTCTATACGCAGGTCGGACGGCTCAACGAAGGTCTGTTCTACGCAAAATTGTCGATGACCTTGATGCCGCATCCGACCATCGAAGGTCTATTGCCGATCCGGTTCTCGAACTACTTCACGTCGCTGAAGACAGTAAGCCCCTCTTCCAATTACCTGAAGGGTATGTCGCTGTATAGCGTCCGCAGATTTTCCGACAGCATTCGACATTTCGACCGCGAACTCAAAATCAACCCGAACAACGCGGAATGCCGCCGTGATTACGGTGACGCGCTTTGCGAGCTGGGCCGATACGCCGAAGCCTTGGAGCACCTGTCGAAGGCCGTCGCACTTCAACCTAACGACGCCGGCACCCGCTTCAAACTGGGCAACCTTTGCTATCGGCTCGGCGAGTTCGAGGAAGCTCCCCTGCAGCACAAAGCAGCTTTGGAGCTGGACGGGGATTCTATCGAGTTGGCCGCCGCGATTTTCGCGCGGACTTCGGCGCTGCCACCGGGGCACACCAAGGTGATTAAAGAGTTGTACGAACATCTCCAACGCAGGTTGAAAGATGCACCCGGCCTACCACCAGAAGCCATCCTGGATGACGATAGCGGGACCGAATCGAACGAAGAGAAGGTCAGGCTGGCTTACATTTCGAATAGGTCCGAATTCGGTGACCAGGCCCGGATGGTCGAACCCCTGTTACAGTTGCACAGCCGTCAGCAATTCCACGTCACCGTCTACCAGCAATCCCATGGCAACGATTCGACGACTCAACGGCTTCGCGCAAGCGCGGATAACTTGCGCTATGTGGGCAATCTGGATGATGAGCATCTGGCCGTGGTCATCGCCGGTGACGAGATCGACATTCTCGTCGATCTTTGCACCGATGATGTTAACAATCGCGCAACGGTTTTGCAGATGCATCCAGCCAAGGTTCAGGTCGGCGCCTGGGGTGCGGGAATGGGCTTAGGCATGCCCGGCATCGACTACGTCCTGACGGATGATATCACCGACGAGGCGGCCAAGGCGGAATTGCCTGAAAACCAGAAGACCCTCAAGGTAGACTTCGGCCTGTTGTCATACCAGTCTCGGAAAACCTTGCCTGCAGCCGGAGAACTGCCTCTCGAAAAATTCGGCGCCCCCGCCATCGGCATATCCTGCGACGCAGGCGCGATCATGCGGGACGAAGCCGAGATGCTCGCTGAGATTCTGAACAAAACCCCGCAGGCGAGAATTATCGCCGGTGCCACCCCGGTCGTCGATCCGGAAGCCTTCAATCGCATTAAATTCCAATTCAAGGCATTTGGCCTTGCCGACCGAATTGAAATGTCTTCCGATCAGAAATACGCGGACCGGATGATCGTAGATCCTGACTATTGGAACAGCATTGATGTATTCGTCGACGTCGGTCGCCGGGCAAACCCGGTCGTCATCGCCGATTCCCTGTGGATGGGTGTCCCCGTTCTCTCGCTAAAGGGAGAAAGGCCTTTTGACCGGCTGGGAGCAAGCGTGATTTACACCGCAGCCCGCCCGGGTTGGATCGCTGAAACACGGGCAGACTTGATCAAATTGACGGTAGATATCCTGAGCGACGCCGGCGCCCTGTCCGGGATCAGGAAGAACCTTCGTAATGAAATGCGCCAAGCCCTGCTGTTCAACCCGGAACCACATGTCCGCTCCATTGAGCGGGCCTATCTGAAAATACTCGGGCGGGAAACACCGACAACCTGAGACGACCACAGCCGTTTGAGCGGGCCTGCGCGGCAAGCCCTTTCAGGCATCAAGTGAAAAGATTGAGTACCGACCCCGGCTGCGGCCGCGGATCGGTTAACCGTGATTGCAGTGATTCCGCAAAGGCGGCATTCATTTCAAAACTGATCGAGATCGCCTGCAAAAGATAGCCCAGGTCGACCCGCAATTTTTCAATTTCTGCGTCGCGCCGGACCTGCTCGTTAGTCGTCAACTCAATCAATTCGGAATCAGCTGCTGAAAATTTCGCCTCGATCCGCTGTTCCATATCCAATGTCGTCGAAATGGTGTTCTGCGTTACCGTGATCCCGATGCTGACTTCCGTTTGGAACTGCGACAAGGCGTCCGCGACAGCCTGATTGTCCGTGAGTGAACCGACGGTCACTTCCAATCCGCGCAAGGTGTCCAGGCTTTCCTTCAACCGCGGGATGGTCTGGGCGTCATTGACGTCTGGATGCGCAAAGATGAAAATGTTGTTGAGCCGATTAACGACAACATCCCGCTGTTCTTGGAACGCCGCGACTTCGGCGGCATCGACCGTGGCATCCTGGTTAAACGTATTGAAAAGAACCGTCACTTCATCGAACAAGGCCTCAAGTTGGCCTTTGTTGTTATTATTTCCGGTTCGATACTCCTGAAGGAGCGGCAGAGAACCCACCAATTCCTTCGACTCTTTTTGCAGTGTACCGATCTTGCGCTGGACGCTGAGCGGCGTTTCACTGATTTCATCGACCTTGTTGTTGAAGCGGGTGATCAGCGTGTTCTGCAGTTGATTGAACTGCAACTCAAACCCGACACGTTGACTCGCCAGCGACCGTTGCGCAAACGTCGCTGCGAAATTCCCAACACCTCTCGATGAAAAATCGGCCATTCCAATAATCCAGAAACACGCGCACCAAAAAATTATTGCTTTTTATTGTACTGATTATCGCGATCAAAGGCCAGTGCATAATCCCGCTGCCCCTCCCAGGTGAACGGCAACCCGGGTTGCGCCAAATTGAAAAATAATTGTTATTTTTCAATTTGATAAATGCTTTTCGACTGATCTCCGTCGGCTGCTGCGCGCCCCCCATCGCGCCACCATCCAGGTGACTGAGACCTGCCCTTCCAGCACTTGATCTGATCTCGGGGATTTATGTTTCCATCCAGGCCTAGATCAGCTTGCCTAAAAACCTAACTTCCGTGAGTTGCCGATAAATATTCGTCGGCGGAGTATTGGGGAATGTATTTCTCAAACAGTCTTTTGTTGGATTCCGCATAGCGGTCCAATATGTGCTGCCTGCCTTGGTCGGAAAATAGCCCCTGCGCCGCCCCCGGCACTTTACGAACCCGTTTGGCGAGAATGTCGGAGATTCGGTCAGCCGTCACCCGGTCGAATTTTTGATTGATTTCACGCTGAGCCGCCAACAACTCGGGACGAAGGCTCGGGTTCACAATCGGCAGGTCTTTCGTATCGAAATGAAGATTCATTCCCATTATCTGCGCAATGGCCGACACTGTATTCTCCGGCCCGGAGGCCGTCGCCAAGACCGATGGCTCGAACGGAATGACGGTCAAGCTGCCCTCGCCAAACCCTTCGGCCCAAGCATCCGCAATTGTATCCCAGCAATAATTGTCGAGCGGCAGTTCAGCGAGAACCTCATCGAACTCTCGGGTTTCGCCCCGCATGACCTGCTGGTTGTAGTGAGATTCTATAAACTTGTCCTGTCGGCGCACGATCAGAATGAGGTGAACCTTTTCAAATCCGCGCAGCAATCGCCGAGTGAAATCAATCCTAAGGTCCAAAGGATTCGGCATGCCCGGGTCATGCATCAAGCCAAGTAACAGCTCTTCGGAAATAAAGACGTTTTTCCCGGTGAACCGATGCGGCGAAAGCATCTGCGAGCGCAAGCGGCCGTGCAGGGCATCATCCCATTGCGTGCCCACCACGACCTTTCGCAGCGCAACGTGAAAATGCGGCAACCCGATGATTCCTTGCTGCTCCATGTACTCAAGGATGGACGGGTTGTTCAAAAAGCAGAACTCGATCAAGCTTGAGCCGCATTTTTCTGAACCGATGTGCGCGAACACTGTGGACATGGGATATCATCTTTTCAACATTGAGGATGCGGGAGCCCCCTGACGCGGTTTATTGGGCTTTTTTTCCGGCTAGGCTCAATGTAGCTCTCGGCCGGTTAATCGAGATTTAACGTTGATCTAATAATACCAATACCACCATCTTCGTAGCGGGATTGCGCCCCCCGCCACGCCCCTTCGAAGCCCGAACCATTCCCTAATCAGTAGGCAAGCCGATGATCGACGAAACCTTGAGTGTTCCACCAAGCCAGGAAGAGCGGCAAGCGCTTCGCGCAAGGAACATGGACGCACTCTGGAGTTTTTACCCGACGACGGCGAAAATGCTCGATTCCTATCGACCGTTAGCGAACCTCGTGTTTAACGATGACGGCTCTCCGGATCTCGAGTTCATGGGCCAACGGTTTTACGACGGCAACATCACCGAATTCACGGAGAAGCAGCTCAAAAGCTATTGGGACCAGCCTAACCGCTTGGAAATTCCCCAGTTGCAGGCTGGCGCATTGGATACTTACGGCGGCCATTCCATGCGGAGCTTCCTGAATCGGGCCAAGGAAGAACTGGACATATCATTCAGAGTCCAACGACAGACCGAGCCCGCCTTTTTCCTCGTCGTTCAGGGGATCGGCCTAGCGCCGCACCTGGATGCCCTGGTGGAGCGAACTCAGTGCCGAAACCTGATCCTGATGGATGCCAATCTAGAAGGCCTCTACCAGTCGATGGAAATTTACGACTGGGAGAAATTGCTGCTGAAAATGAACCAGCGCAATGGCGACGTCTTCTTTTTCATTTCCGACGACGTTCAGGGCCAAATTGACGGATTGCGAAATCGAATTCGCGGGTCCTCGATTGCAATGGTGGATGGAACTTACGTTTACCAACATTTCATTTCGGGGATGTTCGACGAGTTCACAAAGATTTTCAACCGCGAAGCCTCACTGCTGCTTGCAGGTTTAGGCTTTTTCTACGACGAACAATTGATGATGCGAAATGCTCGGACGAACCTGGCCGAAGGAACGGCACGGTTCTATTTCCGACCGGACAAAGTGCCCCCTCGCGGTTGCCCGGCAATCGTCGTCGGGTGCGGCCCCTCACTAGATGCCTCCATCGAGCATTTAAAACGGAACGCGGACAAGGCTGTCGTAATCTCCTGTGGCTCTGCTCTCGGCCCGCTCATGGCGGCCGGCATCAAGCCGGACTTTCAAATCGAAATGGAAAACCTTGAAGTCGCCACAGTGCTGGAGTTCGTGTCAGAAAAGCACGATATCTCCGACATCTGTCTCGTCGCGGCGACAACCGTGGACATCGAAGCCGCGGCAATGTTCAAGGAGCGCGTGTTCTATCATCGGCTCGCGCTATGCCCCTATCCCGTGTTTTCCAACAACGTTCAGAACTTCATCCACAACTTGGACCCGACGGTGGTCAACGCCGGTCTCGGATTTGTCCAGGAAATGGGATTTAAAGAAATATACCTGTTCGGTGTCGACATGGGGCAACGGGGTACGGACAAGCACCATGCGTCAGTCTCGTATCATTATACCGAGGGCGCGATCATCGCTCAGTCGCCCTTCAACATCGAAGTGCCCGCCAACTTCGGCGGCAAGGCAAAGACTACACAGGGACTGTTCTGGGCTTTGGACTCCATTCACAGAATGGTCAGGGTAGGCGCGCGCAACGTCAGATACTTCAACTGCAGTAACGGCGCGCTGATCACGGACATTCCGCCGAAACTTCCCCGGACAGTCAACTTGCCCGAATTAGAGACTCCTAAAGACCAGCTCGTTCAATCGATGATCGAAGCATTTCCACCATTCACCAAAGCAGATTTCGACGATGCCTGGAACCTTGAGCGCCTGCTTGATGCTATCAACAAGACATCAGACGAGATTCGCGACGTGATTATGAGTTGGACCGATTTCACGGACAAAGAACCGGCCATTCGGCTGAATGCTATTTTCTATCATCCAGCGGAAGACGATCGTTACGAGAAGTTTTCAACCCTGATGCTGCGCGGAACGTACAATATGGCCCTGATTGCAGGCGATTTTTATATTAACAGGGCTCCGACGCCCGAGCAGTCGGCCAAAGTGCACGAGCTTTTCAAGGAAGAATTTCTGACGCTTGTCGAAGTTTGCCGCGAGCGAGCGGTTGAGCACATGAAGGCGCTGGATGCGGGTGATTTCTTGCCGCTCGAATATCTGAAAGAACCTTGAGCTTAAACTGTCGTTTCCGCAGTCAACGCCTCGCCAACAGCATTCACAACACTCACCCAATCGCCAGCGACCGGCTGGCGGAACAGTCTCATGGTCGGATACCAAGGTGTGTCCGCACGCCTCAGCATCCAACGCCAGTCCGGTACGTGGGTGATCAGAGTCCACACAGGGCGCCGGAGGGCACCGGCCAGATGCGCCAAAGCCGTATCGACGGAAATCAGCAAATCAACCGCAGACAACGCCGCCGCGACATCCCGCATTGGCTGGGGTTCGGTGAAAAGTGGCTGCACATTGACGTCACTTGCAACCTCATGAACCTGCGCCAAGGGGTCGCCAATCTGAAAGGCGTGAAATGCGACGTCCTTTCGCCCCGCCAAGGCCGGCACAAGGGTCCGAAGCGGAAGTGACCTCTCCCGGTCACGTCCATGCCCTGGATTTCCCGCCCAAACCAAACCAACGTGACGCCGCCCATCGTCGGCATCCAGCTTTTCTCGCCACCGTTCGGCGGCATCCTCCTCAACCGACAAATAGGGCACGTGTGCTGGAATCGTTTCTTCTGTTGTTCGACATAGCGCCGGCAAGCTCATGATCGACACATGCCAATCGCAATCGGGTAATGGGGCGCCCGCAGGAAGAAGGTCGTCGATTCCTGGCACCTTCTCGAACAATTCCATAAGAACCTTCGGTGCCTCCAAGGTCACACGGCCAACCCGGCTAGCAATCATCGGCAAATAACGGATGAACTGAATATTGTCGCCCAGTCCCTGTTCGGCATGGACTAATAGATGGTCTGAGCGCCGCTCGGAACCGTCCCACGGCTGGCCCGGCAGCTTGCGTTGTAACAACCCCGTATTGGTCGCCTCGCGACGCAGTTCGAACCCGAGCCAAGCCTCGGAAAAACGCCCCTGCAACAGCAACAAAAGTGAATGATTGTATTGTACCGTCGCATCTACATGCCCCTCCATCGCCTCTAGTCGCTGGTAGATTTCCTCAGCACGATCATAGGCACTGATTCCGCAACAAGCGGATGCGAGATTCAGCAGTATGCCCGGCTGATCCGGGCTATGAACCAAAGCGGCTTCGAATTTTTCAAGCGCGGCGAAGCAATCTCCCAGCGCGAGTTGGGCATATCCCGCCGCGTTCAAAATATCCGGATCATCTGGCGCCTTAGCCAACGCTATTTTCAGCATCTGCGACGCCGTCGCAGGATCATTTAGTTGCAGCGTCGCCTTCGCCAAACCGGCAAGCGCGGCCACATGGTTTGGGTCTGCGTTAAGAATTTTCAGAAAAAGGGGGATCGCGTCTCGCGGTGTCTGGGCCGCAATGCATTGACGTCCCTGGGACAACAATTGTTCGAAGTTCATGCTTCAAACTCCAGGCAATCATCAAGTTCAGGCATGTTTCACTACTTGCTCGACGCGCACATCAAGCAGGACGTTCGTATCGAAAATTTGGGGTACCCGCCCACAGCGGTGAGGGCAATTTTTGTATTGCCCTCACCTCACTGTAGACGATGTTGATTCGGCGCCTAGTTGAACAGTGCGAGGATACCCTGCTCCGACTGGCCGGCGAATGACAGCGCGGAAATCCCGAGCTGCTGGCGAGTCTGCAAGGCCAGCAGGTTGGCCCCTTCGGCGTTGAGGTCAGCCAACGTCAGCTTACCCGCACCTTCATCCAAGGTGTTGATATAGGCTTCGGTGAAGTCCAGGCGGGTTTGCAGCAGGGCCACGTTGGACCCCAGCTTCTGGGATTCCGTGCGCAACGTGGCCAGTGCCGCGTCAAGATCCACGACGATGTTGTCGAGATCCACGATCGCGCCTTCGGCCAGGAAGTCGGTTTCTTGGAAGCTTCCCGAGGCGTCGATCAGGCTGAGCGTCTGGCTCGAAGCACCGGTCCCCAGGATGGTCCCACCGGTGAACACCGCCAGCAACTGGTTGGCGCCCAGGCTGAGGGAGAAGCCGGTTGCCGCACCAGTGGTGTGCAGGTCGCTTGCCTGGAAGGTCGTCACAACCGAAAGGGTGATGACGGCGCCCTGCGAGATGGTCACATCCGCATTCGTCGCTGCCCGGATCGTGAATGTCGCCGTTCCGAAGCTTAGGGTCAGGCTGTTGCCGCCGGTGGTCGAGAAAACACGTTCGCCGGTCCCGTTGAACGTCACGGTGAGCTGTGCGTTGTCAACTGCCGAGAAGGACGTGACGCCGGCAGTGAGGCTACCAGTTGTATTAAGGGCCGCACCGGTGGCCGCCGCAAAAGACAGCTTGGAGTCGGTGCGAAGCTCGGCTTGGTCGATACCGAGGCCCGATTGACGCAGGTTGGTCGCGTTGATCGTCAGGAGGCTCGAGGTATTGTCGGCGAAGTTCACCGACAATGACTGCGACGTGTTGTCAACGAGGTTTAGGCCCTGATAATCGGCGTCGTTAGCCAAGTCGCCAATCTGACTGCGAATTCCGTTGAACTGCGTAACCAGGTCAGTGAACTGAACCCCGGTCGCCGATTTCAGGGAGTTTGCAATCCCCTTGAGTTGACGGACCAGGCTGTCGATACCTTCGACGCCGTCCAAGGCCGCCGTGACCGTGGAAATCCCTTGATCGATACCGTCCTTGCGTTCGGTGAAGGTGAACGTACGGTCGTTCAGGGCTTTCGCGGAAAAGAAGGCCACCGGATCATCGACCGGGCTGGAAACACGCAACCCGGAAGACAGGCGGTTATTGGTTCGGTTGATCAGATCAGTCGTATTCTGCAGCGACAGCAGCGTATTCCGCACAGCTGCCGACAATGTTACATCCGACATGGTATGCGCCTTTCTGGAGCGGTGGCGTGTTCTACGTACCCACCTTAAAAAAATGAAAGTTCGTGCGCATTCTGCAGACGAGGTTAATATTAGGCTAAACGCCAGTAGTTAACAAAATCTTGATTTAAAGTGCTTCAAAAAGAATAAATTTCCAGGCCTTATCCCTCTCCGCGCAGGCGGCGGACCGCACGGCCATTGTCGCAACGGCGCAGAATCCGGGCCCATACGCGACCAAAAACGAAACCGCCGCCACCCGAAGGTGGCGGCGGTCCGCGTTCGCATCCGAACCCGACGGCTTCTGCCGCGGGAGCGGGTTATGCTTAGTTGAACAGCGCCAGGATGCCCTGTTCCGACTGACCGGCGAAGGCCAGAGCGGAAATACCCAGCTGCTGCCGGGTCTGCAGAGCCAACAGGTTGGCGCCTTCAGAGTTCAGGTCGGCCAGCGTCAGTTTGCCGGAACCTTCTTCCAGGGTGTTGATGTGCGCCTCGGTGAAGTCCAGACGAGTCTGGAGCAGAGCCACGTTGGAACCCAGTTTCTGCGATTCCGAGCGCAGGGTCGTCAAGGCCGCATCAAGGCCGGTGATGACCGTATCAAGGTCCGCCGTCACGCCTTCTTCGACGAAATCGATCGAATTGAAGGCACCAGACGCATCGACGAGTGCTGTGACCACCTGGCTCGTAGCACCCGTGGTCATAATCGCGCCACCGGTATACAACGCCAGCAACTGGTTGGCGCCCAGGCTGATGGAGAAGCCAGTCGCGGCACCCGTCGCATGAAGGTCACTGGCCTGGAAGGTCGTGACAACCGAAAGGGTGATCGTGGCGCCCTTGGAGATGGTGACATCGGCTGCGGTCGAGGCCCGGATGGTGAAGCTCGCCGTACCGAACGACAGGGTCAGGCTGTTACCACCCGTCGAAGAAAACACACGCTCGCCGGTGCCGTTGAAGGTCACGGTGATCTGTGCATTGTCGACGGATGAGAAGGACGTGACGCCAGCGGTGACGCTGCCGGTGGTGTTGAGGGCCTGCCCAGTCGTCGCCGCGAACGACAACTTGGAATCGCTGCGGAAGGCCACTTCGTCAATGCCCAGGCCAGACTGACGCAGGTTGGTGGAGTTGACGGTCAAGATCGACGAGGTGTTGTTGGCAAAGTTCACCGTCAGGGTTGCGGCAGTGCCGTCAACCAGATTGACCCCCTGATATTCAGCGTCACCTGCCAGATCACCGATCTGGCCGCGGATGTCGTTGAACTGGGTGACCAGGTCGGTAAATTGGCTACCTGTTGCCGATTTCAGGGAGTTCGCAATACCTTTAAGCTGACGGACCAGACTGTCGATGCCTTCAACGCCGTCCAGCGCCGCCGTCACCGTCGAAACCCCCTGGTCAATGCCGTCTTTGCGCTCGCCGAAGTCGAACGCGCGGTCATTCAGGGTTTTCGCCGAGAAGAAGGCCACCGGATCGTCGATCGGGCTGGAAACGCGAAGACCGGAAGACAAACGGCTGTTTGTCCGGTCAATCAGGTCAGTGGTGCTTTGAAGGGAAAGCAATGATCCGCGCACGGCGGACGAAAGGGTAACGTCAGACATTTTTCACTCCATTCTGAAGCTGGGGGCTGGCCCCTAAGATTTACAAAGACTCATTCTTGAGCCCCGCATCAGACCCTTTCTAGGTCTTCCACGTGGAACGAAACATACGCGGAGTTCTCCCCGTCTGTCAAAATAAAAACTGCACGAAACAAAAACCCGCCCATCACGCGGTCCCCGTGTGTGCCGGCTTCACGCCTGGCCGGCGCCCGAAACGGCCTTGCGGGGCCGCCACCTTCCCTCCGGCCGGAGGGCGAACCGACGCCCGATTCTGTCCCATTTCAACCAATTCCGTTCGCACCCACGGTCTCCCCCCGTTACCGCTGCACGCACACGCACCATCGGCCTTCAGCAGGCGGGGCAGCCTCCAAAACCCAGAAAACCGCAAGGTTTGAAGGATTTTAGTACTCTCTCCAAATCGGGGTGATGCAGCCGCACGCCGTCGATCCACAAGACGGCTGGATGGTAGGAGTCGACAGCGACTATACTACGTACGGATAAATTCAAGTTAACCTAGCCCGGGAACTTCCTCACTATTACCCAAGCGAGTTACCCGGTCGGGAGGCGATGTCAACAGATGCCCCTGAAATTAGATTTCAAGTCCGGCGATAAGATGATCATCAATGGAACAGTCATCGAAAACGTCGGCGCAAATGCAAAGCTGCTGGTTCACAACGAAGCCTCGATCCTCCGGGAACAGGACATTATTTCCGGCACGGAGAAGCTGACGCCGGCGTCTCGCGTCTATTACGCACTGCAATGCGCGTATATCTTTCCCCTTCAATCGGATCAGTATTTGACTGAATGCCGGGATTTACTGGACCAGTATATCGCCGCCGCGCCCAGCGCACAGTCGATCGCCGATGAAATCCTGACGCAGATGGAAACAGGCACCCAGTATCGCACCCTGAAAGCGGCCCAAAAATTGATCCGGCACGAGTCGGATACGGTGGCCCGGTTCGAACAGCGGATGCAGGAAATCGACGAAGCTACGAGCGCCGCGGAACAGGAAGCCGTCGCCGGCAAGGCGGAGTAACTTCGTCTTCTTTCCGATCGACGCCCTGCCTTACGCGGGAATATCGGCTTCCAGGAAGCACCAAGGCTGATAGATCGCCCCCCGGAACTGTAGGCGCTTACCTTCTGTGGTCATGACCGTTCGTGTATAGATCTGCGACGGATCTGGGTGCTCCGGCATGTCGATGAGAATTTCGAACGGCGTGAACGTCGGCTCAGCGAACCCCGCGTCCTTCAAGCTGCGCCGATGCGTCTTGTAGCTACGCATGTGCAGGCGGTTGCCTTCCGGATACCAGACCGACACGTCGTCGATGGTCAGTTCCTGTTCGAAGGGGTTCATGTAGTCGAGCATGATCCAGCGCCCGCCCGGACGAATCGCACCCGCGATCTTCTTGACCACGACGTCGAAGCTCGCCAGATCGAAGAACATCATCGAGCGGTTGCAGATCAGAATGTCGAAGGGTTCATCGAACGCCATGGTCGTCATATCCACCTCGGCGAATTGAATCCCGGCCAGCCGTTCGCTCTTCTTGTTGGCTTCGATTACCGTCGGCGCGATGTCGATGCCGTGGAGTTCCAGGTCGGGAAAGGCGATCTTGACGTGGCTGAGGAAGCTGCTGGTCGAACAGCCGCAATCGATCAGACGCGCACCCTTGGCCGCATCCCCCATCTCATTCAGCTTCTTCGCGATCAGCGCCAGCAGAACTTTATCGGACTCGCGGGGGGCCTCGAAAAACTTCTCCTGGTTTTCCAGATAAAGCGACATCCCTTCCAAATCCGAGGTGTAGTCGAGATAGCTCTTGTCGTCGCTCATCGTGTTGTCACCTTCAATTCCAAGAAAGCCGGGTCGAAGATCGTTGCGGCGGCGCCTAGCCCCGGCGGGCCAAGCATTCACCGGAGACACCAATGATACGTCTTCTAGGATTAATGCGATATTAAGCTCGAACGCGTAGATCGGCTTGGTCGAACCGCCGGGCGCGGCGAACGGAGAAAAGAACCGGACCCAGATGAAAAGCTTTCACTTCCACGTCGGTTCCGGGCGTTGCGGGTCCACCTTGATCCAGGCGCTGTTCAACGAACCCGCCATGCACCAGATTTTCGGGCAGTTCTCGATCCAGTACAGCCCGACCGCCAGCATGGAGTTGGGCCCCAGAACGCCGGTCGAGCGGTTCGACGAAACCGAATGGCAGACCTTTCGCGAAGCAGAGATCGCGCCGTTGAAACAATCCCCGGCCGACAACATTTTCGTCACCCAGGAAAATGTCTTCGGCGTGACCTGGGAAAAGGGGGCTGAAAATTCCTGCGCCGCCAATTGCAAATTGATCACCTACCTGACCGAAGGCTTCGAAACGAAGATCGTCATGTTGGTCCGCCGCCAGGACACCTTTATTGAATCCCTCTACAATCAATTGCTCAAGCGCCAGGAAACGCGGGCGTTTTCCGATTTCCTGGACGATGTGCCGCTGGCCAACCTGGATTGGGCGGCGGTGGCCGACACCTATGCCGAACAGTTCGGGAAGGAAAACGTCACCGTCCTACCGTTCGAAAAACCGGTTCTAGCGACGGCTGGCATCGACACCTTCTTCGAGGCGGTGCTGCGCACCATCGGCCTGGACCAGAAGATCAACTTCGAGAACATCCCGACCGTCAACCCGAGTCTGGCGCCCCGCGCGCGGGAAATCCAGCGCTTGGCGAACAAGCTGCTGTCGAAAGAGGAGGCCCACGCCCTGGCTGACTGGTTCGAGGCAAACGTGCAAAAATCCCCGGACGAGGACCATGTCCTGATGGCGGCCGACGACCGGGCGCGCGTTCTGAATTTTTTCCGCGAGTCCAACCGGCGCCTCTGCGTCGACTACATGGGCGAATACGAAACGAATTACTATCTCGGCGAGGCATCCTGACCAGCCCGTCCGAACCGGGAAATCGGCATCACGGAGACGCAAAGGCAACGAGCATGCGCGGTATTGAGAACTGGCGAGACACCTTCACCGACCTTGTCGCACCGGGCCCGGAAAACAAGGAGTCCATGTGGCAGATGATGGAGAAACTGTTCCCTCGTTACCGTGCCCTTTGCGGCCCCGATTTCCTTGCTTCGCTTGAAATCCTGCAGAAACAGGTGCCACTGGAAATCACCGAGTTTCCGACCGGATCCGAGGTTCTGGACTGGACCATCCCGCCGGAGTTCAAGGTCAACGAAGCCTGGGTCGAGGACCCGGACGGCAATCGTATCATCGACTTTGAAAAGGAGCCGTACAGCGTCTGGATCTATTCCCAGTCCTTCGAGGGAGAGATCGACCGTGACGAGCTTCTCGAACATGTCGTGACCATGCCTTACCTGCCGGACGCGGTACCGCTGCGCCAGGCTTACTTTCGAAAAGCCTGGGGCCTATGCATGCCGGACAACATGCTGCAGCGCCTGAAGCCTGGGAAATACAAGGTTAAAATTGATACCGAACACAACGAGGGCTTCCTTCGCATGGGCGAATATTACCTGCCCGGCGAGGTCGAGACCGAAATTCTGATTTCCAGCTATCTCTGCCACCCCAGGGGCGCCAACGACAATCTCAGCGGCTGCGTCGTCGCGGCCGAACTGTTCCGGTTGCTCGCTCAGGTGCCGGATCGGTACTATTCGTACCGGCTGGTGATCTGGCCGGAAACGATCGGGCCGATCACTTATATCGACAAATATCCGGATCGCTTGGCCAAGACCATCGGCGGATACCAGTTCGGAATTTGCGGCGACGATCGGCCGGTCCGCATTGACCGCACAAAGCGGAACGATTCGGTCTTCGACCGGGCCGCCCATCACGCCATGCTGTTGTGCGGCCAGGAAATCAATTCCCGGAAATTCAATATTTTCGGCGGCTCCGACCCCATGCATTTCAACTCGATCGGCGTCGACCTGCCAATCGCCAACATCACCCGCGCCGGATCGAGCACGGAAGGGGGATACCCCGAATACCATTCTTCAGCCGACAATCTCGACCTCGTCTCGGCCGACAATCTGTTCGGCACCCTGGAAATCGGCTGGGCCGCCTGCATGGCCGTGGATCGCGCACGCCGCTATAAGGGCACCTATACTGCGACCCCCTTCCTGTCCCGTTACGGTGTCTTCCCCTATCAGCACGGCGCCGGTGTCGGCGGCAACGCAACCATCATCGGCGAGGCCTATTACGCACTGATGCCGTCGGTCGACGGCGAACAGGATCTGTTGGAAATCGCCGATTGGTTCGATTTGCCGATCTTCGCGTTCGACGAATGCGTCTCGGCCTTCAAGAAGGCCGGCCTGATCGTAGACGCCGTCTGAAGCCACCGGCGGCTCGATACCGTAAAGAATTCGGAGAATGCGATCGGCCCCGGACGGGCGCGGTGGCGCAATCACCCCATGGTCACACCACCCGATACGTGGATTGTCTCACCGGTAATGTGCCGCCCGCCGTCCCCGATCAGGAAGGCAATAACCCTGGCGATGTCCTCTGGCTCCGCCAGACGGCGCAAGGGCGTGTTCATTCTCGCCAGCATCTTGGCCTTATCCGGCAAGCTGGCGATCATCTGCGTGTTGGTCATGCCCGGTGCCACCAGGTTCACGCGCACGCCCTGGGGGCCGAATTCCGACGCCAGCGAGCGGGTCAACCCGGCCAGCCCGGCCTTCGCCGCCACGTAGGCCGATTGTTGCGGCGGCGGCGCGCTGTCGCCGTAGATCGACCCCAGAAACACCAGCGATCCGCCCTGCCCCGAGGCCGTCATGCCCGGAATGGCCCGTTTGGCGCAATGGTGAGCACCGCCGACCTGGACCCGGAATTGTTTCTCGAAATCGTCCCATCCGACGTCGCCAAACGGCTGCGGCACCGGTTCCGGCGCTGCGCAATGGACAATGCCGGTCACGGCACCCAACGTCGCCTCGATCTCCGTGAACAGGGCATCGACCGCAGTTATGTTGGAAACATCCGCCCCAACGGTCACGGCCCGGCCACCCGCCGCCGTGATCTGGCGCGCCACCCTATCGGCGGCTTCGGCATCCCGCAGGAAGTTGACGGCCACCGCATGACCGTCCGCCGCCAGGGCCAAGGCCGTCGCCGCGCCAATCCCCCGGCTGCCCCCGGTCACCAGCACGACGGAACCCGCCGTTTCTTTCGCCTTGCCCGCGAATTCAGGTCGGGGCGCTGCCGCGGAAGCCGGTTTCCCGGCCGCCGATTTCGATGGCGCCGTTTCACCCTCGACCTCACCGAGGAGACGGACCGTCGAGTCGCCGGTCACCACGATGACCCCGTTCTGATTGGTGATCGTCACCTTGGCGACCAGCGTCCGCGTCGCGGGCGAAACCTGCGTGACCTCCGAACGTACGGTGATCGTGTCTCCAACAAAGGCCGGGCGCGCGAAATTGAGAGTCTGGGACGTCCACAATGCCCCCTTCCCCGGCAACAGCATCCCCACCATGGTGGAGATGAAGGCCGAGGTCAGCATACCGTGCACGATTGGTTTGCCGAACGAGGTGGTGCGGGCGAATTCCGGGTCCAGGTGGATGGGATTGAAGTCACCGGTCAGCGCCGCGAAGGTATCGACGTCTTCCTGGGTAACTGTATGGTGAAGTTCCGCCGCATATCCGGGAATGATATCCCGGAGGTCCAGTTGGATCGGGTTGGCGTCTTCCCGGCGATAGGTCATCCTTGCCACCGCATCACGGTTGTTCCGAAAATAAACCCGGCGCCGACCCCCGAAAGCACCACGAGATCGTCCTTCTTCAGTCGGCCTTGCGTCACCGCGTCGCACAAGGCGATCGCCTGCGAAGCATCCGCGGTGTTGCCGTACCGGTCCACGTTGATCACCGTCTTTTCCATGGGCTGGCGGATTTTCCCCATCAGGAATTCGATCAGGCGCAGGTTGGCCTGGTGGAACACAAAGAAATCCACGTCGTCGACGGTCTTGTCCAACTTTGCCAAGGCCCGGCGGATCGAAACCGGCTGATTTTGGACGACCTGTTTCCAAACCTCCAGGCCCTGGATTTCATAGTATTGCAGCCCCTGGTCCACATTGTCCGGACGCATGGGGTGCGACGACCCGCCACCGCGCAGACGGACCGCATCGAAGGCGCGGCCGTTGGCCGACACGTCGTTGGCGATGATCCCGTAACCCGGGTCCACCCGGTCCAGCACGGCCGCGCCCACGCCGTCGCCAAAGTAGACGGCCGAGGCCGCATCCGCATAGTTGATAAAACGGGACTGCAAGGCGGTGCCGACGACCAGCGCGGGCCCGACGGACGGATCGATCAGAAGCCGGTCCGAGGCAACACCGAGACCGACCTGAAACCCCGTGCAGTTGGCCATGATGTCGAAAGCGCCGGCGTTACGTGCCCCGATGATGTCCTGAATTCGGCAGGAAACGGCGGGATAGACGTAATCCCCGGTGAAGGTGCAGGTGATGATCAGGCCCAGTTCTTCGGGCGCGATCCCTGCCATGGCCAAGGCGTCGCGGGCGGCAGCGGCGGACATTTCCGATGCGGTCTCGTCGTCATGGGCCTGGCGCCGTTCACGGATACCGGTTTTTTCCTCGATCTCGGCGGCCGGCATCCCCGTGCTGCGTTCCAGGTCCGCGTTGCTCAGAACACGGTCCGGCAAATATTTGCCGACACCGACGACGCCGACGCCGTAGTCCCGGTCACGCGTCATCGCCCAAAGCCCTCCATCAAGTATTCCGGCGGATCGGCCTGGTTCAGCGCCCACCATTCCCGGGCTTCCGCCACGGTCCAGGTGCCGCCGTGTCCTGGGAACATCAACGTTTCCGGGGCCAAGGTTTCGAGCAAACGGGAGATCGATTCAGACAAACCCACGCCGCTCGAGCCCGGCAAATCCGTGCGGCCGATCAAGCGTTTCATCAACGTGTCCCCGGTAAAACATAAGCCGTTCCAATGGTAACACACGCCGCCGTCCGTATGGCCCGGCGTATGGACGTAGGAAATCGGAGCGCCTTTCCAATCGAGCCGCGCCCCTTCCAGCGGCACATGCGCGTCGGGCACGGTGATGACCCGGCGCTCGAAGCTCATGGCATAGAGGGATGCACGACGCAGCAGGGGCAGGTCGCGGCTGTGCATGTGAAACGGCAAGCCGTATTTACGGCACAAGGCATCCAGAGCGCCGATGTGGTCAAAATGGGCATGGGTCAGCAGGATCACACGGGGCGACGCGTCAAACGCCGCGATGACGCCCATAATGCGTTCCGCGTCGTCGCCGGGATCGACCAGGACGGCCTCACCGCTCGGCAGATGCTGAACGACATAGGCGTTTTCCTTCCAACGGCCGGTTTTCACCGTAGCGACCCGGAATTCCCCGACCTGGCATTCTCGATCAGGACCCATGGAGATCAATCAGCCAACCCGATGTAGATGACTTGGCCGGTGATCGCGGCGCTCAAGGGCGAAACGAAAAAGTCCGCGACGTGACAGACTTCCTCCATGGCGATCACCCGGGGGATGGTCTGTAGCCGCAGCATCCGCTCCTTCCAATCGTTATCCTTGGCCAGTTCCTGCGACGCCTCGGTGTCCATCATCGCCGGCGCGATGACGTTGCAGGTGATGCCCTGCGGCGCCAATTCCTTGGCCAGAACCTTGGTCATTTCCTGGACCGCAGCCTTGGTGGCGGAATAGCAGGCTGTGCCTTCCTGATGCAGGGGAACCATGGTCGAAGAAATCGTCAATATCCGCGCATTCTGTCGGCGCAGCATCAGTTTGCTGATCTCCCGCAGGCTGTAGAACACGCCCGCGAAATTGACCCGCAAGAAGTCGTCAAAGACGTCTCCCGGGGTCAGCGACAGGTACAAAGCCGAGCGTGCCAGACCGGCATTGGCAATAAGGACGTCGGCACCGCCAAATTCGCGGCGCAGCGCCCGCGCCCAGGCCTGGACGTCGACTTCCTTACGGATATCGACGGTCGAGTGGTGATAGGCAGGATCGGAGATCGTCGCCTCCCCGCGGCTGCAGCCGGCGACCACATAACCCCTTGCCAAAAAATGTTCGGCCAATGCCCGGCCGAGCCCCCGGCTGGCACCGGTGACGACCACCACCTTCTTGCTTTGGTCTGTGTCAGCCATATGGTTCTCAGCCTATCCGCCACGCCGTGCGGATCAGGTGCCCGCGGAAAGCCCCACGACATGGTCCGCAAGAATGCCCGCCGTCAGCGTCGGGCTGTTGATGTCAAACCCCTGGATGTCGGTCAGAACGATGGCGCAATCGGCCCCGACCGCCGTCATCAGGCGGTCTTCCAGATCCATGATGAAGGTGACGAAGCCGAGGGAATCAAGCCCACCGTCTGCGCCGCTTCCCATCAGAACCGTCTCGCCGTCGACGGCGATGGCATTTTTGATTGTGCCGGAGCGGTTCAGGCTGTCCAGGCTGTCCTGAATTAGGGCAATCGCTTTCTGCTTGTCGATCATCTAGGAGTCGCTCCTTCCGGTTCTCACGGGTGCTTGCTAGTATCCTGCAGGGTAAGACTTTAGCAACTAACATTTGGTTTAATTGCCACGCGATATCGGAGGGGAGAAAGGTGAACATTTCGTTAGAATCGGGTTGTGGATCGATTTTCGCAACACCCTGTCGGGTGCAATGATTTAAGGCCATATCCCATCCACCATGGCATGACAGCCGAAACCTCAATTCGGCCTTTGCAGGAATTTTAGGGTTCAGACATGACATCCATGGCCGCCGGCAAGGCGCCGCAAGGCAGAGACGATTGCCCCGAATTGACACGGATTATCAATCTGATCGCCAGTGAAAACCCGCTTCAAAAGAAGCGAATCGAGGGCTTCTTAGCGACCCGTGGGCCGGAATACTGGGCCTTCGCCGAAGGCCTGAGCCGAATTCTCAACCACAGCTTCATGACCGATGACACCGCCCGGGCAGAGGCCGCCCGGGCATACAACAAGATGTGCATGGACTTCTTGTCGGAGCAGATCCGTTTCAAGAAGTCGGGGAAGTACCGGATCGACAATTCCTGCATCGCCCAGACCCACGTCTACAATGACCTGGATGTCATGCGCTATTACATGATCGGCCTCCTGGTTTCGTACATGTTCTGGCCGAACCATTACGCATTGTTCCATTTTTTCCTGGAGCACCTGCCCCCCGCCAATACCGGCCGCTACCTGGAAATCGGCCTCGGCCACGGCCTGTTCTCCTCGACCATGCTGTCGCGCTATCCCAACATCCATGGAACCGCCGTCGACATCAGCGAAACCTCCATTCGCATCGCAAAGGAGACCCTGCGGACCTTCCAGGCGGACCTGGACCGGCTGAAGATCGTGCACGGCGACTACCTGACCACCGACGTCGGCGGTCAGGATTTCGACTTCATCATCATGGGCGAGGTTCTCGAACACGTGAACGACGCACGGGCCTTCATGGACCGGACCAAGGAACTTCTGGCCCCGGGCGGCACCGTCTACATGTCGACCTGCGCGAACTGCCCCGCGCTGGACCATGTCTACCATTTCCATTCCGCTGCCGAGATCCGGCAATTGATGACCGAGTCCGGGTTCCGCATCCGCCACGACCTGGCCCTCGCGGCGGAGAACATTCCCGAGGAAAAATGGGAAGAGGAACTGGTGACAGTCAATTATTGCGCGCTGCTGGAGCACGCATGATGCCGGACGACGTCGCCGCGAAGCCGCCGTCGCCGTTTGAGGCCGCCCTCGACCGCGCGCGTCGGGACCCCGGTTATGTCGCCTATTCGGCCCTGGCGAACGCCAAGGAGGCCGCGCCCAAGGACCGGTTCCCGCCCTATCGCCTGGCGGTTTTGCGAAATTTCACGATTGAGCCGGTTTTGCCGGCAATCGAGGCCCAGGTTCTGTTATGCGGCAGACGCCCGGAAACCTATGTCGCCGATTTCGATGCCTCCGCGGCTGAGGTCCATGATCCCGACGCCGGACTTTACCGGCACAATCCCGATGCGATCATCATCGCCAATTGGCTGGAAACCCTTTCCCCGCAACTGGCGACGGCGTTTCCCGAACTGACCGCGCAGGACATCACCACGGAAATTGACCGGCTGTGCCAGGATACGCTGATGTTGCTCTCCGCCATCCGGCGCCAAAGCAACGCCCCGATCCTGATCAACAATTTCCCGCTTCCCGCCGCGCCCGCCATGGGCATTCTCGATGCGCAGGACACCTGCTATCAGGCCCATGCGCTGATCCGCCTGAATCAGGCGCTGATCGCCGCAGCAAAGCAGATCGCCGATGTCTACTGGGTCGATTACTTCAGCCTGTTCGCCGCCCATGGATACCGACATGCCGTTAACGACCGCCATTGGAACGCCGCCCGGGCCCCGCTTTCGGCGGAAATTCTCGCCCCCCTCGGCGATCATTACGGGGCGTTGTTGCGGGTGTTGTTCGGGCAGGTCCGCAAATGCCTGGTTCTCGATTGCGACGGAACGCTATGGGGGGGAATTGTCGGCGAGGACGGTCTTGACGGCATCAAGGTCAGCGCCGCCTACCAAGCCTTTCAGCGCGAGGCCCTGAACCTGCGCCGGCGCGGCGTCATGCTGGCGATCTGTTCGAAGAACAATGAACCGGACGTTCTCGAGGTTCTGCGCGAACACCCGGACATGCTCCTGCGCGAGGAGCATTTCGTCGCCACGCAGATCAATTGGGACGACAAGGCGACGAACCTGCGGCGCATCGCCGAGGAATTGAACATCGGCATCGACGCGCTCGTGTTCGCGGACGACAACGCCTTCGAATGCGATTTCATCCGTCAGGCCGTTCCGGAAATCGCCGTCCTGCATGTGTCGGGAGATCCTTCCGGTTTCCGCACGCTTCTGACGGACCGCGCCTTCTTCGACACGCCGACCCTGTCGGCGGAGGATGCCAAGCGCAGCGAGATGATGGCCGCCGAACGCACCCGCAAGCGGATGGTGAGCACCGCGGAATCGCTGGAGGACTACCTGCGCAGCCTGGAAATCGTCGCCACGATCGGCGTGCCGGGCCCGCGCGAGATCGGGCGGGTCGCGCAACTGACCCAGAAAACCAACCAATTCAACCTGACCACCCGCCGCTATACGGAAGGCGATATCGAACGCTTCCTCGCGGCGCCGGACATGGGCGTCTATTACCTGAAACTTCGCGACAAGGTCTCTGACATCGGCCTGATCGGCGTCGCCATAACCAAGCCCCGAGAAGACGGTGGGAGCCTGGAGATCGACACCTTCCTGATGTCTTGCCGGGCGCTGGGGCGCGGCGCCGAGGACACCCTGATGGCGCGCATCGCCAAAGACGCCGCGATGAACGGTTACCGGGAACTCGTCGGCGCCTATCTTCCGACCAAGAAGAATGAGCAGGTCGCGGACTTCTACGCCAAGCGGGGATTTGCGCAATTTCCCGAACAGGGCGAAGGAACATCGTGGCGCCTGGACCTGGGCGGCCAGGATATAAAAATCCCGGATTGGATTCACCTCGCCGACTGAAACGACGGCGGGGACGAGCAGTAAGGAACGACAAATGACCGGCAATGAAACTCGGCTCAAGGGCGTGATCGCGGACATCCTCAAGATCGATGCAGCGATAATCGGCGAAGACACCTCCGTCGATACGGTGGAACAGTGGGATTCTCTGCGCCACCTCAATCTGGTTTTGGCCCTGGAGGCTGAATTCGATATCTCCTTTACCGAGGAGCAGACGGTCGAAATTCTCAACTACCCGCTCATCAGGATCGTCCTGGAAGAACACGGCATCGCGTTCACATGACCTCAGGCGACAGGGACATTCCGGCCCACGACATCATCCTGTCGCGCATCCAGGGCGGCGGGGACGCCCCCGCGTTGTTCTGGAACGGCATGGAAACGACCTATGCCGACCTTTGGCGCCGCATAGAGGCCTGGGACAAGCGCCTCGCCGACGATGGCATCAATGCAGGGGACGTGGCCGCCCTATACGGCGACTTCAGCCCCGAGACGAGCGCCATGATGCTCGCCGCCATTCGGCGTCGCGCCATCATCGTGCCCCTGACCGGCGATGTCGATGCGGAACTCGGCGGTCTTCTGGACATGGCGGGCGCGGTCGCACTCTACCGATTCAACGCCGACGACCAGGCGACCTGCGAACACCGCCCCTCACAGCAAACGCCGGATCTGATCGCCAAATTCCGCGAACGCGGACATCCGGGGCTGGTGGTCTTTACCTCCGGATCCACCGGCAAGCCCAAGGGCATCCTTCAGGACGTAACCCAGGTGTCGCGCAAATTCATCGCCCCGCGCAAGGGATGGCGGACGGTCCTGTTCTTGCTGATGGATCACTTCGGAGGCTTCAACACCTTCCTGTCGACCTTTGCCTACGGTGGCGCCGGTGTCTGCCTGGGAGGGGTCAGGGATCCGGCTGTCGTGGCCAGGGCGATCGAAACCGCCCGCGCCACCCTGCTGCCGACGACGCCGACGTTCCTCAACTTCCTGATCGCCAGCCGCATCTACGCTGCCCATGACCTGTCTTCGGTCGAACTGATCACCTACGGCACCGAACTGATGCCCGAGGCGACCCTGCAACAGGTCTCGGAAATCTTCCCCAACGCCAAACTGAAGCAGACCTACGGACTGTCGGAGTTGGGCGTTCTGCGGTCCGAATCCCGCGACAACGGCTCCCTTTGGCTCAAGGTTGGCGGCAGCGGCTTCGAAACCAAGGTGGTCGACGGCATTCTGTGGATCCGGTCTGAAGCCAACATGGTGGGTTACCTGAATGCGCCCGACCCGTTCGACGCGGAAGGCTGGATGTGCACCGGCGACGAGGTTGAAATCAAGGACGGTTACATGCGGTTCCTGGGCCGCAAGACCGAGGTCATCAACACCGGCGGCAAGAAGGTCTATCCTATCGAGGTCGAGAACGTGCTGATGTCCCTACCCAACATCCGCAACGCGACGGTAGAGGCTCGCGCCCATCCCATCATGGGCCAGGTTGTCCAGGCCAAGGTCTCGCTGTTCGAGCCGGAAGACCCGTTCGAACTGTCGGAACGCCTGCGCCAGCAGTGCAACGAACGTCTGGCAAAATACAAGGTGCCGGTACGGTTCGTCGTGGTCGACGCCGAAGGGCATCACAACGTCCGGTTCAAGAAAGTCCGAGCCAACCTGTCATAGGGGCCCCGATCAATCGGCGGCGGCGGGCTGCGGCCAGCGCTCCTTGGGCTTGAGCCCGGCGACCTCGGCCTCCTTGCCGTTGGCGATCCAGCTTTCGAGAACATCCTTGTTGGTGATGTAGCAGTAGGGATCGGCGGCAAACAATTCGCTGTTGACGCGATGCACCTCCCGCGCCGGACCGGACTCCATGGGGATGCGCCTGTTATCGCTGACCTCGACGGCCCCTTGGGCCCGCAGTTCCGCGCCGAACCCGGTGATGTCCCATTCCGGCACGGCATGAAGGGAACGCGAATACATGACCTCGACGCAGGGGCCGATTTCCTGGCCATCCTTGAACAGCGTTCCGGCGAACCGTTTGAAGTACCGATAGGGCACCATCTGAAGTTCCTCGGCGTGGTGCATCATGCTGCAGGAAACCCAGGGCACGCCGAGAACGCAGACCCGGGCATTGACCTCACACAGCCATCCCAGCACGCCATCCGCCCCCCAGGCCGTCGTGCAGGGCCGGGCGAGTAGATCGGCGGACCGCGGCCCCCGAACCAAATAGCTGTTCATGGCCGACCGGCTGCGCATCCAGCCACGATCCCCGGCAGCGTAACAGGCCAAGGCAGCGTCAGGCAAGGCACCGGTTTCCGTCATGGTCCGGACCAAGTCGAACCGCCGGAACCGGGCGAAATCAAGAAAGCTGTATGCCGGCAACACGAAGGTCCGGTCAGGTCCGAGAAAATCCTCAACCAGACGCAGGACGCGTTCACCCATCTGGTCCGGTGGCCAGCCGAACCCCCCGGCAAAGGTCCAAAGCCCGGAATAAATCGCGACAACCTCATCATCCTTGGGAAGCAACGCCTCCAGGACCTCGGTAAAGTCGTTCTCCGTCAGCTTTGCCATATCGTGGATCCGTAGTGATGAAACCCTTCGACGCCCGGGCGCATCGCATATTCGTGCCCCGGCCGGAGATAGGCGTCAACCCGCCCTTAAGGAATTAAAGCTAGCGTGCGACGATACATGATTCCCATATCATTAGGGATTACAAGTTGACCCCGGACCTGCAACAAACTGCGGTAGCTCCATGCGCATCGCCATTCTGACAACGCAATCGCCTCATCACGCCCGTTTCGTCGCGGCCATGTCCGAACGGCATAAGGTGGCGGGCGTCCTGGTGGAAACGGACCTCCCCGCAGCCCCCTTCGACACCTCGCATCCGATGGACGGCGAACGTGACGCCTTCGAACGCGACACTTGGTTCTCCGGGTCCGAGCCCGCGCTCGGCGACCTTGCGCCGGCAGTGGCATTCCCGTCCCTATCCACGTCTTCGGCGGCGGAAAAGCTGGCGGACTTCAAGGCAGAGGTGGCGATCGTGTTCGGCACACGGAAGCTATCCGGCCCGATCCTCTCCGTTCTCGGGCAACGTCTCGTCACACTCCATTGCGGGGCGCCGCAGGAATACCGGGGCCTCGACACGGACCTTTGGGCGGTCTATCACGGAGACTTCAAAGGGTTGGTCACGACAGTTCAGTACGTTGAACCGGATTTGAATACCGGCGCTGTTCTGGAACAGAAACCCATCCGCCTTCACCACGGCATGAAGCTGCACCAATTGCGCCACGCCAGCACCGAAACCTTCATCGACATCAGCGATGCTGCGGTCACGTCGTTCTCCGCGGGCCGCATGCGGATCGTCACGCCGTTGCAGCAGCGCGGACGGCAATACTCGTTCATGCCCCGGGTTCTCAAGGAAATCTGCGCCGAAAAATTCCGCCGCCATACGGAGGCACTCAATTGACCCGCCCGCATTTCATTTCCTCCCCTTCGTAATCCGGCAGTCGACGAGATGTGCGGTATCGCGGGAACCATCGGAAGCAGGGTGCCGTCGCCCGAGCGCGCGGCGGCGGCATTGCGTTCCATGGCGCGTCGGGGTCCCGACGCGCAGGGCTCCGTCGATCTGCCCTTGGGAGAGACCCGCGCATCCCTCTTCCACACCCGCCTTTCGATCATCGACCTGGACCCCCGCGCCAACCAGCCGTTCGAACGGGGCGATCTCGTGATTTCCTACAACGGGGAGATCTACAACTACCTGGAGCTGAAATCCGAACTGGAAGCCCTGGGCGAGCGTTTTCTGACCTCCTCCGACACGGAAGTGCTGCTTGCCGCATGGCGGCGGTGGGGCCCTGCCTGCCTGGACAAGCTGGAGGGCATGTGGGCCTTCGCGCTGGTCGACCGCCGGGCCGGGACTCTGACGCTGTGCCGCGACCGGTTCGGCGAAAAACCCCTGTACCTTTGGCCGCAAGACGGGGCGTTGTATTTCGCCTCTGAGGTCAAAACCTTGATCGCCCTGGCCGGGCGCCGGCCGCCGGTTAACCAATCCCAGATCCTGCGCTATTTGACCAATGGCTTTCGGACCCTCTACAGCCAGGGTGACACCTTCTTCGACGGCGTGTTCGAATTGCCGCCCTCGACCTACCTGACGCTCGATTCCGCCACCCTGAAAGTGCCTGAGTTTTATTGGCAGTTGCGCCACATCCCCCGCCCCATGTCGGCGGAAGAGGCCGTGGAAGGCGCCCGGACCCGACTGTTCGATTCCGTCCGCCTGCGCCTCCGCGCCGATGTCCCGCTCGCCTTTTGTCTTTCCGGCGGGGTCGATTCCTCGACCTTGGCCGCCATCGCGACGAAACAGCTGGGCCATGACATCCACTGCTTCTCGATCATCGACCGGGATGAGCGCTATGACGAAAGCCGCAACATCCAACTGATGGTCGAGGCCTTGGGCTGCCGCCACACAGCCATCCATACTTCGACCGAAGGTTTCTTCGCACGCATGGACGATCTGGTCGCCTATCACGACGCTCCGATCGCGACAATCAGCTACTACGTCCATTCCTTTCTGTCCGAGGCCATCCACGAGGCCGGGTACAAGGTGTCGATTTCAGGGACGGCGGCCGACGAACTGTACACCGGATACTACGATCACTATTCCATGTGGCTCGCCCAGATGTGGAAACGCGCCCAGATCGATCCGACGGTCGACTTCGACGCCCTGTTGTCGGACTGGAACGGCAGTTTCGGACAATACGTTCAAAACCCCCTTCTCCAGGATCCCATGACCTTCGTGAAGTCTCCGGATTGCCGGGAACACATCCTATTGGACCAGGATGTCTTCGAAAGCCTTCTCGCCGTCGACTTCCACGAGGCCTTTGCCGAGACCGAATTCACCTCCGAACTGCTCCGCAACCGGATGATGAACGAGCTGTTCGCCGAGGTCGTGCCCGTCATCCTCCACGAGGATGACGGCAATTCGATGCGTTACTCCGTGGAGAACAGATCCCCCTACCTGGACCGACACCTCGCGGAATTCCTTTACAGTGTCCCGTCGGAATATCTCATCGGCGACGGCTTCGCGAAGCTTCTGCTGCGCCGATCCGGCGAAGGACTCGTTCCCGACGCCGTGCGCATGGACAAACGGAAACGAGGGTTCAACGCCTCCATCAATTCATTGGTCGACCGGCGCGATCCCGCGACGCGGGAACGTCTTCTGGCCGACGGCTCAATCTTCGACCTGGTCGACCGCGACAAGTTCACCCGCTTCCTTGATCAAGACATGACCTCCAACAGCTTCTCCAAGTTCTTGTTCAGCTTCATCTCCGCCCGTATCTTCCTGGATCATCAACATGACATGGGCTGACATCTCCGTTCGGGCCGGAACGCCGCGAGGAACCGATGACTAGGGCCGTTGGCGTCATTCAGGCGCGTCTTACTTCGATCCGACTTGCCCGGAAGGCGCTGCTGCCGCTATACGGCCGGCCGGTCATTCATCATCTTTTCGATCGGGCTCTGAGCATCAAGGGGCTTGACGATTTCGTACTCGCCATCCCCGAGGGCGAGGCCCACGACCCCATCGCCGAAGCGACGGCGGACTATTCTGAGGTCAAGGTTGTCCGTGGGCCGGACGACGATTTGGTATCCAGGTTCCTGATGGCGGCAGACCTGACGGGGGCGGACATCCTGGTGCGGATGTGGGGGGATTGCCCGGCGACCGACCCCGACCTCGCGAGTGGTCTGCTCCAGGCCGCGATCAGCGCCGATGCCGCCTGGGCCTGTTACCCCGGCAATTCCGGCTTTCCGGAAGGCACCGAAACCCACGTCCTGAAGACGGCGGCGCTGCGCGCCTTGGAACGGGAGACCCAGGACATGTACGAACGGGAAACCATGATCCCGTTCTTTGAACGGCTTCCGGACCGCTTTCCAAAAATCGAAATCCACCGCAAACCGGATCGCAGCCATTTGAAATGTCTTCTCGACACGGTTCACGATTACCATCGGATTTCCAAGATTTTTGACGCCCTCTATCCGCAAAACCCGTTGTTCGGCGTGACCGAGATCGAGGCCCTGGCGGAACGGGAACCGAAACTGTTCGACCCCACCTACCGCGTGCCGCAGGAAACCCAGGGGGATTCATGATCGGCATCATCGATTACGGGCTCGGGAATCTGACCTCTGTTGCGGGGGCCATCGCCAAGGTCGGGTTTACCGGCACGATCACCGCCGACCCCGATGACCTGGCGAAATGCGAGAAGCTGATCCTGCCGGGCGTCGGCGCCTATCCGGAAGGCATGGCCAACCTGAACGCACGTGGTCTCGTCGATGTACTGAACCGCCTGGTGATCGGGGAGCGCATCCCGATTTTGGGTATCTGTCTCGGGTTTCAGCTTCTGGGGAGCGAAAGCAGCGAATTCACCCGCACCAAGGGACTCGGCTGGATCGACGCGCCGGTGACTCGCCTGACCCCCGACGACGACGCTCTGCGGCTTCCACATGTGGGCTGGAATGACGTCCGGCAGCACGGCGACTGTATTCTATTCGACGGAATTCCCGACGAAGCCCTGTTCTACTTCGTCCATGAATTCAGGCTCGACTCCCCACCCGCCGATACGGTCGTCGGGACCTGCGACTACGGCGGCAGGTTTGTCGCCGCTGTCCAGAGGGGCAACGTGTTCGGAACGCAATTCCATCCGGAAAAGAGCCAACAACACGGCCTGGCCCTACTTCGCAACTTCCTGGAAAAAGCATAAGCCCGTGTTGCGCAACCGCCTCATCACTGTTCTGACCTTCAATGAAGGCACTTTGTTTAGGACCAAGCTGTTCGAACCGGATTACCGGTACACGCACAATTTCGTGGACAGCTGGTCCGTGGACGAGATTGTGATCCTTGACGTGACCCGCGATCCCGCCGCCGACAAGTCGGCCTTCTATGAAGTCGTCAGCCAGTTTGCCAAGGAATGTTTTGTGCCGCTCAGCGTCGGCGGCGGCATCCGGACCCTCGACGATGCCCGACGGATGATGGCCGTGGGCGGCGACAAGGTTATCGTCAATACCGGCGCCCTGGTCCGCCCGCAGTTGATCACCCAGATCGCCGAGGCCTACGGGTCGCAATGCGTCGTCCTGTCCGTCGACGCGCGAAAGGCCGGGGATGGATACGAGGTCTATTCCCATTTCGCGACAACCCCAACCGGCAAATCCCCAGCGGATTGGGCCGGGGAGGGTGAGGAACTGGGCGCGGGCGAAGTCCTGGTGACCTCCGTCGAACGCGATGGCTCCCTGCAGGGATACGACCTGGATCTCTGCCGGCAGGTTTCGGCGGCGGTCACCGTGCCGGTCCTGGGCCTGGCCGGGGCCGGAAACTGGAAGCATTTCGTCGAGGGGATCGAACAGGGCGGCCTGTCCGCCGTCTGCACCCAGAACATCTACCATTTTACGGAAATCAGCATCGCCAGCGCCAAAAAATTTATGAAACAGAAAGGTATTCCGGTCAGATTATAGCCGGGATTCCCTCACAAAAGAGCTTCCGATGGTAAGATACTGCAAGACTTGTCTCATGCCGGATACCCGGCCACGCATCGTTTTCGACGAGGACGGCGTCTGCAACGCGTGCCATACGGCCAAGGCCAAGGAAAGCATCGACTGGGCGGCCCGGCGCCGCGAGTTCGAGGAATACGTCGACCGCTTCCGCGCCAAGGACGGCGCCTATGACTGCATCGTGCCCTGGTCCGGCGGCAAGGATTCAAGCGCCATCGCCTGGAAGCTGAAGTTCGAGTTCGGCCTCAATCCGCTGCTCGTCACCTATTCGCCGATGATGCCCAACGATATTGCCGTCCATAACCGGGAAGAAATGATCCGCCTCGGCTACGATCACCTGATGGTGCGTTCTAATCAGAAAGTCTGCCGCCGTCTGGCCCGCCGCTTCTTCATCGAACGGGGCGACCCGAAGATCCATTGGCACGCCGGCATCAATGCCGTCCCCTTGCAGGTCGCCGTCAACTACCGCATTCCCCTGGTTTTCTATGCCGAGCACGGTGAAAGCGAATACGGCGGCCGGTTGCTCTCGGAAGAGCACCGAAAGATGCGCGATTTCGCGGAAGTCCTGGAACACCAGATCGGTGACGATCCCTACAACTGGATGGACGAAGAGATCGAAGAAAAGGACCTGGCACCCTATCTCTACCCGGACCTGGGCACGGTCGAGGAGATTGGCGTGAAGGCCCTGTATTTCGGGTATTTCTTCCGGTGGTCCATGAAAGAGAATTACGACTTCATCAAGGACAAGGTTGATTTCCAGTTAGCGGACAACGGCCGCACAGACGGCACTTTCACCAACTTCGACAGCCTCGATGATAAGATCGACAACCTTTACTACTACATGCAGTTCGTCAAATTCGGGTTCGGCCGCGCGGTGCGCGACGCCTGCCGGATGATCCAGAATGGCCAGATGTCCCGCGAAGAGGGACTGGAACTGGCACGCAAATACGATTCCGAATTTCCTATAACCTATCATGACGAGCATCTTGAGTATCTCGGCATGACGGAGGCCGAATTCACGGAGGCCGTCGACAAGCACCGCGACCCCCAAATTTGGGAACACCGCGGCAATGAATGGCGTCTCCGTCACCCGCTTCCATAAGCCTTGCGAAGGCGCATGACAGAGTTGATGACATGACACGAACGGGAGTCGTTATTTTCGCGCGAATGGGATCTTCGCGCCTGCCCGGCAAGTCCCTGACGGATTTGTGCGGACGACCCGTTTTAGGTGAAATGATCGACCGCATGGCCCACCTGTCATCCCCCGCCCGGATCATCGTCGCCACATCGGACCTGCCCGGCGACGACGCCATTTCCGAATTTTGCCGCACGGACGCCACCTGCCGCGACCTGAAGGTCGAAGTCTTCCGCGGCCCACATCTGGACGTCCTGGGCCGGGCAGCGGCCTGCGCGGCGCATTTCGGATTGGATCCCCTGGTCCGCGTCTCCGGCGACAGCCCTTTCATGGACCCCGCGGTCATCGACCGTGTCCTGGCACGCCACGCAGAGGCGTCCCCGGATATCACCACCAACCGGTTTCCCCCGACCTTTCCGCCCGGCATTACGGTCGAGGCGTTGTCCGGGAACTGTCTGGCGCGGCTCGACGAAACGGCGACCGATCCCGAAGACCGGGAACACGTCACGACGTTCATCTACAAGAACCCGGAGGTGTTCTCCATCGTCAACGTTTCCGCATCCCGGCCGGGCCTGCGGACGACGCCCCTGACCCTCGACACGCCTGAAGACCTCGCGCTCGCCCGTGCGCTGAAGGTCCGGCTTGTGGAACGCGGCAATCCACTCGACCACCTATCCACCGTCGACTTGCGTAATGAACTGACGGCATCGACGGCTGAATGAAGGAACATAGGCGACGATAATGAGCCAGCTTGCACTCCTCGGCGGAACGCCCGTGATCGCCAACGAACCTCCCTCCTATTCTTCCATGGGAGAGGCGGAAAAAGCCGCCGTCGGCAAGGTCATCGATTCAGGATGCCTGTCCGGCTTCTTCGGCTCGCCGGGGCCAGAATTCCTGGGCGGTCCCAAGGTCCGCGAATTCGAGACCGCCTGGGCCGCCCGCTTCGGCGTGAAACATGCCGTCTCCGTCAATTCCAACACCTCCGGCCTGATCGCCGCGATGGGCGCCATCGGCCTGAGCCCCGGCGACGAGGTCATCGTGCCGCCCTGGACCATGTCGGCGACCGCGGTCTCGCCCCTGATCTACGGCGGCATTCCCGTGTTCGCCGATATCGAGGACGAAACCTTCAGCATCGATCCGGAAAAGGTCGCGGCGGAAATCACGGCGAAGACCCGCGCCATCGTCGCCGTCAACCTGTTCGGCCATCCGGCGCGGCTCCGTGAACTGCGCGACCTTTCCGACCGGCACGGCATTTACCTGATCGAGGACAACGCCCAGGCGCCCCTGGGTTCCGAAGAGGGCGTGGCGACCGGAAAGATCGGCCATATCGGCATCGCCAGCCTGAACTACCACAAGCACATCCATACGGGAGAAGGCGGGGTCTGCGTCACCGACGATGACGATCTCGCCGGTCGCATCCAGCTAATCCGCAACCACGGCGAAAACCTGGTTGGACATGACGGCATCTCTGACGCGGTCAACATGGTCGGTTTCAATTTCCGCATGACCGAACTGTCCGCCGCCGTCGGTCTGGTGCAGTTGGCGGATGTCGAACGCCATGTCTCGATCCGCGAACGTCTGGCCGAAACCCTGTCCGACGGCACCCGCGACCTGGAAGGCTGGACGGTGCCCAAGGTCCGCGCCGGCTGCCGTCACAACTATTACATCTGGCTCGTCAAGTTCGACGCAAAAGCCATCGGCGTCAGCCGCGAGTTGTTCTCGAAGGCCCTGGCCGCAGAGGGGTTCCCCCATTACCTCGCCTACGTGCCACCGCTTTACCGCCTGCCGTTGTTCCAACGGCGCGTGGCGATCGGGCGCGAAGGCTGGCCGTTCACCCTGACGGATCGGCGTTATGACGATGGTCTCTGCCCTGTCACCGAAAGACTGCACGAGAATGAAGCGGTCTGCTTCGAACCGTGCGCCTATGACGTCGATGATGCGCTGGCCGAAAAAATGGTCGAAGCGATCCGTAAGGTACATGCCCATCGCCGCGACCTGAACGCCCTTGCCGAAACCGGCTGACCTGACATGCAAACCGTGCCCCGTATCGTCGCCAGCATCGAGGCCCGCATGTCGGCATCACGCCTACCCGGCAAGGTCCTCATGGACGTCGCCGGGGAGCCGGCGTTGGAACGCCTGGTTCGGCGTCTCGAACAGGCCCGGACCTTGGACGCGATCGTCCTCGCGACGACCGTCAGTCCGGCCGACGATTCCATTGCCGCCTGGGCCGCGGAACGCCGCCTGCCCTGTTATCGCGGCAGCGAGGAAGACGTGCTTGACCGCGTCGTCAACGCCCACCGCATGATGGCCAGCGACATCGTCGTCGAAATTTGCGGTGACGCCCCCCTACTGGATCCTCGCGTCATCGATCTGGCGGTGACCAAATTCAACGAAGGTGAATTTGATGTCGTCAGCACCACCCAGCGCCTGACTTGGCCCCAAGGCATCGATGCCCAGGTGTTTCGGCTCGACGATCTGGCATCTGTCGCGGAAACCCAGAACGATCCGGCAATTCGCGAGCATGTCTCCCTCTATTTCTACGAAAACCCGGAGACCTACCGTATCCACCATCTGACCGCTCCGGCGTCGGAAACCTCGCCGGAGCTGCGCCTGCAGATGGATTATCCGGAAGACCTCGCCTTGATCCGGGAAATTTATCAGCGCCTTGCCCCGCAATACGGCGACGCCTTCGGTGTCCCTGAAATCCTGGGCCTTCTCGCCGCAGAACCGGCGCTTCGCGAGATCAACCGCCATTGCGAGGAGAAACCCGTTCGATGACGGCGTTCCGGACCTTAATGGTTGGCTTCGGGGACATAGCTTCCGGCCTGGATCAGGATCTGAAAATGGCCCGCTATTTCGAATACGCAAGCCATGCCTCCGTTCTGTCGGCGCACCCCGCGTTCGATTGGTTAGGCACGGTCGATCTGCGTGAGGCCGCCCTTATCAATGCCCGCGACAAATGGCGGATCCCGGTCGTCGAAACGGACCTCGCGACCGCCATCGAAAAAGTCCGGCCCGAGATCGCCGTCCTGGCGACACCGCCCGGACAGCGGGCAGAGGCTGTCGCCGCGATGCCGGACCTGAAGGCCGTGCTCGTGGAAAAACCGTTGAGCGGCCCCAACGACAATGACGGGAAAGCCCTCGCCACGATCTGCGCCGAACGCGGCATTCCGGTTTTGGTCAACTATTGGCGGCGGGCAGATCGAAACTTCCGTGACCTCGCGGCCGGCGGCCTGAAGGCGCGGATCGGCGCACCACAGGCGGTATTTGGCCTCTACGGCAAGGGTCTCGCCAACAATTGCAGCCATATGATCGACTTTCTCCGAATGCTGCTGGGCGATGTGACGACGGTGCAGGCCCTCGGCCCTGCTGTCCCGAGCCCCGACTCTACGGTCCCGGGCGACCTTCAACTGCCCTTTGCACTGACCTTGGAAGACAGCACGGTCGCTTCCTTCGGCACGGTCGATTTCCATCATTACCGCGAAGTGGGTCTCGACATCTGGGGGGAACGTGGGCGGCTATCGGTACTGCTCGAAGGATTAAGCGCGACATTTTTCCCCGTGGCCGACAACAGGGGCCTGGAAAACACCCGCGAGGTTTCGCCGGACGCCGGTGAGGTTTTGAAATCAACCGTCAGCGACAGCCTCTATCGGATGTACGATAACCTGGCCGCCATCGCCGCCGGAACGGCAGCGCCCTGGTCGTCCCTGGCCTCCGCCTTGATCAACGAAAAAATCAAGGAACGGATTTTGCGTTCGGCCGCCGAGGGCGGTGCGCGTCTGCCGGTGGATTAACATCATGTCCGATGCGACACAGTCCCCCACCCCGGTGGAAATTCTGGTTTACGTGGAGGATCCGGGCGCGGCCAACATGGTCCTGGGACTGGACAGCTCATTACGAACCGAAGGCGCCAAATTGTCCCTCTACGCCGCAAGCACGGCTCTGAGCTATCTCCAGGACCGCGGAGAAGCCGTCCATGACTTCAGTGGAACTTCCGATATCCCCCGTTTTTTGGACAGAGGTGGACTGGACCTGATCGTCATCGGCACCTCGGAAAATCCGGAAACGCCTGCCTTCGTCCTGGCTGACGCGGCTCGCGACCGCGGCATCCCGACCGTTTGTCTGATCGATGGGCCGAACAGCGCCGACCGGCGTCTCCGCGGCCGCGGCGACGCCCCGCTGACCCATCTGACGGACTGGCTTCTGGTCGCCGACGACACCGTACGCGCCGCCTATATGGCGCTGGGTGTCGATGCGGGACGTATCCGCGTGACCGGCAATCCGGCGTTCGATCGCGTACGTGACGCGGGCGACGCCCTAGCCGCACGGGGCCGCGCCGCCCTGCGCCGCGAAGTGTTTCCCGATCTTCCCGAGGACGGCCCGTTGATTCTGTTTCTCGCCGAACTGTCCGACGGGCTCGACCCCGCGCAGTTCCGGCGCGGGCCGGACTATACCCTGCACGGCCGGGGCGGCACCGACGGCCGCACCGAGATCGTCCTGGAAGAACTGCTCGACGCCGCCGCCCGGGTGGCGCCCGACGCCCATGTGGCGCTTCGCCTGCATCCCAAGACACCGGCGAGCCTGTACGCCGCCTATGACGCCGAAATCGCAGCGGTCAACGCGGGCGGCAGCGCCCATGCGGCCGCCTTCGCCGCCAACCTTGTGGTCGGCCTGTCGACGTCGCTATTGGCCGAGGCCGCCCTCATGGGCAGCGCCGTGTTGTCCATCCTGCCCAGGAACAGTGAAGTCCAGTGGCTGACCGGCGGAGAAAACGGCCCGGTTCCCCATGTCACCACGCGCGACGCCCTGTGCGGCGCCTTGGCCCATGCCCTGACCGATCCGGCAGGGTTCATGGCGGCGCGTGCCGCCGCCCCCCCGCGCTTCGCCGCCGCCGGGCGCATCGCCCGCGCCCTGGCCGCCGTGGCACGGGACGAGCCCCCGGCTCCGGACGGAACGCTGCCTTATTTACCGCCGGTTCTGGAAACCCCGCGGCTGGTGCTGCAACCGTTCCCGGATGACCTGCTGACCGATACCTACGTGGGCTGGCTGAACGATTCCGAAGTCGTGCGGTTTTCCGAACAACGTCACATGACCCATACCCGGGAAAGCTGCCGCGACTTCATCGCGAGTTTCGCCGGCACGCCCCATGGCCTGTGGGCGATCCGCGACAAGACGCGCGGGCTTTGCCATATCGGCAACATCTCGACCGACGTCGATCCCCGTACGGGGACCGGCGACATCCGCATCCTGATCGGCGACCGCGCGGCCTGGGGCACCGGCCTGGGGGGTGAGGCCTGGATGGCCATGATGGCCCATCTGTTCGACGACCTGGGCCTCGCCCAGGTCACGGCGGGCACGCTTGCCGGCAACATCGGCATGCTGAAGGTCATGGAAAAAAGCGGCATGCGGGAAACCCATCGCCGTCCGGGTCCGACCCCGATCGATGGCCGCGCCATGGACATCATTTATGCCTGCCGCCGAGCACAAGATTGGCCGCCGGCGCGGTAATTTCTTTCCCCCTACCGGTCAAAAATTGCCGGGTCGACCCGGTATTGCCCAGTCAGGGCGCCCGCCATCTTAAATTTTATCTGTTATATTTCAATAGGTTGCTGGTTTTTTGTTAACTGGCCCGATGCTTGCTCATGACTTTCGCGGAGCAGAACGCCCGATTTTTGGATCGATAGCCAACGAAGCGTAAGGAATGAGCACGATGGATCACGTTACGGCCACAAGTTCGGGTATTGCTGGAGTAGGCGCGTCACGCCAAGCAGGGCGTTTCGCCACCCACTCGCAATTGTTCGATACGTTCCAGGCCCTGGTCATGGACATGCAGGGCAAGATCATGGACGCGTCCAAGACCCAGCAGGTCGCGGCGCGCGATGTCGCCCGCATGGACCGTCCTTCCGACAACCGTCAGGAAACTTATCGTGACCGTTCCGCTTCACGCGGTGTCGAGCGCACGGAAGTGGAACAGACCTCACGTTATCAGGAGCGCAAGCGCCAGTTCGGCAACGACCACGAGGTCAGCCAGAGCGACGATGCCGGCCGCGGCTATAGCGACGACCGTCGCGCCGACCAGTCCGACGTTGCCGCCACCGACCGCAACACCCAGGCAGACAACGACCGCGGTAACTCCGACGGTCGCCGCCAGGATGCGGTCAACCGTGACGGCAATACCGAGCGTGGCGACAATGTCCAGGCTTCGGACGGCAAGTCGGGCACGCAGGACGCCAATGCGGGAACTAATTCGGGCAACGGCAATCAAGCCGGCACCCAGCCGCAGGCCCAGAACCAGGGCGAGAACGCAACCCTGGTCCAGGCTTCCCTTGCCGGCAGTCAGGTCGATGCGATCCTGACCACCCTCGCGACCCAGGCCCCGGGGCAAGACACTGCGAAGCAGGTCTCGCAGATCGCCCAGACCATCGGCGACGAGATCGTGGAAACGGTCAAGGCCGACCCGCAGGCCGGGCAAAACCAGCGCGCCCTGAACCACGAATTGATCCGCGCCAACCAGCAGGCGCAGCACATCCGCAACATCGCGAACCTTCAGACCAACGGACAAGCCAACGGGGACGGCGCCAAGCAGGCCGAGTCGCTTCTGCAGGCCCAGGCCGGCAAGATTGCCGAGGCCGTGGGTGGTGATGCCAAGCTGGCGGTGAACGTCAACGTTCAGGATGACGCGGCCATGGCCAATGGCCGGCCGTTGTCGGCCCTGAGTGCGGCGTCCGCCCTGGCGAGCAGCCAGCAGCAGTCGGCGCAGTCGGGTCAGCAGGCGCAGAATGCGCAGCAGGCCCAAATCCAGAACCCGATCGCCCAGGCCGCCCTGGTCCAGAGCCACCAGAACCCGATGCAGGGCCAGGCTGTTCAGGCCCAGGCCCAGACCGGCCCTGCGACCCAGGCCCAGACCGCGGCGCAAATCACCGCCGACGCCAAGGGCCCGGTGCAGGCTTCGTCCGGTGCCTCGAACGCCGGCACGCACGGCGCCAACACCTCGGGCGACGGCAACGCCACCCAGGCCAACGCCAACGCCGGCCAGACTCAGTCTTCGCATCAGGCGCAGCAGGCCCAGAAAACGGCCCATCAGCAGCAGCCTCAGCACGCCGCCAAGAACAAGGTGGTGGATCAGGTCACTGTGCAGATCAACAAGGCGATCAAGGCCGGTGCCGACAAGATCAACATCCGGCTGTATCCGCAGCATCTCGGCCGCGTCGAGGTCCGCCTCGAAGTTGCCCACGATGGCCGCACGGTCGCCATGGTGACCGCCGACAAACCGGAAACGCTGGAAATGCTGCGCCGCGATTCCGATCAGCTTTCGAAGGCCCTGCAGGATGCGGGCCTGGACATGCAGTCCGGCGACCTGAACTACAACCTCAAGGGTCAGGACGACGGCAGCAAGCAGCAGAAACTCGCCTCCGGCAAGACAGGCGGCGAAGAAGTCGAGGACGATACTCTTGCGTCCGACGTCATGGACACGGCCGTGGCCGCCCACGAAATGGGCATCCTCCACAACGGCCGGGTCGACGTCAGAGCGTAAGGGAAGCACCCCGGCTGAACAGGCCACGGGATAGGAAACGGATCAATGTCCATCATCAACGGAATTTCAGGCTCGGTTAACACCGATACGCGGTCGGGGCAAAGCGCCCAGGGCCTGGAAGAGGACCTGAACCGTTTCCTGACCCTGCTGACAACCCAGTTGCAGCACCAGGATCCGCTCGATCCCATGGACGCGACACAGTTCACCTCGCAGCTTGTGCAGTTCGCCAGCGTGGAACAGCAGATCTACCAGAACTCCAACCTGGAAAAACTGCTTGCCGTGCAGGAAACCAACAAGCTCGCAGGCTTGGTCGGGTTCATCGACAACGTGGTCGAAGTCGAGGGTCAGGATATTGTCCTCGACGGAAGTTCCGGGCGCTTCACCTACGGCATGCCATTAGGTTCAGTCGAAACCCAGATCACCATCTCGAACCTGGATGGCAAGCAGGTGTTTACCGCTCAAGGGTCGACAGATCCGGGCATTCACGCCGTGGAATGGGACGGCACGTCAAACGAAGGCCAGCTGCAACCGGACGGTCTTTACCGGGTGCAGGTCACGGCCTTCGACCGTCAGGGCAATCTGCTCGACGTGTTCCACACCACCTTCGGCCGGGTCACGGGCGGCGGCGTGGTGGACGGCAAAACCACCCTGTTCATCGGTCCGCTGCGCGTCGATCAGGACAACATCCTGTCGGTGCAGAAGCCGGAGCAGGCGGCAGTTCCGGACCCTGATCCGGATCCGGAACCCGATCCGGAACCTGACCCCCAAGCCGGGGCGTGAAACGAATTTTGAGGACTGACGACAGCCGGATTTGGAACCCTTCCACCGGCATTGTAAGGAGGAAGTAACATGGGTCTTTTTGGTGCACTTAGTTCGGGCGTGTCGGGTCTTACCGCGCAGTCCAGCGCCATGGGCGCCATCGCCGACAACATCACGAACGTGAACACGATCGGTTACAAGGGCACGCAGGTCAACTTCCAGACCCTCGTCACCCGGCAGACCTCGTCGACGTTCTTTTCGGCCGGTGGTGTGCAATCCAAGCCCCGAACCGATGCCGGCATCCAGGGCCTGCTGCAGTCCTCCACGTCGCAGACCGATCTGGGCATCTCGGGCCAGGGTTTCTTCGTGGTCAACGAAGCCGCCACGCCGTCGCTGTCCAACGAATACCTGTTCACCCGCGCGGGCCAGTTCTTCCAGGACAACAACGGCTTCCTGCGCAACACGGCCGGCTTCTACCTGCAGGCCTTCCCCGTGGACGCGGACGGCAACATCACCCCCAACAACCCGGATATCCTGATCGCCAACACCAACGTCATCTCGACGGACTTCCTGACCACGGTCAACCTGAACCGGGTCGGCGGCACGGCGACGGCGACCACGGGCATCTCGGTCGGCGCCAACCTGCCGGCAAGTGCGACCGCCGGCCAGACCCATCGTTCAGACGTGCAGTTCTTCGACTCGCTCGGCAGCGCGCGGACGATTTCGTTCCAGTACACGCGCGCCGGCCGCGACAACCAGTGGGATCTGGCGGTCGATCCGCCCTCCGGCACGGACGTCCTGACGCTGGAAGACGCCAACGGCAACACCTTCGACAGCCGCGGCCAGGTCGAATTCCAATCCATTCCGGCCAACCGATCATCGATTTCCATCGACGGCATCGAGTATCGGTTCCAGAATTTCGGCACCTTCACGCCGAACACGACCAACACCCTCACCTTCGCCACGCCTGCGGAAACGATTACGGCCGTCACGGCAAACACCTTCTCCGCACTTGCGCCGGGCGATGAAATCACGGTCGCCGGCACGGCTTCGAACAACGGCACGTTTATCATTCAATCGGTCAGCGCTGACGGCCTTACCGTTACCGTCAACGGCCCGCTGGCCAACGAAGGTCCCGTGAACACCGGGGCCAGCATCACCCCGGACGACACCGATACCCTGAAGATCGTCGATACCAGCTCGGCCTCGACGACCGCGAACTTCGTCACCGCGCTTGTCAACAAGGTCAAGGCTTCGGATTCGGATTTCGCCAACCACGGCGGCTTCACGAACAATCGGATTTCGGTCTCGCCGTTCAACGCGTCGACCGTGCGGTTCGCCGAGGATGGAACCGGGTCCATCGTGGTCGATCCGTCGGGCCTGTTGACCTCCAGCGGCGCCGCGGCGACCAAACAGACCGAATCCTACACGGTCAAGCAGATCGACAACCTGTATCAGGACCAGTTCCAGTTCAAGTTCACGCGCACGCCTGACGACGCCGATTCCATTACCATCAACGGCATCGTCTACGAGTTCGATACCGACGCCACCCAGTCCATCGTCGGCTCCAACCTCGTCGATATCACGGGCTTTGCCGGTTCGACGGCCGCGGCAGATATCCGGGATGTCCTGATCGCCCTGGAAACGTCGATTGAATCCAACGATCCGGAATTCGCCTCCGGTGCCTCCACCGTCCGCCGCCGCTTGGCAAGCAACGCAACGGAAACCGCCGACTTTACGATCACGGACACAATCGTCCTGAACACCCTGACGTCGGGGACTTATGACGTTACCTTCTCGAGCGGTTTCGCCAACTCCGGCGGCACGACGACCCTGCCGACCGGGCCGGACGGCAACACCGCCGTCGACTTCACGGGCGCGGACCTGACGGACGGCAGTGCCTTCACCATCAACAAGACCGCCGCCATCACTTTCGATTCCTCCGGTCTTCCGTCGAATATCGCGGTGTCGGAAATCGAGATGTTGGGTTTCTCCAACGGCGCCGCCAACTTCGATGACGACCCGGCGAACACGGATCAGGTTTCCCTGGACTTCGGGACCATCGGCATCGCCGACGGCCTGACCCAGTTCGGCGACGAATTCACCCCGGGCTTCATCGAACAGGACGGCTCGCAGTTCGGTACCTTCGCCGGGATCACGGTCCGGGAAGACGGCCTGATCACCGCCCTGTTCGATAACGGCGAAACCCGCCCGGTGTTCAAGATACCGATCGCCACCTTCGTCAACGTCAACGAGCTAGGGTCGCGCACGGGGAACGTGTTCAACTCGACCCAGGCCTCGGGCGATCCGACCCTGCGGTCGGCCAACTCCGGCCCCGCCGGCGCCATTACCCAGTCGGCGCTTGAAGCCTCGACCGTCGACATCGGGGAAGAGTTCACCAAGATGATCGTCGTGCAGCGCGCCTTCTCCGCCGCCACCAAGATCATCACCACGGCGGACGAAATGCTCGACGAACTGGTCCGGCTCCGTTAACCCGTAACGGTCAGCTAGAAGCTGGCATGAATAAAGGCCCCGGCACCCCGGAAACGGCGAGTTCCGGGGCCTTTTTCTTGGCTATTTCAACCTTGGGAACGAACTTGGAATTCGGGGAAGTTAACGCGGTTCTTTAGCCTTTCTTTAACAATAAATCGCAACATATACGCGGCGTGGAATTTTTCCCCCATGCTTTTCGTAGCGGAAGCGATTTGCAAATGTATCGAAACCAAGGCAAAAATGTTGTCCTCCCTTGGGCAATCGACAAGACGGAGACAAATCAGATTGATCTTACGCGGGGCATTTCCAGCCCGATGCGTCCATTCCTGCAAACAGTCGAAAGGCCACCTCAAGGGGCACCCCGATGGGCCTCGGCTTCCTGGTCGACCGGAAACCAATTCCGCTTTCCAAACCAGATTCAGGCACCTCTTGATGTTCAGTCGATTGATCTTTGCCCGACCTTTACAAGCCTGCCACCTGGATGTTCTTCGGCGGCTGCGACGGGACGAAACATGAAAAACGATCATTCGCATTCAGGCGCTGGGGCGGGGAATCACCGCCTTTCGCAGACGCAGGCGTTTCATCGTCCCAAAGTCAGCGTCTATATCCCCACGCGCAACTACGGCCGCTTCATGAGAGAGGCCATCGAAAGCGTTTTCAGCCAAACCATGGATGATTGGGAGATATTGATCTTCCTCGATTGCCCGATGGATGAAAGCGAAGAGATCGCGTGGCATTTCGCGCAGATCGCGCCGAACAAGGTCCGGGTCTTCAAGAACGAAGAGGCACGGGGCCTGCAGTACTGCGCCAACAAGGCAATACAGGAGGCAAGAGGTGATTTCATCATGCGCCTGGACGCCGATGACTACCTGGATGAAAACGCCCTGCTGGTGCTATCGGCCTATCTCATAAAGAACCCTGAAATTGCTCTGGTGTACCCCAACTATTTTTACGTCGGCGAAGGCGGGGAACTCATCGACGTCGATATTCGCAAAAAGATCGGGCGCGAGGTCAAGGTCCTAGACCTTCCGGCTCATGGCGCCTGCACGATGATTCGAAAGCGGGTACTGAAATCGATCGGCGGTTATGACGAAAGCCTAAAGGCGCAGGACGGATATGACATTTGGCTGAGGATCGTCGGGCGCTATCCGGTTGCCAACGTCAGTACGCCTCTGTTCTTTTACCGCCAACACGGGGCCTCGCTCAGCCGCGACACCAATCTGATCCTGTCCGCGCAGTCGGAAATCCGGGCCGCCCACGTCAATCGAAGCAGTCGGAGACAGAACGGTGTCCAACTCACGACCCTTGGATTGATCGGCGCAAAATATAGCTATCCCGGGCTGCCGGGGCTGGCGCTCAGGGAAATCAAGGGCAAACCCCTGATCGATTATACCGTGGATGTCGCGCGCAACAGCGAAGTGTTCGACCAAATCGTTGTCACGACGGATGCCGAGGAAGTAATCGAATACTGCGAAAAGCGTCATCCCGACATTCTGGTGATAAAGCGTCCGCCGGAACTTTGTGACGATTTTGCCAAGGCCGAGCACGTCATTCATCATGCATTGGAAGACCTGGAGGCGACCCATGGCAAGAACCCGGACATCGTTGCCTTCATCAATTCGAACGCGCCTCTGTTAACCGCCGACCACGTGAAGAACGCCGTCAACACGCTTCAGGTCCATAACACTGACAGTGTCGTCAGCGTATACGAGGATTCCGACTTCCATTACATTCACGGTTCGAATGGCCTTACGCCGGTCTCTCGAGATCGGCACATGCAGCTTCGATTTGAACGCGATGCCCTTTATGCGGACAATCGGGCAATCCGGGTCGCCTGGAGAGAAGCGATCACAAAGGATAGTTTTCGCGGTTCCCGCGTCGGCCACTTCCTGATGCCGATGCTCCACAGTTACCGGATCCGCACTGCGGAAGATTTCCAACTGGTTCGCCTGATCATCGAAAACGTTTTGTGACATCAACAAGGTATACTCCATTGGCCAATCCGCTTTTCGTTGCCGAAATCGGCGTCAACCATGACGGAAACTTCAATCTCGTATACGAGATGATCCGTCGCGCGAAGGCTGCCGGCGCCGACGTCGCGAAGTTTCAGTTCGGCTGGCGCGACAAACCAGATGAAATCAACTGCATCACCCCGGAACGCGCGATTGCGTTGCGCAAATGGTGCGATTTCCACGAAATCGAGCTGTTGGCCTCGATCATCAAACCGGAAGCCCTGCCTCTTGCGGAAGCTGCGGGCCTTAGCAGATTCAAGGTTGCCTCGCGCACTGTCATCGACCATCCGGATCTGGTCCAGCGCCTGATTGATTCCGGAAAAGAAACCTTCGTCTCGCTCGGCATGTGGACCGGCGAGGATTGGCCATTCGGCCCCCCGGGGGGAAACCTGCGCTACATATTTTGCCGTTCCCGCTATCCGAGCTTTCCAGAAGATCTCGTGGGATTCCCCGAACGGTACGGCGAAGATACGTATTTCGGATATAGCTGCCATTATCAAGGGTCTGCCGCGGCCCTGATGGCGATCGCCCGAGGCGCCCATTTCATCGAGAAGCATTTCACGCTGAACAAAGCATCGCAGGTGGTCAAGGATCATGCGTTGAGCGCCACGCCTGAAGAATTCGCGGAAATGGTCCGGTTGGGACGTGAAATCGCTCGGCTCCACCGCGCCTTGCCCTGACCATTTTGCTGCCGCACGGCCGGGTTACCGTGCGCCATTTTCATGCTCATTCCACGATCCGCCCGCCAAAGGAGTAGCCTTGTCGTGCCCTTTTGGTGGCTGGCGCATGCGCGTTCGACATGTGTCCGGAAGTTCAACGGCCTACCCTCGAATTCAGGAAAAATTAACGCTGCTCTTTAGCCTTTCTTTAAAGGTCCGACCCCTAAACTGGGTTTCACTAACGGACAAGCGGACACACCGCCGCCAGGGAAGACGGAACACGAGTTACCATCATGACCTTGCTCAAGCGCCATAACCAGGATGCTCGGAACGGACGTTCAGCCGGAGGCGGCAACGTCGAACCGCTGAGCCCACTGGGACAACCCATGCGGTTGGAGGACCTGCCCCCGCCCGGCACCAAACGGTGGGTCGCCCGGCGCAAGGCCGAAGTCGTCTCCGCCGTGCGCGGTGGGCTATTGTCCCTGCAGGACGCCTGCCGGCGCTACTCCCTGTCCGAGGATGAATACCGCACCTGGGAACGCCTGATCGACGATCACGGTCTCAAGGGTCTGCACACGACCCGGACTCAGGTGTACCGCAACATCGCGCAGCGCAAGTCGCAGCGCCCGGACCTCGCCGTCCGCAACTGACGTCGCCGGTCCCCAGGTGGGCAAAAATTGCCCACCGTTAACCACTTGTTCACTGCCCCCCCAATAACCTGCAAACAACGGAATTCCTGATCGTTCGGGGCGCTACATAACGCCCGGAGCCGTTTGGGAAACCAGCTGGTTTACACTCCTGCAACCACGGGGGACGCAAGTGGAAGCACTTACTCAAGCAATGCGCGGTCTGGGACCGGTCCGCCTCGCCATGATGGGCGGGGTGATGTTCCTGATGCTCGGGTTCTTCATCTTCCTGCTGACCAAGCTGGGCCAACCCAACATGGCGCTGTTGTTCAGCGAATTGAACGCCACCGATTCAAACACCATCGCCGCTGAAGTCGGCCGCCTGGGCTTTCCCGCGGAAGTCCGCGACCAGGGCACCTCCGTCTGGGTCCCGGCCGACAAGGCCTTGGAACTGCGGTTGAAAATGGCCGACCGCGGTCTGCCTGTGGGCGGCAAGGTCGGGTTCGAGATTTTCGACGAGACCGACACCCTCGGCACCACCGATTTCCTGCAGAACGTGAACCTGCGCCGCGCCCTGGAAGGCGAACTGGGCCGTACCATCCAGTCCATGGAAATCGTCCACCGCGCGCGTGTGCACCTTGTGATGCCCCGCCGGCAGCTGTTTTCGCGCGAAGAGCAGCAGCCCAGCGCCTCGGTCGTGCTGGCCATGCGCAGCAGCAAGCGCCTGGACCACGAACAGGTCTCCGCCGTGCAGAACCTGGTGGCCTCCGCCGTGCCGGGCCTGAAACCGGGCCGCATCACGATCATCGACGACAAGGGCAAGTTGCTGTCGCCCGGGTTCGAAGACGACCAGTCGGTCAACACGATTGCCGCGAAGAATGAGGAACGGCGCCGCGGCGTCGAGGCCCGCATGGCACGGACGATCGAAGAACTTCTTGAAAAGACCGTTGGTTTCGGAAACGTCCGGGCCGAAGTCAATGCCGATATGGATTTCGACCGGGTGTCCACCACGGAAGAAATCTATAATCCGGACGGCCAGGTCGTGCGGTCGACCCAAACCGTGGAACGGGCAGCCCGAAATCAAGAATCTGAAACCGATGCCGTCACCGTGGGCACCAACCTGCCCGACGCCGCCCCCGGCGGCGGTGAAGGCGCTCGCGCCCAATCCGACGAAAGCTCGACCGAAGAAACGGTCAACTTCGAGATCTCGAAGAAGACCGTCAACCACGTGAAGACCGATGGCGCCCTCAAACGGGTCACCGTCGCGGTCCTGGTCAACGGCATCCAGGGCAAGGACAAGGACGGCAACCCGACCTATACGCCGCGCCCCGCGGAACAGATGGAACTGCTGTCCACCCTCGTGCGCTCGACCATAGGTTTCGACGCTGACCGCGGCGACTCCGTCGAGGTCGTGAACATGGAATTCACCTCGCCGGTCAAGTTTGAAGAGCCCCTGGAACTGTTCTTCGGCCTGGGCAAGAACGATCTGCTGCGCTTGGCGGAAATCCTGGTTCTGAGTATCCTGGGTATCCTGGTGATCCTGCTGGTCGTGCGCCCGCTGGTCAGCCGGGCATTTGAATCCATTCCGTCGGCGCAGGAGGCCGCGGGCCGCCTGCTGGCGGATACCAGCTCCCATGCCGCCGGCCTTCTGGGCGGACCGTCGGCGCCCGCCCCGGCCGAAATGGAAGAGGAGCAGTTCGAGGAACTCATCGACATCGACCGCGTCGAGGGCCGCGTCAAGGCGTCCTCGGTCAAGAAGGTCGGCGAGATCGTCGAGAAACACCCGGAAGAGGCCCTTTCCATCATTCGGGCCTGGATGTACCAGGAAGCGTAAGCGAAGGCCCCCGGCCCCTTCCCCGTACAACGCGGAAGAGAGCCGAGGGCGAGGAGAAGCAGGTCAATGGCCCGCATCAAGGACGACTACCGAGCCCTATCGGGCACCGAAAAGGCGGCGATCTTCCTGCTGTCCCTGCACCAGGACCAGGCGGCCATGCTGTTCGAACGCATGGACGACGAGGAAATCCGCGAACTGTCCGCCGCCATGTCGTCGCTCGGCAATGTCCATTCCTCTGTCATCGAACGGCT
>TARA_R110000772_G_scaffold49123_7_pt1 | contig 73989 bp, 71 predicted proteins | sample TARA_R110000772 | Tara Oceans TARA_R110000772 (sample SAMEA4397948) | marine metagenome | biome: Polar Biome; feature: [SRF] surface water layer (ENVO:00010504); material: water (ENVO:00002006), including particulate matter (ENVO:01000060) such as... | depth 5 m | reverse complement strand
ATGCTGCGCATCATCAATCTGCAGGGCCGCATCGGCAACGCCATCAAGTTCCTGGAAACCTTCGACGACCGCGCCAAGGAAGCGGGCGTCGGCACGGGCGAGACGCGGCCGCTGCGCGAAAGCGATATCCAGGTCGTGCGCGACGGCATGCGCAAGATGGGCAAGAAGGCGTTCACGGACAACTTCATCCGCTCCCAGGCGACGGTCGTGATCACGCCGGGCAAGCCGCCCATGCCGGTCATGAAGGAATACTTCATCTCGGTCGAGATGATCCGCCAGCACATCCTGACCAATGTGGATTTCCGCGGCGCCGGCCTGGTGTTCCAGCACCTGACCCGGTCCCTGGATCAGATGCTCATCGAATGCTTCGACGAGGTCAATCCGGAGCGTTCCAAGGCGTCCCTCAACCTGAACGTGGAAACCGTGTTCACCCACTCGTTCCAGAACCTCCTGGAAAAGGGGGCGAAGGCGCTGTCGAGCCTCGTCCTGGAATTCCGCGCGGAAAACATCCTGCAGAACTGGGATCAGTTCCAGACCGCGTCGGAACTGATCACCTCCCACGGCGGCACCATCGCGATCGACGCCATCATCCCGGAAAGTCTGGGCGTGATCGACCTGCCGAAGCTGGGCGCCAAGTTGGCCAAGGTGTTCTGGCGGCCGGGCACGGAAAACTCCCTGCCGAAGTTCAAGGAAACCATCCAGAGCCTGCAGCAGCGCGGCACGGTTCTGGTGATGGCGCGCGTCGACGATGAACTGGCGATCAAGACCGCCCATGCCTGCGGCATCACCATGTTCCAAGGTTTCCTGATCGACGACATGGTGCGTTAGGCGTTTCCTTGTTAGGATGAGCCATGCGCTTTCCGGCACGCTTTCTGATCATCGCCTGCGCCCTGACGGTCGCCGCCGTCACGGCCGCGCGGGCCGGAGATAACGTTTCCAACACGGACCTGATCAAGGCGTTCGCTGGGGTGGCCCTTGGCGCCGAACACGAAAAGCGCATTCCCCGCGTCATCAAGTGGGTCGCCCCGATCAACGTCGCGATCATCGGCAAGGGCTACCCGCCCCTGTTCGAGGAACTGGTGGTTCGTCAACTTGACGATATCGCCAAGGAAACCGGCCATCCGGTGAAACTGGTGTATTCCGAGGTGATGCGCCTGGAAAAGCGCCTGGCCCCCAACGTTTCCAAAATTCCCATCAACGTCCTGGTGTTTTTCGGGCCCAAAGCGTCGCTGCCGGCGGTCATCGAAAAGCGCACCAAGGGGGCCTACAAGGCGGTCGATGCGGAAAGGATGCTGAAGCTCGGTTTTTGCCACGGGCGCCTGCGCATCAACAAGACGGGGGCCCTGACCTTCGGCTACGCGGCGGTTCCGGCGGAAATCGTGACCCAGGTCCAGTACGGCAACGTTCGGGTCGATCCCAAGATCTTCCTGCGCGCCTGCGTGACCGAGGAAATCACCCAGCTCATGGGGCTGGTCAACGACGTCGACGGGCTGACCTTCTCGATTTTCTCGGACAGCAGCCGTCACGTCGACCTGACCGAGGCCGACCGCTGGATGCTGCGCATGCTCTACGATGAGCGCATGAAGCCCGGCATGAAGGCGGATCAGGCGTTGCCCATCGCGGCCCAGTATCTGGCCCTCAAGCGGCCGGGAAAATAATCGGCCGCCTGAAGGCTTCCTAGAACGCCCAGAACAGATCGCGCAGGTCGAACATGGCTTCCGCGGCCAAGGCCGTGAGCGTCAACGGCAGGGCCACGGCGAAGGCGGCAAGAGGGGCTTTCATGGTTTCCATAAGAGGTCTCCTTTCTCCGTCCAAGCGACGAAAAGGAGACCACGAAACCAGGGCCGCCCGAGGGCGGGAATCGGGCAAATCAATGGCAGGCGGAAAGACCGCCCGGCCGGGAATTCGGATGTCAGACGACCTTGATGGTCAACTCGTCCACGCCCTCGACCCCGCCCTTCAGCACGTCGCCGCGCTGCACGGCGCCGACGCCGGCGGGCGTGCCGGTGAAGATCAGGTCGCCCGGGGCCAGGGTGAACAGGCCCGACAGGTATTCGATCATTTCCGGTATTTTCCAGATCATCTGGTTCAGGTCGCCATCCTGGCGAACCTCGCCGTTGCGCTCCAGCCAGATGCGCCCGGCGGTCGGATGGCCGGTCTTGTCGGCGGGATGGATCGCCGTGCAGGGGGCGGCAAGGTCGAATGCCTTGCCGACATCCCAGGGCCGGCCCATTTTCTTGGCTTCGCCCTGTAGGTCGCGGCGCGTCATGTCCAGGCCCACGGCATAGCCGAACACATGGTCGAGCGCCTGCGCCGCCGGAATGTTCGTGCCGCCCGACTTCAGGCCGAGAACCAGTTCCAGTTCCCAATGGACGTCGTTCGAGGCGACCGGATAGGGCCAGTCGCCGCCGCCGATCATCAGGTTATCGGGGCATTTCATGAAAAAGAACGGCGGCTCGCGGTCCGGGTCATGGCCCATTTCAATGGCGTGTTCGGCATAGTTTCGGCCCACGCAATAGACGCGGCGCACGGGGAACTGGTCGTCCGTACCGGCGACGGGCAGAAACGATTGGGGCGGCTGGGGAATGACGTAGGCCATCGGAATCCTCGGATTTTTCGTGGTGCGGGGCGCGCCGCCGGCCGGCGGCGCCCAATCGGTCTGTTCGGATTTACGCGATGCGTCTCAGGCGCGCAATAGGATTCCCAAGGTTCTAAGGTGGGAGACACCGTTGCGGATTTCGGGTTCGCTGAGATCAGGCAAGCCCGTTTCCAACTCCGCGCGCGTGACGACGTCCCGGTCGAGAACCCATTGTGCAAGTTCCGCCGTGGCGGGGGTGAGGGTGTCCCGGGCCTTCGGTGTCTTGACCTGCCAGTCCTGTCCGCGCCGCGCCAGCTTGACCCCGGTTGCCTGGACACGAAAGAACCCGGCGAATTCGGGATCGGGCAGATCGAAGCCGGGGATCATGTCGAACAGGCGCCGCCGCTGTTCTTCCAGCAGCCCGGTGGTGACCTTGGGATCGTCGAGTATCTCCAGCAGCCGTCCGGCAAGGTCGCGGACGCGTTCACGGTACAATTCGGGTTCATCCACGGTCGGCATCTCTCGGCGAAACAGGGGATCGGCCGTCGCCGCGCGGGTCACCGTGCGCAGGAAATCCAGGCCCGTCGGCCGGGTCGTCCCGAACGACAGATGCAGGCAGGAATCCGACGCGGCCAGCGCGTCGTGGTACTGTCCGCGCGGAATGTAGAGAATATCTCCCGGTGTCATGGTGATTTCCTGTGTCCGGGCACCTTTGGCCTTGGCGTGATAGGCCTCGTCGAAGCTGGAATAACGGTATCCGTCGGCCTCGATCGGCTGTTCGAAGTGCCCTTCGTACAAATGCCAGGTCTTTTCACCCTCGATATGAACGGCGAAGACCTCCATCGTGTCGAAATGGCTTTTGAAGGCGGGCCGCTGACAGCGGGAGTAATAGGCGTTGCAGGTGACGCGGGACGCCATGGCCATCTGCAGGGCGGTGGCGATCGCCGCCGACCCGGGGTCCAGCATTTCCATCAGGTCGAGAACTAGGGAGGCGCCGTCTTCAAGAAGGTTTCCGACCCGGGGCCAGTCCGGCAGCATGGCGCGGCCGCCCTCCCGCAGGTTGCCCATGAGGCAGAATTCATCGGGGGCCAGATTGCGGCCGTCCAGCGCCATTTTCATGGTATGGGCGTTCCATACGGTGGTCATGTTGACCAGCCGGTTGAAGGACGACCAGTCGAACAGGCGGCGGATCTTATCCGCATCGCCCGGAATGTGGACGGCCCGGCGGCCGAAATGATCTGCGAAAAACGTTTCCGGCGTCATCGGCGCGATCAGGTCGCGAAACGTAATGCTGGTTTGCGTGTCCGGCACGATTCCTCCCATCGTGTGCCCGCATTTTCCGGACACCGGGCGGTCATCGTCCGCCGCCCTTGTTGCTTTCGAGTCTACGGTAACCGCTTTGCATGCGCCACCCCGGGTGCCCCGGTGGCGGCCCGGTTATCCACAATCCGACCGGCAGGGGAATATTTTCGTTTTGTCTGATCGCACGCATGGGCGTATGAAGAACCTTAGGCAGGAACGCCGCGCGGCGGCTGCGCGTGTCCTGTCCACGACCAGAACGAACCAAACAAACCAAAAACAACACGACGGCAGGCCACTTCCTGGGATAGGCAGGCTTCTTCAAAGGGCCATGCTGGGCGACCGGCATTGTCTTTCACCGGAGGACGGACGCCCATGTCCGACAGGCCCATGTCCGATAGGAACGATCGCCCCACCGCGGGCATTGCGGGAATCCCCAACGCCTTTCTGCCCGGCGACTGGTTTTTCGAGTTCGAGCAGGATTACGGCGACGGCATCCGCGTTATCAAGCGCGGGCTCGACGCCTCGCTTCTGGTCGTGCGCAAGTACGACATCGGCGCCGAAGAGGTCTTGGCCTTCTCCACCTACGACGGTAAGCGTCGGGCCATGACCGTGTTCCACTTCCACCCGGATTTCGATCTCCGCCGCCGCCGCCATTACATGGAGGCCCACCGCGAGGGCTATGACGTCGCGTGCGAGGTCACGGGCCATCTGGAAGCGGAGCGCGCCCGGCGTCAGGCCGCCATCAGGCGGCGGGTCGCCAAGGCGGGCCGCGCCGTGACCCTGGCCGCCCAGGCCGCCGCCGTGTTCATCCTGGCCCATTACTCGCCCGGACGCTGACCCCTTCCCATCGGGACCGGTCGTGTTAGGCTCCTTGCCTGAATGAACCTGCTGGGAGACCCGCCATGGCACTCGCGACCCCCTACCTGATGTTCGTCGGCGACGCGCCGGACCAGCTTGCGGCCAAGGTCGCCATCGGGGTCGTCCACTGGCGGCCCGACTGGTGCAAGGGCCAGCTTCGCTTGGCCGGGTGCAAGGCCGATCTGGGGATTCCCGACATGACCATCGCCGACGCGCTCAAGGCCGGCTGCAAGACCATGGTCATCGGCGTCGCCAACCGGGGCGGGGTGATCCCCGACCATTGGACCGGCGTCATCGTCGAGGCCATCGAGGCCGGCATGGATGTGGCCGCCGGGCTTCACCGGCGGCTGCGTGACGTGCCTGCCATCGCCGAGGCGGCGGCCCGCCACGGGCGGCTGTTGACTGACGCCCGCCATCCGTCGCGCGATTTCGACGTCGCCTCGGGACAGGCCAGGGATGGCCGGAGGCTGTTGACCGTGGGCACGGACGTATCCGTGGGCAAGATGTTCACCTCGCTGGCCATCGAGCGGGAGATGAAGGCGCGCGGCATGAAGGCCGATTTCCGCGCCACCGGCCAGACCGGCATCTTCATCGCCGGCGACGGCGCGTCCGTCGACGCCGTGGTTGCCGATTTCATCGCCGGGGCCGCCGAATGGCTGACGCCGGCCAATGATCCGAACCATTGGGACGTGGTCGAGGGCCAGGGATCGCTGTTCCATGCCTCCTATTCCGGGGTCACCCTGGGCCTGGTCCATGGCGCCAGGCCCCATGCCCTGGTGCTGTGCCACGATGCGGCGCGGCTGGAAATGCGCGGCACTCCCGGCGTGCCCGTGCCGTCGTTGGAGGACTGCATCGACGTCAACGAGCGCATGGCCCGCATGTTCGAGCCCGACGCCAAGGTCGTCGGCGTGTCCGTGAACACCAGTTCCATGGACGCGGCGCGGGCCACGGCTTATCTGGCCGAGATTTCAGAACGTCTCAATCTGCCCGCCGTCGATGCGGTGCGCACGGGCGTCGGGCCCGTCGTCGACGCCATCGAGAAGCTGTAACCATGGCGGGGGCGCGCCGCCTGTCCGCCGTCGACCAGGGCTGGCCCCTGGCCCGGCCCTTTGCCATTTCGCGCGGCGTCAAGACGGAGGCCCGGGTCGTCGTCTGCGAGGTCGAGGACGCGGACGGACAGGCCGGGCGGGGCGAATGCGTGCCCTATGCGCGCTACGGTGAAACGGTCGATAGCGTGATCCACCAGATCGCCGAGGTCGCCGACGCCGTGGCCGAGGGGATCGGCCGCCGCGACCTGCTTGACCTTCTTCCGGCGGGGGCCGCGCGCAACGCCGTCGACTGCGCGCTGTGGGACCTGGAATGCAAGCAGGCGGGCCGGCGCGCCTGGGACCTGGCGGGTCTGCCGGGACCCATGCCCGCGGTAACGGCGGAAACCATCGGCATCGCCAGCCCCCAGGACATGGCGATCCAGGCCCGGCGTCTGGCCAAGGCCCCTTTGCTGAAGATCAAGCTGGACGGTGCCGACGTGCGCGCGCGTCTTGGCGCCGTGCGCGAGGCTGCGCCCGAGGCGCGACTGGTCGTCGACCCAAATGAAGGCTGGGACCTGCACCGGCTGGAAAACCTTGCGCCGTTCCTGACCGAGATGGGCGTGGAGATGCTCGAACAGCCGGTCCCCGCCCATGGCGATGAGCTTTTGCGCGGCCTGTCCTATCCGATCCCGATCTGCGCCGATGAAAGCTGCCACACGGTCCGGGACCTGGACCGTCTTGTCGGCCTCTACGACATGGTCAACGTCAAGTTGGACAAGACCGGCGGCCTGACGGCGGCCCTTGATCTGGCCGATGCCGCCTGCGCACAGGGGTTCGGGTTGATGGTCGGCTGCATGGTCGCGACGTCGCTGGCCATGGCGCCGGCCACGCTTTTGATGGATCGGGCTCGCGTCGTCGATCTGGACGGTCCCCTGCTGTTGCGCGAGGACCGCGTGCCGGGCCTGGATTTCGCGGGCGGGCACATCCATCCGCCCGCGCCGGAGCTGTGGGGGTGACGGATTGGTTGTACCATTAGGGCATTCTAATGGTCTGATTTCTAACATTATTGGCTTCGTGAATATTTCAAGTTAAGTAGAAAGCGGTATCAGGCGCAACTTTAAGACGCCAAGGGAAAGTCGCGGGTGAGCAACATGTTGAACGGTGGCGCGGGGGCGTTCTTCCCTCGATGAAAAGCAATGGGCGTATACAATCTGGAGCGGTTGACCTTCCTTCTGGTCGATGACAACCGGTTCGTCCTCAAGATTTTGCAGGACGTGCTGAAAACCCTCGGGGCCGGACAGGTCATCACCGCGGAGAACGGTGTCGAGGCGATCGAGTTCCTGAGCGCCCATCACGGTCCCTACGGCTGTCCCGTGGACATGATCATCTCCGACCTGGTGATGGCGCCGATCGACGGGCACCTGCTGCTGAAATGGGTCCGCCAGGGCAAGGAATCCCCCAACCGTTTCATGCCCTTCATCATGATGTCCGGTGCCGCCGACACGGACAATGTCGAGAAGGCGCGCGACGGCGGCGCCAGCGAATTCCTGGCCAAGCCGTTTTCCGCGCAGACCGTGTGCAACCGTGTGCTTGAAGTTGTCGACTTTCCGCGACAGTTCGTCGCCACCCGCGAATACTTCGGCCCCGACCGGCATCGGAAAAACGACCCAAAGTGCCCCCACGACCGGCGCCGGATCAGCGAGAAGGACGCGACCATCGTCTATTCCTCGGACCGGGTGCGCCGCCCCCGGAACGACGGCGATGTCTTCCTGTTCCGCCTGCCCAACAAGCTGAAGGAAAAGGTCGGCGGCCTGGGCATGAGCCCGCCGGGCGAACTGCCGCTGCGCCACCTGCAGGCGGCGGACGAACATCTTCAGCGCAAGGGCCTGGAATTTCACGACTGGGCGTTGGGATATCTGGCGACCTTGTCGAGCATCTGCGAACGCGCGTTGCAGCAGTCGGTGGATCAGCGCGCCCGCCATTTCAAGAACATCAACCTGCTGGCCCATGAACTGCGTGGCCAGGGTGGGACCTTCGGCTATCCGATCATCACCAGCGTCGGCGAGATGCTGTACAAGATGACCCAAGCCCCCTGTCCGACCGAGGACCGTGCGGTCAAGGTCATCAAGGCCCATGTCGACACCATGCGCAGCGTGTTCCGCGACAAGATCACCGGCGACGGCGGTGATATCGGTGTCCAATTGATGCAGGATCTGAACAAGGCGATCCGCAAGTATACCTTCGACGAGCCCCGCGAGGCCGCCGCCGCGGTTGTCGAGACTGCCGAGGCCACAACGCCGAAAGCCGGTGCAGACCGTATTGCGGCCCCCCGCCCACGCACGGGCTCGTAATTGCCCCGGCCGTCCGGCGGCTTGACCAAAGTCAACGAAAATCCTCTGTCAACGCCTTACCATTGCCGAATGGGAAACGTCGTTTCCCGAGACAATGAAAGGGTGAAGCGATGAAGACGAAAGGCATGATGACGGCCTTGGCGCTGACCGGCGCTCTCGGCCTTCTTTCCGCTGGCGAGGTTCTGGCGCATGGGCCGGGTATGTCCGGTGACCGTGACGACATGCCCATGACGGGGCGCGGCATGATGGGCCAGGGATATCAGGGCCAGATGCCCATGATGGGCTATGGAATGGGCATGGGGCCCGGCATGATGATGGGGCCGGGAATGGGATACGGCTACGGCGGTCAGATGCCGATGATGGGGCCCGGAATGATGATGGGGCCCGGCATGGGCATGGGACCTGGCATGATGATGGGCCCTGGCATGATGATGGGGCCCGGCATGATGGGCGGCTGGGGCTGCGGCGGTGCGCAGACGCTCGACCGCGACCTCAAGGCCGACGACGTCAAGCAGATGATGGAGCAGCGCGTGGCCTGGGCCCGCAATCCCAACCTGAAGGTCGGCAAGGTCACGGAAAAGGACGGCGACACCATCGAAGCCGAGATCGTGACCAAGGACGACTCCCTGGTCCGCAAGTTCTCGGTCGACCGCCACACCGGGCGTATGCAGCCGGTGCAGTAAGACCGCCTATGCTCCGCCCTCGATTTCCTCGCGTTTGAGTTCGAGGGCGAGCCACTCTTCTTCCAGGGTGGCCAGCTTTGCTTCGGCCTTTGTCAAAGCCGCCGCCGTGTCGGTGAAGAGCAGGGCGTTCTTGGTGAACAGGTTGGGGTCGGCCAGAACCTTCTTATGGCCCGCGATCTCTTCCTCAAGCTTGGCCATGCGGTCGGGCAGGATTTTCAGCGCATGGCTGTCCTTGAAGGACAGCTTGCGCTTCTCCTTTGGCGCACCCGGCTGTGCCGGGGCGGCGGCGTTCTTCGCCGGTCCCTTGTCCTTCTTCGGCTTGTCGCGTAGCGGCGCCTCGCCGCGCTGGGCCAGCATGTCGGAATAGCCCCCGGGATATTCCCGCCACTGGCCTTCGTCCTCCCAGGCGACGGTCGAGGTCACGACCCGGTCGATGAAATCGCGGTCATGGCTGACCAGCAGCACCGCGCCCTCGTAATCGGCCAGCATTTCCTGAAGTAGGTCGAGGGTTTCCAGGTCCAGGTCGTTGGTCGGCTCGTCCAGCACCAGAAGGTTGGACGGGCGGGCCAGCGCCCGGGCCAGCATCAGCCGCCCGCGCTCACCGCCCGACAACTCGCCGATGGGCGTCGGTGCCTGTTCGGGCAGGAACAGAAAGTCCTTCATGTAGCTGATGACGTGGCGCGGCTCGCCGCCGACGGACACTGTGTCGCCGCTGCCGTCGGTCAGGGCGTCGGACAGGCTGGTCCGCGGATTCAGGCTTTCGCGCTTTTGGTCGAGCGTCACCATCTCGACCGACACGCCGACCTTGACCTTGCCCGTGTCGGGCGCGGCCTGGCCGGTCAGGATGTTCAACAGGGTCGTCTTGCCGGCCCCGTTGGGCCCAATGATGCCGACCCGGTCGCCGCGCAGGATGCGGGTGGAAAAGCCGTCGATCAGGGTGCGGTCGCCGTAGGCCTTGGTTATGTTCTCGGCGTCGATCACCAGCTTGCCCGAGGTCTCGCCCTGGGCGGCGGCCAGTTTCACCTCGCCCGTCACCTGGCGGAGTTCGCGTTTCTGCTGGCGCATGTCCATCAGGTTGCCAAGCCTGCGCTGGTTGCGCTTGCGCCGCGCCGATACGCCGTGGATCAGCCAATGGGTTTCGGCGGCGATCTTGCGGTCGAGCTTGTGGCGGGCGGTGCCTTCCTGTTCCAACAGCGTGTCGCGCCATTCCTCGAAGGCGGAAAAGCCCTGTTCCAGGCGTTTGACCTCGCCCCGGTCAAGCCACAGGGTGGCGCGCGACAGGGTTTCCAGGAACCGGCGGTCGTGGCTGATCATGACGATGGCGGACGGTAGGGATTTGAGTTCCCTTTCCAGCCAGGCGATGGCGGGCAGGTCCAGGTGGTTGGTCGGCTCGTCGAGCAATAGAACGTCGGGCTTGGGCGCCAGGGCCCGGGCCAGGGCCGCGCGCCGGGCCTCGCCGCCGGACAGATGGCCGGGGGTTTCCTGCCCGGTCAAGCCCAGGAGATCCAACAGGTATTGCGCCCGGTAGGGGTCGTCGCCCGGCGCCAGGCCGTCCTCGACATAGTCCAGGGTCGTGGCATGGCCCGACAGGTCCGGTTCCTGCGCCAGGTAGCGCACGGTGGCCCCCGGCTGCACGAAGATCTCGCCCCGGTCGGGCTGGATCAGTCCACCCGCGATCTTCAGCAGGGTCGACTTGCCGGACCCGTTGCGCCCGACCAGGCACAGGCGGTCGCCGCGCATGACGGCAAGCTCCGCCCCTTCCAGCAAGGGCGTGCCGCCGAAGGTCAGGTCGATGTCGCGAAGATGGAGGATGGGAGGTGCCAAGGGATGGGGAGATCCTAATCTGTGGGATAAAAAGCGCGGCACCTTACTAGAATTGAAAGCCGAACGGATCAACGATCTGCGCGGGTCTCCTATTCGGCTTCGAAGGGGGGGCGTCCCCACCCCAATGTCGCGGAGCCGTCCGGTTGCAGGTGCGTGGAGGCAAGGCATGCCGGCGGAAACGTGATCTCGACCGTCGTGCCCTGGCCCAGCGTGCTTGACAGGTGAAGCGCGCCGCCGTGCAACTCCACCAGGTATTTTGAAAGGGAAAGACCCAGGCCGGTGCCCCCATAGGCCCGGTGAGAGCTGGTGCGGACCTGCCCGAAGGGGGCGAGAACCCGCGGGAAGTCGTCCTTGGCGATACCGATCCCCGTATCTGCGACGGTGATCGACCGGCCGCCGTCGGGCAGAACGGAGGCGGCAAGCGTCACGCATCCGTGCTTGTTGTTGAACTTGATGGCGTTGGACAGCAGGTTGACGATGATTTGCGTCACCACACGCTTGTCCGCGAAAAGAGAGACCGGATCGGCGGACGGCGCGTAGTTCATGGTGATGCCGTTCAGTTCCGCCAAACTGTTCATCATCTGTTGCGCGGTCGTGAGAACGTCATTGATGTCGAACGAGGATTGGTCCAGTTCGAATTCCCCGGCTTCGATCTTGGATAAATCGAGAATATCGTTGATGATTCCCAAAAGATGTTCGCCTGACGCAAAGATGTTCTTGGCGTATTCGATCCGGTTGGCGGGATTGATGCCGGTGGCGGACTCGGTGGACAGCATCTGGGAGAATCCGAGAATGCTGTTCAGCGGCGTGCGCAGTTCGTGGCTGACATGGGCGAGGAAATCAGATTTCGCGTGACTGGCGTCCTCAGCCTCTTTCTTGGCCTGGAGAATTTGCGCTTCCGCGTTCTTGCGGTCTGAAATGTCGATGTGCCAGACAATGCCGGCCTTTCGGGTTTCGAAGATAATGGGCTGCGTGTTCATCAGCGCCCACCACCTGGTTCCGTCGAAACGCCTGCGTTCCGATTCAACGTTCATCAACAGTTCGCCCTTGCTGAATTGCGCATAGGCGTTGGTGAACGCGTCGGGATCGACCCAGGTTTCTCGAATGTCGTTGTTCAGGAGATCGTCGGCCGATGCGGCGCCGAACATAGTGACGAGCCGGCTGTTCACGAACAGGCGCTTGCCGCTCGCGACGTCTAGGATGGCTGCGCCGATCGGGCTGCCTTCCAGAACAGATTTCAGGACGTCGTCGTCCGAGCGTTCAGACATTAAAAAGAGTTGCTTTCCGGCGGGTTCCTCAAGGCACGGGTCATTAATAAAAACCACCCGTCGAGAACGCAATGAATATAATGGAATGCATCATTAACGGGTGCGGGCGGCAGAAAACAAGGTGGCCCAAGGGGTTGTGCTGCTATCCCCGAACCCGGCCGAGGAAAGGCCCGACGGCTGCCATGAAGCCATCCGGATTATCGATGTTCGAAAGATGCGCCGCGCCGGGAATGACTTCCAGCGTCGATCCCTTGACCAGGGCCTGGACGCTTTCCGCCGCCGCCAGGGGCGTGCGCTGGTCCTGCTCGCCGGTGACGATGTGCATGGGTTTGTCGATGCCCTGCAACTGCGCGCGGACATCCTCGGTAAAGACGGAACGCACGGCGTCCAGATAATCGTCCTTGGTCATGCCCGTGATGGCGGCGATCAGGGCTTGATGATCGGCCGTGTCCGTCGTCGGCAGCAGGGTACTGTCGGCGTAATCCTTGGCGAACTCGGTCATGGTCATGGTCGCCATCTTGGCTTCCATGCCGGCAATTCGCTCCGGCCCCGCCTCGCCCATGAAGGCGAAGCTGTCGGCATAGACGATCGACAATATCGCATCAGGGGCCAGGGCATGCAGGCGGGCACATTGCAGGCCGCCCATGGAAATCCCCACGATATGCGCGGGCAGCAGGCCCAGTTCCGACAGCAGGGCATGGGCGTCCTCGGCCACCGCCTGCATGGTCACACCGCCCCGGTTGGACGAACGGCCGTGGCCGCGGGCGTCCAGGGCGACGCAAGTGAACTTGTCCTTCAATGCCGCGATCTGGCCTTCCCACAGATAGCCGTTGGTGCCCAGGCTGTGCAGCATCAGCAGCGTCGGGCCGCTGCCGGCCTGGCGGTAATGCAGGGTTTCACCGTTGACGGAAATCATGGGCATGGGCTGGTCCTGTTCTTAAGCTTTGTCCTGGGAGGTCATCTCGACCGCGATCAGGTTTGCCCCATAACGGGCCTGCCCTGCAAGGTCCATGGTCGGGGCCAGGCGCATGTACTCCTTGATGGCGACCAGAGCGTCGCGGTCCCGGTCGGCCAATTTGGCGACATAGGCGTCCACCGCCGCCGTCAGGCCGCCCTTCGGCGCTACGCGGGAAATCAGGCCGAAGGTATGGGCCGTCCGGGCGTCGATCTCGTCCCGGGTCAGCACCATGTCGAGCACGGCCTTGGCCGGCATCTTGGGCAGGGCGGCGGAGATCGCCAGGGTCGGCGGCAGGTTGCCGTCCATTTCCGGCATGGAAAACCGGGCAGCCTCCTCGGCGATGGTCACGTCCGCCTGGGCAGCGAAGGCGCAGCCGAAGCCCTTGGCCCGGCCCTGCACGGCGGCCAGCACGGGCACCGGCGTCATGCGCAGGTTTTCGTAGACGCCCAGGATCGCATCGGCGACCCGTTCGCGGAACGCCCGGGCGTTGGCGGGCGGCGTCACGCCCGCGACGATGCGTCGGCCCAGGCAGAAATCGGCGCCCTCGCCGGTCACCACCACCAGCTTCACGGCCCGGTCCGATCCTTCCGCGCGGATGGCCGTGCCGATGGCCTGCATGTCGGGCGGGGCCAGGGTGTTGCCTTCCGCGCCCTGGCACAGGGTGATGCAGGCGACGGGGCCGTCGCGGGAAATGCGGAAACGGTCGCTGGTGGTCATCAGCGGTCCTCCTGGATGGTTTCTTGCGCGGCGCTGATCAACTCGACAATGCGTTGCGGTGTGATGGGGCAATCGGTGATGCGGACGCCGAAGGGTGCCAAGGCATTCTCCACCGCCGCGACGATGGCGGCCGGGGCGGGGATGGTGCCGCCTTCGCCGGCCCCCTTGGCACCCAGCGGGTTCAGCGGCGTCGGGCTTTCCATATGGACGATGTCGCAATTGGGTACGAGTTCCGCCGTCGGCATCAGGTAGTCGGCGAAGGTCGTGGTCAGGGGATTGGCGTCTTCGTCGAACACCATGCGCTCCAGCAAGGCATTGCCGATGCCGTGGGCGACCCCACCCTGGACCTGACCGTCGACCAGCATGGGGTTGATGACCGTGCCGCAGTCGTGAACCACGGTGTACTTCAGGATGGTGACCTGCCCGGTTTCCGCATCGACCTCGACCTCGGCGACATGGCTGCCGTTGGAATAGGTCGCCTGCGGGGGGGTGAAATATCCGGATGCTTCCAAATCCGGCTTCACCCCCTTGGGCAGGGCATAGCCGGGCATGCCGCTGGTCATCTTGGCCAGTTCCTCGAAGGTCACGCTGTCGCCCTGTTCGCCCTTGATGCGTACGGCGCCGTGGGTCAGTTCCACGTCCTCGGGCTTTACGTCGAACTTGGCCGCCGCCAATGCCAGCGCCTTGCCGCGCAATTCGACGGAGGCGATGCGCACGGACGACCCCGCGTTGACGGTGACGCGGCTGGCATAGGTGCCGGCGCCGCGCGGCATGAGGCCCGTGTCGCCGCCGACCACGTCGATGTCGGTGACGTCGATGTTCAATTCATCGGCGCAAATCTGCGCCAGGGTCGTGCGGTGGGCCTGCCCCGCCGCCGCCGCCCCGGTGTAGATCGCGACCCGCCCGTTGGTCAGGATGCGCAGGGTCGCGCCCTCGAAGGGGCCCAGGCCGGTGCCCTCGACATAATTGCCGATGCCGATGCCGATGTGCCGGCCTTCCGCCAATGCCGCCTTTTGGCGGGCCGGGAAATCGCCGTATCCCGCTTTCGACAACGCCTGGGCCTGGGCCTCGGGGTAGTCGCCGGTGTCGTACATCACCGGCGCCCCGTCGCGGTAGGTCAGGCCCATGTCGTAGGGCATGTCCGATGCCTGGATGAAATTGCGCCGTCGTACCTCGGCCGGGTCCAGGTCCAGTTTTTGCGCCACGGCGTCCATCAGCCGTTCCATGGCGAACACGGCCTGCGGCCGCCCCGCACCCCGCAGGGGCGTGGTCGGCACCAGATTGGTGAAGGCGATGGTCACCGCCATGCGGTAGGCCGGCAGCTTGTAGGGCCCGGGCAGGGTGGTCGCCGAGATATAGGGCATGATGATGCCCCAGGGCAGATAGGCCCCGGCATCGTGGATCAGGGTGCCCTTGACGCCCAGCAGCACGCCGTCCTGGTCGACGGCGGCGGACACGTCCCAGACCTGATCCCGTTCCTGGGTGGTGGTCAGGAAATGCTCGCGCCGATCCTCGGCCCATTTCACGGGCCGGCCCAACAGGCGCGCCGCCGCCGGAATGACCAGTTCCTCGGGATAAACCTGGTTCTTGGGCCCGAACCCGCCGCCCACGTCGGGGGTGATGACCCGCACCCTGTCTTCCGCCAGACCGAACATGTCGATCACGGCGCGCTGGGTGTTATGGGGCGTCTGAGTCGAGGACCAGATGCGGAAGGCATCGCCGACCACGTCGTAAATCGCCGCCACCCCCCGGCATTCCATGGGATGGCCCGTGCCGCGGTGGGGCGCGTAGCGTTCGCGGATGACGTGGGCGGCGTTGCGGAAGGCCGCGTCCATGTCGCCGAAGCCAAGGTTCAGGCGCCCGGCGATGTTGTCGGTCATGGACGCATGGGTCACGGGTGCGCCCAGTTTCAGGGCGGCATCGCAATGGCCGGCGGCGGGCAAGGGGTCCCAATCGACGATCACCCTCTCGGCCGCGTCCTCGGCCAGATGACGGCTGTCGGCGATGACCACGGCGACGGCCTCGCCGACGAAGCAGACTTCGGAGGTCGCCAGCGGCTCCTGCGTCACGGCGTAGGTGATTTCCGGATGGGGCACCTGCAGCAGGATGCGCTTGCCAAGCATTTCCGCCGGCAGGTCCTGGGCGGTCAGCACGGCATGGACGCCGGGCAAGGTGCGGGCCTCGGCGGTGTCTACCTCGGTAAAGGTCGCATGGGCGAAGGGGCTACGCACGAAGGCGGCTTCCAGCATGCCCGGGAGTTTCAGGTCGTCGAGAAACTGGCCGCGCCCGGTCAAAAGTTCCGGGTCCTCCAGCCGCTTCACGCGCTGACCGACGAAGGCGGTCGAACTCATGGCTCGGCCCTCCCGCGCATCGCCTCGGCGGCGGCCAGGGCCGCGCGGACGATGGTGTCGTATCCGGTGCAGCGGCAGATGTTGCCGGACAGGGCTTCGCGTAATTCCGGCTCATCCGCGTTCGGATGGTCACGCAGATAGGCGGTCAGGGTCGTCAGGATGCCCGGCGTGCAGAACCCGCATTGCAGGCCGTGGTTGTCCATGAAGGCCGCCTGCAAAGGGGACAGGGTTCCGTCGTCGTCGGCCAGACCCTCGATGGTGGTGACTTGGCGGCCCTCGGCCTGGACGGCCAGCATCAGGCAGCCACGCACGGCCTCGCCGTCGACCAGCACGGTGCAGGCGCCGCAGACCCCGTGTTCGCAGCCAAGGTGGGTGCCGGTCAGACCCAGGGCATGACGCAGGAAATCGGCCAGGGAATAGCGGTCTTCCGTTTCGGCCGAATGTTCCTTGCCGTTGACGGTCAGGGTGATGGTGCGTTTCGGCAAGGCGTCAGGCATGGGTGGTCTCCGTGGCGCGGGCGCAGGCACGGGCCAGGGAACGGCGGACCAAGACGCCGGACAGGTGCTGGCGATAGGCTTCCGTGACCAGGGCATCGGCGGACATGGGACGGGCGGACGCCATCGCCGCCGCCGCCGCGAACAAGGCGGTGGACGGTGGTTCACCCGTCAATATGTCCTCCACGTCGCGCAGGCGTAGCGGCTCGTCGCCGACGCCGATCAGGACCACCGCCGCGCGGTCGATCCTGCCGCCAGGGTCCAGGGTAATCAGGCTGCCGACCCCGGCCATGGCGAAATCGCCGTGGCGCTGAGCGAATTCGCGGAAGTCCCAGCCGTGACCGTCCGGCCACAGGTCGAAGGCGACGGATGTCAGAATTTCGCCCGGGTTGATGTCGGGCGTCATGTAGCCCAGGGGGAAGTCGGCCATGGCGACGGTGCGGCTGCCTCCCTTGCCGGTCAGCGTGATCTTGGCCTCCAGCAGGGCCGCTAGGCCCGGCAGTTCCGCCGCCGGGTCGAGATGCGCCAGCGACCCGCCGACCGTGCCCCGGTTGCGGGTCTGGACATGACCGACGAAGCCGAGTGCCTCGCGCAGGATCGGGCAGCAGGCGGCCAGGGCGTCCGATTCCAGCACGGCGCGCTGGCGGGTCATGGCACCGAGGATGACCCGCCCACCGTCGATCGTGATGCCCGCGATTTCGGCCACCGGGTTGAGGTCGATCAGGTGATCGACCGCGACGTAGCGCAGGTTCATCATGGCCATCAGGGATTGCCCACCCGACAGCAGCCGCGCGTTGTCCAGGCTGGCCGCCATCTCCGCCGCCTCGGCGAGCGTCTCCGCCCGGTGATAGGTGAAGGGGGCGGGTTTCATGCGTCCGGCACGTCCTGCTTGCCGCCTGTCAGGCGTGCCGTCAGCCCCCGCCACAGAAGCGAGCCGACCTTGATCGCCTCCGGGTCCGGTTCTTCCCCGCTGTCGATGCGCGTGCTCAGGCGCTTGGCGAACTGGTCGACCAGTTGTTGCGCGGTCCGGGTGATCACGCCGGCGCCCCGCGCGTACTGGATGATGCTGCCGGCCAGGTTGAGGTCCGTCGCGACCTCGACGCGGGTGCCGTCGCCCGATGGGTGCAACTGGAAGGTTACCGTCGCATGGGCTGAGCCCCGGCCCCGGTCTTCCCGCCCCTTGGCGGACACGCGGACCTTCATGGCCTCCGGGTCCACATCCTCGATCACCGCCGTGCCGCGGAACGACAGGCTGACGGGGCCCAGTTTCAGGTCCACCATGCCCTCATAGGTGCGTTCGTCCACCATCGCCGTCAGCTTGGTGCCGGGCAGGCAGGGGGCGACGTAGGGGATGTTCAGCAAGGTCCGCCAGGCGTCGTCGGGGGCGAGGCCGAGGTCCAGGGTGTTCTCGATAATCACGGCGCCGGGGCCCGCTTGCCGGGTTTCGGGGCCTCGAAATCGGCCAGCATCTTTTTCAGCAAGGCGGCCAGGGTGTCCTGTTCCGCGGGGGTCAGGGTGCCGATCAGGCGGGCCTGGGTTTCGACATGGGCGACGAGGGCCTGTTCGATCAGCTTGCGCCCCCGGTCGGTCAGGGCGATCAGCACGCTGCGCCCGTCGTCGCGGTTGGCCCGGCGGACGACGAGGCCCGCGCGCTCCAACTGATCGATGCGATGGGTCATGGTGCCCGACGTGACCATGGTCGAGGTCAGCAGTTCGCCGGGTGACAGGCTGTAGGGCGGTCCGGCCCGGAGCAGCGTCGACAGCACGTCGAAACCGGCCACGTTCAGGTCGAACTTGGCCCAGGTTTCCTCCATCCCGCGCAAAAAGAACGTGCTGAGCCGACGGACGCGGCCGATCACGCCCATGGGGGCGGTGGCCAGGTCCGGAAATTCCTGTCGCCATTCGGCGAGGATGCGTTCGACGTGATCCTTAGGGCGGGTCGAAGAGTGATCCATGCCGGACAGTGTTCCCCGGCAATTATCTTGACGTCAAGATTAATTTTCAAGCGGTCAAGGTTAATGCCCGGCAGGTGGTCGGACCCGCAACGCGCGGGCCCGGGGAGATTACTTGTATTTCTGTTCGAAGTCGTAGACCCGGCCAAAGCCCATGAGCTGGCTGAATTCCGCGAACGGATAGAAGTCGACCTTGGAGCCGGCCGTCGAGCCGGTTTCCTTGAGGTCGGTGTACACGGCCTTCAAGGCCTGGCCGGCGGCGAGGAACCCGCTGCCGGGGAACAGGGCGATTTTGTAGCCGAGGGATTGCAGGTCGTCGCGGCTGAGCACCGGGGTGCGTCCGCCTTCGACCATGTTCGCCAGCAGCGGCAGGTCGAAACGATCGCAGATCGTGCGCATCTCTTCTTCGCTTTCCGGGGATTCGACGAACAGAACGTCGGCGCCCGCTTCGGCGAAGGCGTCGGCGCGCCGCAGGGCTTCGTCCAGGCCCAGGGTGGTGCGCGAATCCGTGCGCGCGATGATCAGGAATTCCTTGCTGTCGCGGGTGTCGCGGGCGACGCGGATCTTGGCCAGCATGTCTTCCAGCGGCACCACGTTGCGGCCCAGCATGTGACCGCATTTCTTGGGGAATTCCTGGTCCTCAAGCTGGATCGCCGTGGCGCCGGCCCGTTCGTAGCCGCGCACGGTGTGTTCCAGGTTAAGCAGCCCGCCGTAGCCGGTGTCGCCGTCGGCGATCAGGGGAGTCTTGGTGCCCTCGGCGATCTGGCGCACGCGCCCGACCATGTCCGTGTAGGTTGCGATGCCGGCATCGGGCAGGCCCAGGTGCGAGGCCACGACGCCGTAACCGGTCATGTAAAGGACATCGAAGCCCAGGGAATCGGCGACTTTCGCCGAAATCATGTCGAACACGCCGGGGGCGATAAGAATCTCATCCTGCTTCAGGCGTTGGGACAGGCTTTTCATTTGGATATTTCCTCTTCGTGGAATATTTGCATGCAATAGGGGCTATTTTTGGTATTTCAGGGGCTGTTTTAGCCCATATTGCATACAATGAACAAGGCTATGTGGTGTATGACGCGGGACCGTATGTTTGCCGCGTGATGCTCGGGGAGTGAAACCATGGCGACGTCAAGCGATCGGGTGTACCGGCAAATCCGCGAAGGCATTCTTGCCGGCGAATACGCCGTCGGCGACCGTCTGCGCGAAGGCGAACTGGCGGCGCAGTTCGGCGTCAGCCGCACGCCCGTGCGCATCGCCCTGCAGCGGCTGGTCAATGACCGGCTGATCGACTTCACCGCCCATGCCGGCGCCATCGTGCGCGGCTACGCCGATGCGGAGATGGTCGAGATCCTGGAGATCCGCGCGCTGTTGGAACCCCAGGGTGCCCGCCTCGCGGCGCTTAACCGCAAACAGGAACACCTGGACGAGCTGTTCGCGCTATGCGCGCGGATGGAAAAATTGGGCGACCGGAGCGAGCCCGACTTCGGCCGGATCGCGCCCCTCAACAACCGGTTTCATCAGGTGCTGCTGGAGGCGTCGGGACAGCGCCAGCTTCTGGCCGTCACGACGTCCTTGATCGAGTTGAACAACGTCGTTCAGTCCTACAAGAAATTCGCCCGCGCAGATATCGACCGCAGTTTCGCCGAACACCGCCAACTGGCCGCGGCGGTCGAGCACGGGCAAGGCGAGCTTGCCGCCGCCATCATGCTCGGCCACGTCCATGCCGCGCTTGCCAATTTCAGGTTGCGGATCGGCGCGTCCGTCGCCCCCGTCAAGCTTAGGACGGTTCCGGGATCGGGCTGACCAGGGGTTTGCCGGCCAGGAAGGCCTCGATATTGCGGCGCATGAGCTTCACCCCCAGGATTTGAACCTCGGGCGCCGCCCCGCCGACATGGGGGGTCAGGACGACGTTGGTCATGGCGCAGAGCGCTTCGGGGACCGTCGGCTCGTCCTCGAACACGTCGAGGCCGGCCCCGGCGATGACGCCGTCCCGCAGGGCCGCGATCAGGTCGTCCGTATGGACGACGCTGCCGCGCCCGACGTTGACCAGAAACCCGGCCGGGCCCAGGGCTTCCAGAACCGCGCGGTCGATCATGTGATGGGTCGCGGGCCCGCCGGGCACGGCGGAAATCAGGAAATCCACGTGCCTGGCCATGTCGCGCAGGTTGTCGAAATAGCGCCAGGGCAAATCCGCCTTGGCCGAGCGGGCCATGTAGGAGACGTCCATGTCGAAGCCTTCGGCGCGGCGGGCGATGCCCTGGCCGATGGCGCCCATGCCGATGATGCCGATCTTCTTGCCGCTCGGCATGGGGCGCTGGGGCAGGTCCTCGCGCCACTTTCCGGCCCGGGCCGAGGCGTCGTAGACGGGAATGTTGCGCACGGTCGCCAGCAGCAGGGCAAAGGCATGATCGGCGACGGAGGGCGCGTTCATGCCCGCCGCATGGGTCACGCGAATGCCGCGCTCCCGGGCCGCGCCCTGATCGACCTTCTCGTATCCCGTGCCGATGGTGCAGATCAGCTCCAGCGCCGGCAGGGCGTCCATCTCCGCACGGGTCATGCCGATGAAGCCCGAGGTCACCATGATGCGGGCTGCCTTGCGGGCCGCATCGTCGGGCGTGCCGGCGGCCAGGTCGAAATCCAGCAGGGTGAAATCGGGCGCGAAGTCGACGCGGTGGCGGGGCGCTTCGTGTTTGAACAGGATGATGGGCTTCACGGTCGTTCCTTAGGCGCGGGCGCCCTTTTGCTGGTTCTGATGCGGGGAAGGCGGGCGGCATTGCCCCCGGCTGGCCGGTCACGGCGCAACCTATATCCCATGTCCGGGGGCACGGCCAGCCGATTGGGCCGTAAGACAGGCCCTCACGCATTGTTGCCAATTTTTGCCAAAAATCGTATTGTTCCCGCATGAGCACCATGAACATTTCCCTGCCGGAAACGCTCAAATCCTTCGTGGACGAGCAGGTCTCGACGCGCGGCTACGGCACGTCCAGCGAATACGTGCGCGACTTGATTCGCAAGGACCAGGATCGCGAGAAGTTGCGGGCATTGTTGCTGGAGGGGGCGAATTCCGAACCCGGACCGCCCGCGGACAAGGCCTATTTTGATAGCCTGCGCGCCCGCATCGGCGCCGCCGGAAAATCGGATAAGAAAAGCAAATCCCCTGATCGTCATGGCCGGGCTTGACCCGGCCATCCACGCGATTGGTTCGCCACATTAAGTGACGCGGTCTCGTAGAAGTTTGATTAAATCAAGGACGTCGCCGGGACCGGCCATGGTTCGGAAATCAAGTGGCCCGACGCCTACCGCATTTCCGACCGCATCTATGTAACCTTGAAGGCACTCAAAGAACTTCTCTGCGTCCTCTCTCGGATGTTCACCAAGGGTCAGACCGTTCAGAATCGTGTCTCGATCAAAGTGGGAAATCAGCCTGTTGCGGGCGTCTTTCACCAGTTCTCGATAGTCCAACATAGCTTGCGAAAACTGGGAGATTTCGCCTGTCGTCAGCCCCTCATTGTTAAGCGACTCATTTACAGCGAGGAGCGTCAAATTGGCTCTCCCCCGGGTTTCGGCCGGGTCCGTGATCTTGCAGACATGCAACATGATGTATTCGATCAGAATATTGTTTAGATCGTGGAAAAACAGTGGCGCAGACGATTCCATTAATTTCTGTACGCGCTCACCAGATTCGTACAGTTCGGAGTAGGTATTGTAACAGATGCGTAGCCATATGCATTGTTCTCTGAACGCCAAGAACAGCTTCTGAAGGTCGGTTTGTTCCATGGCGTGTTTCCACAATCACGAATGAGCGGCATGTGTTTTCGTGGATGGCCGGGTCAAGCCCGGCCATGACGGGAAGGGGTGGGCAACGCTCCAAAGAATCGCCCAAGCGGTGCCGTTAGCCCACCGCCGTCTTCCGTTCGATCACGGATTCAAGCTGCGCCGTGGTGGATCGCAACTGCGCCTTGATCTTGCCGGCGGGGATGGGTTCCGCCGCCGTTGTGCCGTAATCCTTGGGCAGGATGTCGTGGATGTCGAAGCCTTCGGGCACGCTTTCGATGTCGAAATCGGCGTCGCTGAGGTTCAGGTACTTGAGCGCCGCGTTGGTCCAGGCGAACAGCCAGAACTGGAAATAGCCGAACCAGTTGGGCACTTGCTTGCGCCGCGAGAAGGCCATGCCGAAGCCCTTGAGCGCGTAGTAGACCCGTTTCGGGTTGAGGGAGAACCGGGTCAGGCGCTGGGTCAGTTGCAGCAGGGCGCGCCAGTTCTTGAACACCATCTTGATGAACAGGCCCGTGTTGCCGAAGCCCTGGCCCTCGATGGGGACGTGGTGGCCCTCGGTCTGCAGGTCGAAGAAGGCCTTGAGCCGCGCGTACTGATAGGCACCGTCCGTGAACACGTCGACGAAATGCTTGTAGCCGTCGATCATGGTACGGCGCGGCAGAAGGTATTTGATGTTGGTCTGGTACTTGTAGCCGCCGAGCCCGAAGCGCACGTCGCGCAGGCGACCCGACAGCTTCATGCGGCGGTACAAGGGCGTGCCCGGCAGGGCGGTCAGCAGCGACGGGTCGCCCGACAACAGCGCCGCGTCCGTCAGGCCCTTCAGCGTGATGTCGAAGCAGTCTTCGTCGTCGGAATCAAATCCGAAGATCAGGCCGCCGACGATGATGAACCCGCGCGCCTGAATTTCGCGCACCACCTGGGTCAACTCGGTCGAGGAATTCTGCACCTTCGCCGTTTCCAGAAGCGAGTTCTTGGAAAAGCTTTCGATGCCGATGAACAGCATGTCGAAGCCGGCGCGGCGCATCTTGGCCATCAATTCCGGATGGTTGTTCAGGTTGATGGTCAGCCAGGTATAGAGCGAGGGCGTGTGGCCGGTACGTTCCTTCCAGGCGAGAATCTTGTCGATCACCAATTCGGCCCAGCGTGGCTCGCCGATGAAATTGTCGCAGGCGAACAGAATCTGCGACACGCCGAGCGAGCACAGATGATCCAGTTCCTCGACGATCAGGTCGGCCGACTTGTTATGGGGCCGGTTGTTGTCGTCCATGATGCGGATGTCGCAGAATTCGCAGAGGAACGGGCAGCCGCGCGAAACCTCGATCACCGCGCCGTAATAACGCGAAATGGTCGCGTCCATCAGGCCCCGGTGCATGGGTTTGGCGCGGGATATTTCGAACCGGCCCGGCGACTTGATGAGGTGCTCCATGGGCTGGCCGTCGCGCACGTCGCGGATCAGCTGGGCCACGCAGGCTTCGCCGTCGCCGATGAAGACATGGTCGAAATTCTCAAATCGGTCGAGGGTGCCGGCCTGATCGAACGACCAAGCCAGCGGGCCGCCGACGATGGAGCGCGCCTTGGGGAACCGCGTCTTCAACTGGCCGCGGATACGCTCCATGAACGGGGCGTCCTGGTTGATGCCGCTGAACAGGTAGAGATCGGCTTCGGGAATGTCCTCGACCCTCTGCACCCGCGTGTCGTGCAACATCAGGTCCACCCCCAGGTCGTCGGGAATGTGCGCGGCCAGGGTATAGGCCCAGACGGGCATGAAGATGGCGCCGTAGGTCTGGGTGTTGGAATAGACCGGGTCCGGCGCATGCACGAACATCACGCGGAACGGGCGTCCCTGCGCTTGCTGCGATGCTAAATCGTGGGCCCTATCCGTCATGTTCTTCCCGGCAGTAGGCGTGCGCTTTCTCCAATATGGGGACGGTGCGCGCATTTCCCATCTTTTAGTGGGTTCTAAGGGGGGATGGCAAAGCTTTACTCGCCGTCGCGGGGGCGTTTCGGCGCGGTCTGGATGTCGAAGTTGATGGCCTGGACCAGGAATTGCACACCGAGCAGCAGCGCCAGCACGGCAATCATCACCGTGCCGGTGGTTGCGGCCGTGCCGCCCTGCGCCGACAGCCACCATTTGTAACCGCCGAACACCAGGCCGAAGGCCGTCAGCAGCGCGCCCGCCGTCAGATAGAATGACCCCAGCGAAAAATCGTAGAGGAAGTACTTGAACAGGATGCGCTTTCCCATGCCGCGGATCAGCCGGTAGATGAACACGGGCATGATCGACGGGATATGCAGGGAGCTTTGCTCGTCGCCGTAGCGCGCCGGGATGGCCACGTCCTCGGCCACCGCGCCGGCGATGTTGAGGCGGATCAGCATGTCCGATTCGAAGAAATAGCCGTCGGACACCCGGTCCAATTCCAGGCGATCCAGCGCCTCGCGGTTGATGGCGGTATAGCCGTTGGTCGGGTCCATCATCTGCCAGTAGCCGGACGCCGCCTTGACCAGGAAGGTCAGCACGCTGTTGCCGAACAGGCGCACGCGGGGCATCTGGCGCAGGGCCTTGAGGTCGCGGAACCGGTTGCCCTTGGTGTAGTCGGCGCGGCCTGCCAGGATCGGCTTCAGAAGCGCCTTGAGATAGGCCGGGTCCATCTGGTCGTCGGCGTCCATCTTGACCACGATGTCGAAGCCGTCGGCCAGGGCCTGGCGGTAGCCGGTCTTCACCGCCGCCCCCACGCCGCCGTTCTGTTGCCGGCGCAGGACCACGACCCGGCCGTCGCCGGCCGCCTTGGCGGCGTCGCCGGAATTCTCCGGACAGGCGTCGTCAATCACATAGATGCGCCCGATCCAATCGGGCACGCCCCGGATCACCGTGGCGACCTGGCCGGCCGCCCGATAGGCGGGAATGACGACGGCGATTTTACGGTCTTCCGGCACCTGAAATCCGATCTTTTGCCCCTGGTCATATCCACGGCCCGTTCCAGGGGCCTTTCGGACAGGCGCAAGGTTGCGCTAAAACCATTAAAACTTCGTCGATCCAAGAATGCCACCCAGATCACCAGCCCAGGAACATCCATGACCGCTTTCACGCCCACGCACCCGGAAATCCGGGACTCCGTTGCCGCCCTCTGCCGCGATTTTCCCGGCGAATATTGGCGCGAGAAGGACCGCGACGACGCCTATCCCGTCGAATTTGTCACGGCCCTAACCGAGGCCGGCTTCCTCGCCTGCCTGATTCCCGAGGAATACGGCGGGTCCGGCCTGGGCCTGTCCGAAGCCGCCGCGATCATGGAGGAAATCCACAAATCCGGCTGCAACGGCGGCGCTTGCCACGCGCAAATGTACATCATGGGCGCGCTTTTGCGCCACGGCGACGAGGGCAAGAAGGCGCGCTATCTGCCGGAGATCGCCTCGGGCAAGCTGCGCCTGCAGGCGTTCGGCGTCACGGAGCCGACTTCGGGCACGGACACCACGCGCATTCGCACCACGGCGCGCAAGGACGGCAACGAATGGGTCATCAACGGCCAGAAAGTCTGGACATCGCGCGCCGAACATTCCGACCTGATGCTGTTGCTGGCCCGCACCACGTCCCGCGAAGAGGCTGCCAAGCCGCACCAGGGCATGTCCATTTTCCTGGTCGACATGCAGAAGGCCAAGGGCAACGGCCTCGAGATCAAGAAGCTGGAGGCGATGGTCAACCACGCGGCCACGGAAATCTTCTTCGATGACCTGCGCATCCCCGCCGACGCCCTGATCGGCGAAGAGGGCCGCGGATTCTACTACATCCTCGACGGCATGAACGCGGAACGCATCCTGATTGCCTCGGAATGCGTGGGCGACGCCCGCTGGTTCATCAAGAAGGCCCGCGACTACGCCGTCGACCGCCGCGTGTTCGACCGCCCGATCGGCCAGAACCAGGGCATCCAGTTCCCCATCGCCCGCGCCTATGCCGAGACTGAGGCGGCGGCCCTGATGGTGCAGAAGGCGGCGGAAACCTTCGACGCCGGGCAGGACGTGGGCGCCATGGCCAATATGTGCAAGCTGCTCGCCTCGGAAGCCACCTGGCATGCCGCCGAGGCCTGTTTGCAGACCCACGGCGGTTTCGGCTTCGCCCGCGAATACGACGTGGAGCGCAAGTTCCGGGAAACCCGGCTCTATCAGGTCGCGCCGATCTCGACCAACCTGATCCTCTCCTACATCGCCGAGCATGTCCTCGACATGCCGCGCTCCTTCTAAGCAGAAAGACCACACCTATGGACGACATCGACCCCAATGCCCCCTTGGACATGGACCACTTGCGGTCCTGGATCGGCAAGACTCAGGAACTGACGGACACCATCGGCGCCTTCCCGGCGCGCGCCCTCTCGGCGACCATCGACCGCGACGATCCCGTGCCGCAGGACGGCGACGCCCTGCCGCCCTCGGCCCATTGGCTGTATTTCCTGGAAACGCCGATCCATTCGCAACTGGCCTTCGACGGTCATGCCAAGAAGGGCGGGTTCCTGCCGCCGGTGCCGCTGCCGCGCCGCATGTGGGCGGGCGGGCGCATCTGGTTCAAGGGCCTGCTTCGCGTCGGCGACAAGGCGACGCGGCTGTCGACCGTGAAGGACGTGACCTTCAAGGAAGGCAAATCCGGGCGGCTGGTGTTCGTGCTGGTCGAACACCGCATCCGGGCCGGCGGCCAGGATGTGATCGTCGAAGAACACGACATCGTCTACCGCGACGAGGCGGCGCCCGACGCCCCCGCCCCGGCGCCCAAGCCCGCGCCTGAAGGGGCGGTGTGGACGCGCAAGGTGCTGCCGGACGAGGCCATGCTGTTTCGTTATTCGGCGCTTATTTTCAACGCCCACCGCATCCATTTCGACCGCGAGTTCACGCAGAACGACGAGGGCTATCCCAACCTGATCGTCCATGGGCCGCTGATCGCGACCCTGCTGATGGACTTAGGCGCCAGGGAAATGGCCAAGCAGAGCAAGCGCATGACCCGTTTCGCCTACCGCGCGGTGCGTCCCAGTTTCACCGACGGGCGGGCCATGACCTTCCAGGGCAGGCCGTCTGCCGATGGTGCCAAGGCCGATCTTTGGGCGCTCGATCAGGACGGCTGGCTCGCCATGCAGGCCGACGCCGATTTCGAGGCCGCGTGACATGACCGCCACGAAAACCCCCACTGCACTGAGCGGCGTCCGCGTCATCGACATCGCCACCTTCATCGCCGGGCCCTACGCCGGCTCGATCCTGGGTGAGTTCGGGGCCGAGGTCATCAAGGTCGAACAGCCGCAAGGGGGGGACCCCTGGCGGCGCTACGGCACCAAGACGGCGCGCGAGGATTCGACCCTCGCCTGGCTGACCGAGGCGCGCAACAAACAGTCCGTCACCCTCAATCTGCGCGAGGCCGAGGGCCAGGCGCTTCTCAAGAAGCTGGTCGTCGACGCCGATGTGCTGATCGAGAATTTCCGCCCGGGCACCCTGGAACGCTGGGGCCTGGGACCGGACGTGCTGTGGGCGATCAATCCCGGATTGGTCATCCTGCGCGTCACCGGCTATGGCCAGACGGGCCCCTACAAGGATCGGCCCGGTTTCGCCCGCATCGGCCATGCGGTGGGCGGTCTGACCTATCTGTCCGGCAAGCCCGGGGAAATTCCGGTCACGCCGGGCTCGACCTCGCTCGGCGATTACATGACCGGCATGTACGGCGCCATCGGCATCATGATGGCCCTGCGCCACCGCGATGCCACCGGCGAGGGTCAGGTCATCGACGCCGCCCTGTATGAAAGCGTGTTCCGCGTGCTCGATGAACTGGCGCCCGCCTATGCCGCCCAGGGCACCGTGCGCGAGCCGGAGGGTACGGGCACCCTGAACGCTTGCCCGCATGGGCACTTCCCCTGCGGCGACGGCAAGTTCCTGTCCATCGCCTGCACCACGTCCAAGATGTTCGAACGCCTAACCCAGGCCATGGGCCGCCCGGATTTGTGGGATCTGTACGGCGATCAGGCGGAACGCCTGAAGCATCGGGATACGGTGATCGAAGAGGTCACCAATTGGTGCCTGTCCATGACCCGCGAACAGGTCATGGAAAAATGCATCGGCGCGGAGGTTCCGGCCGGACCGATCAATTCCATCGCCGACATCTTCGAGGACCCGCACTTCCGCGCCCGCGACCAGCTGGTCACCCTGGACGACCCGGAGGTCGGCGAGGTGACGATCCCCGGCGTGATCCCGAAACTGTCCAAGACGCCGGGCAGGATCAAGTCGCTTGGCCAGGGATTGGGGGCGTCCAACGCCGACGTCTACGGCAAGCTGCTGGGCCTTGGCGAGGCCGAGATCGCGGACCTGAAGGCGCGCGGCATTATCTGAGTCCCCCTCACCCCCGGCATGGGGGAGAGGGACAGGGTGAGGGGGGCGGCAGGTTCTCTGGCATTAAAAATCCAACGGCGCGTTGTCGATCACTTCCTTCATGACGAAGAAGGTGCGGGTTTGGCGCACGCCGGGCAGGGCGATCAGCTGGTCGCCGTGCAGGCGGTTGAAGTCGGCGATGTCGCGTACCCGGATTTTCAGGAAATAGTCGAAGTCGCCGGCGACCAGATGACAGTCGAGCACGAAGGGCAATTTGGCGATGGCGGTCTCGAACGTGGCGAAGCTTTCCGGCGTCGAGCGGTCGAGCACCACGCCGACCATCACCAACGTTCCCCGATCCACCCGCTCGGGCGCCACTGCGGCCCGCACGGCTTTGACGAAGCCCTTGTCGAACAGGCGCTGGGTGCGGCGGTGGCAGGTGGCGGCGCTCACGTTGACCTTCTTCGCCAGGTCCGCGTTGGTCAGCCGGCCGTCTTCCTGCAACAGGCGCAGGATGCGGCGGTCGATGCGGTCAATGTCCGTGGTGAATTCTTCCATTTCTATCGCGCTTTCTGATTAATCAGACAATAAATCTGAGTTTTATACGTATATCAGAATCGATATTTCCCGTCATTAGAGAGCACCTTTCTTTCGGTCTGGGTTAGGGTTTTGCCCGATCAGCCGCCCTCAGGAGTCTCCCCCATGCTGGAAAAATTCGAACGCTATCCCCTGACTTTCGGCCCGACGCCCATCGAGAAATTGGACCGTCTCACGGCGCATCTGGGTGGCGGGGTCGAGATCTACGCCAAGCGCGAGGACTGCAATTCGGGTCTCGCCTTCGGCGGTAACAAGGTGCGTAAGCTCGAATACATCGTGCCCGACGCCATCAAGGCGAACGCCGACACCCTGGTCACCATCGGCGGCGTGCAGTCCAACCATACCCGCCAGGTCGCCGCCGTCGCCGCCAAGATCGGCATGAAGTGCCGATTGGTGCAGGAAAGCTGGGTGCCGTTCCAGGACGCGGTCTACGACCGGGTCGGCAACATCCTGATGAGCCGCGTGCTGGGGGCGGAGATCGAACTGGTCGACGAAGGTTTCGACATCGGCATCCGCGAAAGCTGGGAACGCGCGCTGGAAGACGTGAAGGCCAAGGGCGGCAATCCCTATCCCATTCCCGCCGGGGCCTCGGTTCACAAGTACGGCGGTCTCGGCTTCGTCGGCTTCGCCGAGGAAGTGCGCGCCCAGGAGGCCGACCTGGGGTTCAAATTCGATTACGTCGTCGTCTGCACCGTGACCGGATCGACCCATGCCGGGATGCTGGTCGGTTTCGCCAAGGACGGCCGCGCCAACCGGGTGATCGGCATCGACGCCTCGGGCACCCTGGACCAGACCCGTGCCCAGGTCATGGAGATCGCGCGGGGCACGGCCGATCTGGTGGAATTGGGCCGCGCCATCACCGACGACGATCTGGTGCTGATCGGCGATTACGCCTATCCGGCCTACGGCGTCCCGTCGGAGGAGACCAACGACGCGATCCGCCTGGCCGCGCGTACGGAAGGCATGATGACCGACCCGGTTTACGAAGGGAAATCCATGCAGGGCATGATCGACCTGGTGAAGAAGGGATACTTCCCGGCCGGGTCCAAGGTGCTGTATGCGCACCTGGGCGGCGTGCCCGCCATCAACGGATACAGCTACATCTACCGCAACGGCTGATCCCCTGGTTGCCGCCGGGCAAGATTTCGGCGACAGTTTCTCCGCTATAGTCTTGGGGAGGAACAGGCCATGTTCACGCTGTACTACGCGCCGGATACCTGTGCGCTGGCGACCCTGATCGCGTTCAAGGACGCCGGCCTCGAGGCGGGAACGGACTACAGTCTGCGCCGCGTCGATTTTTCCCGCCAGGAGCAGCGCTCGCCGGACTATCTGAAGATCAATCCCAAGGGCCGGGTGCCGGCGCTGGTCACGCCGCGCGGCATTCTGACGGAAACCCCGGCCATGCTCGCCTTCGTCGCGCAAAGTTTCCCTACGGCTGATCTCGCGCCGCTCGACGATCCCTTCGCCTTCGCCGAACTGCAGGCTTTCAACAGCTTCATCTGCTCCTCCCTGCACGTCGCCCATGCCCACCGCATGCGCGGCCACCGCTGGGTCGATGAAAACGACCGGGCGGCGATCAAGGCCATGCAGGACAAGGTCCCGGAATCGGTCGGCGCCTGTTACGACCTGATCGAAAGCGGCATGCTTAAGGGCCCCTGGATGACGGGCGCGGCCTATACGGTCGCCGATCCCTACCTGTTCACCCTGGCGCAATGGCTGGAACAGGACGGCGTCGATCCCGCGCGCATTCCCCGCATAATGGATCACCGTACCCGCATGGCGGCGCGGGCCAACGTGAAAGCGGCCATCGCGGAAGAATACGCCTGAAAATCCCGTTTAGGGCCGGTCGCGTTCGGCCAAGGCCGTGACCTTGGTCTCGATCCGGTCGACCTGGGCGGCCAGACGGCGGATGACTGCGTCCTGCTCCGCCTGATGCTGCTGGGCATCCACGGCCGCCGCGTCGTGCATGGAATTGACGATGATGGCGATGAACAGGTTGAGGACGGCAAAGGTGACGATCAGGATGAACGGCACGAAGAACGCCCAGGCGAAGGGATGGACCTCCATCACCGGGCGGACGATGCCCATGGACCAGGATTCCAGGGTCATGATCTGGAACAGGGAATAGGCCGATTCCCCGATGGTCCCGAACCAGGTCGGGAAATCGCCGCCGAACAATTTGGTCGCCATGACGGCGGCGATATAGAACACTAGGCACAGCAAGGCGAGGACCGAACTCATGCCCGGCACGGCTTCAAGCAGGGCCTGGATCACCACCCGCATCTTGGGCACGGCGGAGACCAGACGCAGGGCCCGCAGCACGCGCAGCGCCCGCAGCACGGTCATGCCTTCGGTCACCGGCATCAGCGAAATGCCGACGATCACGAAATCGAAGACGTTCCAGGCGTTGCGGAAGAAACCCAGGCGATAGACGACCAGCTTGATCGCGATCTCGGCGACGAACACGGCGACCGCCATGTGATCGAGCAGGCGCAGAACGTCGCCGGCGGCGGCCATCGCCGTGGGCGAGGTTTCCAGGCCGAGCACGATGGCGTTGAAGATGATGACGGCGATGATCACGCGCCGGGTCGCCTCGGCCTCGATGAAGGCCTGCAGGTGCCCCAGGACGCCCGCTGGGCGCGGGTTGAGGGTGTCGGTCGTTAGGTCGGGCATGGACGGCGTCGCCTTGGGTTAAGACATCGGGGGCTGAGGACGAGCACAAGATAAGGAGCGCGCGCGGACCCCGCAAGCAGTGGTGAAGCGGATTTGCCGCCGGCGATGTAAACGGACGGCTTCACCTTCCGGACAGCCCGTGCCATTGTATACAAAACGTCCACCAGAAAACCGCCAATAAAGGGAGGCTTCCAAATGGAACCCAAAATCATCCGCGCCGGCGATCGGCAAACCAAGATCGCCCCGGCCCATAACTTCGTCGGCCATGTCCTGCATGAAAGCGTGTTTGCCGAGGAAGCGCCGTCGCGGCTGCGCGTGTCGCGCGTCACCTTCACGCCCGGCGGGCGCACCAACTGGCACACCCATGCGGTGGGACAGATTCTCTACGTGCTGTCGGGCTCGGGCCGATATCAGCTGGAAGGCCAGCCGGTCGAGGAAATCAACGCCGGCGACACGGTCGTCATTCCGCCCAACGCCCGTCATTGGCATGGCGCCGCGCCGGACAGCATGATGTGCCACCTGGCCTTGTCCGAAGCGGACGACCAGGGCAACGGCGCGACCTGGCTGGAGCCGGTCGACGACAAGGATTTCACGCAGGAACCAGCATAACCCGCCCCGGTTCGGCGAGCCTGGTTAGCGTTCGACCGTTATCTGCGGCGTGTCGCCGACCAGCTTGCCGGTGCGGCGCCAACGGTCGAGCTGTTCGCGGCGTTTTTCGGCGAAGGTGAAGTCGCGGGTCGCGCGGTCGAGATCGCGCATCTTTTCCTCGCGCCGCACTTCCATCTCGGCGATGCGCTGGGCGACCACGGCCTCCAGGTGCACGCCGCGACGTTTCTGATAACGCCAGTCGTCGAGATGGGAAAGCCGCCGGTCGGCGGTGTCCAATGCCTGCATGTCCTGGCGTTCGTTCCGGCGCTTTTCCTTGAGCAGGCCGTTGAGACGCGCCGTGCGGCCGGTGTCGATGGCGACCAGGGTGGTCTCGCGGGCCTCGTCCGCGTCCGTCCCGGCGTCCTTCTTGGCCTGTTGGGGCTCGTCGTCGCCCCGGTTCAGGCGGTTCCAATAGCTCAGCACCTTGATGCGGTAGGGGCGGAAATTCTCCGGCGTCTGGGAATGGTACTGGCCCGCGGCGGTCAGCCAGTTGCGGGTCTCGTCATACTTGGCCTTCAAGAACTTGGCCGCATAGGCCGCGTTGGCGGCGGGGTCGAAGGCATGGTCCAGGGTCTCGAAGGCGTTCCAGTGGTAATGCATGTTGATCTGCATGCAGCCGACGTCGATGTTGCGGACCCCCTGGCTCAGCAGGATCTCGACCTCGGCGCGGGCTTCCGCCTCGGTCGCGAAATAGCGGCCCTTGCCCTGGGACGTCACGGTCCAGGGCCAGGCAAAATTTTCCCCGCTTTCCTTATCGAAGCGGCCCGACTCGGTCAGCGCGATGGCGGCCAGCAGGTTGGCCGGAATGCCTTCGCGCCGTTCCACGGCGCGGGCCGCCTCCAGGCAGGTTTCGTTCGTGTTTTCAGATGCTTGTCCGCGCGCGGCCAGAACGTCCGGGGCCCATCCAAGAAGCCCGGCCAGAAGCCAGCAAAGGAACAAGCGCGTTTGCCACGCCATGATTATTCTCCCGTTCTAGGCTAAGGCGTCGCAAGGGTCGTGCCAGGAACGGGGGAAAAATTATCCTGTAAAAACAGTGCGTTGTTTGGCTGGGGCGCGCCCTTCTGGGCGGCGGCATTTGCCGGGGCGAAAAAAATGCCGGGGCGGTATTTTTTGTTTGCACTTGCGAACAAATCCACGTATATATTGCAACGCAGCATGCGGGAGACGGATCCTCCCAGACGGTCTTCCGCACCTGCCTTTACTTGGATGTTTCCTCCCAACGACTCGGGCCGTGTCTTTGACACGGCCCTTTTTTTGTCCGTTCTGATCGTCGATTAATGAGAAAACGTCAATAATGACGGGGGTTTAGACTTCGGGCAGGGACTCCCCGCCGTCGCCCAGGGCCAACTGCATGGTGACCGAGTCGAGCCAGCGGCCGAACTTGAATCCGACGTTGCGGATGACCCCGACCTCGCGGAAGCCCATTTTGCGGTGCAAACTAACAGAGCCCGTATTTCCGGAATCGCCGATCACCGCGATCATCTGCCGGTAGCCGTCGGCGGTGCAGCGCCGGATCAGCTCCGCCAGCAGTTTCTGCCCGACGCCGCGGCGATGGGTGTCCTCGGCGACATAGACCGAATCCTCCACCGTATAGCGATAAGCCCGGCGCGGCCGGTAGGCCCCGGCATAGGCGTATCCCAGCACCCGCCCGGCGTCTTCGGCCAGGATATAAGGGTATCCGGCATCGACCACGGCGGCGCGTCGGCGGATCATCTCGGCGACGTCGGGCGGATCGTATTCGAAGCTGCCGCCGCCGGTCGCCACGTGATGGGCATAGATGTCGCGGATCGCCGCCATGTCGGCCTCGGTGGCGTCGCGGATCTGGATGGTGTCGGATGCGGTCATCGGGGGCTTATTCGGCCGCTTCCGGCAGGACCAGCCGCCGCGCCCCGGCGCACAGCTGGGCCATGAAATCGTCGAGCCGGGCCGCGATCCCGGCCATTTCCGGCAGGGGGGCGATGGCCGCCTCGTCCAGGTACAGGGCGCGGTTGAGCTCGATCTGCAGGACATGGACGCCTGCCCGGGGCCGGCCGTAATGGCGGGTGGTATAGCCGCCGGCGTAGGGCCGGTTGCGGGTCACGGAAAAGCCCAAGTCCTTGAGCAGCCGTTCCGCCAGGGCCGTCATGGCCGGGGCGGCGGCGGTGCCGTGGCAATCGCCCAGGATGATGTCGCCCAAGGGATGGTCGCTGCGCGTGCCGGTCACGTTGGACGGCATGGAATGGCAATCGACCAGAAGGCAGCCGCCGAAGGCCTGGCGGGTGTCGTCGATCAGGCCCATGAGCGCCCTGTGATAGGGCCGGTGGGTGCTCTCGATGCGCCGGCGCGCCTCGGCGAAGGTCAGGGGATGGCCGTAGATCTCCTCGCCGTTGGCGACCACGCGGGCGATGGTGCCGAGCCCCGCCGCGATGCGCGGCGAGCGGGTCACCACATAGTCGGGCAGGGCGTCTGAGAACATGCGAGGGTCGAGCTCATAAGCCTCGCGGTTTGCGTCCACATAGGCACGCGGGAAATTGGCGCGGATCAGGGGGGCGCCGAAATCGGGGGCACGGCGGAACAATGTATCGACGAAGGCGTCTTCCGAGCGGCGCAGCGCCGTCGCATCCAAACAGGATTGTTCGACGAACGCGGGCGAATAGTCGTGGCCCGAATGGGGCGAGGCGAATACCACAGGCGCGGTCTGCGCATCGGGGCGGAAAATGTCGATGGCCCGGGCCGGGGTCTGGGGCCCGGCTGTGGCGGCGGACGGCGTGTCGTCCATGCCGTCGTCGTTTTGGCCCGCGTCCCGGCCTTTGTCCATGTAATCGCGCCCCGTCGGCTGCTTCGACACACCCCCTGATTTGTTAGCCTCCCGGCGCGGGGGGCGCAACGGTTTCTTGCGCTTGAGGTGGGCGGGGCAGACGCCGTTAAAGGATCGTCACAAAGCCCGACCGCGGGCCTTGCCAAGCGGGGTCGAAGGCATTAAAACCCCCTTCTCTTGGCCGCCCCGATGCGGGGCGGGGCCGGGACGGGCGCGTAGCTCAGCGGGAGAGCACCTCGGTGACATCGAGGGGGTCGTAGGTTCAATCCCTACCGCGCCCACCATCCGCCTTCGCTTCGCTGCGGCGCGATTGGTTTGGCAATCGCGACGAAGCGTTAGAGAAGCGGATGCCGCGCCGAAGCCCTGAAGGGCGAAGGCGGGCTTTCCCCGAGAGGCATTTCTTGATACCCACCGCCCCCTTCGGGGCGTTTTTTGTTACCGCATCATCGCGCTAAACCCTGTCCCTTCGCCCCCCGATTGGGTAGAAGACGCCTATGATCATCCTCTCTCTCCACACCGGCTATCACGACGGAACGGCGGCGCTGCTCGACGGCTATAATCTGGTCGCGGCGGTGCAGCTTGAGCGCCTGACCCGCAAGAAGGGCGACGGCGGCGGGATTCCCGAGGCGGCCATGGACGAGGTTTTGGCCATCGCCGGGCTGACGCGGGCCGACGTGGACGTGGTGGTGCTGTCGCGCGCGTCCTTCCCGGCCCGCTATTTCAAGTCGAACGCCCTGAAAACGGCGGAATACGCGTTCCACAAGATCATCGGCCACGAAAAGCTGAAGGACATGTGCACGCAGATGCAGCTGCGCGGCGAGGGCGAGCCCGCCAAGCTGTTCCGCGAGGAGATGTTCCGCGCCGACTTCGGCTTCAAGGAAGGCGTCAAGATCGCCTATTCCAACCACCACATGTCCCATGCGCTGTCGGCCCTGTTCTATACGGACTGGGACGACGCCCTGCTCTACACCGCCGACGGCTGCGGCGACAACGTGCATTATTCCCACCGCATCCTGAAAGACGGCAAGCTCGACTGCCTGTTCGGCGGCGAGAACATGACCCTGCAGCCCCGCCGGGTGGACAGCCTGGGGCTTGCGTATGGTTTCACGACCCAGGCGCTCGGCTATCGCATGAATCGCCACGAAGGCAAGCTGACGGGCCTGGCCGCGTTCGGCGAGCCGGCGCAGGCCGAGGCCCTGGGACGTCACTTCAACGTCGACGCCGCGGGCGTCATCTGGTCCGATTTCGATTCCGACGCCGCCATGCGCGACGAGATACACAAGCTCGCCAAGGATGCCGAGCCCGCCGACATGGCGGCCTCGGTCCAAAAGGTTTTGGAGGACACGGTGCTGGCCTCGGTCCGGGCGATCCTCAAGCGCCATCCCGTGCGCCGCCTCGGCCTGGCCGGCGGCGTGTTCGCCAACGTGCGGCTCAACCGGCTTCTGTGCGAGGAAACGGACACGGATGAAATCTTCATTTTCCCCGGCATGGGCGACGAGGGCATCACCGTGGGCGGCGCCCTGCAATACCTGCTGGAACAGGACGGCCTCGACGCCTGGCTGAAGGCGCGGCGGCGGCTGTCTTCGGTCTATCTGGGGCGCGATTACAACGCGGACGCCGATCAGGTGCTGGCCGCCAATGGCGCGCTCAAGCGGATCGACGGCAACCCGGCGGAGACGGCGGCGGAATTGATCGCCTCGGGCAAGGCGGGGGCGATCTACGACGGGCGCATGGAATTCGGGCCCAGGGCCCTGGGTGCCCGCTCGATCCTCGCCAATCCGGCGGACGCGGGCATCAACGCGTCGCTCAACGCCAGGCTCCAGAGAACCGAATTCATGCCCTTCGCGCCCTATGTGGCGGAAGAAGACGCAGACAGCGTGTTCGACATCACCAAAGCCAACCGCTACGCCGCCAGCTTCATGACCATCACCACGGCCGTGAAGCCGGAATGGCACGGCCGCATCCCCGCCGTGGTCCATGTCGACGGCACGGCGCGGCCGCAGGTCATCCGCCGCGACGAAAACCCGCTTTACGCGGATATTCTGTCATCGTTCAAGGCCAAGACCGGCCTGCCGGTGCTCATCAACACCTCGTTCAACGCCCACGAGGAGCCGATTATCAACACCCCGGCCGAATGCCGGCGGGCCTTGGCGGACGATCGGGTCGATTTCGTGGTCACGGGGCAGGCGGTTTACACCCGCGCGGGTGCTTGAATTATTGCAGACGCCCCTGCGTCTGACGCTTGACGATGATTGTATACAATCCTACAAAGCCCGGCATGAAGGGGTTACCTGAAAAAGTAGACGTCATTGTCGTCGGCGGCGGCGGGGCCGCCATGGCCGCGGCGATCACCGCGCGTGAACGCGGCGCCAGCGTGCTGGTGCTGGAGGCGGCGCCCAAGGATTTCCGGGGCGGCAACACCCGCCATGTGCGCAACATCCGCTATGCCCATGACGCGGCGACGGATTTCGTGACCGGCCCCTATCCGGTGGATGAATATTACGACGACCTGCTACGGGTGACCGATGGCAATACGAACAAAGAACTGTCCCGCTTCCTGATTGAGAAGTCCGAGGACGCCGCCGACTGGATGGCGGCCCGGGGCGTGAAGTTTCAGCCGCCGCTGTCCGGCACCATCGGATTGGACCGCACCAACGCCTTCTTCAAGGGCGGCGGCAAGGCGGTCCTGAACGCCTATTACGCGACGGCGGAAAAGCTCGGCATCGATTGCCGCTACGAGGCCGAGGTCATGGACCTGAAGATCGAGGACGGCGCCTTCACCGCCGCCCGCGTCAAATACCAGGGCCGGGAACAGACGGTCGAGGCGCGGGCCATCGTGCTCGCCTCGGGCGGGTTCCAGGCCGATATCGAGTGGTTGAAGGAAGGCTGGGGCGAGGCGGCCGAGGGCTTCCTCATTCGCGGCACCGGCTACAACAAGGGCCGCATGCTGCGCGTCCTCATGGACCACGGCGCCGAGACGGCGGCCGACGCGGACCAGTGCCACGCCATCGCCATCGACGCCCGCAGCCCGAAATGCGACGGCGGCATCGCCACCCGCGTCGACTGCGTGATCTATTCCATCATGGTCAACCGCCAGGCCCAGCGGTTTTATGACGAGGGCGAGGACATCTGGCCCAAGCGCTATGCCATCTGGGGCCGCCTGCTGGCCAAGCAGGAAGACCAGATCGCCTTCGGCATCGTCGATGCCAAGGCCAACGACCTGTTCATGCCCTCGCTCTATCCGCCGCTCAAGGCCGACACCATCCGTGGCCTGGCCGAGGCGCTGGAACTGGATCCCGACGCCCTGGAAAAGACCGTGGCGGACTACAACGCCGCCTGCCGCCAGGGGGAGAACAAGGACAAGGAATTCAAGCCGGGCGTGCTCGACGGCCTGTCCACCGAGGGCCTGACCCCGGCCAAGACCAACTGGGCCCAGCCCATCGACACCCCGCCCTATTACGGCTATCCGCTGCGCACCGGCATCACCTTCACCTATCTGGGGGTCAAGGTGAACAAGGAATCCCGCGTTCAGTTCAAGGGCAAGGACGGCCGCACCGTGTCCGCCGCCAACATCTTCGCTGCCGGCGAGATTGTGTCGGGCAACATCCTGGGCCAGGGCTATGCCGGCGGCATCGGCATGGCCATCGGCCTGGTGTTCGGCCGCATCGCCGGAGAGGGAGCCGCCCGCAATGCCTCAAACTGAGACCCCGTTGACCCGGATGGCGGCCGCTTCCGACGAAGCATTGCAGGGTGACCAGATGGCGGACCTGCACGACGAAGCCCGCCGCCTGATGACCATCTGCAATGCCTGCCGCTATTGCGAGGGCTTTTGCGGCGTGTTCCCGGCGATGATGCGCCAGAACACCTTCGCCGACGGTGATCTGGATTACCTAGCCAACCTATGCCACGGCTGCAACGGCTGCTATTACGCCTGTCAGTACGCGCCGCCCCACGAATTCGCCGTCAATGTGCCGCAGGCCTTTGCACGGCTCCGCGCCGACACCTACCGCCGCTACACCTGGCCCGGCTTCCTCGCGGGCCTGTTCCAGAACAACGGCACCCTGGTCTCGGTCCTGATGGCGGCGGGCATCGGTCTGGTGCTGCTGCTGGTCCATCTGTTCAATCCGCCCGAGGTCATCCACGGCGCGCACGCCGGAAATTTCTACGCCGTCATTCCCCACAACGTCATGGCCTATTCCTTCGGCGGGGTGTTCCTCTATGCCGTGGGGGTGTTGTTGTTCGGGTTCTGGCGGTTTCGCCGCGACACCGCGCCCAAGGCGGCCGAAACGGCGCTGTCGGTCGCAGGCGCCACCCACGATGCCCTGGTCATGAAGTACATGGGCGGCGGTGGCGTGGGCGGAAAGATGGACGGCTGCAACTATCCGTCGGAAAGCTTTTCCCAAGTCCGCCGCGTGTTCCACCAGATGACCTTTTGGGGCTTCCTGCTGTGTTTCGCCGCGACCTCCGTCGCGACCCTGTATCACTACGTGTTCGGCTGGGAAGCGCCCTATGCCTATACGTCGCTGCCGGTGCTGCTCGGCACGGTCGGCGGCATCGGGCTGCTGATCGGCCCGCTGGGCCTGATCTACCTGAAACGCATCGCCGATCCGAATATTCTGGTCAACGCCCAGCGCGGCATGGATACGGGCTTTCTCGCCCTCCTGTTCCTGGTCAGCCTGACCGGCTTGGCGCTTCTGGGCTGGCGCGAGACGAGCGCCATGGGCACGCTTCTGGCGATCCATCTGGGCACGGTGCTGGCCCTGTTCCTGACCATGCCCTACGGCAAGTTCGTGCATGCGGTCTACCGTTACGCGGCCCTGCTGCGCAACCGCCGCGAACAAAAGCGCTGATTTCTCCCTCCCCTTAAGCCCAACGAAAAACCGGCGTCCGTTAGCGGACGCCGGTTTCGTTTGTGGTCAGGCCACGGGCCGCTGTGATGCGGCCGGCGCGGCGCCCGTCAACCTATTAGTCGTCGGAGCCCGGGGCCGTCGGCGTGACGATGGTCACGGCGTTCAGCTGGCCTTCAAAATCGGCGAATTCCTCGGCCGAGCGGGTGGCGGCGGCGCTGGCGAGCTCGGCGTTGTCAACCGGCTTCGGTTGAACGATCTGACCTTCCTGCTGGCCAAGCTGCTGGGACTGATGATCAGCGATTTCCTCAGACGACATCGTGTCGTAGAGGCTGGCGGCCAGAACGCTCTGGGCAGTCACCAGGGTCAGGCCGAGAACGAGCGCGGGAACGACATGGGTGCGGGACAGGGTAAACACGTGATTGCTCCTTGAGCTGCCGCTTCCTTCCAGGGAAGGCGGGGGAGGGACAGCTCCTTAAAATCGCCGGATTCAGTCGGCGGCTGCGCCGGACCAAACCGGCGAGAGGGACTCTAGGGTAAAATTTAATCGCCTCATATCGAATATAAATAATTGATAATATCGAAAAATTAGAAGTTAAAAAATAGCCGGACAAAAGGAAGCCGGCGCTCCCGGGGGTAAGGGGAGCGCCGGCGTTGGGGCCGGAAGGGGGTTCGACCGGCCCGCGGCTGTGGCGGGATCAGTCGCCCCAGCGGTGGGCGTCTTCGATCTGCGTGCTGACGGGCTGATGATCGGCGCCGGTGTTCATGGCCGTTTCACCGGCCTGGGCCGGGGCCTGGAACAGGGCGACGCCAAGGGCGAACAGAAGAGCCGGCAGAACGGCGGCGGAAGTACGGTAGGTCATGGGGGATCTCCATTTGGTCTGGTGGTTTGGGATCGCGGGTGCGTCCCGGTGATGGAGGAAAGATGTGGCGGGTCCGCCGCTTTCGCCAAACACAGGAGATCAATGGAACGTGAGCGGCGGGGGCCTTTGAAACCCGCCGTATATTAGAAAGGGCCATACGTCCGCGCGGGCGTCGTGATCACGTTCGGATCACGTCCCCATCGCGGGCAAGGTCTTATGGAACGGGGGAAAGGTTCAGTCGAAGCCCATGAATCGGGTGAAGCCCGCCACCGGTTCGCGCACCGGGCGGTAGCCGTTCTCGACCGCGTCCGGGTCGGCGTGGCCGAGCGCCATGCCGCAGACCACGATCTCGTCCTCGGGGATGTCCAGGACCTGTTTCACCGTGGTGTGGAAGGAACACCAGGCCGCCTGCGGGCAGGTATGTAGGCCGAGCCCCCGCGCCATCACCATGATGTTCTGCAGGAAGGTGCCGTAATCAAGCCAGCTGCCCATCTCCAGCGTGTTGTCGATGGTGAAGACCAGCCCCACAGGGGCGTCGAACAGCAGGAAGTTGCGCCCATGCTGGCGGTGCATGGCCTCCTTGTCGCCCTTTGCGATGCCAAGGGTGCCGTACAGCCCCCAGCCCGTGGCCCGGCGGCGCGTGAGATAGGGTTCGGGAAAGGGATCGGGGTAATACTTGAAATCCCGTTCCTGGGCGCGTCCGGCGTCGTGTTCCGCGCTCACGGCCTCGATCAGCCGGTCCCGCACGTCACCGGCGACCACGCGCACCTTCCAGGGCTGCATGTTGGACCCCGACGGCGCGTAGGAGGCGGCGGTCAGGATGCGTTCGATGGTTTCCCGGGGTACTGGCGTCGGCAGAAAGGCGCGGATCGATGAGCGCGATGTGATGGCCTGTTCGACGATCTCCGCCTGGATATCCTGGGAAACGGCGGGGGAAACGGCGGCGCCGTCGTGGTTGGGCATGGTCATATTCCTTTGTTCGGTCGGTATGTTCTGACCTACCATCGAAATCCGGCAAGGCCAAGTGCATGACATCCAACGGCGGATGAAGGAGGACGACAATGGCGGACGGCGACGGCAAGGCAGGCAAACACGCATCCAAGGATACCTTCGACAGGCGGGCGACCGCCGAGATGGAGGCGAATCTCGTCAAGACGGACCAATGGACCCTGCGCCAGAAATTGGCGCTGACCGCGCGCATGCTGGCCCGTGAAGGCCACGGCAATGCCCTGGCGGGACAGATCACCGCCCGGGGGCCCGAAACCGGCACCATGTGGACCGCGCGGTTCGGCCTGGGCCTCGACGAAATCCGCGCCTGCGATTTCCTTTTGGTCGATGGCGACCTGAAGGTCCTGCAGGGCGAGGGCATGGCCAATCCGTCCAACCGCTTTCACCTTTGGGTCTACAAGGCGCGGGCCGATGTCCACTGCGTCGTCCACACCCATCCGCCTTATGTGTCGGCGCTGTCCATGATCGGCGTGCCGCTGAAGGCGGCCCATATGGACACGGCCATGTTCTACGAGGATTGTGCGTTCCTCGACTACTGGCCCGGCCCGCCCATCGGCGACGAGGAAGGGGATCTGATCTCCTCGGCCCTGGGCGGCAAGAACTCGATCCTGCTCGCCAATCACGGGCAGTTGGCGGCGACGGCGACGGTCGAGGAAGCGGCCATGCGCTCGCTCTACATCGAATACGCGGCGCGTCTGCAACTGATGGCCCAGGCCGCCGGCACGATCCAGGAGATCGACCCCAAACGCGGCAAGGAGGCTCACGATTACCGCCTGAAGCCCCAGCCCCTGAACGCCAGCTTCCATTATTACGCGCGCAAGGTCCTGCGCGACGAGCCCGATTGCCTGGAAGAGTAGGGCCGTTACTTGCCGCGGACTAAAAATGAAACATGTTCGAAGCCGCTGAACTGAACCGTAAGGTCACCAAGGCCGAATTCGACGCCTTGGCGCCGCGCCTCCGCGTTGAGATGGTGCAGTTGCAGCAGGACCTGCGCAAGGCCGGTTTCCCGGTGATCGTGCTGTTCGCCGGCGTCGACGGGGCCGGCAAAAGCGAGAGCGTCAACCTGATCAACGAATGGATGGACCCGCGCTGGCTGGTCACCCGCGCCTATGACACCCCCTCGGACGAGGAGCGCGAACGGCCGGAATTCTGGCGCTATTGGCGCGACCTGCCGCCCGACGGAAGGATCGGGCTGTTCCTGTCCGCCTGGTATTCGCAGCCGCTGTTGGACCGCGTGCATGGGCGCATCGGCCGGGCCAAGCTGGACGCCCGGCTGCAACGCATCGTGCAGTTCGAGCGCACGCTTACCGATGACGGGGCGGTGATCCTGAAGTTCTGGATGCATCTCGACAAAAAGGCCCAGAAGGCGCGGCTCAAGAAGCTGGAGAAAAGCCCGGACCACCACTGGCGGATCACCGACACCGATTGGAAGCACTACACGCTCTACGACACGTTCATCGCCACGGCGGAACGCATGATCACGCAGACCAGCGCCGGGCGCTTTCAATGGAAGATCGTCGAGGGCGTGGATGCGCGGTATCGGGAACTGACCGTGCTGACCGCGATCCGCGACCGGGTGCGCGAGGAACTGGACCGCCGTGCGGACGAAGTCACGGCCCTGAAAACAAACGGGAAGCGCCGATCCCGCGCCGCCGCCCAGGCCGGCAACGGACTCCACGCGCCCGAGAGCATCCTCGGCAGCCTGGACCTGACCCAGAGCGTCAGCCGCAAAACCTATTCGGCGCAGATCGGCAAACTGCGCGCGCGCCTGCACGCCGCCTTCCGCCAAGGGCTGGCGCAGGGGGTATCGAGCGTCCTGGTGTTCGAGGGATGGGACGCCGCCGGCAAGGGCGGGGCGATCCGCCGCGTGACCTCGGCGCTCGACGCGCGAGGCGTCACGGTCATTCCCGTCGCGGCGCCGACGGACGAGGAACTGGCGCACCACTACCTGTGGCGGTTCTGGCGCCATGTTTCGCGGGCCGGGCGGGTCACCGTCTATGACCGAAGCTGGTACGGCCGGGTCCTGGTCGAACGGGTCGAGAACCTGATCCCGCCCGACGCCTGGCGCCGCGCCTACCGCGAAATCAACGAGTTCGAGGCCGAACTGACCGGTCACGGCACCAACCTGGTGAAGTTCTGGCTGCACATCGACAAGGACGAACAGGAACGCCGTTTCCTCGCGCGCCAGAGCACCCCCTTCAAGTCCTGGAAGCTGACTGACGAGGACTGGCGCAACCGCGAGAAATGGGACGATTACGAGACGGCCGTGAACGAAATGGTCGAGCGCACCTCGACCGCCGCCGCCCCCTGGACCCTGATCGAAGCCAACGACAAGCGCCATGCGCGCCTGAAGGTCATTCGCACGGTCTGCGAGAGTTTGGAGGCGAAATTGGCTTAACGATGTGACGATGGCACTAGTTGTTACGAAACTTCAACGCGAACGTGCTAATGTATGATCGGTTGAACTTTGCGTGTTTGTACGATGGAATTTAGTGCAGAACAGAAATTAGAAATTTGGCATCGGGCAATCCAAACGCAAATGCACTTTGCCGAACTATCTATCAAAATGCGTCAGATCGGATTAACGATGGCTGGCGGTACTATTGCTTTGGCAATTGTATTGTATAGAAGTGACTTGACTTTTTCATTTCCAGTACCGGGAACACAATATTTTCTTCCTGTAGCTTCAGTGCTGTGTTTTAGCGCTGCTGCCATTTTATACGCAGCACGATTGATCGATGTAGGCGTCTACCACCAGATGCTTCGTGGGGCAGTGAAGTTTAACGAACTCTACGAGATTGAACTCGATGCAATGGCTGGCTGGAAAGCGGGACTAACGGAAACCATTTCTGCCTATAGTCGGTTCAGGCAGCCTACTCTTTTAATTGATCGCAATTCTGATGGACGGATTTGGGTAGACAGTGTGCAAGGGCGAAGGTTCGCTTCTGATCGCATAAGTTGGTTCTACTATTGGTCAATAATTGCACTTGTGCTGGCGGGGTCAGCTCTCGCTTGGCTTGAAAACAACGCAGTACAGTTTCTCTGATTTAGGTTTCACATGGGTGTTTTCGAGCAAAAAATTGTCGAAGTTTGTAATGCGGCACTCCAGAATGCGACTTCGTTCTCAAGCGCGCTGCAAGCGTGTCGTGGATTGTACCCAATTGACGCATTCAAAGCGTTTCAAGAAATCGATGAAAGACGATCCTTTGAACTCTTAAGAAATGAGTTTGGCTACGGAGGTTTCCACCTTTCACAGAATTTTTCTCACAGTAGTTTTGTACTCTCAACGTGGGAATTTTGCACTGAAAGTCGGAAGATAATTGCCGAAAATTCTTGGGGAAAAAGGGACAACGTTTGTCTGTTAGGCGCTCCCTCATTAGTGTCTTTGCTGCCAGATGCTGACTTAAATAACTGTCATTTGCTGATCGATATTAGAGAATTAGATAATGGAAGCAGTAGTTCGAATTACAGGCATCTATCCTATGATTTGAATGTGTTGCGAGGTGAAGAATTTTCTAATGAATTCGATGTCTGCTTTCTTGATCCCCCATGGTACATGTCAAATTATCTTCATTGGATTGAGGTCGCGGCAAAATACTGCAAGGTGGGTGGAATCGTTAGTTTTCCGTTGTTAGGGGAATTGACTAGACCGTCGGCGGAAGCAGATCGAAAAGCGATTTTGCGCCATTGCGAACGGATCGGGCTTGAAGTCGAAATCGAAGCCGACTTGGCGCTTTATGACCTACCTACATTTGAAGAGCGCATGCTAATTGATGCTGGTCTTCCGCCTTGTAAGTGGAAGCGAGCTGATATCGTTCGAGGGCGCAAAATTCACGCGGAGAGAACACTAATTCCATTCCAAATGCCGGATCCACTTCCCTTGTTCTCTCAGGTTAACCTTCTAGGTCTGACGTTTGACGTTGTATTTGATAGGTTCAACTCAGGCACAACTAAGTTGATTGAAATTCCGAATGAGGGATTTTGGATGACGACGCCGAGCCGGCGGGAAGCGGGCTCTGACAAATGCAACATTTTTACGTCAAACGGTGCGCGGCTAATATCAGAAAGGCCTTTAGAGCTAGTTTCTAAACTTTGTCGTTTGGCGAATAAATCTAAGTTGCAGGTGCGTGCTGAATTATTAGATTTGGGTATCCCGCTGGAACTGTTTCCAACGCTTTTTCACGACGAAGGCCCAGTCACTTTTGCTTATAGATAGTACCTGTGTTGATGATTCAGTACCCCTTCGCCTCCCCCGGATCGGCCTTCAGGCCCACCCCCGCGATCCCCGCCACGGCGCAGTCCTCGTCGCGCTCGCCCGTATCGCCCGAGATGCCGCAGGCGCCGATGATGCGCCCCGTGTCGGGGTCGCGGATCAGCACGCCGCCGGGGGCGGGGACCATGCCGTTGGGCGCGGTGGAGATCACGCCGGCCATGAACTTGGGGTTCTTTTCCCGCAATTCGCGGCCGCCGACGCCGAAGCCGAGGGCACCATAGGCCTTGCCGACGGCGATCTCGACGCGGAGGATGCCGCTGTCGTCCTGACGTTTGAGCGCGACGATATGCCCGCCCGCGTCGAGCACGGCCACGGTCAGCGGCGCGCAGGCGATCTCGCGCCCCTTCGCGAGCGCGCCGTCGATGATGTCGACGGCCAGGTCCAGGGTCATCTGCGGCATGTTTCGGCTCTCCTCCCGTTGGCGGGCGCACGGCCCGTATTGGCGGCGATGATAAACGCCTCTATTCTCCCTCGCCATGACCGATACGCCCCTCGACCTCACCCTCGCCTGCTGGGACTACGACCGCGCCGCCGCCGTGCTTGACGGCCGCGTACCCGTTCCCGGCTGCCGCATCGACGCCCAGGTCCATCCGACCTCGACCCTGTTTCCCTTGGCGGTTGGGGAGGCCCGGTTCGACGTCACGGAAATGTCCATGTCGTCCTACATCCTTGAGGTCGCGAAGGGTGAAGGCGCCTATGTCGCCATCCCCGTGTTCCTCAGCCGCGCCTTCCGCCACAACGGCTTCGTCGTGCGCGCCGACGCGGGGATCGAGAAACCGAAGGATCTGGAAGGCAAGCGCGTCGGGGTTCCCGAATACCAGATGACGGCGGCGTTGTGGATGCGGGGCATCCTAGCGGAAGAATACGGTGTCGATACGGACACGTTCCAATGGCGCACGGGCGCGCTGGAGGAAGGCACGCGGAAGGACCGCCTGACCCTCGACCTGCCGCCGCATATGTCGGTCACGCCGATTGAGGCCGGGGAGAGCCTCCAGGACCTGTTGCTGGCGGGCGAGCTGGACGCCGTGTTCGCGCCCAAGCCGCTCAACGCCCTGGTCGCGGGCGATCCGCGCGTCCGGCGCCTGTTTCCCGACTTCGCATCAGTCGAGCGCGCCTATCACGCCAAGACCGGCTTTTTCCCCATCATGCACGCCATCGGGGTGCGCAGGACCATCGCCGAAGCCTACCCTTGGCTGCCCAAGGCATTGTTCGATGCCTTCACCCAATCCCGCGATCTCGCCATGGCCAAGCTGGAGGGTATCTGGCTCGGCTCCGCCAATCGCCTGACCCTGCCGTTCTTTCACGCCGAGATGGAGGAAACCCGCGCCCTCATGGGGGCGGATTTCTGGAAATATGGGTTCGCCGCCAACCGGGCGGAACTGGACGCCATGTGCCGTTGGTCCCAGGCCCAGCACCTGGCCCCCCGGCGGGTCGCGCCGGAAGAGCTATTTCACGAATCGGTGATTTGATAAACGCGTGTCGGCCATCCATTCCCATGTCGTTCCCGCGAAAGCGGGAATCCAGCCACCCTTTTTCTCACCGCCTCACTGCCTCAGTGGTTTTCTATTCTTTGAACCACTGAGACAGTGAGAAATCCTGGCCCCCCGCTTTCACGGGGGTGACGATAGGGGTAAAAGAGATCGACCTCGTGCCGCCGGGCATCGAACCTGTGGAGACGTAATCCGCCCATGAGCCAACAAGCCAACAACGTGATCGCCTGCCGGGGCGGCGACGCCACGGCGCTGGAGCCGCGCGCCGTGCCTGCCGTGGGGCCGGGCGAGATGCTGTTGAAACTGCGCGTCGTCGGCTTCTGCGGCACGGACCTGTTCAAGCTGGACACGGGCGCGGCGCGGCCTGGCACGGTGCTGGGCCATGAACTGGTCGGCGAGGTCGTGGGGTTGGGCGACGGCGTGACGGCCTTCAAGCCCGGCGACCGCATCGCCGTGCCCCATCATGTGCCCTGCGGCACCTGCCTGATGTGCCGGCGGGGGAACGAGACCATGTGCGAGACCTTCCGCGAGAATCTGATGGCCCCCGGCGGCTTCGCCGACACCGTGTTGATCAAGGCGCGGGCCACGGCCCAGGCGGCGCATAAGCTTCCCGACGGCGTGTCGGACGAGGCCGCCGTGTTCATGGAACCGGCCGCCTGCGTGCTGCGCGGGGTGGAGCGGGCGGCGGTCGCCGCCGACGGCGTTGCCGTGGTCCAGGGCGGCGGCAGCATGGGGCTGCTGCACCTGCTGGTCCTGAAGGCCGCGTTGCCGAATGTCCGCGTCGCCGTCGTCGATCCGCAGGAAGACCGCCGCGATCTGGCAGTGAAGCTGGGGGCCGACGCCGCCGCCGAACCGGGGGCTGCCGCAAAGGCCGCCGTGGGAAACCTGACCGACGGGGCGGGCGCCGACGCCGTGTTCGACACGGTCGGCGGCGCCGGGCCGCTCAAGGCCGCCCTCGGCCTCACGCGCCAGGGCGGCAGCGTCGTTTTGTTCGCCCATGCGCCTGATGGCCAGGCGGCCGACTTCGACCTCAACGACCTGTTCAAGTTTGAGCGCCGCATCCTCGGCACCTATTCCGGCGCGGTGCGCGAACAGGGCCGGGTGTTCGACCTGATCGCCTCGGGCGCGCTCGACCCGACGCCGCTGGTCACCCACACGATGCCCTTGGACGATTTCCAGACGGGCCTGGACCTCGTGCGGGCGCGCAAGGCGCTGAAGGTCCTGTTCACGCCGTCCCGCGCGGCGGGGGGCTGAGGCCATGACCCGCATGATGAAGGGCGCCATGCTGCTGGGGCCCGAGAAAATCGAAATCCGCGACCTGCCCGTGCCGACGCCCGACGACGGCGAGATCATCCTGGGTGTCGAGGCCGCGACCACCTGCGGCACGGACGTAAAGGTGTTCAAGCGCGGCGGCCATCCCCGCATGCTCAAGGTGCCGACCCTGTTCGGGCACGAGATGGCGGGCCGGGTGGCGGCCCTGGGCAAGGGCGTCACCAAGTTCAGGGAAGGCGACGCCGTGGTGGTCGCCAATTCCGCGCCCTGCGGCGATTGCGACTACTGCAGACGCGGGCGGGAAAACCTCTGCCCCGATATCCAATACCTCAACGGCGCCTTCGCCGAATTCGTGGCTGTGCCCGCGCGCTTCGTGGAAAAGAATACCCATGCCATCCCGGCGGGGCTGGCCTTCGGCAAGGCGGCGCTGACGGAGCCGCTGGCCTGCGTGCTGCACGGCATGGACGCCTGCGAATTGGACAAATACGGCCCGGGGACGGAGGTCGTGCTGTTCGGCGCCGGGCCCATCGGCCTGCTGTTCGTCGGCGCCCTGGCGCGGGCCGGGCACCGGGTCATCCTGGCCGATCCCAACCCGCCGCGCCTGGACGTGGGCAGGCAGCTGGGCGCGGCGCAGACAGTGCAGATCGACCGCGGCGGCGGCCAGGCCGAGAAGGTCAAGGCGCTGACGGAAGGGGGCCAGGGTGCCTGGGTCGCGGTCGACGCCTCCGGCGTGCCGGAAGTCTGGATCGACGCCATCAATTCCCTGCGCCCCGGCGGGCTGGTCAACCTGTTCGGCGGCTGCGCCCCCGGCACCTCGATCCCCCTCGATACCCATGCCGTCCACTACAGCGAACTGACGGTAAAAGGCGTCTACCACCACCGCCCCGACACTGTCCGCCGGGCGCTCGCCATGCTCGCCGACCCGGCGTTCAAGGCCGATCTGATGCTCACCGCCGAAATGCCCATCGAACAGACCGAGGCGGCGCTGCGCGCGATGATCGCTAAGGAAGCGTTGAAGGTGGTTATTCGCGGGCGGTGAGGTTCGTGACGCCTGTTATCAGTTCGTATCCGAGACGTTCAGAGCAGATACCCTTTTTCCGTCATGCCCGTGCTTGACACGGGCATCCACGCCTTGCTTCTTTCTTTTGGTTTCGGACTTCATTTGGACGTGGATGGCCGGGTCTGGGCCCGGCCATGACATCTAAAGGCCAACTGATCCCACTTGCACACGATCCGATGGACTGGCGCCGCGCCGGTGATAGAGTGATGCCGTCGCACCGGTCCGGGGATCAACATGCAACGCTTCACCACCTTCGCGCTTTTCGTGCTCGCCACGCCCGTGCTTATCGGGCTCGCCTTCTTCCATCACTGGGTCATTCCCATCGCCGCGGTCGCCGCCGCCTTGGCGGCGCTGGGGGTATGGGACCTGTGCCAGACGCGCCATGCGATCATGCGCAACTATCCGGTGATCGGCCACATGCGCTGGCTGTTCGAGGGCATCCGCCCGGAAATCCGCCAGTACCTGATCGAAAGCGACCAGGACGAGCAGCCGTTTTCGCGCGAGCAGCGCTCCCTCGTCTATCAGCGCGCCAAGGGGGTCGAGGACAAGCGCCCGTTCGGCACGCGCGAAGACGTCTACGCCCCCGGGTTCGCCTGGCTGACCCATTCGGTCAACGCCAAGCACATCGACGATCACGATTTCCGCGTGCGCATCGGCGGGCCCGACTGCAAGCAGCCCTATGACGCCTCGCTCTACAACATCTCGGCCATGAGCTTCGGCGCGCTCAGCGCCAACGCGATCCAGGCGCTCAACACCGGGGCCAGGCTCGGCGGCTTCGCCCACGACACGGGCGAGGGCGGCATTTCGCGCTATCACCGCCAGGGCGGCGGCGATCTGATCTACGAAATCGGCTCCGGCTATTTCGGCTGCCGCGCCGACGACGGGTCGTTCAGCCCCGAACGCTTCAAGGAACAGGCGGCGTCGGACCAGATCAAAATGATCGAGGTCAAGCTGTCCCAGGGGGCCAAGCCCGGCCACGGCGGCGTGCTGCCGGCGGCCAAGGTGACGCCGGAAATTTCGGAAGCGCGCGGCGTGCCCATGGGCCAGGACTGCGTGTCGCCGGCCGGCCATTCGGCCTTTACCACGCCCATCGAGTTCATGGAGTTCCTGGGCCAACTGCGCGAGCTGTCGGGTGGCAAGCCGGTGGGGTTCAAGCTGTGCATCGGCCACCGGCGCGAATTCATGTGCATGGTCAAGGCCATGCTGGAAACCGGCATCGTGCCCGACTTCATCGTCGTCGACGGCACCGAGGGCGGCACCGGGGCAGCACCTTTGGAATTCACCAACCACATCGGCACGCCGATGATCGAGGGCCTGACCTTCGTGCACAATACCCTGCGGGGGGCGGGCATCCGCGACCGCGTGCGCATCGGGGCGGCGAGCAAGCTGGTCACCGCCTTCGACATTTCCCGCGCCCTGGCGCTGGGGGCGGACTGGTGCAATTCGGCGCGGGGCTTCATGTTTTCCATCGGCTGCATCCAGGCCCAGGCCTGCCACACCAACGCCTGCCCGACCGGCGTGGCGACGCAGGACCCGTTGCGCCAGCGCGCGCTCAACGTCGATGACAAGGCCCACCGCGTGGCGCGGTTCCACGCCAACACGCTGCGCGCCGTGGCCGACATGGTGGGGGCGGCGGGGCTCGACAGCCCGGCCGAACTGCACCCCAAGCATTTCAACGTGCGCCAGAACAGCGGCGAGACCGTTGCCGGCGACGTCGCCTATCCGGAATGGCCCGTGGGCGGGCTGCTCGACGGCACCTGCGATCCCGAACAGATGGTGCGCTGGTCGAAGGCGCGGGCCGATACGTTCCGCGAAGTCGGCGGCGAGCGGCGCGGCAAGGCCCGCCGTCAGGCCGGGGCCGACGCGGCCTAGGACGCCAGCCGGTTGGGAATGAAGCGCTCCCTGGCGGGGGCCGGCATGCCCAGGTCGGCGGCTTGCCGGGTTTCGAATGCCAGGCGCTCGTCGTCGTATTCATGGCCGCGGATGCCGCCGCGCACGGTGCCCGGTTCGATCGAGCGGAAATAGCCGCCCCAGCTTTCCGGCAGGCGCAGAGAATTCGGCGTCGCCAGCCACAGGCGGTAGAGCAGGCGTTGGCGGCCTTCTTCCTCGAAATCCTCGAACGGGGTGCGCGAATGCAGCATCACGTGGTTGTTCATGATCTGCAGGTCGCCGGGCTCCAGCCACATGGTGAACATGACGTCCGGGCGGCGCAGGATCTCGTCCAGCAGGTCCGTGCATTCCTTCTGCGCGTCGGTCAGTTGCGGCACGCCCGCGATGTCCTGGGCCGTGCGCACGCGGTTGCGGTTCCACTTGCCGAACATGTGGCCCTCGGCCATGTCGTAGAGCGGCTGGCCGTAATAGGGGCCCTCGTCGGGCGCCTGTTCCGTGTTGCGCGAGAAATAGAACGGCTGGCAGGCGATTTCGGCCAGATCCGGGCGTTCGGCCCGCAGGATGTTCCAGGCGGTGATGCTGGACGACACCATGCTCTGGCCGCCCGACTTCGCCTTGTTGAAACAGGCCAGGGTGACCAGATCGCAGCCGTCCGTGTGGAAATCCAACCCGGCGTTGGAATTGTAGCCGCGCCCGTTGGCGGCGCGGTAGGTATGGCCGACGGCGCGGACCTCGGAAATGTACTGTGACTTGATGCCCTGGGGCCGGGCGACGCCGAAGTGCAGGCCGATGGCCCAGTTCATGAAGCGGAATTCCTGTTCCGTGACCTCGTCGCGGGGCAGGCCCTTGACCAGGGCGATGCCGCGGCCCGCATGGGCCTCCATCATGGCGGCGGCGATGACGTCTCCGGCCGGGCCCAGGTCGATGTCCCGGCCCCGATAGTCGAACAGCGGGCGGTCGGCGTCGAAGGCGGCCTTGACGGCGCCGGCAAGCTCAGCACGAGCCGCGTTATCGAGCCGGAACACCCAGCTTTTGTCCTGTTCGATTTCGGAAACCCGCCAGGCGGCGGGGCTGTCGACGTGGGGAAAGGTCATCGCAAAGGCTCCTGAAGCGGCGGGGCCGTCAGCACCCCGGTGAGAACGCGGCCAATCTATCGGCAATGTCATTGAAAGAAAAATACGATGATTATATAAACTGATACAATATTATGATTAATCTTTCGCCCGCCGATCTGGACGCCTTCGTCGCCGTCGCCGAAACCGGAAGCTTCCGGCAGGCGGCGCAGACGCTCGGCGTGTCGCAGCCGACGATCTCTGCCCGTATCCGCCATCTGGAGGCCGTGTTGGGCCTGCGCCTGTTCCACCGCACCACGCGGCGGGTGGTCATCACCGACGCCGGCGAACGCCTGCGCGGGCGGGTTGAGCGGATGATTTTGGAAACCCGCGCGCTCCTCCGTGAATTCCGCGAGGAAGCCCAGCTTCAGCGTGGTCGGGTCACGGTCGGGGCCTCGCCCTCGGCGGCGGCGGCCTTCCTACCCAGGGTGATCGGTGAGTTCCAGCGCCGCCACCCGGGGGTCGAGGTCGTGCTGTATGACGACTTCTTCGGCCAGGTCATGGACCGGGTCAGCCGGGGCGACGTGGACATCGCGGTCTCCCCCTTCGTCGGCGACGAGACGCCGTTTATCGTCGAGCCCCTGCTGACCGACACGGTCATGCTGGCGGTGCGGGAAGACCACCCCCTGGCCGCGCGCGATGCCGTGACCCTGGCCGAGATCGGCGCCGAACGCCTGATCTCCATGCCGCCGGAATCCGCCGCCTGGGCCTATACCCGCCGCGCGTTCGAGGGGGCGGGGGTCGACTACGCACCCGTGTTCATGACCCGCTATGCGCTGACCCTGGTCTCTCTGGTCAAGCAGGGGGTGGGGGTCGGCTTGGTCGCCGGCATGGTCGCCCGGGTGCTCGATATGACGGGGTTGAAGCTGCTGCCCGTGGCCGATGCGGACCTGACGCGGCGGGTCTCGGTGATCCGGGCCCGCGACCGCGCCGTCAGCCCGACGGCCGAGGCGTTCTGCGACCTGCTGCGCCAGACGGCCAAGCGGCTTTAGCCCCCTTACCCTGTCCCTTTCCCCCGTGCCGGGGGCGAGGGGACTCCCGCCGATAGGCCCGGACTATATTTACCCTCTCCCCCTTGGGGGAGAGGGCTGGGTGAGGGGGGCGCAACGCTGAAGGTGTGAGTGGGAGGCATATCCGCGCCTAAACCGGCACCGGACCCCGGATGGTGGTGCGCCACATCAGGCGGCGCTGCGGCTGGTCGTAATCCAGGATCGCCTTGTGCTGCACCGTACAGTTGTCCCACACAACCAACTGGTCGACCTGCCATTGGTGGCGGTAGACGAACTCCGGGCGCACCACATGTTCGGAAAGCGCGTTGATCAGATTGCGCGCCTGATGCGGGTCCATGCCGACGATGCCGGTGCAGTCGTCGTGGTTGACGTAAAGGCTTTCCCGGCCCGTGCGGGGATGGCGACGCACGATGGGATGGTCCACGGGCGGGTATTGGGCGATGGCCTCCGCGCTGGGCTTCACCGGGCGCTTGCGGCCCTGGAAATCGAACACGGCGCGCTTGCCGCGCAGGAACGTCTTCATTTCGTCGGGCAGGGCGTCGAACGCGGCGGCCGTGTTGGCGAAACCCGTGTCGCCCAGGGTCAGGCCGTGCAGCACCGGCACCTCGCGGGCGTACAGCATGGTCGCCAGCGCCGGGTTCATCGCGTAGCACATGTCCGAATGCCATTCCTCGCCGGCGCGGGCGGAGCCGACCGGCTTGCCGTCCACGGTGACGTTGGAGATGACATAAAGTTCGGGGCTGCCGCCAAGGCCGTAGCGGGCGGCGTTGTGGTTGATTTCCACGGGCCCGAAGATGCGGCTGAAAGTGACCTGCTGTTCCGGCGTCAGGTGCTGGTCGGGAAACACCAGGATGCCGTGAATGCCGAGGGCCTCGGTGATCGCTTCTGCCGTCGTGCCGTCCAGGGGCTCGGCAAGGTCAATGCCGGTGACTTGGGCCCCCACGGCGGCGTCCAGCGGTTCCACCGACATTTGTGCGTGGTCGAGCATGGGGATCCTCCCAGAACCAGAGTCCGACGCGGATAGCCGCATCCGTGTGTTGAATGATAGGGCGCATTTCCCGGTGCCGCCACTGACGAAACCTCATGGCGGGTTCGAGTTTTTCTAAGCCCCATGGGGAATTTCGGTCTGGACTTTGGACCTATTGCCGGGACATGCGAAACAACGTTAACTGAACCCGGTTTTATGTGCTTATTCCTCAACCCGCCGTTACGAAACATTTGCATGTCCGGTTTGTTCCCCGACCCAGATCCCCATCGGTATGATGTGCTCCCCGAGGCGACGGGCCCCGACCTGACATGAGAGGGTGTATTTCAGGGGCGCTCCATGCCTATTGGCGCAGTCTGGACAACGGCGCGGGGACACCCCGCGCACGCGATTTTTTGCCCATGGATGTCTACAGGCTGGCGCCCAGCCTGCTGCTGCTCGACGTTGTGCGCGATGACGATGGCCGGCTCCGCCACAAGTACCGCTATGTCGGCACGAGGATCGTCGAGTATCGGCGGTTGCGCGGTCTCGGCGACCACACGGGCATGTTCGTAGATGCGGCGCCCCGCTACTATTCCGGGGCCCAGCTCAGAGATTCCTATGACCTGTGCACGGAACAGGCCGTGCCCATGCTGACCACCGGGATATGGCAGGGGTCCGGCGCTGCCGGAGGGTTCGAGCGCCTGGTCCTGCCGTTGTTCGGCGATGACGGGGCTGTCAGCCGTCTGGCCGCCTGCGTCGATCGGTTCGAGGTGGAATAGCCGGGCTCTGGGCGGCGAAACGCGCCTGGAAAAACCTTATGATGCGGTCGGCGGCCAGGTCCGGTGCTTCCCAGGCGACGAAATGCCCGGCACCGGGGGCCTGTCCCAACTGAATATCGGTGAACACGCCCGTCAGGGTTTCCTGCCACTCGGCGCGCAGGATCGGGTCGGCCGCTCCCCATAGCGAATAGGCGGGGATGTTGATCGGCGAGGCGTCTTCGCCGCCTGCCGCCATGGCTTTCAGGCGCCGCTCGTTGGCGCAGGCGTACCAACGGAACCCGCCGGCCAGGTTGCCGGGTTTGAGGAAATTATCCACCCATTCCTCCAGATCGGCCGCGTCGAAAGCATCGGGCGATCCCGCCCAATGGCCGAGGAAATGGCGGAAATAGGCGCGGCAGCTTTCGCGCGACGCGCCGACCAGTTCAAGGGCGAGCGGCAGTTGATGGAACGACTGATACCAGATTTCCCGCACCTGCTGGCCCTGGACCCAGCGCGGGCCGATGCCGAAGTGCGGGCAGTCGAAAAAGAACAGGCCGGCTAGGCGCTCGGGGTGTATCCGCGCATAGTCCTGGGCGAGGAACCCGCCGATGTCATGGCAGACGATGCCGAAGCGCTCCAGCCCCAGGCCGTCGGCCAGGGCCTCGATATCGGCAACGTAGTGGGCGACGTCTTTTGCCTCCGCCCCCCGGCTGTCGCCGAAATTGCGCAGGTCCGGGGCGATGACGTCGAAGGTCTCGGCCAGGACGGGCAGGTTCCTGCTCCACACGCCCGACCATTCGGGCCAACCATGCAGCAAGATCAAGGGCGGGCCGCTGCCCTGGCGCAGGTAATGAAGGCGCAGATCGGGAAGGTCGAGGAAATTCATGGCTATACGTCTGCTCTACCAGTCAGAGGGTGAGGGCCCGCCGGTCAGCGCGAGCGCACGGTGATGGCGATGTTGTCCTGGTAGGTGCCGGGCGCCGCGCCCGCAAGGTTGCCGATGGTGGCGGTAAGGGTATAGCGGTCGCCGTCGATGGTGGTGGGCGACCCGCCCAGTGCCACGGTGACGCGTCCCGACGTCAGATCCACCGCGGCACCGTTGAGGGCGAAGGCATACGGCACTTCGCCATGGCCGCTGGTCCGCGCCATGACGCCTTTGTTGTCGGATCGGAACATCACCTCGTAATCCACGTTGCCGCGGACCAGCAGGTCGATCTCACGCATGTCGCCCGCGTGCAGGGCGCCGAAGGCCATGGTGCGCGACTTGGCGAAGGGGTCGAACGGCGCGCCGCAGCCGACGACGCACATCTGCAGCGTGTTCTTGACCACGCCCTCGACCGAGAACGAGGACTGGTCGCGCTGGGTATAGGAAGACAGCGTGCCTTCGTACAGGCGCACGGTAATGTTGTCCCAATAGTCGCCCGCCTTCACCATCTGGCCGGGCGGCAGGACGAAGTAATAGGAATGCTCCTGCGTTTCCGCATCGGTGGTGGTGAAGGTGCCGGCCAGAACCTCGGACGACGTCGCCTCGGGAATCTGCTTCAGCACATTCGACTTCGACGGCGTATCGTACAGTTGATAATGAAGGTCCGCCGTTCCCGGCCCGCTGAGGGCACGGTCGTAGGAACCCGACTGACCCTGGGAGAAAGTCAGGAAATAGGAACAGGCGTCGCTTTTGCTGTGACGCACGCGCACGAAGACGGTCTGTCCCGTCTCTCCCGTTGCGAACACGTCGTAGCCGTTGCCGCCGCGGAAGGTGATGTTGCTCAGGTTGCGCAGATGCATGTCGCAGAATGCCTGGGCCGGCAGGGGCAGCAGGCAGAGGATCAGGACGGCGGCGGCGGCAAGGAAGCGAAGGCGCATGTGGACCTCGATGTCGTTAGCGGCCCGCGCCGCCGGGGGCGGTGGGCCGTTGCAGGTTGCCCAGATCGAACCGGCCGATGGTGTCTTCCGGCACCTCGAACGCGATCGGCAGCTCCGGCGTTGCGTAAAGGCGCAGCAGGTACTTGCCGGGGCGAAGGCCCTCGGCCGCGAAACGTCCGGACCGATTGGTGAAGGTCAGGATGGGTTCGGCCTCGGGCCGGTCGCGCGAAACGATCTCCGCCGCGGCAAGGGTGACCGGCTTGCCGTCGATGTCGGTCACGTTGCCCAGCACGAAGACGGTGGCGCCGGTGCCGACCGAAATCAGTATACCGCTCTTGTAGGCAGGCAGCAGCCGGTATCGATGCGGTCCGATCTCCAGGCCTTGCGGCACGTCGGGGGCATCGATTTCCGCCACCGCCTGGCGGTAGGCACCCAGTTCCGGCAGCACCGCGTTGCCCCAGGGATCGATGCTGGCGGCGTGCGTGCCGCCTGACGGGTTGACGCCGATTTTTTGGCCCCGCAGCGTCGGGTGCGGCGCCAGCAGGGCGAAGGCCTCCGATACCGGCCGGCCCAGTCCGAACCGCCCGCCGGCGTATACCAGGCCGGTTTCCAGGCGCAGATTGGAACGCCGGTCGCGCAGGGGGCCGTTGCCCTCGGTGCGCGGCGTGGTGATATCGTGGCTCAGCGTTGCCCGTCCGCGCTCGCCCGTATAGGCCAGTTCGCCTGAAAGGTCGTAAGTGTCGATGTTGCGTTCCACCGCCACGTCGGCATCGACGCCGCCGACCGCCTGGAATGAATTGCGCTCCCATTGCAGGCGGCTGGTGCGTCCGTCGCTGTCGTGGCTCAGGGTCAGTTTCTGGCGGTTGTCGAAAAGCGGAATGTTGAGCGATACGAACACCGTCGCCTCGGCATCGCCGTCGGTCTTGCGTTCGCGGTCGAGGTGCAGGTTGGCGGTGACGCCGCTGTCCCAGGACTTGGAGATGACGATGTTCTGGTTATCCGTGTTGCGCCGGCTTTCGCGCCCGATCTGGTAGGTTCCGCCGATGCCGACGCTGATGCCGTGGGGAAACTGCTGGCTGACCCGCGCGGTGAAATCCCAGGCAATGTTGTTGGCCGGCGCCGTGGTGCCCAGGGGGGCGAAGTCCTCGCCCTTGAATTCCATCGACAGGCTCCATACGCGCTGCCAGGCGTGCGTCCGGGTATGGTCCTCGCGGCGAAAGCCGAGACGCGCAGCCGGGGCGCCGGCGTAGCCGTCGGCCCGCGACCAGCCCACGTCGACGTCGACGACGCCCAGGAACATCGCCCACACCGCCTCCGCCCCCGCCATCTGCTGCAGGTGATTGCCCTGAAAATTGGCGCCCAGGGTCAGGTTGTCGCTGAGACCGAGGCGGTGGAACAGGGACAGGGCGCCCAGGGCGCCGTCATAGCGCCGGAAGCCGTTTCGTGTCGCCGATGGGAAGCCGAGGGAATAGGAAAACTCGTGCTCGCCCGGGGCCAACAAGGTGCTGTCGACCACGGTGGGATAGTCGATGACCTGCACCTGCCCCGCGGGGTCGGTGATGCGCAGCTTGGCGTCGTTGATGCCGGACCGCATGGGGAAATCGCGGATATCGTAAGGGCCCGGCTGCAGGCGGAGCGTACGGATCACGACGTTGTTGACCAGGACTTCGACCTTCGATTCCTGCTTCAGTAGGAAGCTGCCGCGCACGGTCGGCTGGGTTACGCGATAGGGCTGCAGGTCGAAGTTCTTGGCGAAGGTGATGCCGCCTGCGGCGACGAAGCTTTGAAATCCGGTGGTTGGGTAGGACAGATCGCCGATCCGCGTGCGCCAGGCGTTTTCCGGTTGGTCGAACACGGCGCTGATGTCGTTGCGCTGCCAGCGGTAGTCGCGATCCTGATCATAGGTCGCGGCCCATTCCACGACGAAGGGGCCGGGGTTGAAGGCGCCGTCGAAATTGACGAACAGCGGCTGACCGCCCGGCCCCGTGTTGGTGGATTGGATTTCGTGGATGTATTCCAACGTGCCGCGGGCGTTGACGAAGGCGCTGAAGCCGTCGGGCTGAATCAGGGGGTCGGCGTCCGGCGACGGCGCGCGCCGCTGCAATTCGATGAGCTGCGGGCGTAACAGGTCGAACGGCACCTGTACCGCCAGGCGCAACTGCGCCACATCGAAGGTGGCTTCCAGGCCGATCGCCCGCAGGTCGTCGATCGACAGGAAACCCTGGGCGTTGGTGCGATAGGTCAGATCGGCGATCAGGTCTTCGCGCAGGCCGCGTTCGGCGACGGCGATGAAAACCTTGGCCTCGAACCGCAGGGCCTCCCCTTTCCCCGGGATCAGCGCGCGCAATTCCCGTTGGAACCGGCCGTTGACGAACAGCGGGATAATCAGGCTTTGCGCCGCCGGTGCGGTGGGAGATTCCGAGGAGGGCTGGGCCCGCACAGCCGGAACCGCGAACGCCCCTCCCCCGGCGAGGGCTAGAACGATCGCGGCAGCGCGCGCAACAGGACCCATCAATCAATCAGCAATGGCTTCTGGCGGCCACCACCCCCAGACGGGGCGGACCGGGGGTTATCGTTCGACCTTGGCCTCCAGCGTGCCGTTGACCTCGCCCGCTTTCAGCCCGGCCGGCCACGGCAGCACCACGTTGCGCGTGCCGCCAGCCAGGACGTTGATGTTTTCCAGCGCCTTGGCCGCCGCGCCGGAAAGGGTGACCTTGCCCCCCGCGGAATCGGTCAGCGCCAGCTTCGCTTCGCGGACGATGCCGTGGGCAAGGCCCTTGTTGACCAGTGTCACTTGCAGGCCCGGCTTGCCGTCGGCGTCCTTGGCCGGGCGCAGGCCGGTCATGGAAACGTCGGCCTTGGCGCCCTTGGGCAGAATATAAACGGAGCCTTCGTACTTGATCAGCAGCCGGATGGAAGCGATGTCCTGGCGCGCCTTGTCCAACTCGACGGGCAGTTGTTCGGCGATGATACGGTAGGCCAGTTCGGTCTTGGGCTCCGGGTCGCCGACCCAGCGCACCTGCACGGCCTGGGACTTGCCGGGTTCCAGCGCCACCTGGGCGGGGAACACGACGAAATCCTTGTCTTCCGGAGCCAGGATTTCCTGGCCGTCCGGCCGGATCGCCCGTTTCATCATCCTGATCTCGACGGCGATACGTTCCGGCGTGGTGTTGGTGACCGTGAAGTTCTTGACCGCCTCGCGCCCGGTGGGCTGGAAGTCCTCGACGATCGGGGTCAGGCGGAAGGCGCTCGCAGGGGACGCCGCGACCAGGGCCAGCAGCAGTACGAGCGCCGCGAAACCGCGATGCGCCCCCCGCCGGCGTGACAGTGCGCCGTCGTGCCCCACTGTTTCGAAAATTGGCTGAAACCGCATCATTCCGTCCTTATACCGAGGTGATGGTGAACGTGTAGGTTTCGGTATAGGTGCCCGCCGGATAGGCCTGACCGATGGTGTAGCTGACGGCCACGCTTTCCGGCGTGGTGCCGGTCAGGGCGATGGCGCCGGTCTTGTACTGCTTCGGGTTGGTGTCAAAGGTGATGGTGCTGCCGGCGATCTTCAGCGTCAGATCGATGGCATTGGTGCCCGACAGCAGGCAGGACGTGTTCGGCGTCGTGCAGGATGCCAGGTTGGCCGACTGCACGCTGACCGTATAGGCGACGTTGGCGGTTTCCGACACGGTCGCCACGGACTCGTCGGTCACGCTTTGCAGCGTCGTAATGTCCAGGTTGTTGTAGTTGCCCGTGGGCGTGACGGTGATCGACACGTTTTCGGCGATCGTGCCGGTCAAGGTAAGGGTGCCGCTGTCAGTGGCGGCATGAACGTTCAAGCCGACATAACTCACCCCTGCGGCAACGACCAGCGCGACAAGGGCGGCACGGGCCGGGAGGCCCCTTTTGCTTAATTTCAGCATTCCTCAATCCTTCTTAAAGGTTCCGCCGGTTGCTTTGTCTGCGGAGGAAGCTCAACCCTTCACCCTAAACATAACAGCCGGAAACGCCACTTTGGAAATAGTAAACTGCGTTCGGCGGTTTTTCACATTGATCCCGGTCAATTCGGGCGCGGGGAACGGGTTCATCAGGCAAGGCGCGAACCCGGTGGCTGCGGAAAAGGCCCCGTCGATTCTCAGAACAGGGTGATGAACCGCACGCGGGGCCGAACTCAGGCCTCGCGGACCGTGGGAATGGGTCTGCGCCCGCCTGCCTTGCCGGCAGAGCTTTCTAAGTCGCGCTGATGGTGAAGGTATAGGTTTCCGTGTAGGTGCCCGCCGGCAGTTGAGAGCCGATCGTATAGCTGACGGTTACGTTCTCCGCCGTCGTCCAGTTGAGCGAGGCCGCGGCGGCGGTCTTGTACGTTATCGTCGCGCTGGTGAAGGTGACGGTGGTGCCGTCAATCTTCAGCGTCAGAGGAACGATGTTGGCGCCGGACAGCAGACAGGACGTGGCCGCGCCACAACTGGCATAGTTGGTCGACTGGACGCTGACGTCGTAGGACACGTTGGCCCGTTCCCGGACAGTCGCCACGAGAACGTCGGTTTGCGAAGACCCAAGGCCCAGGCTGTTGTAGCTGCCCGCAGGCGCCACTTCGATATCCAACGCCGTGCCGACCGTCCCCATCAGGGTGATATTACCGGTCGTCGCCGCATCGACGTTGTCGCCGACGTAACCCACCCCGGCGGCAACGACCAACGCGGCAAGGGCGGTACGGGCCGAAAAGGCTTTCCTGCGTGATTTCAACATTTTTCGTTCCTTATCCATGGTTCCATCGGCTGTCTTGTTTGCGGAAAGGCCACACCCTTACCGCCACATGTAACTGCCGGAATCAACAACTTGGAAACAGTAAACAGCGCGGCGCGGATGTTTGCATTGATCCCGGTCAATTCAGGGGCAGCGGGCGGGGGACTGCGCCGGGGGCGCGACAGCCGTGTCCGACGGTTGCGGAGACAGCCGATTTGATTCTCAGGGGATGCTGACGACCAGGACGTAAGGCCGGGTGTCGGCCGCCGACGGCGCACCGCGCAACGCCAGGGCGCGGGTCCGTCGCGTCGTCCGGCCATCCTGGCCGAGACCCTGAGCCTCCAGCAGGCCGCGGCCGCGGTCAAAGGCGACAGGCCGGCCATCGAAAACCGCACGCACGCCGCCGCCTTCCAGATACATGCGGTAGGGGCTTGCGAAATTGGTTTCCTCACTGATGCGCAGGGTCCGCATCGGGCCGGCGAATTGCCCGCCGACGCCGTCCGGCGCCAGGGCGACGATCACGGATTTGTGGATCACCCCGCGCAGCTTGAGAACCGCCCGGTCCTCCGCCGCATGGGCCGTTGTGCCGCAGACGACCATCATCCCGGCCATCGCCATCGCACGTGGCGCCGCGCCGCGCGAAACGAACGACATGGCGAGTAATCGGGAGGGCTTCCGCATCGCTAACTCAATTTTACAGTGAACCGCAGTATAATTGAGCTTCCGCATCCTGCCAACCCGTCGCGAACGGGAGGCACCGGGAACGCCTAGACCGCCGCCGCCTTGGCCTCGGCGATGTACAGCTCGCGCAGTTTTTGGGTCACCGGGCCGGGCACGCCGTTGCCGAGGATGTGATCGTCGATCTTGATCACCGGCATGACGAAGGCCGAGGCGCTGGTGGAAAAGGCTTCCCGCGCCTCATAGGCCTCTTCCGGGGTGAACGGGCGCTCGATCAGGGTCAGGCCCGCCGCCGCGGCGCATTTCAGCACCGCCTTGCGGGTGATGCCGTGCAGGATGTCGTTTGACAGCTGGCGGGTGATGATCTGGCCGTCGTCGGTGACGATGAAGGCGTTGTTGGACGTGCCTTCGGTGACGTAGCCGTCTTCGACCAGCCAGGCGTCGTCGGCCCCCATGTCCCTCGCCGTCTGCTTGGCGAGCGACGAGGCCAACAGCTGCACGGTCTTGATGTCGCGGCGGTGCCAGCGGATGTCCGGCAGGGTCACGACGGACAGGCCCTTGGCCGCCGTCGGACTGTTCAGGATGGTCTTTTCCTGGGTGAACATGACCAGCGACGGCGTGGCGTCCTTGGGGAAGTTGAAGTCGCGGTCGGCGGCCCCCCGGGTGATCTGCATGTAGACCACGCCTTCAGCCAGGTTGTTGCGCGCGATCAGTTCCTTCTGGATGGTCAGCAATTCGTCGTCCGAACAGGGACGCTCCATCTTCAATTCCTTCAAGGACCGTGCGAGCCGCGCCATATGCCCGGCGTTGTCGATCAGCAGACCGCCCAGAACCGACGACACCTCGTAAATGCCGTCGGCGAACAGGAAGCCGCGGTCGAAGATCGAGACCTTTGCCTCTTCCTCGGGAAGGTACTCGCCGTTGACGTAGACGATGCGGGACATGCTTGGGGCCTCCGGGCTCTGGCTGCGAAGCGCCCTTATACCATCGGGCAGATGGACGAAATAGGGTCAGACAGCGCCGAACGGGCGGTCCACCCCATCCGGAAACGGCGGGCGGAACACGTTCAGGTTGGCCGACACCATGCAATAGCAGCCGGCCAGCAGCACCAGTTCGACCATGCCCTGGTCGCCCAGGATGGCATGGGCGGCGGCGTAGGTGGCGTCGGACACCTTGCGCTCGGTCAGCATTTCCCAGACGAAGCCGGCGATGGCGGCATGCCGGGGATCGGCGGGCGTGTTGCCCTGGCGCAGGGCCTCGATGGTGGCCTCGTCGACGCCTTCGTTCCGCGCCACCTTGGCATGGGCGTAGAACTCGTAATCGGCCTGCCAGTGCTGGCCCACGGCGCAGATGGCGATCTCGCGCAGATCGCCCGGCAGGATGGAATCGAAGCGCAGCAGCCCGGCCAGGGTCTGCGCTGCGTCGCCGATCTTGGGCGAATAGAGATAGGCGTTGAACGGGCCGATCAGGCCGCCGTCCCGGTCCATGAAATCCATGGCATTACGGCCCTTGGACCGGGGGCCGGAGGTGATCTTGCCGAACAGGTCGAGCTGTTCCGGGGTCATGGAGTCCTTGGTGACGGCGGGCAGGCGGCGCATGGCGGATGGTCCTCGTGGTTGGTTGTCTAGGCTTGTTTGTCTTTTTCCTCGGGCCGGCGGCGGCGCGCACCGACCTGGCAGTCGTCGGCGGCCTGCATCGCGGGCCGATCGAACATGTCCGGATGGTCCAGCCAGTCGAGCATCCAGTCGCCGGCATCGAACCCCCAGAACAGGCGCCAGCCGCCCTCGGCGGTGGCGTCCTCGATGGCGAAGGTCGGCACGCCGTACACACCCTTGGCCACGGCGGCGTCGGTGTTTTGTTTGAGCGCCTGCTTGGCGGCCTGATCGTCCAGCATTGTGCCGGGGGCCGCGCCGAGGGACGCCTTCAGGTTGGCGAACACGTCGGGGTCGGCGACGTCCAGGCCCCGGCCCCAGATGGCGTCGAAGATCTTGTCCACGTCGGGCGCGGCGGCCCCCCGCGCCAGGGTCAGGCGCAGGGTCGCCAGCGGATTGTAGGGATGGGTCGGCGGCGTGCGGAACGGCAGGCCCATGCGATGCGCCTGCCAGGTGCAGAACTTGTAGGTCGCGATGCGCTTCTGCGGGATTTCCGCCGGGCCCAGCTGCCCCCAGGCGTTCAGAAGACCTGCGAACAGCACCGGCTCCAACCGGATGTCCAGGCGGTCGCGGAAGCGGCCCATCTGATGGAACTGCAGATAGGCATAGGGCGAGATGTAATCGAAATACCAATGGGCTTTCGGTTTCACGGGCGTGTTCATCGGCGGTCTATCCCTGTTTCTGGACCTTGGCCCAGGTATCGCGCAGCGTCATGGTGCGGTTGAACACGGGCGCCTCCGTCGTGCCGTCCCGGTCGGCGCAGAAATAGCCCAGGCGTTCGAATTGCAACGTCTTGCCGGCCGGCCAGTTCGCCAGCGACGGCTCCAGCATGGCGTCCTCGATAATTTCGAGGGATGTGGGGTTGAGGTCGTCCAGATAGTCGCGGCCGCCGGAACCGGGGGCTTCTTCCCGGAACAGATGGTCGTAGAGTCGGACCTGGGCCTTCACCGCATGGGCGGCCGACACCCAATGCAGGGTGCCCTTGACCTTGCGCCCGTCCGGCGCGTCGCCGCCCCGGGTCGCGGGATCGTAGGTCGCGCGGATCTCGATCACGTTGCCCTGGGCGTCCTTGACGACGTCCGTGCAGGTGATGAAATAGGCGTAGCGCAGGCGCACCTCGCGGCCGGGACCCAGGCGGAAGAACTTCTTGGGTGGGTCCTCCATGAAGTCGTCCTGCTCGATATAGATCTCGCGGGTGAACGGTACGGTATGGCCGCCGCCGTCCGGGTCTTCCGGGTTGTTGACGGCGTCCAGGTTGTCCATCTCGCCCTCGGGGAAGTTCTCGATCACCACCTTGAGCGGGCGCAGGACGGCCATGCGGCGTTCCGCCGCCTTGTTCAGATGTTCGCGCACGCAATGTTCCAGCAGCGAGAATTCCACCTGGCTGTCCTGCTTGGTGATGCCCAGGCGGGACACGAAATCGCGGACGGTTTCCGGCGGGATGCCGCGCCGGCGCAGGCCGGTCAGCGTCGGCATGCGCGGATCGTCCCATCCCGATACGTGACCGTCGGCGACCAGCTGGGTCAGGCGCCGCTTGGACAGCACCGTATAGCCCAGGTTCAGGCGCGCGAACTCGTACTGCCTGGGGCGTGACGGCACCGGCAGGTGTTCGATCAGCCAGTCGTAGAGCGGGCGGTGGTCCTCGAACTCAAGCGTGCAGAGCGAATGGGTCACCTGTTCCAAGGCGTCCGACTGGCCGTGGGCGTAATCATAGGTCGGATAAATGCACCAGGTATCGCCCGTGCGCGGGTGCGGCTTCTTGACGATGCGGTAGATCACCGGATCGCGCATGTTCATGTTGCCGTGGCCCATGTCGATCTTGGCGCGCAGCACCTTGGCGCCGTCGGCGAACTCACCCGCCCGCATGCGGCGGAACTGGTCCAGGCTGTCGGCCGTGGGCCGGTCGCGCCAGGGGCTCGGTTTGCCCGGCTGGGTCAGAGTGCCGCGGTATTCGCGGATTTCGTCGGCGGACAGTTCGTCCACATAGGCCAGGCCGTTTTCGATCAGGTGCTCGGCCCAAAGGTAAAGCTGTTCGAAATAATCCGAGGCATGGAACAGGTTGTCGCCCCAATCGAAACCCAGCCAACGCACGTCGGCCATGATGGCGTCGATGAATTCCTGTTCTTCCTTGGCCGGGTTGGTGTCGTCGAAGCGCAAATTACACACGCCGCCGAATTCCTGGGCGACGCCGAAGTTCAGGCAAATCGACTTGGCATGGCCGATGTGCAGGTAGCCGTTGGGTTCCGGCGGAAACCGCGTGACCACGCCCTGGGCCCGCCCCGCCGCCAGGTCGTCCCGGATGATATCACGGATGAAGTCGCGGGGGCCGTCCGCGTCCGATCCGGCGGAAGGGGCGCCGTCAACGGCCGCGGGGGGCGTGGGGTCGGTCATGGGTGGAAATGCTCCGGTTCAGAAAAATGGGCAGCCCCGTGTTCTGCCAAAAAAACGCCGCCGCGCCAAGGAGTATGAGTCCTTGGCCTAAGCCCGGTCCGGGATGAAAAAGGAGACCTCGGTGCCCTTGCCGACCTCGCTGTCGATGGTCAACTCGCCCCCGTGCAGTTCGACCAAGGATCGTGCGATGGCCAGGCCCAGGCCGGTGCCGTCGGCCGTGGCATAGGCGCTCGACTGCCCCCGTTCGAAGGCGCGGGTGATGTTCTTCAGGTTTTCCTTGGGGATGCCCTTGCCCGTGTCGGCGACGCTGAAGCTGATCCGGTCGTCGGTCCGGCGGGCGGTCAGGACGATCCGCCCGTCTGGCGGCGTGAACTTCAGGGAATTCGACAGCAGATTCAGGATCACCTGTTTCAGGGCCCGTCGGTCAGCCTTGAGGGGCGGCATCTTGCCGTCCAGGTCCACGGTAACGCTTGCCCCCTTGGCGGTCCTGGCCGTCGCCGCCTTGACGCATTCGGCGAAGAAAGGGTCCAGGCGGATCGATTCGCGGCGGATCGCGCGCTGGCCGGCTTCGATGGTGGAAATGTCCAGCAGGTCGTTGACCAGATCCAGGAGATAGGCGCCGCTGTCGCGGATGTCCTTGGCGTATTCGACGTATTTGGGATGGCCGACGGGGCCCAGAAGCTGCTGTTTGATGATTTCGGCGAAACCCAGGACCGCGTTCAAGGGCGTGCGCAGGTCGTGGCTGACATTGGCGAGAAAGGCGGATTTCGCCCGGTTGGCCTCCTCGGCCAGTTCCAGGGCCTCCAGGCGTTCGGCTTCCGCCTTGATGCGGGCACCGACGTCGCGGATGACGGCGATGAATCCGATGATATCGCCGTTCTGGGCGCGCAGGGATGAGGCCACGGTCTCGCCGGGAAAGACCTCGCCGTTCTTGTGTCTGTAGGGGATGATGCAGGGGTCCAGGATGGCGTCCCCTGCCGCGACAATGCGGGCGCAGCCGTCCCGTTGGTACACCTCGTCGTTTTCGTACAGGAATTCCGCCGTGCGGCCGATGACGTCATCGGTCTCGAAGCCGAACACCCGGGTGAACGCCGGATTACACATGCGGATGCGGCGGTCCGCGTCGACCAGAACCATGGCGTCGGGCACGTCGCGGAACACGGTTTCCAGCAGGGTCTTTTGCGAATGCAGTTCCTCCGCCGTGCGGATCTGGTCGGTTGTGTCGCGGAAGCTGATGACGCGGCCGACGATGGCGTTGCCCAGGTATTGCGGGCGCGTATAGCGTTCGATGATCCGCCCATCCTTCAACTTCAGGGTGGAATGGAATTCCTTGTCCGGTTCGGCGTAGATGCGTTCCACATCGGAAAAAAACACGTCGGGTTCTTCGGTGAGGCTGGCGATCCAGTCGCGCACCTTCCAGCCGTCCCGCGAGGCGAGCAGGTTGTCGGGCAGGGCGAACATCTCGACGAAACGCTGGTTGAATGCCTGAAGCCGACGGTCCAGAGCCGCGACCATGATGCCGTCGGCGGTCGCGTCCAGGGTTGCCTGGAGCAGCGAGACATTGGCCCTCAACGCCGTTTCGGCGGCGTTTTCACGAGTGACGTCGCGCCCGACGCCGCGATAGCCGAGGAACTGACCGCCCGACCCGAACACCGGCTTGCCGCTGATCGAGATGTGGCGCATGTCGGCGCCGGGGGGGCGGATGTCATAGCGGAAGTCCTGAAACGGGCGATGCGCCGCCAGGTCGTCCAGGTGGTCTTGCCACTTCTTCGCGTCGATGTTCTCGGGCGTAACGTCGGTGCGCCGCTTGCCGAGGATGGAGGCCATGTCGAACCCCAACATCTCGCGGTTGCGGTCCGAGAAGTAGGAAAACCGCAGGTCCGCATCCATTTCCCAGAACCAGTCCGAGGCGATCTCGGCGATGTCGCGGAACCGTTGTTCGCTATGGCGGAGCGCTTCCGCCGCCTCGTGACGGTCGGTCACGTCGGTGGTGACGGCGATCATGCCGCCGTCGGGCAGGGGCGAGCGGCGGATTTCGACGATCCGTCCGGTGCCCAGTCGGATTTCGGAATTGGACCGCTTGCCCTGGCGGACCAGGTCCAGCATGTTTTCGGTGATCTCGTCCGGGGCGCCCGGGCCGTAGTCCCCGCGCCGGGCGAGGAAGCGGAACACATCGGCCATGGGCATGCCGATCTGGATGAAGCCCTCGGGAAATTCGTAGATATCGTAAAGGATGCGGTTTCCGGCGCGGACCATCAGGTCGGCGCCAATGACGATCACCCCCTGGTCCAGATGGTCCAGACCGGAGAGCAGGGCCATATCGGGTGCATCCATGGGACGCGCCGGTTTTTTATCCCTTCCCATCATCCGAATTCTTCTCCGTCCGGAATTGTGTAACAGTACTACGCCAGCGGTGGGAAATCATCTAAGCCATCGGTAGTATAGCGGCGACATCGCGTCGCCGCGAAGATGAACCGACGCTGCTTAACGGGCGCAAAGGAAATCCGCGTGACCAGGGCTGCCAGGAACGCCGTGCTGATCGTTCTCGGCTGGGGCTTCGTCGCTCTGGGCGTGGTCGGCATCGTCCTTCCGGTGTTGCCGACGACGCCGTTCATGCTGATCGCGCTATGGTGTTTCGCGCGGTCCAGCAAACGGTTCCACGACTGGCTTTACCATCACCGCCTGTTCGGCCCGCCGCTGCGGAAATGGGACCGCTATGGGGTCATTCCGGTCTCGGCCAAGGTTTTCGCCTGCTCGGCGATGTCGGCGAGCCTTGTCTACATCGTCTTTTTCCGTGATCTGCCGGGATACCTGGTCGCCCTCACCGCCGTCGTCATGGCCTACGGCGCCTGGTTCATCCTGACCAAACCGTCGTATGTGCCGACGGATGGGGACGCGGCCTAGCTCCGGCTCAGGCCGCGGGATCGACGATGGTCGGGATCGGACCTTCGGCGCGGCTGTGGACGAACTGATCGACGTAGGGGTTGCCGCTGTCCCGCATATCGGCCGTGGGGCCATGCCAGATGATATGGCCGTCATAGATCATGGCGGCGCGCTGGGCCGTGCGGGCTGCCCCCCGCATGTCCGAGTTGACGGAAATCACCGTCGCCCCGGTCTTGTCCCTGACCTCCAGGATCAGGTCGTTGATGATGTTGGACATGATGGGGTCGAGGCCCGCCGTGGGCTCGTCCAGCAGCAACACGTCCGGGTCCGCCGCCATGGCTCGCGCGATGCCCACGCGCTTCTGCATGCCGCCGGACAATTCGGACGGAAACAAATCCGCCTCGCCCGGCGCCAGGCCGACCAGGCCCAGCTTGTCGATGGCGCGGTCGCGGGCCTCAGGGCGGGTCATGCCGTCCTGCTGCAACAGGCGGAATGCGACGTTTTCCCAGACCGGCAGGCTGTCGAACAGGCCCGATTTCTGGAACAGCATGCCGAACCGGCCGTACAGCGCGCGCTTTTCGCCAGTGTCGAGGGCGGTCACGTCCGTGCCGTCGATGGTGATGTGCCCGCCGTCCGGGGCATGGACGCCGATCAGGGTTTTCAGCAACACCGTCTTGCCCGTGCCCGACGGCCCGATGACGACCAGCGACCCGCCCGCCGGCACGTCCAGGTCGATGCCCCGCAGCACCTTATTGGCGCCGAAGCTTTTGCTGACGTTTTCCAGTTTGATGGCCGGACCGGCCATGGCGTGTTCCTCTTCCCTGTGGAAGCGCGATACTATCAACCCCGAACCTGGACTGGAAACCGAAATGGTCAGCGACCGCATCTCATCCGACGTCTGGATCATGGCCCATGTGCGCCGCTGCAACGCCGACGGCGTGCCGGCCATGGTGGTGCGTCGGGGCGACGACCGGGCGGGGACGCTGATCCTGAAACTGAACCGCCTCGACGGGACCTGCCGGCTGCTGACCCAGGCCACGGACATGGAGGGCAAACTCGGCTGGCTCGAAGCCTTCAAGGGCGAGACCGTGCCCGAGGCCGAAGCCGATGACTACATCCAGCGCGCGATCAAACGCGACCCGGATTTATGGGTCGTCGAGATCGAACATAGGGACGCCTGGCATCCGTTCGAGGGAAAGATGCTGTGAGCGGGACGGGAGCGTCCGCTGGTGTCCGGACGGGGCCTGACGCCGGCCGCCCCGACTAGGAGGCGCGGCGCTTCGTTCGGACCTTGCTCGCGGCCTTGATCGCATCGGCCAGGATGGAAAGCGCCCGGTCCAGTTCCCTTTTCGTCGTGGTCATGGGCGGCACCAGCCGGATCACGTTCAGCATGCCGCGCGTTCCGCGGCTTTGATAGATTAAGCCTTTGTCGAGACAGTACTCGAAGACTTTCATCTGGGCGGCGTCGGCCGGGACTTTGGTTTCGCGGTCTTCAACCAACTCAATGCCCAGCAGCACGCCCCGGCCGCGAACGTCGCCGATGATCTCGTACTCTTTTGCGAGTTCCGTGAACGCGCCTTTCACCCGTTTTTCGATCTCACGGGCGCGGCCCGGCAGGTCTTCATCGACGACGATATCGATGCTCTCTTCGCCGGCGGCGCACAGCAGCGGGTCGGTGGCGTGGGAGCGTGTCGCGAAATAGCCGTTCTTGGCTGCCGCCGTTGCCACCTGCGTCGACGTGCAAACGGCGCTGATCGGCAGCCCACCGCCGAAATGCTTGGAAATGGTGATGATGTCTGGCATGACGCCTTCGTGTTCGTATCCGAACATCTTGCCGGTCTTGCCCAGGCAGGTCTGGCTTTCATCGAAGATGAGCAACATGCCGCGGCGCTCCAGCGCCTGCTTCAGCTTCTTGGAATAGCCCTCGGGCGGCACGATGACGCCGCCGGCGCTCAGGATCGGTTCGGCGATCATGGCGGCGGGCTTGCCCGTGAAGTTGGCGTCCGCCAGTTCCAGGCTGACATCCAGGCACTTGGCGGCACATGTCTCGGGCTTCAGATCCAGGGGGCAGCGGTAGCAATAGGGGGCCAGAACCGCCGAGGTCGCCGGCGCCACAACCGCGTGTTTTCCGCGGCTCCAATTGAACGAAAGCGAGCGGGTCAGGTACGACGTCGAGCCGTGCAGCCCGGCATGAAAGCCGAGGACATCGAGCCCGCCCGTGGCCTTGCGGGCGAGGTCCACACTGGCCTCGATGGAATCGCTGCCGGAAACCAGGAAAAGGGACCGCGTGAGTTGCTTGGGCAACAGTTTGCCGAGCCGCTCGTGCAGTCTCAGGCGCGGCACGCTCAGCATGGTGTTCGACGCGTGCATCATGGTCTTGAGGGTTTCGTTGATCCGTTTGACCATGCGCGGATGCTGATGGCCGAGCGCCGCCCCCATCTGGCCGGACTGGAAATCCAGATACTCCTTGCCCTTCGTGTCGGTGACCGTGCGGCCCTTGGACTTGGCCAGCACAGGCCGGTCCTCCAAGCCTCCCATGTAGCTGCTGCCTTCGGCAGGAAACAGATGATTGGCGACGATACTCTTGATCTTGGACTTGTTCATGGGGCCTCCCGAGCCTCGGCACAGTGCCGTATATGCGAAGATTAGACTGAATAAGGCCGTCTGCAGCGAAAATTCAGCATTGTGCCGCCCTCCGGCGGTCCGTCGATGAAACGAAGGCATTCCGGAAGGCGGCAGGTAAGAACTGATCGGCGGCATCTGCGGCGGGTCAAACGCGGATATATGAAAACCGCCGCACCAGTTTCCCGATGCGGCGGTTTGTCGTTCAGCGGGTCGGTGGGCGGCTTGCGCCGCTTGCCTATTGATCGACGATGAAGCCGTCCGCATGGGGGCGCATGCGCACCTTGCGCGGGAAGGGCGGGAAGTTGTCCGCCGCCCCGGGGGCGAGCTTCACGCCCAGGCCCGGCGCGGTCGGGATGTCGACGAAGCCGTCCTTGAACGTCGGCACGTTGGTCACCACGCCCTTGTCGGCCAGTTCCGTTCCCGGCTCGTTCGACGTGCCCTTGTCCTCGAACCCCACGCCGACCGTCGGATATTCCTGAATGGCGAAGTTGGGGATGGCGGCGTCCAGCTGCAGTTCCGCGAACAGGCAAACAGGCGACAGCGGATTGTGGGGAATGACCTGCACGTCGTGGGCCTCGGCCAGGGCGGCGATCTTGCGCGCCCCGGTGATGCCGCCGCACAGACAGGCGGAAATGCGCACGTAGTCGACACCTTCACGCGTCAACAGGGCCTGGAAATCATAGATCGAATTGAAGCGCTCGCCGGTCGCCAGCGGAATGCTGATGCGGTCCTTGACCCGCGCCATGGCGTCGTGACTGTCGGGGCGGATGGGGTCTTCGTAGAACATGGGGCGCAGGGGCGCCAGTTCCTGGGCGAACACCACGGCCTCGGCCGGGGTCAGGCGGCGGTGGATTTCGATGCACAGGTCCAGGTCCGGGCCGCAGGCCTCGCGCACGGCGGCGACCACGGCGACGGCGTCGTCGATCTTGCGTGCGTGGCTTTTGTAATAGGGCTTGTCGCGGTCTTCATCGAGGAACGGGTTGAAATGGCCGATCGCGGTGAAGCCCAGTTCCTGCATCTTCTTGCAGTTGGCGACCATCTCGTCCTTGGTTTCCGCCTTCACATGGCCGTAGACGCGGGCCTTGGTGCGGGTCGGCCCGCCCAAAAGCGCATGGATCGGCTGGCCCAATGCCTGGCCCTTGATGTCCCAAAGCGCGATGTCGATGGCCGAAATCGCGCCGCAGATCGCCGCCCCCCGGAAATGGCTGAACCGATGCATGACGTTCCAATGGTGTTCGATCGGCCCCGGGTCCTTGCCGATCAGGTAGTCGGCGAATTTCTCGACCGCCGTCTGGGCGGCTTCCAACTGGCCCCAACTGCCGCATTCTCCCAGGCCGGTGATCCCGGCGTCGGTTTCGATTTCCACGAACAGGTACTTGCTGATCAGCTTGGGCGTGATTTTCGTGATCTTCATGGTCGGACTTTCA
>TARA_R110000772_G_scaffold163459_3_pt1 | contig 74752 bp, 70 predicted proteins | sample TARA_R110000772 | Tara Oceans TARA_R110000772 (sample SAMEA4397948) | marine metagenome | biome: Polar Biome; feature: [SRF] surface water layer (ENVO:00010504); material: water (ENVO:00002006), including particulate matter (ENVO:01000060) such as... | depth 5 m | reverse complement strand
GTAAAATGGTTTAACGAAACTAAAGGCTTTGGCTTCATCGAGCAGGAATCAGGCCCGGACGTCTTCGCGCACTTCAGCGCCATCTCCGGCTCTGGCTTCAAGACTCTGATCGAAGGTCAAAAAGTCGAGTTCAACATCACGCAGGGTCAAAAAGGCCCGCAGGCAGAAAACATCGTCGTCGTATAAACACGACGCTGTTCTGCAAAACCCGCGCCGGCAACGTCGCGGGTTTTTTTGTCTTTGAATTCGACGCGCACGGTTCAATATCTACGCACGCGGCGTTTGCCCGCCACACCGGTACGCCCTATCGTAAAGCCCGATTACAATTGGGGAACACCGCGTGGGACAGATTACATCGGGCAATGTTGCAGTAACGCTGCTGGCAGTGCTGCTGTTGGGGGCAAGTAGCCAGTCGCCTGCCAGCGAGCTACAGGCGCGTGAGCGCTGCGATCACTTCACCTCCACCAAGCGGCCGTTTTTCGGTGACCTGCATGTGCACACCCGCTACTCACTTGATGCCAGCACACAGGGTACGCAAACCACGCCGGCGCAGGCCTATCAATTTGCCCAGGGTGGACGCATCGGCGTGCAGCCCTGGAGTGCCGACGGCAAGGCGCAGCGCTCCCTGCAACTCGCCCGCCCGCTGGACTTTGCCATGGTGTCAGATCACGCCGAACTGATTGGCGAAGTCGAAATGTGCAACAACCCTGAGGTGACGGGACACAACAGCTGGCAGTGTCGGTTCTACCGCGCCTGGCCGCGCGGTGCCTTCTACCTGTTCAACTACATGGCAGCGATGCGGGCCTCGCACCTCGGCCTCTGTGGAGACGATGGCGAGCGCTGCGACGCGGCGGCGCTGGCGCCCTGGCAGGACATGCGGGATGCGGCGGAAGCGCACTATGACCGCAGCAGCGCCTGCGCATTCACCACCTTTATCGGTTATGAGTGGACCGGTGTGGCCCCCGCAACCGGGGGCAATCTGCACCGCAACGTGGTGTTTCGCAACGCAGAGGTTCCCGAACTCCCCGCGAGCTACATCGATACCCCGGGCGAAACCCTGCTTTGGGATGCGCTTGAGAACGATTGCAACGACAGCGACAGCGGCTGTGAAGCGCTGGTCATTCCACACAACTCGAACCTGAGTGCGGGGCAGATGTTTCCCCTGCAACGCGCCGATGGCAGCCCCCTGGATGCGGATTATGCCGCGCAGCGCCAGCGCATGGAGCCGCTGGTGGAAATCATGCAGCACAAGGGTGCGTCGGAGTGTTTTTATGCCCCCGGCACCACCCGCGATGAACTGTGCGCTTTCGAGCAGCTGTCACGGGACAATATCGCCCGCTTTGATACGCCGCCGCAGCCTGACACCGGCTTTCTCCGTGATACCTGGCTGCAGGGACTTTCGCAGCAGGCGCAAACGGGTATCAATCCCTTTCACTTCGGTGTGATCGCCAGTACCGACACGCACCTGGGGGCCCCCGGCGCCGTCGCTGAAGCGGACTTTCTCGGGCACGGGGGAGACGGCGTGCCCGCGCTGAAAGCTGTGCCCCCCGGGCTGCCAGACAAACTGGAGTACAACCCGGGTGGGCTGGCGGTAGTCTGGGCAGAGCAGAATACGCGGGATGCGCTGTTTACGGCCATGCAGCGCCGCGAAGTCTACGGTACCAGCGGGCCGCGCATCGTCAGCCGCCTGTTCGCGGGCTTCGACCTGGAGCCCGCCCTGTGTGCAGCGCCTGATATGGCGGCGCAGGGCTACGCGCGCGCCGTGCCGATGGGCTCCGATCTCGGCCCCGCACCGGTTGGCGCGACGATGACGTTGTTGCTGGCAGCCCAGCAGGACGCCGGCGCTGGCGCCGAGCCCGGTTTGCCGCTGCAGAAGATTCAGGTGGTGAAGGGTTGGTTGGACGCCGACGGCGAGCGCCATGAACGCGTGTACGACGCAGTGGGTGACGCAGAGCCCCGCGGCACCGTGGATACCACCAGTTGCGCCACCGGAGGCAGCGGGCATGCGCGCCTGTGTGCGGTATGGAGTGATCCTGATTTCGACCCCTCGCAACGCGCTTTTTACTACAGCCGGGTTGTCGAGAATCCCAGCTGTCGCTGGAGCCAGCGCCTTTGTGTGGCCGGTGGCGTGGATTGCAGCCGGCCGGAAACCATTGGCGAGGGATTCGAGGGCTGCTGTGCCACCGAGCATCGCCCGGTCGTACAGGAGCGCGCCTGGAGTTCGCCCGTCTGGTACCAGCCGACGACACCCTGAGTGCGCAGGAAGCACCCGATGGACCTGTTCCCTCGCAGACGTAGCACGTATGCTTGTGCGCCAAGTTGGCTGCGGTGGCTGGATACGCCCTGATGATTGACCAGATTCTGATATCCCTGTTGTTTCTCGGGTTGCTGGGCGGCCTGATTTTTTCCGGTTGGGCGGCATCGAAGATTTTTGTCGGCGCCATGCTTGCCGCTTATTTCCTCGGCCTGGTCGAGACATCGCAGATGTTGGAGAAGGCAACCAATACGGGCCTCGTGACCTTGATGCTGCTGTTGCTGGTGTCCATCGGCCTGGAAAAACTGTCCTGGTTGAATCGCCTGTCGGGCAAGCTGATCTCGCCCAGTTATGTGCTGAGCCTGTTGCGGCTGGGCGGGGTGACCGCACTGTTCTCGGCGTTCGTGAACAACACGGCGGTGGTGGCCACGCTCACCACCACGGTGCGCGCCAACCGACACCACCCTGCGTCCCGGTTACTCATTCCGCTGTCCTACGCAGCCATTCTGGGCGGCACGCTGACCCTGATCGGCACCTCTACCAACCTGATCGTGAGCAGCTTTCTGGAGGATGCCACCGGTTCAGGGCTGGCGTTTTTTGACTTTCTACCCGTCGGCCTCGCCGCGGCCAGCGCCGGGCTGCTGGCGCTGCTGTTTTCGGCACGCCTGCTGCCCTCCAGCAGCAGCGACCCGGTACCGGTCGCCGAGTACGTGATTGAGGCCGAAGTGTCGGCGCAGTCCAGCCTGGTGGGCAAGACGCTTGCAGAAAATGGTTTGCGCGAGCTGGACGCGCTGTTTTTGGTAGAAATCGTGCGCGCGGAGCATCTGATTTCACCGGTTGCGCCAACTGAGTTCATCGAGACCGGCGACAAGCTGATCTTCTCCGGAGACATTACTCAACTCAACGCCCTGGATAGTTTTGATGGGCTGCACCTGTTTGCGGTGGACGAGGGGCTGCTGCGGGAAAACATGGTGGAGGTGATTGTCATGCCCAATGCCGCCATCGAAGGCAAGACCATCAAGGAATCCGGCTTCCGTTCACTGTTCGACGCCGCCGTGGTGGGTATGCGCCGGGGTGGCAAGCGCCTGTCGGGCAAGCTGGGCAATATCACCATTGCAGCCGGTGACAACCTTATGCTCGCGACCGGCCCGGACTTCAACGAGCGCAAGAACCTCGACAAGAATTTCGTGGTTGTGGACGAAGCGGTTGGCGCCTCGAAGATCACGGCGTTGCAGAATGTATTCGTGACGCTGCTGCTGGCAGGCGTGGTGGTGTTGTCCGCGCTGGAGCTGTTGCCCCTGATCAAGGGCCTGGCGCTGCTGCTGGTGTGTATGCTGGGCCTGGGTTTGGTGCGGGGTTCGGAGCTGCGCCGGCGTTTTCCATTCGAAATCTGGTTGATTATCACCTCGGCGCTGACGCTGTCGCAGGCGCTGACCAACTCTGGCCTGGTCGCGCTGCTCGCAGACGGGTTGCAGGGGCAGCTGACGGTGCTGGGCCCCTGGGTCGCTATGGCCTACATTTACCTCGGTGCACTGTTGCTGACCGAGGTGATGACCAACAACGCCGCGGCAGCCCTGAGCTTTCCCATTGCCTTTGGCATCGCCGAAAGCCTGGGCGTTAATCCGCTGCCTTTTGTGATGGCCGTGGCCTACGGCGCCAGCGCCAGCTTCCTGACCCCCTATGGTTACACCACCAACCTGATGGTGCAGAACCTCGGAGGCTATACGCTGCGCGATTACTGTCGCAGCGGCTTGCCGGTGTCGCTGGCCTATTCGGCCACGGTGCTGTGGTTGCTGCCGAAGGTCTTTCCCTTCTAGCGACCCCCCACCGTTGGGCGCCAGCTGTCGGTGGTGTAGAACTGCGAATACCACTTGCGGAACTTGGCGAAGGGGCCATCGTTATCGCATAGCAGAGGTTTTTCGAAGTACTGTTTCTGGCGCCAGATGATGCGGTCTTCCTCCATCTGTTTGCAGATATCCTTGACGATAGCATCGGACACGCCGCCGGTTTGCTCCTTGCCGTCCACCTTTTTCTGGATAAACGCGTAGAACGCGCGGCTGTTTTCCTGGTCGACGGGGGTGAGGTTGGCCATCAGCACGGTGTCGCAGATGCCACTGAAACGCACCGTCGCCTGACCGGGGCCATTGTTACTGTTTTCGATGATGCCGGTGATCTCCCCGCGTGGCGTGGCCATCTTGCTCACCAGCTTGCCCGCACGGCGCACCCCTTCAAAGGTCATGAACTCGGGCGTTGGAATATTCTGGGTGCCGTGCACATACAAGAAGTGCGCGGAATCCACGGCGTTCTCGCCGATTTCCTGCATATGCGTCTCAATATCCCAGGTATGGATCTTGAAACTGCCCCAGGCATCGTTACCGGCGGCAGCTTCCTCGATCAGCTCTGGCTCGAAGGAGGGAGCTTCGCCTTCGGGGTGGTACCAGACGTAGATTACCTGGTTCAGCTCGCGCACCGGCCACGGCTGGATAACCTGTTCGCCGCGCGCAATCTTGGGTGGGAGATTCGTGGCATAGGGGACATCGGTACACTGTCCCTCACCGTTGTAGGCCCAGCCGTGGAAAGGGCAGACGATGGAGTCACCGCGCACCTCGGAGCCGCCGCCGGCCTGACCGCGAATGCCGTAACCAAGATGGGCGCCCATATGCGGGCAGTAGGCATCGAGCACTTTTGCTTCACCGCTTTCGGTGCGGAACAGTACCAGATCGGTGTCGAAGTAGCGCAGCGGCATGGACGCGGCAGCGGCCAGCTCGTGGGAATAGGCGACCTGGAACCAGCCCAGGGGCATTGGCATGGGGATACGTTGGCTCATAAAAAGTCTCCGTGAGAGCAGGATTGGCGAGTCGAGGCCACTCTACGGCAGGCGCGCGGCGATTGGTATGACTTGCAAATTCTGGCTGAAACGTTACTGGAGTAAATAATTATACCCGGTCCGCTATTCGTCCCGGGTGTGTGTTTAGGCCTGAATTCGCGCCACGGCCAAGGTTGACCGTTGGGCCTCGCGCTGCCTAAGCTGGCCGACGTTTTTAATTGCTGGGGTACGCACATGAGATTGCAAGGCAAGGTCGCCATTATCACCGGAGCAGGTCAGGGCATCGGGGCAGCAACGGCGCTGCGATTTGCCGAGGAAGGCGCCGCGGTGGTTCTCGCAGCGCGCAGTCAGGACAAGCTTGCCGCGGTGGCCGCGACCATCGAGGCCGCAGGCGGCAGGGCACTGGTCTGCCCGACCGATATCGCCAACGAAGAAGCGGTGCGGGCGCTCGTGGCCAGCACAGTCGAGGCATTTGGTCGCCTCGATGTCGTGGTGAACAACGCTGTGTTGATGGTGCCGGGAATGCTCGCCAACCACGACACCAAAGCCTGGCGCCAGAATTTCCTTGTCTCTCTCGACGGTGCCATGTTCCTGATGCGCGAGGCCTACGCGCAGCTCAAGGCCAATCGGGGTGCGGTAGTCAATGTCTCTTCGGTCTGTGGTCTGCGCGGCTCACCCGGTACGGCGGGCTACAGTGCAGCCAAGGCCGCGATGATCGGACTCTCACGCAACGCAGCGATGGAATGGGGTAAAAAGGGCATCCGTGTGAACACCGTCATCCCCGGTGCATTTCTTACACCAGCCACCGAGGCGGTGATCCCTGACGATGCCTCTCGCGATGCAACGGCTAAATCAATTCCCGTAGGTCGCATTGGCGATCCGCGCGAGTGTGCCAATGCCATTCTGTTCCTGGCCAGTGATGAGGCGTCCTATATCACCGGTACAGAGCTGGTGGTTGATGGTGGCCGGGTTGCCGAATTGAACGCCGGCACGGCGAGCTGGGAGTAGGCGCATGAGCGAGGAATCCCTGCTGCAGCGCATTGACCGCCTGGAGTCGCTCGACGCCATCCGCCAGCTGGTTGCCCAGTACGCCCTCTCGCTGGACATGCGCGACCTCGATGCGCACGTCAACCTGTTTGCACCGGACATTCGTGTGAGTCGTGACAAAGTGGGGCGAGCTCACCTCAAGCGTTGGCTGGACGATACCCTGCGGCTCCAATTCACCGGTACTTCGCACCAGACGGGTAACCACATCATCGAGTTCGATGACGCGGACCACGCCCGGGGCGTGGTGTATTCCAAGAACGAGCATGAAACCGGCCCGGAATGGGTCATCATGCAAATGCTGTACTGGGATAACTATGAACGTATCGACGGGCGGTGGGTGTTTCGACGCCGGCTGCCCTGCTACTGGTATGCCACGGACCTCAACAAGCCACCGCTCGGCGATATGAAAATGCGCTGGCCAGGTCGCGAGCCCTACCACGGGGCTTACCACGACCTGTGGCCGTCATGGGCAGAGTTCTGGGCCAACGCACCCACCACAGACGAGCCGGAGGTGGCCCTGCCGGCGCCGCTGGATGAGTTTCTGACCACAATGCGTCGCGGGGCTGCAGAGCCACGCATTCGCGTACGCTAGGAGTGACCGTGAATCTGCTGACCCCTCTTGAACTGGGTGCGTTGCACCTGCGCAATCGTATCGTCATGGCGCCCATGACACGCAGCCGTTCGGATGCCGCTGCCATGCCCAACGCGCTGATGGCGGAATACTATCGGCAGCGTGCCGGCGCGGGCCTGATCATATCGGAAGGTATTGCGCCCAGCGCCAATGGCCTGGGCTACTGCCGCACGCCCGGCATTTTTACCGACGCGCAGGTGGCAGGCTGGCGTGACGTCACCGAGGCCGTGCATGCGGAGGGCGGCTGCATCGTTGCCCAGATCATGCACGTGGGGCGTGTAGCCAGCCACTACAACAAGCCTGCCGGGAGTGAAACCGTGGCACCGTCTGCAATTGCGGCCAAGGCGCAGATGTATACAGACGCCGCCGGCATGCAGGACATGGAGCAACCTCGCGCACTTGAGCTGGCGGAAATTCCCGCGGTCATCGATGAGTACCGCGAGGCAACGCGCAGGGCGCTGGAGGCAGGCTTTGACGGCGTGGAGCTGCATTGCACCAGTGGCTACCTGCCGGCCCAGTTCCTCTCGACCGGCAGCAACCAACGCACGGATGCCTACGGCGGCAGCGTGGAGAATCGGGCGCGTTTCGCGCTGGAGGCGCTGCAGGCCATGGCGGAGGTCGCCGGGGCCGATCGGGTGGGTATGCGCATCTGCCCGGGAAACCCCTTCAACGACCTGGCCGATGACAACCCCGAGGAAACCTTCGACTACTTGCTGGGGCAGGCCGCCACCCTGGGGCTGGCCTACCTGCACGTCATTCGCATGCCCAAGGGGCCGGTGGACAACCTGGCTCTGGCCGCCCGGCATTTCGGCGGCCGGCTGATTGGCAATGAGAGCTTTTCACTGGATGAGGCCGATGCCGCCGTCTCCGCCGGTGAGCTGCAAGCCGTATCATTCGGACGACCCTACATCGCCAATCCGGATCTGGTAGCCCGCCATGAGCGGAAGCTGCCGCTGGCGAAGTTTGACATCAATACACTGTATACGCCGGGGCCTGAGGGTTATACAAGTTATCCGCCTGCCGAGTAGGCAGGCGTGCATGCCGGTGAGGCCGCTGTGGCCGTGTCACCGGCACGCTGTTTGCCACCGTGCTATTTGATCGCTCCACCGCCATCCACCGAAAGCAGCTGGCCGGTGATGAACGAGGCGCGATCGCTGCACAGGAAGGCGACCGCCTCGGCAATCTCCTCCGGCTCGCCGAGACGGTTCAAGACTGAATTCTTCTTCAGCTGCTCCGCCATTTTCGGCTGCTCCGCGAAGTACTTTTCCACGCCTGGTGTGCGAATCACGCCGGGTGAAACCGCATTGATGCGGATACCCTGGCCGCCGTACTCGGCGGCAGAGCTCTTGGTCAGAATGTTCACGCCGCTTTTTGCTGCGGCATAGGCGGTGTTGAAAGCCTGGCCCTTGAGCGACGCATTCGAGGAAATGTTGACGATGGCACCACCGCCGTTGGCCAGCATTGCGGGAATCTCGTATTTCATGCACAGCCAGGTATTGGTCAGGCACATCTCGAGTGTCTGGTCGAAAACCTCACGGGTGAATTCATGAATCGGGCCGGAGCCCCGGCTGAGTGCGGCGCTGTTGCAGGCAATGTCGAGCCGGCCCCAGGCCTCCACCGCGGCGGCCACCATCGCTTGCACCGACGTCTCGTCACTCACATCGCCGTGTACAAAGCGCGCCTCGCCGCCGGATTCGCCAATCAGTTTCACGGTATTGTTACCTGACTCCGCGTTGAAGTCGGCCACCACTACCTTGGCACCTTCACGCGCGAAGCACAGGGCTATCGCCTGCCCGATGCCCTGGCCGGCCCCGGTTACGATGCCAATCTTGCCGTCAAGTATTCCCATGGTCTCTCTCCTGTAATGTGCAGACAGTGATGGCCATATGATACTCCGAGCATGCGTGGTCCTTGGCGCCGGGCGATAAACATCCACGACGGGGTACAAATTGGCAGTATGCCTCTGGGTAAGGGCAGTTTGCGGGCTTGCCAAGCCGCGCCGGCTCTGTCACTCGCAGCCCGGCGCCGGTATGCTTGAGGCTCAAACAGTTGTGGAGAACGCCGATGAGTTTGCAAGGAAAAATAGCGCTGGTAACCGGTGCCGGCCAGGGCGTGGGGCAGGGTATCGCCTTTGCGCTGGCTGCCCAGGGCGCGCGTGTTGCGGTAACCGGCCGTACCCTTTCCAAGCTGGAGACCACCGCGGAAGAAATCCGCTCGCGGGGCGGCGAGGCTCTGCCGCTGGTCTGTGAGGTGAAATCGCCGGAGTCGATTGCGGCCTGCATTGACGCCGTGGTGGATGCCTGGGGCGGAGTGAATATTCTGGTGAACAATGCCCAGGAGGTACCGCTCGGGCGCCTGCACGACCTCACGGACGACGCCCTGATGGCGGGCTGGGAATCCGGCCCCATGGCGACCTTTCGTCTGATGAAGCTCTGCTATCCCTACCTGAAGGGCGATGGTGTGATCATCAATCTCGGTAGCTCCGCGGCCAAGCGCTGGGATATGGCAGGTTACGGTGCCTATGCCGCCGCCAAGGAGGGCATTCGTGCCTTAACGCGTGCGGCGGCTTGTGAGTGGGGACCAGACAACATACGCTGTAACGCCATTCTGCCGCACGCCATGTCACCGGGCATGGAGTGGTGGATCAACAACAATCCGGAGGAGGCGCATGAATTCCTGTCGCAGATTCCTCAGCGTCGCGTGGGCGATTGCGAGCAGGATATTGGCCGGTTTGTTGCCCTGCTGTGCACCGATGGCGCCAACTACGTCAATGGGCAGAGTATCGCGCTGGACGGTGGGCAGGCATTTCTTGGCTGATCGGCCCGCAGGGTGAGCCTGGACCAGCAGGTTGAAGCCCTTGTGCGGCCGGTGGCGGATACGCTGTCGCATGTGGTGTTCTACCCGGTAGAACTGTTCGGTCACGGGTTCCCGTTGATCGTGCTGTGGCTGGCCAGCGCCGCCGTGTTCTTCACCCTGTATCTCGGCTTTGTGAATGTGCGCGGTTTCACCCTCGGCCTGCGCCATGTGCGCGGGCGTTTTCACAATCCGCGCGCACGCGGCGAGATATCCCATTTCCAGGCCGTGGCAACCGCTGTTTCCGGTACCGTGGGTATCGGCAATATCGGCGGCGTCGCGGTGGCGATCACCATCGGTGGCCCCGGCGCAGCCCTGTGGCTGATGGTGGCGGGTTTCCTGTCCATGTCCACCAAGCTGGTGGAGTGCACCCTCGGGGTGAAGTACCGGCGCAACAATCCGGATGGCTCCGTATCCGGCGGCCCCATGTTCTACCTGGAACGCTACTTCGCCGACCGCGGGGCTCCGCAGTGGGGGCGCCTCCTCGGCGGGTTCTACGCCACGGCGCTGGTGATTGGCTGCTTTGGTATCGGCAACATGTTCCAGTCTAACCAGGCGTACGTGCAGTTTCTGGTGATCAGCGGTGGCGAAGCCAGTTTTTTTGCTGAGCGCGGATGGCTGTTTGGCTTGTTGATTGCCGCGGCGGTGGCGCTGGTTATTATCGGCGGGATTCGCAGCATTGCCCTGGTGGCGTCGCGTATCGTGCCGCTCATGGCGGTGCTTTACGTGGTGTCTGCACTGGTCATCATCGCCTTGAGTGCCGCGCAGATTCCCGCCGCGATCCAGTTGATAGTCAGTAGTGCGTTTTCCATGAGCAGCGTCACCGGCGGCATGGTGGGTGCCATTGTGGTCGGCTTCCAGCGTGCGCTGTTTTCCAATGAGGCCGGCATCGGTTCGGCGTCCATCGCCCACTCTGCGGTACAAACCAATGAGCCGGCATCCGAGGGACTGGTGGGCCTGCTGGAGCCATTCCTGGACACCGTGGTGATATGTACCCTCAGCTCGCTGGTGATTGTGACGGTGGCCTACCCGAATGGCTTGCACGAGCAGGGGTATGAGGGCATCGCGCTGACGTCGGCATCCTTTGCCCACCATATCAGCTGGGCGCCATACCCACTTGCCTTTGCCGCGCTGCTGTTCGCGTTTTCCACCACCATTGCCTGGGCCTACTACGGGCTCAAGGCGTGGACGTATCTGGTGGGTGAGGCGCAGTGGCGGCAGACGCTGTTCAAAGCGGTGTTTTGTGGTTTTGTGGTGCTTGGCTGCATGATTGAGCTGTCGGCTGTGCTCGACTTTGCCGACGCCATGATATTCCTCATTGCAGTACCCAATATTATCGGGCTCTACCTCTATGCACCTGAGGTGAAACGCGACGTGGCAGACTACATGCGCCGCGTTCGCTCTGGCGCCGTGCGTACCACCGAGCAGTACCCACCGCTTCAGTAGGGCAGGTCGCCGTCCACGGTAATACGCTCCATGCGGCGATGCGCGGGAAAGTAATCGTTGACCGGTTTGTGTTGTGTGCTGCGGTTGTCCCAGATGGCAATGCTGTGGGGGCGCCAGTGGAAACGGCAGGTGAACTCGTCCGTCACCACGTGTCGGAACAGGAAATCCAGCAGTGCGCGGCTCTCGTTGGGCTTCAATCCCTCGATATGGGTAGTGAACAGGCTGTTGACGAAAATCACCTTCTTTCCGGTTTCCGGGTGCGTGCGGATGACCGGGTGACGTACCGGGGGGTTGGCGGCAACGGCGTCGGCCAGGCGCTCACGGCCACCGGGCTCTGCCAGGCTCTCCTTGAAGCCCCAGCTGAAGTCGTGCACCGCCACCAGACCTGCCAACAACTGCTGCATGGGTGTAGACAGTGCATTGTAGGCTGCAGTCATGCTGGCCCACAGTGTGTCGCCACCACGCGCCGGGATAATCACCGACTTCAGGACGGTGGCCTGCGGCGGGTGTTGCCGAAACGTCATGTCCGAGTGCCAGGCTTCGATCCTGGTTGGCTTCTCCGGCGTGCTTTCCAGAATGGTGATCTCGGGAAAGCCCTCGATTGTGGCGTAGGCCGGGTGTGTCTGTAGCGGGCCAAAACATGAGGCTAGCGCGTGCTGCCGGCCAGGGTTGATATTCTGGTCGCGGAAGAAAATCACCTCGTGTTCATTGAGCAGCCTGCGCAACTCTGTCACCTGCTCTGGGACCAGATCCTGCGCCAGATCAATGCCCGAAATTTCGGCGCCCAGGGCCCCGGCAAGTGGTGTGACGTCGAACATGCGGTGTGGCCTCCGGCCAGTCAGTCAGTGGCGGGATTCTAGCATTGCTGCAGTGCTTTACGCAGGGTCCGGTGCCCACGCGGGCAGGCTGATCCGCATAGCCAAACCGGGGCGGGTGTTGCGCGCGTCGATAGTACCGCCATGCATCATCAAGGCCTGCCGGGCGATCGACAGGCCCAGACCGTGTCCCCCGGTCTGGCGGGCACGCGCTGTATCCACGCGATAGAACGGTTCGAATAGTCTCGCCAGGTCCTCCTCGGGCACACCGGGGCCCTGGTCGGCGATCACCACTTCGTAGCGGGTCGCGGTTTTTCGCAGCTGGACGTCAATAACCGTTTGCGCGGGGCTGTAGCTGCAGGCATTGCGCAAGACGTTGTCGAAGGCCTTGCGCAGTTGGGTGCCGTTACCGACTACCAGGGCTTCTTCTACAGCGCTGTGAAACTTCACCCGGTTGATGTCGCCCACTTCGAAGCGCGCATCCGCACACAGCTCGTCGAGCAGCGCGACGAGATCAATGTGTTGCTCCAGGTCACTGCGTTCTGCCTGGCTCTCCAGCAGTTCGGCGACGAGGCTCTCCAGGCGCTGCGCTTCGCGTGTAATACGCGGCAGCTGGGCTGTGGCATTGGCCGGGTTCTGCTCCGCCAGACCCAGTGCAACCTGCAGGCGCGCCAGCGGTGAACGAAGTTCATGTGACACATCCGATAACAGTTGCTTCTGCGCACTGATGCGCTCTTCGAGTAGCCGAGCCATATGGTTGAAATCACGCGCCAGATCGTCGGTTTCATCGCCGCCCGCTTCACGTACCGAGATGCGGGCCTGCAGGTCGCCCGCGGCCAGCTTGCGTGCCGCGCCACGCACGGCAGCAAGACGCCTTGTAAGCAGGCGTGATACGACGTAGCAGAGCAGCCCCGACACCAGCGTGGCGAGCCCGGCCCGCAACCAGAAGTTGTCGCCCAGCAGATTGACCAGTGGTATACGCGGAGCGCGCAGAATCAATACCGACCGCAGCGGACCTGAGTCCGCACGGTACAGCTGATGGCCCAGCAGTTGCTGCGTGCCGCGTCGCTGGAACACACGGCGTCGGTCGCGATCCAGCTGGGCTGCAACACGCACCGCTGCAGGTGGCACCGTGCGTTGTAGAAGGTCATCGCCCGCTGTGTCCAGAAGATAGATTTCGACATCGTGCCGGTTCTGCGAGCTTCGAATGATGCGGGGCAGTTCCTCCAACGGTGCATTCTGTAAGTCATAGAGCAGGCGGACGAAAACACGGGGTGGTCCAGCCGGCCGGTCTGGGTGACGTGAATCGCTGGTCAGCGAGCCGACGTTTGGCATGAGTGTGTCGAGGTAGTTCCCTGCAAAAATCGCGCTGCCCAGTACAACGATAGTGACCAGCCAGAAGCCGAGGAAGATACGCAGAAAGAGGGGCATGGAGCGGTTCATTATGTCTCATTCCCCAGCACCAGATACTGATATCCAGCGCCACGCACACTGGTGATGAGGCTGCCGGCACCACCGCAGGCAAGCAGCTTCTTGCGAATTTTACTGATATGAACGTCCACACTGCGATCATAGGCCGACAGGGGGCGTCCCAGGGCCTGCTGGCTCAGTTGATCCTTGCTGACCACACTGCCGGCATGCTGCAGCAGGATGCGCAGGATATTGAACTCGGCGCTGGTCAACTGCAGGTCCAGGGTGTTCCAGGTGGCCGTACGCTCGGCGGCGTTGATGGCAAGCAGACCGACGACGGTGTCGCCGCGCGCAGCTGGACGCTGTTTACCCGCACGCCGCAGAATTGCCCGCAGCCGCGCGGCGAGCTCGCGCGGATTGCAGGGCTTGGCAAGATAGTCATCGGCCCCCAGTTCGAGCCCGACAATCCGGTCCGTATCCTCGCCGCGCGCAGTCAGCATCAGTACGGGTGTGCCGACGTTGGCGCTGCGCAGGCGGCGCAACAGTTCAAGCCCCTGCATGCCCGGCAGCATCACGTCGAGTATGATGGCCTCATACGTTGTGCTCTGGGCAACCTGCAATGCGTCGGCGCCGTCGTGGCAGCTGTCGACCGCAAAGCCATCGGACGAGAGGAACTCGCGCAGCAACTGACACAGTTCCCGGTCGTCATCAATCAGCAGTATGCGTGGCTCCATCAGGGTAGTGCTACTCGCGTTGAATACGCCCACAGTGTGCCGTGAGGCGTTGCGAAACACCACGGCCGCAGCATGATAACAACTATTCTTTACGCTTCTTTACGCTCTCTACGCACTGCTTAACCGCCCGCCGACCTATTATGACCCTGCGTTTCATTCACAGGAGAGAGTCATGAAAACACGCACTAACCGTATTATTCGTCGCGGCACTGCCGTCCTTGCATTGGTCGCGGCCATCGCTGCCGCCCCCGGGTTCGCCGCGCCGGAACGGGGCGACCCCGAGCGCATGCTGGAGCGCATGACCCGGCATCTCGAGCTCTCCGAGTCGCAACAGTCCGCGATTGGTGAGCTGCTGCAGGAGGCCGCAGCCGAGGGTGCAGAAGACAGGGCGCGGATGAAGGAAATCCGTGAGGCGCTGCGCGAACAGGGCGAAAACTTCGACGCCACTGCCAGCGAGTCACTGACGCGTGAGTTGGGGGAAGTGACCGCGCGCAGCGCCTACCGCCGGACGGAAACCCGCGCGGCTGTGCGCGATTTGCTGAACGAGGAGCAGCGCGCTGAACTGGACGCAGCGGAGAGCGAGCGCGGCAAGAAAGGCGGGAAGCATGGCTCCCCCGGTGAGCGCCCGCGCCAGTAGCCTTGAGGCAGTTACAGCGTCTCCACCACCAGCTCGAGCTCGGCCAGCGCCGAGCCGAGCGTTGCCTGTTGCTTCTGGTTGCTGACCACAGCGGTGCTCGCGCGTTCGGGCGTCAGGTAGCTAGCACCGACCCGCCGCAAGTCTTCCAGGGTGACCTCCAGAATACCCTGTCTGAATGCCTCCCGCTGTGCGTGACTGCGGCCGAAGAGTGTGTTGTAGAAGTGTTGTCGCGCTTCGCCCGCCGGCGAGGCCGGCTTGTCCAGGCTGCTGATTACGCCAAGAATGGCTTCTTCCAGCGCGCGTGGGTCGTGTTGGGTTTCCAGTAACCAGCGCACTGACTCATCGAAATCCTGCAGCGTGTCGAGGAGTCTCGGGTCGCGGTAGGAATAGAAGCGAAACGCGGCAATACCCGAATCCTGGCCGGCGCCACCACCGTACGCGCCGCCTTGTTCGCGAATCGCGCGGTGCAGATAGCCGTTGCGGAGGAAACCGCCGAGTACAGTCAGAGCAGGTGCATCGGGGTGGCCGATTGCGACCGTGGGGTAGGCGCGGGCGCAAAAGTTGACCTGGGTGTTGGCAACCCAGAATTCACGCCGTGTTTCACTCACTGCAGCGGCGCTGAGAACAGGCTGCCCGGCGCTGCCGCCGGGCACATCACGCCAGTGCTGCAAGGCCTCGCTGCACACCGCCGCGATGGCGTGTTCGTCGGCAATGGCGAGCAATTGGCGCGGCATTGCAATAACGGCAGAGTGGATGCCCTGCAAGCCGTTGCGCAAGGCTTCGAGTGCCGCGGGTTGCTGCAGGCTATCGTCCAGCGCTTTCAGTTGCCGAATGCCCTCGAGTCCGCCCAACCGGTGGTTGATTTGCGCCAGGCCACTCATGCCAGCGCAGGCAGCGGCCATCGCAAGAGCGTGACCGCTGCCGGTGACCGACTGTTCGCGCCGCGCCCGGGACTGGCTGATCAGTTCTTTGAGACGGGCTTCTTCATCGAAACGCACTTGCTCCAGGGTGTCACGCATCAGCGTGATCTGGGCACCGCTATTGCGTGCCAGAGCCCGCGATGACAGCGAAAAGAAGCCTTGCAATTGTTGTGCGTCATCCACTGCGCTGCGCAGCGATGTGCTGGCGCTGATGCTGCCTACGCTCGCGGCCTGACGGTGCTGGACCTCCAGGTAGTTTTCGTCGCCGAGTCCCACTTCAGTCAGCATTCGCGCGTACAGAGGCAGCAGCGAAACAGCCTCGCTTTCGAGGGCGGGCAGGGGCGCCACGAGGTGCTGGTAAACCAGCCCGTTCGTCCCCTGGGTATAACTGGTGAGGCGAAGCGGCCCCTGCGTGTGCTCGGTGCACTCGAGTTCCGGCAGTCGCTCCGGCACGTCAGCCAGCGTCACACACGGCAGCACACCCGGGTCATCGCTGTGTTTCTGGCGCTGCTCCAGTTTCTCGGCCAGGTCGATAACCGCCTGCTTCTGCGCATCGTCCATGCTCGACTTGAGTGCTGCCAGCCGTTCGGCTTCGGCTTCCAGCCTGCGTTGCGACAATTGTGTGTCCGGTGTCATGACCAGTGTGACGCGGTGGGGGTTGTCGAGTAACAGGTGTCGCGCCAGTTGGCGAATGTAGTCAGGGTCGCCGATTTTTGCGCGTAAACTGTCCAGTACCGGGTCGAGATCCAGCACGGCCACCGGGTCGGCATAGTGGGTGGCGGGTCCAAGCGCCTGCAGAATCAACTGCAGGCCATAGGGGTAGCCGCCGCCTGTGACTTCACGTTGATGCAACTCGAGCTGGTGGAGCACGGCCTCCAGTTGCGCCTGCGGTACACCGTCCCGTGCCACGCGCTCGATCACCTCGAGCACCAACGCTTCCACGGCATCCCGCGACGACGCTTCGCTGCCTTCGATGCCGCAGCTGAACACCATTTCGCGCTGCGAATCTTCCAGCCCGCAGAGAGGCGAGGGCGCCTGCCCCAGCTCGGTTGTCTCCAGCGCGTGCATGAGAGGAGAGGCACTGTTGTCCAGCAGTACGCTGGAGAGCAGTTGTGCTTCCAGCTGCTGTTGCAGATCCGTGCTTTCTCCGAGCAGCCAGCCGATGACGATATGCGTTTTACCACTGGTATCGCCGGAGTCATCCAGCGCGTAGGTTTCTGCCACTCGCTTCGGCTCGCGCAGGCGCTGCTCGCGGGGCACGGCGATGTGCTCTTCAAGACGCTGGAAACGTTGCAGGGCGCGGGCTTCGAAGACCGCCTGGTGCTCGTGCGCAGGAATGTCGCCAAACGTCATGAAAATGGCGTTGCTGGGGTGGTAATGGCTCTGGTAGAAGTCTTTCAGTTGTGCATAACTGAGGTCCGGGATGTGTTCCGGGTCGCCGCCACTGTTGTAATGGTAAGTCACGGAAGGAAACAGGTGTGTGCACAGGGTTTGCCAGAGTGTGCTGGAAACGGAGCTCATCGCACCCTTCATTTCATTGAACACCACACCCTTGAATACCAGGTCGCTGTCCGGGTTGCCGGCCTCTGCGAAGTCTACCCGATGACCTTCCTGGGCGAAGTCCAGCGGGTCCAGACGGGAGAAGAATACCGCGTCCAGATACACGTCGAGCAGGTTGTCGAAGTCCTTGCGGTTCTGGCTGGCGAAGGGGTAGGCGGTCCAGTCGCTACTGGTAAACGCGTTCATGAATGTATTGAGGGAACGGCGCAGCATCATGAAGAACGGGTCGCGCACAGGGTAGCGCTCGCTACCGCACAGGGCGGTATGCTCCAGAATATGCGCCACGCCGGTAGAGTCCGTCGGCACCGTGCGCAACGCTACCAGAAACACGTTCTCACTGTTTTTCGAGGCCAGGTGGTAGTGCATAGCCCCCGTGACGGTGTGCTCGTACTGCTCGACCCGCAGTTGCAGCGACTCGATCTCGTGGCTGCGCAAAAGCTGGAATGCGGCGTGGCTCTGCGCCCCGCCGGGAATCATCTGGATCATACCTGTCCTGTCGTAAAGGAAATGTAGGCGCTATTCTAGCGCGAAACAGACCCGGCCGCGGTGGCGGGACGTACTTCGATACGGTACATCCAGGGCCAGTTCTTGCCGGTTACCCAAATGCCACCGTCCTCGGGGTTCACGGCGATGCCGTTGAGCACGTCAGTAGATGGCTCGCGTTCCGGTAATGGCAGCAGGCCCTGAAGGTCGATACTGCCGGTGACTTCACCGGTTGCCGGATCGATGATCACGATGCGGTCTTCTTGCCAGACGTTCGCCCAGACGGCGCCGTCGATCCACTCCAGCTCATTAAGGCGCGCCACCGGCATGCCGTCTTCGAGCACAGCGAGAGTGCGCTGTCGCTGTGCGGTGTCAGGATCAAGAAAATACAGACGGTGGCTGCCATCACTGTAGATCAGCTGGCTGCCATTGTGGGTCAGGCCCCAGCCCTGGCCGGGTATCGACAGCGCGACGACCGGTTGCAGGTCGGCTCGGCGGTAGACGAGTAGCCTGCGTGCCCTCCAGGTCAGCTGGTAGATGTGTTCTCCCAACACAGTAATACCCTCGCCAAACAGGCGTGGGTGCAGACGCTGCTCGGCCAGCAGTTCGCCATCGGTGAAACGGTACTGCAGCAAACGTGACTGCCCGTAGCCGCCGGTCCCCACAAACAGCATGCCGTCAACAATCTGCAGGCCCTGCACGAAGTGGCTGCGCGACTGGGGCTTCTTTTCCAGAACCTTGAAGGTGTAGCGTTCGGTAGCGGATGCGGTGAGCGCGACAAGCGCGAACAGCGCGCTGCAAATCAGGTGACAAGCTTTCAAATCCGGTTTCTCCCCAGGTCGCGTAGTAAAAAGCGCGCCGGCGCCAGGGCGCGCAGTATTTCCGGTTCGACGGGCAGCGACTCGCCACACAGCTGGCTGGCCAGCAGTTCCGCCGCCAGTGGTGTGGACGTGAGTCCACGGGAGCCGTGCCCGGTATTGAGGTAGAGGCCTTCAATGTAGGCACCCTCCGCCTCGATAGCATGGCGCGCGTTGTCACGCAACGCCGCGAAGCGCTGCAGAAACATCGCCCGGTCGGGCGCGGGGCCCACCAAGGGCAGATAGTCCGGACTGGCGCAGCGCCATTGGGTGCGCCCGGGCAGGGCGCTATCCTCCAACGCCGCCAGTGGCTTGGCAAGTGTCGGCAATGCGGCGCGCAACTGCGCGAGGTTATAGGCCTGGTCTGTGGCGCGCAGGTCCGGGTCGGTATCCCCGGGCCCGAAGGTGGCGCCGATGCAGTGTTCTCCACCTCGGGCAGGGGCAATGTAACCCCGGTGGCAGAGTGCCGCGCGCAAAGGCGCCAGCTCAGGCAGTGCGGGCAGTTGCGTGGTTTGGCCGCGTATCGCGCGCAGTGGCAGCCAGTCCAGCCCGTCGAGCGTGCTGCAGGCTGTGCCTGCGGCAACCACCACGGCGGGGGCTGCCGCCACGAGTTCGCCGGCTGCATTCAACGCCTGCCAGTGGTGGCCGTTGTGCTGCAACCGCAGCGCTCCGCAGTGCTCCCTCAGCACGATGCCGGGCTGTTGCAGCAGGGCGCGGCAAACGGCGGGTGGCGACAGCCAGCCTGACCGTGGATACCAGTAGCCGGCGCTGGTCTGGTGAATACCGATGAGTTGCGACGCTCGTTCGGCGTCCGCGACCTGGGCAAGCTCCGGTACTGCATGCAGCAGGGGCCGCATCCGCTCCAGCTCGGCGATATTGGTGACCTGGTGAAAGCTGCCACACAGTGCCCCGTCCTCACCCTCCTGCAGTGCGCCGCTGGCAAACGCGGCGGCGTATTGGCGTACCGCGAAGTCGAAACTGCAGAGGGCGAAGTCAGTCAGGGCCGAATGACGGTGTGAAAGCCGCGTGTACATGACCCCCTGGGCGTTGCCTGATGCCGCCTGCGCCGGCTTTCCGCGTTCCAGCACGGTGACTTCGAGGCCGCGCCGCACCAACGCTGCCGCGGTGTGGCAACCGGCCAGGCCCGCCCCCAGCACCAGCACCTGGCCAGGTGGTGTGCGGCTGTGCCAGGGCAGGTCCCAGCGTGGCGCACCGGCGGTAGCTTTGCGGTGACCCGTACGCGACTGCGCGCTGCGCGTTTCTTTTCCGGCGGTGGTCGAGTGCTGGCTGTTGCGTTTAGACAGTTCCGTCGCCACGCTACCTGCACGGGGGCTACCTGCCGGCGCTGGCATGGCGAAGGTGGCACCGGGGCGGCTCAGCGCCGCGATCTCTGGCCACAGGCCTTCGAGCCCTGAGTGTTCGCTGCTGTCGTGATCACTGGCACAAAGGTGCCAATCGTCCACGAGTGCCTTATTGCCCTGGCTGAGATCCGCGAGCACCTCATCCACCGTGCCCCACCACAGGTCCAGCGTGACCGCATCCGCGTCAAAAATTGCCCGGTGTACACCGGGCAGGGGCTGTGGGTAGTGCCTGCGCAGTGTTGCGCCGAGTTCCGCCAGGTGCGGCCAGGCTGCGAGGCTCGCGGCCAGATCGCTGCCTGCGACTGGCAGCCGGTCAATGGCAATGTAGTGCAAGCGCTGTGCGCCAGCCGCCGGGTGCTCGCGTGATCGCCAGCGCTGCCAGGTGAGGAGAAAGTCGAGCCCGCTGCCAAAACCGGTGGCGGCTATCGTGAAGACGCGCGCGCTGTGCTCTTGCCAGCGTTTCTCGAGGTGCGTCCCGGAGAGCGCCCTGTGCTCCTGCTGCGCGGCTGAACTGCGCTTGCTAACCGATTCGCTGGCAGTGCCGGTGCCAGGCGGAACAACAAAGTCCCCGCTGCGAACGTGGCGCGCCGGCAGCGATGCCCAGGGTTGGTGGTCACGCCGCATGCCGGTACCCGGTTACGGCTTGCAGCCTGGCGGTGTGATCGCGATGTGGCAGGAGGGTGTTGCTCATGGCCCGTTCTCTGGTGCTGTTGCGCAGCGCCGCAAGCGTAGCAGACAAACAGTCCCCTCGGGGTGCCGTCAGCAGGCCTCGCAGGCCAAAAACCAGTCGCGCTCTCGAGGGCCGGCGGCTGGCGTTTGTGACGGTCACACAGTAGACTTGCGCGCTTGCTTGAGAGGGTAGCTCATGGCTCAGAATCCGAACAAATCGATCCCCCGCGACCAGTTCCTGACCATCGCGGTCAATCTGTTGTACAAGGCATTCCTGGAGAATCGCCGCACGGAAGCGAAGAACGTGTTCCGCGACATGGCCACAGGCCGCACAGTGCACCTGACGAACGTGGTTATGGAGGACAAGTCGCAGGTGCGATTCGATGTGGCACTGGACCACAGTGAATACCGCGGCAAGCTCAATTTTGGCGCCTTTCGCGCCAGCCTGGCGATGCTCGTCGCGCAGTTGAGCGACGCGCTGCGAGCGGGCAAGGACATCAAGGTGTTCTCCGAGCAGAACAACCCGGACAACGTTGTGTTCGGTCTCAGCGCCGCCACCGAGGACGAGGGCGAAGTCAACGTCATGGTGCTGGGCGCAGACTCCAATGCGGCACGGGGTTCTATCGAGTTGCGCTTGCAATACCTCGACCCGGCGCAATTCGCCGCGGAGGCGCAAGCGACACCCGCCGGCGGCTGAGCTCATCCCGCAGGGATAGCGTCGCGCTCTACGGTGACGGTTTCCCGCTCTGCCGGGGCAATGACTTCGGCGCTGCCCGTCACCACCTTGCGCCCGGCCTGATTCACCACGGTGCAGTCCAGCGTTACGCGTTGACGTCTCGGTTCCAGCGCACTCACCGTGAGTGTCACGGTAAGCGTGTCACCCACGCGCACGGGCTGCCGGAAGCTGAGCGACTGGCTCAGATAGACCGTGCCGGGCCCCGGTAGTTGCATGGCCAGTGTCGCGGAGATCAGCCCCCCGCTGAACATGCCGTGAGCGATGCAGCCACCAAACGATGTGCTGGCGGCGTATTGGGGGTCTGTATGCAGGGGGTTGTAATCGCCGGAGGCGTCGGCAAACCGCTGCAGGTCGCCCAGCGTCACCGTGTGGGAGCGCTCAACCTGTTGTCCGATGCTCAGTTCGTCGAAGGTATGGTTTTGTATGCGCGGCATGTCGGCGTCCTGCAGGATTGTTGAGCGCCCCATGATACCGTAGTGTAGCCGCCCCCTACACAGTCACGTCCAGCGTGCAGGAGATAACGATGTCGGAAGCGGTGGAGCGTGTCATACCGCCCATTTCCTACCCTCCGGAATTGCCGGTGGTGCAGGCCCGCGACGATATCGCGCAGGCCATTGCCGAGCATCAGGTGGTCATTGTTGCCGGCGAGACCGGCTCTGGAAAAACCACGCAGATCCCCAAGATCTGCCTCGATCTGGGGCGCGGGCGTCTGGCGCGTATCGGTCACACGCAGCCCCGGCGTCTCGCCGCTCGTTCCGTTGCCCAGCGCATATCCGACGAACTGGCGGTGCCGCTCGGGGACACGGTGGGCTACCAGGTGCGATTTACCGACCAGGTTTCGGAGTCGTCCGCGATCAAGTTGATGACCGATGGCATTTTGCTTGCGGAAGTACGCCACGACCGGCTGCTTCGCCAGTACGACACACTGATTATCGACGAGGCGCATGAACGCAGCCTGAATATCGATTTCCTGCTCGGCTATCTCAAGCAGTTGCTGCCGCGTCGGCCGGACCTCAAGTTGATCATCACTTCGGCGACGATCGACGTGGCCACGTTCGCCCGGCATTTCGATGATGCGCCGGTGATTGAGGTGTCGGGCCGCGGGTATCCGGTGGAAACCGTGTATCTGGACCCTGCCGAGGACCGTGACCTCGGCCTTCAGGAACAGGTGACCGGCCTGGTTGCGGATATCGAGCACGGACGGTTTGGCGAGCGCGGGGATGTGCTGGTGTTCCTTCCGGGTGAGCGTGAAATTCGCGAGCTTGCCCGGGCCCTGCGTGAACTGGAGCGAATTGAGGTGCTGCCGCTTTACGCACGGCTGTCCAATGCGGAGCAGAGCCGGGTGTTCGACCTCTCGCGGCGGCGCCTGATGCGCGTGGTGCTGGCGACGAATGTGGCGGAAACCTCGCTCACAGTTCCCGGTATTCGCTACGTCATCGACCCGGGTGATGCGCGCATCAGCCGCTACAGCTTCCGTACCAAGGTGCAGCGCCTGCCCATCGAACCGGTTTCCCAAGCCAGCGCGAATCAGCGTCAGGGGCGTTGTGGACGGGTTGCTGCCGGTGTCTGCATCCGTCTCTACAGTGAGGCTGACTTTCTCTCCCGGCCTGAATTCACCGACCCGGAGATCCTGCGCACCAACCTGGCCGCCGTCATCCTGCAAATGCTGCAGTTGGGCCTGGGCGAGGTGCAGCATTTCCCGTTCATCAACCCACCGGACCCGCGCATGGTGCGCGATGGCTACAAGCTGTTGCAGGAGCTCGGGGCCGTCAGTGCGCGTGGCAAACTGACAGCGCTCGGCCGGCAGATGGCGAAACTGCCCATCGATCCGCGCCTGGCGCGGATGGTCCTTGCCGGCCAGGACAGGGGCTGCCTGGAGGAAGTTCTGGTGATTGCCGCAGCGCTGGCGATTCAGGACCCCCGTGAGCGTCCGGCGGACAAGCAGGCACAGTCAGACCAGATGCATGCCCGGTTCCGCCACGAGCGCTCCGACTTCATGGCCTGGCTGAGTTTGTGGCGTTACTACGAGGAGCAGCGGCAGGCGTTGAGCCAGAGTCAGCTGCGCAAACTCTGCCAGCGCGAGTTTCTGTCTTTTCTGCGCATGCGTGAATGGCGCGACATGCACGCACAGTTGCGCATGGCCTGCCGCCAGCTTGGGTTGCGCGCAGCCGGTGAGTTGCCGGCGTCGGCGGAGGAGCCCTTCGAGTCGGTGCACCGGGCGCTGTTGGCGGGGTTGCTGTCGAATATCGCCCAGCACCAGGAAGACCGCGACTACCTGGGCAGTCGCAACCGCAAACTGCAGATATTTCCCGGGTCCAACCTGGGGCGTCAGCGTCCCAAGTGGATTGTTGCTGCGGAAGTTGTGGAAACGTCGCGTGTGTTTGCGCGCACAGTCGCGGCCATAGACCCCGCCTGGGTGCTGGAGGCAAACCCGGACCTGCTCAAACGTCATTATTACGAGCCCCGCTGGGAGGCGCGCCAGGGGCGCGTCATGGCCTGGGAGCGCGTGACGCTCTACGGCTTGACCGTAGCGGACAAGCGCGCCGTACACTACGGGCCAATCAAACCGGTCGAGGCGCGCGAATTGCTGATTCGAGAGGGCCTGATTGCCGGCCGCTTTCCCCGTCACCCCGCATTTCTGAAACACAACCTGCGGGTTGTGCGGGAGGTGGAGGGTCTGGAGGCCAAGGCGCGGCGGCGCGACCTGCTGGCAGACGAGCAGGTTTTGTACGCCTTCTACGACGAGCGGCTGCCGGCAGATACCACCACTGCGGAGCGCCTGAGGTCGTGGCTGGGTGCGGAAGAGGGTGCCGACAGGGCCCTGCGCATCAATCGTGAACAGTTGCTGGCCCGGGACCCCGGCGCAGAGCTGGGCGAGCAATTTCCCGACCGGCTGCTGTGGGGTGATCTGGAGCTGCGTCTGAGCTACCGCTTCGAACCCGGTCAGGAGGCGGACGGTGTTTCGGTCACTCTCCCCGTGGGCCTGCTCAACCGCGTGCCCCGGTTCCGCTTCGAGTGGCTGGTCCCCGGCCTGCTGCGCGACAAATGCATCGCGCTGGTGAAAGGCCTGCCCAAAGAAAAGCGCAAACAACTGGTGCCGGTGCCCGACCGGGTCGATCAGGCTCTCGCGGAGCTGCGGCCCGATGATGAGCCGCTGACCGCGGCGCTGGCGCGGGTGCTGGGTAAACAATCGGGGCTGAAATTGCGCATGGAAGACTTTGCGCCACAGGCGCTGGACCCGTTCTACAGTATGAATGTGCGCGTTGTGGACGCCGATGGCCGCATGATTCAGCAGGGACGGGACCTCGCCGCGCTGATCGCGGAATTGCGCGACGATACGCGTGAGACCATTGTTGCTGCACCCTCCGGCAGCCCGGCCTGTGAAGGCCTGACCGACTGGCCGGAAAAAGCCTTGCCCGAACAATGGCGCTTTCGTCAGGCCGGCACCGAGATCGTTACCTGGCCCGCGCTGGTGGACAAGGGTGAAACCGTGGCGGTGGCGTTGTGCGACTACCCCGGGCAGGCGCACGCGGAGCATCGCAAGGGAGTGTTGCGGCTGTTGCGCCTGCAGCATCGGCAGCAGGTGAAGTTTCTGCGCAAGCAGTTACTGCAGGGGAACGAGGCCAGCTTGTTGCTGGCGGCTGCGGGCCAGCCACGCGAGGTGCTGGTGGAAGACATGATCGATGCCGCCTGGGCACAGGTGGCGCAGCTGGACGAGAGCCTGCCACGCGATAGCGAGTCTTTCGCGGCATGCGCCCGGCGCAGCGGGCAGGTGGTGGGTACAGCCAACCACCTCGAGGCGACGGTATTGAATGCGCTGCGCCCGCTGGCCGAGGCCCGTACCGTACTCGCGCGCTGCAAGGAGCCTGAGCTCGGCGCCGCAATCGCCGATATCGAGGCGCAACTGGCCACCCTGTGGCAGCCAGGGTTCCAGCGCGATACGCCAGCGGAGTGGTTGGGGCAGTATCCGCGCTACATGAAGGCCCTGAAGCAGCGTGCAGACAACCTCAAGGGGCAGCTCGCTCGTGACAACGGCCATCGAGAGCGTCTGCAGCAGCTCGGTCAGCCCCTGTGGGAGGCCCTGGAGCGCTCTCCCGGTCTGCTCGCGCTCTGCCCGGCTGCGGCGACTTACCGCTGGATGCTGGAGGAATTCCGCGTCTCCCTGTTTGCCCAGCAGCTGGGTACACGCACGCCGGTATCGGAAAAACGCCTGCAGCAGCAATGGGGACAGGTGCGTGACTGGCTGGCGCAGCATCCCGACAGCGCAACGTCCACTGTTTTGTGAATTATTACCAAACGGATGAGCGCCGGGGCGAAACTTCACTGACAATATCGAGTCACATCAAGCAGGCAGGCCATTTTGCTGCCTGCACTTGTGTGCAACGACCTGACAACATTAAAAGGACAACAACCATGACCGATTCAAGAAAACCCCTGGCGCTGGCACTTGGTGCGGCGTTCCTCGTGGGCTCAGTGGTTCCTGCGGCTTCGGCCTCCGTAAACCCGTTTGCGGCGCAGGAACTCAGCTCCGGCTACAACCTGGCTAATTTCAACTCGCACGGTGATGGTGACCACGAAGGCAAGTGCGGCGAAGGCAAATGCGGTGAGAAGGATGCCGAAGGCAAATGTGGCGAGGGCAAGTGTGGCGAGAAGGATGCCGAAGGCAAGTGTGGTGAAGGCAAGTGTGGTGAAAAAGACGGCGGTAAAGACGCCGAGGGTAAATGCGGCGAAGGTAAGTGCGGCGGCTGATGGCCGAGCGCTCTGACGGGCTCGCCGGTGCGGGCCTGGGTTTGCGGCGGGCCCTTCTGGGCCCGCTGCTTTCTGCGGAGAATCCGCAGGCCGATTTTCTGGAGGTCGCTCCGGAGAACTGGATTGGCGTGGGTGGGCGACTGGGGCGCCAGTTCCGCGAGCTGGCAGCGCGTCAGCCAATGGTTTTGCACGGACTCTCCCTGGACATTGGGGGCCCCGACGCGCTGGACACAAACCTGGTCAAAGCAGTGCGGGCCCTCATGCAGGACATCGGCGCCAGCCTGTATACAGAACATTTAACCTATTGTGCCGCTGACGGGCATCTCTACGACCTGCTGCCGATACCCTTCACCGAGGAAGCTGTGACGCACGTCGTCGAGCGCGTACAGCGTGTGCAGGATATTATCGGTGAACCGATTGCGCTGGAGAACGCGTCATACTATGCCCAGCCCCACGCCGATATGTCCGAGGCAGAGTTTATCACCAGCGTGGTCCGGCGTGCCGGCTGCGACCTGCTTCTCGACGTAAACAATATTTACGTCAACAGCATCAACCACAGCTATTCACCCTACGAATTCCTGCAGGCCCTGCCTCTGGACCGGGTTCGCTACATTCATGTGGCGGGCCACTATGATGAAGCCCCCGACCTGAAAGTGGATACGCACGGGACCTCCGTGATTGCGCCGGTCTGGTCATTGCTCGTCGAGGCTTACAGTCTGCTCGGACCGCTGCCAACGCTGCTGGAACGCGATTTCAACCTCCCGCCACTGCCGGAATTGTTGCTGGAAGTAGAGCAGATACGCCAGCTCCAGCACACGGCGCGAGCGGTCCTGCCCGGGCGAGCGCATGGCTGAATTGCGCGCCCAGCAGTTGGCCATGGCGCGCTACCTGCGAGACCCCGCAACGCAACAGCCGCCCGCGGGGGTCGAACGCCGCCGTCTGCAGGTGTATGAAACACTGATCTACAACAATATCGAGGGCTTTATCAGCGGCGGTTTTCCCGTGTTGCGGTGCCTCTATGCTGACGCAGACTGGCAACGGCTGGTGCGCGCGTTCATTGATGGCCATCGCTGCCACACGCCGTATTTCCTTGAAATCAGTCAGGAGTTCGTGCGTTTTCTGCTCGAGCGTTCGTGCCCACACCCGGACGATCCGCCCTTTATCGCCGAGCTCGCACACTACGAATGGGTGGAGCTGGCGCTCACGGTGGCGGAAGACGATATACCTCCGGAAGCGGGTGGCGATCCCATGAGTTCACCGTTGACACTCTCGCCACTGGCGTGGCCGTTGGCCTATTCCTACCCCGTGCACCAGATCGGTGTGGACTTCCGGCCCACAGAACCGGGTGACACCGTCTATCTAGTAGTCTATCGCGACCGCGCGGATGCGGTGCAATTCATGGCCTTGAACGCCGCCACGGCGCGGCTGCTGGAGCTGGTCAGGGAGCGCGGGCCCGAGCCAGGCGCCGCGCTGCTGCAGGCGCTGGCGGCGGAACTGTCATTGCCGGAGGACACGGTCACCGGCTTTGGCGCGGCCCAGCTGGCGGACTTTGTGGCCCGCGGCATTCTTGTCACGCACTGACAGGTACTTTTCCCCGTTGCTCAGCCCTCCCCACAGGCGTAATATTCCGCGGCTAAACCTGACCGCGACCGACCGATGAAATTTTTGCATCCGATAGTGCTACTGCTCTGCCTGTTTGGCCTCGCACCCGCGATGGCCGCAGAGCCTGTGGATACCGATCCCCTGGAGGCGATTAACCGGCCGATTTTCGTCTTCAATGAGCGCATGGACCAGTATCTGCTGAAGCCGGCAGCTCGCGGCTATCACGCTATAACGCCGGATCCGCTGGAGACGGGGGTCGACAATTTCTTCCGCAATCTGCGCGATGTCAACACGACGCTGAACTCCATCCTGCAGGGACGTCTGCAGGGCGCGGCACAAGCCGGTGGGCGCTTCCTGTTGAACTCGACCATCGGTATGCTCGGACTGTTCGACGTCGCCACCCGCATGGGTATAGAGCCCCTGAGAACCGACTTCGGACAGACCCTCGCGGTGTGGGGTGTACCGGAGGGACCTTACCTGATGGTGCCGCTTTTCGGGCCGCGGACCATGCGCAGTGGTGTCGGCACGGTGTTTGATGCCTACACCTCGGTTGAAGTGGCGATTGACGACGTGCGGCTGCGCAATTCATTGATCGGCCTGGAGCTGGTCAGCTCGCGGGTGGAACTGTTGAAAGCGGAGGACCTGATCTCGGGCGATCGCTACATCTTCATACGTGATGCCTACCTCCAGCAGCGCCGCGCGCTGGTGAGTGATGGCGAGGTAGAGGACAGCTTTTCCGACTTCAGTGACGAAGACTGGCCGGACGAACTCTAGCGCCGCATGACGCTCGCTGTGGTTTGCACCAAAACTGTGAAATCCTGCCCAAACCCGGTGCAAATTGGTTGCTCCCCCCAAATCAAGGGCGTACTGTCCTTCAGCACACGCTCCGCAAGTGCCGCATGATGAAATCCAAAGGTTATGTGCTGCTCATCGATGACAATGCCGCTCGAGCCACCGCGCTGGCGCAAACAGTCATCGGCGAGGGGTATCGGGTTGAAGTGTTCACCGATGTACTCAAGGCCTACCATTTTCTCGCCGACAATCAGGACCTCGATGTCATTTTGTGTGAGCTGGATCTGGAAGCCGTTTCCTGGCAGGAGGCGCGCCGCTCCCTGCGTGAGCTCGATCTGCAGATTCCCGCCATCATGTTCAGCGACCGCGCCGAGGTGGGCAGGATGATGACCGCGCTGCGTTTGGGGGCCAGCGACTTTTTTGTGCGGCCCATCGAGGATGAGGAAGCGCTGTTCAAGTCTATCGAACGCTGTGTCCGACAACGGCAGATGCGTCGCGAGTTGCGAGAGTCTCGCCAGCGCCTCGAACAGGCCAACATGGAATTGCGTGGCACCGTCAAAATGCTTGAGCAGGACCAGCAGGCGGGGCGCCAGGTGCAGTTGCGTATGTTGCCGGTTAGCCCGATGGTAATGGAGCCCTACGTTTTCAGCCACACGGTAATTCCGTCGTTATACCTGAGTGGAGACTTCACGGACTATTTCACGGTGGGGCAGCACCACGTTGCGTTTTTCATGGCGGATGTTTCCGGTCATGGCAGCTCTTCGGCCTTTACCACGGTGCTGCTCAAGAACCTGTTCGCACGCAAGCGCTCCGACTTCCTGCGCCGCGACGATGACACCCTGCTGAGCCCTGTCGCCATGTTGAAACGGGCCAACCAGGAGTTGCTCGATCTGGGCGTGGGCAAATTTGCCACGATGGTGGTGGGGCTGCTGGATACCCAGGCGAACACCTTGCGCTACAGCGTTGCCGGTCACCTGCCGCAACCTGTGCTGGTCTCGGAAGAAGGGGCCCGCTATTTGCGTGGCGAGGGCTCGGCGGTCGGCATCATGGACGATGTGGCCTACGAGGAGCACCTGATTGATCTGCCGCAACGGTTTATGCTTGCGCTTTTCTCCGACGGTATTCTGGAAATACTGCCGCCCACGAACCTGATAGAGAAGGAGAAATATTTTCTCAAGGTGTTCGAAGAGTCTGCGGAGGCGCCTGAGGATATCGTCACCAGGCTGGGGCTGGACCGTGTGGAAACAACACCGGATGATATAGCTGCCCTGTTTATCAGCAAGCGGAGTTGAGATGGAAGAGGGCCGGATACTTGCAGCGAGCCAGGACGGCGCCTATGTGGTGCGCCTGACGGGTGACGTGCGGCTCACCTTGTGCACAACCATCGATGACTATGTACAACGGATGCTGGATAACCCCGATTTTGCCAGTGTCTGGGTGGACCTGTGCGATGCCGAGGGCATTGACAGTACCACCTTGGGTTTGCTGGCAAAGCTGGCGCTGGAAGTCCGCACGCGCTACGGCTTCACTCCGGCAATTTACTCCAGTAACCCCAGCATCACCCGCCTGATCAAGAGCATGGGTTTCCAGCGATTGTATGATTTACACGAAGATGCCTGCGCCAACCCCGAGTGCATTGATTGCATACCCCTGGTGAAGGGCAGTGAGGCTTCTGTGCGCGACAAGGTGATTGAGGCGCATCGGGTGTTGATGGGGCTCTCGGAGGAAAACCGCGCGCGCTTCAAGGACCTGATGGTCGTACTTGAGCGCAGCTGAACCGGGTCAGCTTTTTCGCGCGTCCAGCTTGCAGCGAATGTAGTCCTGGTGCGGCACATACGTCAGTTCCGCGACCTGGCGAATCAGGTGTTCCTCGTATTTATCCAGATCGCCGTCGGCGTAGGCCACCTGCCACATGCTGGCAATCAGGGTGAGCTTTTCCTCAGGCCCATAGTGGTCGTTAATCACACGGGTGAATTCGTACAGTGAGGTGGCCTCGTCGACGCGTTCGCTCGCTGCTGTGATCAGCGCCCTCACTTCCTGACTGGGCAGCGACAGGGCATTGCAGAGCAGCTGTTCCAGTGCCGCCTCCTCGCTGGCATCCTGGGTGAAATCGGCACGCGCTGTTTCAATCAGCAGTGCAGCTGCTGCTACCTGCAGCCGGTGCTCCAGCTGCTCCGGGGTCTCCGCTTCGGGGAGTATAAACAGGGATTTCAGTGCCTTGATCATGCCGCGCTGATTACCTCCTCAAGCCGCCTCTGGTCCGCGATAAAGTTGCGAATGCCTTCGGCAAGTTTCTCCGTTGCCATGGCATCCTCGTTCAACGCGAGGCGGAAGCTGCCCTCATCAAGGGTGGATTGCGGGTCGTCTGCACGGCTGTCCTGTGCACTGAGCCGGCGCGGCAGTTCGCCGCTATCCGTTGCCAGCGTTTCCAGCAGTGCCGGGCTTATTGTCAGCCGGTCGCAGCCCGCGAGTGCTTCGATCTCGCCCGCGTTGCGGAAGCTGGCGCCCATGACCACGGTGTTGTAGCCGTGCGCTTTGTAGTAGTGATATATCCGGCGTACGGACTGTACGCCGGGGTCCTCATCGGCGTGCGCTATCGTGATGTCGGTGTTGGCCAGATGCCAGTCGAGAATACGCCCCACGAAGGGTGAAATCAGGTAGACCCCGGCGTCCGCGCAGGCGCTGGCCTGGGCAAAGCCGAACAGCAGGGTCAGGTTGCAGTTGATGCCCTCGCGCTCCAGCTCCCGGGCGGCGTTAATGCCCTCCCATGTGGCAGCGATCTTGATCAGCACGCGTTCGCGCACGATACCGGCGTCTTCGTACATCCTGATCAGCTTGCGCGCGCGCGCCATGGTGGCGCGGGTGTCAAACGAGAGCCGTGCATCGACTTCCGTTGAGATACGCCCGGGAACGATGCCCAGGATTTCGCGCCCGATGTCGACTGCAAAGCGGTCACAGCAGTTGGCCATTTGCTCAGCGCTGCTGCCCCCGGCCCGGGTGGCCCAGTCGAGAGCGCCAGAGAGCTGGCTGCGGTAGTGCGGCAGAGCCGCGGCTTTCAGCAACAGCGAGGGATTGGTGGTGGCGTCCTGGGGGTGGAAGCGGCGAATCGCCTCAATATCACCGGTATCGGCGACCACATCAGTCATCGACTTCAGTTGGTCGAGTTTACTGCTCATGTCGGGAGGTCCTTGTGAAACGTGCGGCACAAACGCAACCGCCGGGTAACAGACTGCTGGGACAAGTGTGCAGGATAATCCCGTGGTGTGCTACCCGCAGGCTGTCTCAGCAGTGCAGGTTGGGTCAGGTTCGTGCTGTCTGACCTTGTTCAGGGCATCTTCCAGTACCGTCACACCTGCACCCTTGCGGTGTGCGTTCTCGCTCAGGTGGCGCCGGAATTGACGCGCGCCCGGCACGCCCTGATAAAGCCCGAGGAGGTGTCGCGTGATGTGATTGAGGGCTGTGCCGCGCTGCAGCTCCTGTTCCACGTAGGGCAGCATGTGCACGATAGCATCATGCTTGTCGGCCAGCGGGTTGGCCGCGCCGAACAGGGCACTGTCTGCGTTGGCGAGTAGCCATGGATCGTGGTACGCCGCGCGCCCGAGCATGACGCCATCTACATGCTGCAGGTGCTCGGCGCTGGCTTCCAGGCTGGTAATGCCACCATTGATGACGATGGTCAGTTCCGGCAGGTCGCGTTTCAGCTGGTATACCCAGGGGTAATTGAGCGGTGGGATTTCCCGGTTTTCTTTCGGCGAAAGCCCCTGCAGCCAGGCTTTGCGGGCGTGCACGATAAAAACCCTGCAGCCGGCGCTGGCGCTGGGGCCGATGAAATCCAGCAGTTGCTGGTAGCTCTCCATGTCGTCAATGCCGATGCGGTGCTTCAGGGTAATCGGTAGATCGCAGGCTTCTCGCATAGCGGCAATACAATGCGCCACACGTTCGGGCTGCGCCATCAGTGCTGCGCCAAAAGCGCCCGACTGCACGCGGTCTGACGGACAACCGCAATTCAGGTTCACCTCGTCATAACCCCAGTCAGCAGCCCAGGCCGCGCAGCGCGCAAGGTCAGAAGGCTCGCTGCCACCCAGCTGCAGGGCCACCGGCGACTCCACAGGGCTGAAGCCGAGGAAGCGCTGCCGGTCGCCGTGTATCAGCGCACCGGTGGTGACCATTTCCGTGTACAGGCGTGCCTGTTTGCTCAGCAGGCGCCAGAAGTACCGGCAGTGGCGGTCACTCCAGTCCATCATGGGCGCTATGCAAAAACGGTGGGCGTTCACGGTCATGAAGTGCGGTGTGTTTGGGCGGTGCAGCTATTGTACCGGAGATACATCCTGAATTCGCTATACTGGGGAAAAGCTGGCCGCAGGAGGTGTTCGTGCATTACATTTTCGAAGTCACCCTGAGCCCGGGCTACAGTGCGGAAGCGTACGCCGAGGCATGGATTCGTGCGAGCGAAATCATCCAGCGGGCGCCGGGCGCCCAGGGGACCCGTTTGCACCGCAAAATTGGCGACCCCACGCGGTTGCTGGCCATCGCGACCTGGGAAAGCAAGTCCGCGCGGGATGCCATGGAGTCGCGGTTGCCGCAGCAGGTGATGGATATCATCGCCGAGCAGACACCCCATGTAGAGATCAACCTGCTGGGTGAGTTCGAGGCCCCGGAATGGGAAGTCGTGCCGCAGGGCTGAGGCGTTAGCTGGCGGCGGCGGTGAGCGTGCGGTTTATAGCGCGTCGTGTTGCGCTGTCCTGCAACGTGGCTTCCAGTCGCTGAATGTCTGCGGCCTCGAGATAGGCCGGGATATAGTGCAGCTCAACCGGGCCTTCACCCCCCAGCGAGAACCTGGCGACATCCGTCAACTCCCCAAACAGTGCTGCATCACCCAGGCGGCAAGCGGTGTAGACAACGGCCGCATTGGCCAGCGCAGCTCCCTGCAGGGGGTGCTCAGCAGGCGGCACTGCCAGCGGCAGCAAGGACTGGTCCAGGGCGGCCTCGATATTGGCCGGCAGGCCCCAACGCTGCGCGAGTAGCGCCGAGAACATGGCGGCATTAGCCCCCAGTGCGGCCTGTTGCCCCTTCACGCGCTCCAGCAGCAGGCAGCCCGGTGCGTACAGCGCGGCCAGCTCCGGTCGCAGGGACAACAGGTTGATATCCCCCAGGTTGGCCAGCAGGGCCTGAGTGGAGGCGACGGAGGGGTTGTCGAGGTTGAGGTTACGGGCCAACAGGAATGCCGTGGCGCTGGCGACCTGGCTGGATTTCCACAGCCGGCGCATTGCCGCTTCCTGCTCCGACCCAGGGGCGCTTGCCGGCAGTGTGCGTGCCAGGGCGGATTGCGCAATCAGGCCCTTGACGTAACTCACTCCGAGATAGGCAATGGCATGTTGTACGCTCGCGATGGGTGTGGTCAGGGCGAAGGCCGCTGAATTCACCGTGCGCAGTACATCCGCGGCCAACGCGGGCTCGTTCTTCACGGCTTCCGTGATCTCATCAATGTCATCAAGCTCCCCGGTAACCTGCAGGAACATGGCATGGGGCTCGGGTAGGGCTTCAACCAGGGTCCGGAATACGCCGGGCTCGTCTGCATCGCGGGCACTGGCGCGACGCATAAGCGTGAAGGACTGCAGTGCGGCGGGTGGGCCGCTGGCTGGGGGCGCTGCATCCTCCGGGGCGACGTCCAGGGACTCCGTGTTGGCGCCAAATGACTGGATCGCCGTGCGCACCCTGAGTGGGCCATCCGGTTTGGCCGCTGGCTGCGTGTCGGGGCCGGCAGGCGGTCTCCGTCGCCACAGTAGCAGCCCTAAAACACACGCGCCTGCTATCGCGAGGAAAATGGTCGTCAACGTCGTCATGGAGGGATTCCGGCTGGTGGCTTATGTGTCACGCGCCTTCACAGGGCACGAATTCATCGAGGCCATATAGTAGCAAAAGGCAACAAATGTGTTACACAAATATGCGGATTGAGCCGGATTCATCTACGCTACTGAAAGCGCGTACACGTCCTTCCCCTGTGTGCGCCAGGTACCCACCCAGGAGGAAGTCGATACCATATGGGCCGACGGTGTTGTATGCCTGCGCGCCGCGTAAACCGCACCATGAACAGGTGCAGGAAGATGACCCGTTGGGTGGCCCTGATTGTCCCCGTGTGTGGGGTTAGACCCTCAGGCCTCGCGGCTGGCTTGCCCCCCGCGAAACGCCAGGTGGGTTTGCAGTTGCAGGCTGACTGGCAGTGTCGCGCCTGCCGGTACCTCGATGTGCCCCGGAGCCAGACAGGGGACGCGCTGCCCGTCGGGTAACAGTAGCTCGTAGAGGTAGTGGGCGCCGCGAAAGGACCGTCGTGCAACGCGCAATCGTGTGGTGCTGCCCGCGTCGTAGGTAATGTCTCCGGGGCGCACCAGCAACTGACAGCGGGCGTCGGTCTCGCCAGGCTTCCCGGCGCGCGTGAAAGGCTCTGTGACCTCGCCGGCCCGGTTTATGCTGGCCGTTATGATTGCACCCTCGCCAATGAATGCGGCAACGAAAGGGCTGAGCGGATGATGATAAAGGTCGTAGGGTGAGGCGGTCTGCACGATCTTGCCCTGATTGAGCAGGGTGATTTGATCCGCCATGGCAAACGCCTCGTGCTGGTCGTGCGTCACCAGCAAAGCGGTAATGGCGCTACGCTTGAGCAGCTCGCGAACGTCAGCGGCGAGTGCCGTGCGCAACTCGGCATCCAGGTTGGAGAATGGCTCGTCCAGTAGCAGGATTTCCGGCTCCGGCGCCAGTGCACGGGCCAGGGCGACGCGCTGTTGTTGCCCACCGGACAGTTCGTGCGGCCAGGCATCGGCATGCTCGCTCAGTGCAACCAGTTGCAGCAGGCTTTCAACCCGGTCACGACGTGCTCTGCGGGACAAGGCGGACAGGCCGAACGCGATGTTGCCACGCACGTTGAGGTGTGGAAACAGGGCGAAATCCTGAAACACCATGCCCACTTTACGCTGCTCCGGCGGTGTGCGGCGCTGCGGCGTGCTCAAGGTCTCGCCGCACAGTACAATGCTGCCCGCGGCGAGCGGCTCGAAGCCGGCGATCGCGCGCAGCAGCGTTGTCTTGCCACAACCTGAAGGGCCGAGCAGACAGCCGATGTCTCCCGACGCCAGCGTCACTGAGGCATTTTCGACCGCCGTGGTCGCACCGTAGCGCACGCTGACCTGTTGCAGCTCAAGTTGCTGGCTCATGTCTCTGCGGGCTCCGGTGACATGCTGCGGGTGAGAAGAATAACAGGCAGCAGCCCGATCAGCACGATGGCAAGAGCGGGCAGTGCCGCTTCGGCCAGACGTTCGTCTGACGCCAGTTCGTGGGCCCGCACGGCCAGCGTGTTGAAGTTGAAAGGGCGCAGGATAAGGGTTGTCGGCAGCTCCTTGAGTACGTCCACAAAAACCAGCAACAGGGCACTGAGCAGACTGGTGCGTAACATGGGAAGGTGTATTCGACGCAGGACGCCCAGTGGTGTTTGCCCGAGTGAGCGTGCGGATTCATCGATGGCCGGTCGGATGCGGGTCAGGCCGGCCTCCACCGACTGTAATGACACCGCGAGGAAGCGTACAACGTAGGCAAATACCAGTGCCCCGAGCGTGCCGCTGATGAGCAGTCCAGAGGACATCCCCAGGGTTCGCTGTAGCCAGCCGTCCAGCGTGTTGTCCATCCAGGCGAACGGGATCATCACGCCGACGGCAATCACGGTGCCGGGCACCGCATAACCCATGCTCGCAAGGCGCGTGACGCCAGTTTCCAGACGGCCGGGGTAGGCGCGTTTGCCGTACCCCAGCAAGAGCGCGAGCAGCAGACAACCCAGAGAGGCGAGTGCGGCAAGAAGAAAGCTGTTGCCCAGCAGTGCGAGGAACGCGGTACTGAACACGCTGCTGTAGTGCTGCGCTGCCCACACCCCGAGTTGCGCGGCGGGCAGTAGAAAACCGGCTGTGAGAATAAGCAGCGCGGTTGTAGAAGCTGCTGCCGCGCGCCATCCGCGCAGTTGCATGCGTGACGGGGGCCGCGCGCTGTGCATTTTATGGAAACGCAGGCGGGCCCTGGAGTGTCTTTCCAGCGCGAAAAGTACCAGCACAAAGATCAGCAGGAAGGCGGCCAGCTGCGCGGCAGTGTGCAGCTCTCCCAGGCCATACCAGGTGCGGAATATGCCAGTGGTGAAGGCACTCACACCGAAGTACGCCACGGTGCCATAGTCTGCCAGGGTTTCCATCAGCGCCAGGCTGACGCCCGCGGCGAGCGCTGGCCGGGCGAGCGGCAAGGTCACGCGGAACAGCGTTTGCCATGCGGACCTGCCAAGGCTGCGGCTGGCTTCCACCAGCGCGGGTGATTGTTCCAGCAGGGCGATACGCGCCAGCAGGTAAACGTAGGGGTAGAGAACCAGAGATAACATGCAGATTGCGCCACCGAGCGAGCGTATCGGCGGAAACCAGTAATCACCGTATTGCCAACCAAAGGCCTCGCGCAGGGCGCTCTGCACCGGGCCTGCAAAGTCGAGCAGTCCGGTGTACGTGTAGGCAATGATGTAGGCAGGCATGGCCAGGGGCAGGAGCAATGCCCAGGAGAACACTCGCCGCCCGGGGAATTCGCAGAGTGCCGTGAGCCACGCGCTGCTCGCGCCCAACAGCAGCGTGCCAGCGCCGACGCCGAGCATCAGCAGCAGCGAATTGACGATGTAGTCGAGCAGCACGGTATCCAGTAGGTGGGTCCATGCCGTGCTGTAGGGGCCCAGCAGGCTGGCGGCGATCACCGCAACCGGCATCGCGACCAGGCCGGCGCTCAAGACCATGGCAATACGCCATAGCACTGCAGCGGTCACGACCGTGGGTTTCGTGGTGGCGACTACTTCCAACCTGCGCGATCCATCGCTTTCACGGCCTCCGCGTTGAGGCGTCCCAGCTCACTCACATTCAGCGCATCGGCCTTGAAAGACCCCCACGATTGCAACAGCGCGGACGGCTCTACGCCTTCACGTACAGGAAACTCGTTGTTGACCTGGGCATACCAACGCTGGCTTTCCTCACGCAGCATGAATTCCATGAGTTGGCGTGCCGCTTCCGGTTTGCTTGCCGCCCGGGTGACGCCGGCACCGCTGATATTGATGTGCGTGCCGCGGCCTGCCTGGTTGGGCCAGAACAGGGTGACCTGCTCGGCGGCTTCGCGCTCCTCGAGGTTCTCGGAGTGCAGCATTCCCCCCAGGTAGTAGCTGTTGACCAGGGCGACATCGCATTGTCCGGCGGCCACCGCCTTGATCTGGTCGCGGTCGCCGCCCTGGGGAGTCCGCGCAAAGTTCGCAACAAACCCGTCGAGCCAGGTTGCTGTAGCTGCAGGGCCATCGGTGGCTAGCATGCCTGCGACCAGCGACTGGTTATAGATGTTGCCCGACGAGCGAACGCAGATGCGACCGCGCCAGGCAGGGTCCGCCAGCGATGTATAGTCGCTGAGGTCCGCGGCATCCACGCGCTCAGCGGCGTATACCAGTACCCGGGCCCGCACTGACAGACCATACCAGTAGTACTCGTCGCTGCGCAGGTGGGCAGGGGCGCCGGTCTGCAGTGCCGGGGATGTTACGGGTTGCAGCAGGTCTTTCGCCTGCGCGCGGTAAAGATTGCCGGCGTCGCTGGTCAGGAACAGGTCGGCGGGTGAGTTGTCGCCTTCGTTTTCAAGACGGGCCAGCAGCGCATCGCCGTTTCCGGTTACCAGGTTGACGGGAATTCCGGTTTCTGCTGTGAACTTCTCCAGCAGGGGTTGGATAAGCGCCTCCTGGCGGGCCGAGTACACGTTCACCGCATCCGGTGCGCCGCAGGCAGTGAGCCCGCTCAGTGCCAGCAGGATGAGCAGCAGGGTGGCCCGGCGGATGCGGGTGTGGAGACGTAGCATGGGAACCTCGCGAGTGGATTAATGTGAAAACGCTAATTATTCGCATTAAGTGCGGACAAGGCAAGTCTGCGTGCTGGCGCATTTCGTGCGTTGGCCCGGTTGGCTACGGCGGCGCTGGTGCCGAGGCCTGCGCCGCAGCTCAACGCGCCTCTGGTGGGAATCGGAAAGGTGAGACCGTATAATCCCGCCCCTACATTGTTTCGTTCCGGAAGCCCCATGACTGTTCGCACACGTATCGCGCCTTCACCCACGGGTGACCCGCATGTCGGCACGGCGTACATCGCGCTGTTCAATTACTGCTTTGCGCGCACGCACGGCGGGCAATTCATCCTGCGCATTGAAGACACGGACCAGGCCAGGAGCACCGCGGCCTCCGAGCAGGCAATTCTGGATTCGCTGCGTTGGCTTGGCCTGGAGTGGGATGAAGGGCCCGACGTGGGCGGTGACTGTGGCCCCTACCGACAGAGCGAACGTATGGCGCTGTACGGCGAGTATGCTCTGCAACTGGTGCGTGAGGGTAAGGCGTTCCTGTGCTATCGCACGCCCCAGGAGCTGGATGCGCTGCGCGAGGCTCGACGGGCTGCGGGCAACAGCACGGCATTGAAACCGGCGGATCTTGTATTGCCGGAAGCGGAAGTGGCGCAGCGCGAGGCGGCCGGTATGCCCTATGTGGTGCGCATGCATGTGCCCGATGAAGACGGGGCTTGCGTCGTGCACGACCTGTTGCGAGGGGATATCGAACTCGACTGGAGCATGGTTGATGCCCAGATTCTGCTCAAGTCGGACGGCATGCCCACCTATCATCTGGCCAATGTTGTCGATGATCACCTGATGGGTATTACCCACGTGCTGCGCGGCGAGGAGTGGATCAATTCCGCCCCCAAACACAAGCTCCTCTATCAATACTTTGGCTGGGACATGCCCGTGCTCTGCCATTTGCCTTTACTGCGCAACCCGGATAAATCGAAGCTCAGCAAGCGCAAGAATCCCACCAGTATCCTCTACTACCAGCGCATGGGTTTTCTGCCGGAAGCCCTGTTGAACTATCTCGGGCGGATGGGCTGGTCGATGCCTGACGAGCGGGAAAAATTCTCGCTGGCAGACATGCAGGAACACTTTGACATCACGCGTGTATCCCTGGGTGGGCCTATTTTCGACCAGGAAAAGCTGCGCTGGTTGAATGGTCTGTGGATTCGTGAGGACCTGAGCGAGGCAGAGCTGGCCACGCGGCTGATCACCTGGGCCTACAACGCGGAAAACCTGCGCAAGGTGCTGCCCCACGCCCAGAAGCGCATGGAAACCCTCAGTGATTTCGCGCCGCTCGCCGCCTTTCTGGTGTCCGGTACGCTGCCGATCAGCGAGGACTCCTTCGCCGGCATCAAAATGGAGCGCGAGGCGCTGGTCGCCAATCTGCAGTTCGCCCTGTGGCGCCTGGAGGCACTGAGTGACTGGGAACGCGACGCGGTCTGGAACGCGCTTAAAGCGCTGGCGGACGCACAGGGAGTGAAGATAAAGGATTTCCTGGCACCGATGTTCGTGGCGATTGCCGGTTCCAGTGCGTCATTCTCCGTAGTCGATTCCATGGCCCTGCTCGGCCCGGACATGAGCCGGGCTCGCCTGCGCCACGCCATTGAGGTGTTGGGCGGCGTGTCCAAGAAAGCGGCGAAGCGGCTTGAAAAAGCCTATGCCGAGCTGCAGCCCTCGGGCGACTGATATACCGTGGCACTCCCTGACGATACACGTTTTCGCTTTCTCATAGTGGGGGCCGGGCGCTCGGGCACGAGCCTGCTCACCGCACTCCTTGACCAGCATTCGCAGTTGGAAGTGGGTTTTGAGGTAGGCAGCATTGCGTACTTGCGTGGCCGCGAACTCGATGACGAGCCAGAGCGGCTGTTCGCGCAACGCACCGGGGCCTTTGTCGATTGTTGCCTGCAGGCCGCTGCAGCGAGCGACGCGGCACTGTGGGGTAACAAGGTGACAACGGAGCAGCTGGCCGGGCTCAACAAACACAACCTCTACCATGTGCCGGCACTGGATATTCTCGACGCTTTCTTCAACGAGACGCTGGCAGGGCTGAAAGTCATTTACCTGTTGCGCGACGGTCGCGCCTGCGTCCAGTCGAAACTGTCGCGCACCGCGCAGAGCCTGGAGCAAGCCTGCGAGAGCTGGCGCTATGCGGTCGAGGTATACACGTTCCTACAGACCCGCCCAAACACACTCTTTTTGCGTTTTGAGGAACTGGTGGCGGATCCACAGGCAGAGCTGGCGCGTGTCCTCGATTTTCTCGGCCTTACTTTTGAGTCATCGATCGTTTCTGAGCACAGCACCATGCATCCCGGCATGCCGCCCGCGTATCGGCGTGCGGGTATCGAAGCTGCACGTGGTCGCGACATCAACGTCAGCCATCCCTGCGTGCCTCTCATTGAGGACGCCCTGCAACGCGCGGGTTACGCCTAGCGCACAGTCTGTGCCCCTGCGTCTGAATACGTCTACACTCAACAGCGTGGAAGCTTACGGAGGTCGCACGTGGCCATCAGCACATTTGATTTGTTCAAGGTAGGCATCGGCCCCTCCAGCTCACACACGGTTGGCCCGATGCATGCGGCGAAGCGTTTCGTCGACACGCTGCAGAAGCAGGGCACCCTGCAGCGCTGCGGGCGTATCACGGCTGAACTCTACGGCTCACTGGGTGCAACCGGAGCCGGCCACGGATCGCCCAAAGCGGTGATCCTCGGCCTCGCGGGGGAAGCGCCGGATACCGTTGTTGTGGAAGATATTCCCCAGCGTATTGCGGCAGTGCGCGAACACGGCGTACTGCAGCTGCTCGGTGAGCACGAGATACCCTTCAGTTACCGCGACGACTTGATCATGCACCGCAGCGAAACATTGCCACAGCACGCGAACGGCATGCGGTTTCGCGCGTTTGACCAGCAAGGCCATTGCTTCCAGGCGGCCGTGTATTACTCGGTGGGCGGCGGTTTCGTGGTGGACGAGGCGGCCGCCGAAGGGGGCGAACTGATTGTCGACGACCCGACCGCAGTGCCGTTCCCCTTCAGCACGGGGGAAGAGTTGCTGCGCCGCTGCGATGAAAGCGGCCTCTCCATCAGCAGCCTGATGTTGGAAAACGAAAAAGCGTGGCGTTCGCGGGAGGAGATCCGTGACGGTTTGCTACAGCTGTGGCGGGTGATGGATGCATCGATCACCCGCGGCTGCCAGGCCGAAGGCATTCTCCCTGGCGGGCTCAAGGTCAAGCGTCGTGCGGCGCAGCTGTACCGCCAGCTCAAGGGTCGCCAGGGGGGACTGGGAGATGACTCCCTCAACACCATGGACTGGGTCACCCTGTATGCACTGGCGGTGAATGAGGAAAATGCAGTGGGCGGGCGCATTGTGACTGCACCAACCAATGGAGCGGCGGGCATCATTCCCGCGGTTCTCAAGTATTACCTCACACGTTGCCAGGGTGCAGTGGAAGAGGACGCAGTACGCTTTTTACTCACGGCTGCGGCGATTGGCACCCTGTACAAGATCAACGCGTCCATTTCCGGTGCGGAAGTCGGTTGCCAGGGGGAGGTGGGCTCGGCCTGTTCGATGGCTGCAGGCGCGCTGGCGGACGCCCTGGGTGGCACCCCCGAACAGGTGGAAAATGCGGCCGAGATCGCCATGGAGCACAATCTGGGACTTACCTGCGACCCTATAGGTGGCCTGGTGCAGGTGCCCTGTATAGAGCGCAATGCGATGGGTGCGATCAAGGCCATCAGCGCGGCGCGCATGGCGTTGCGGGGCAGCGGAGAACACTACGTGTCACTCGATCAGGTGATCAAGACGATGCGCGATACCGGCCGCGATATGCAGGACAAGTACAAGGAAACGGCACGTGGCGGGCTGGCAGTCAATGTGTTGGAGGTTCCGGTCAATTTTGTCGACTGCTAGAGACACTTTCACCCCCGCCACTGCTTGACAGGGTTATCCCGCCTCTCTAGAATTCGCGTCCTCAGAGTTTACGGGGCTATAGCTCAGCTGGGAGAGCGCTTGCATGGCATGCAAGAGGTCGACGGTTCGATCCCGTCTAGCTCCACCAAACAAACCCTCTGCACCGTGCTGGCGCAGAGGGTTTTTTTTGCTTCAGAGAGCGGCGCCGTTGATGCTGGCGTTGAGCAGCACAGTGCTGTCGCCGTCGGCAGTCGATTTCAGCAGCATGCCATTGCCCACCCCGAACCACTCCTCATTGGTCTGCGTGCCCGCGCTGCCGGTTTCACGTGTTTGAAAACGGCAGGCCTGGAACTGGCCAGCAGGCACGGTGACAGGTTCGATACCAACGAAGGTTGTGCGCCGGTCCACGGTGTTGCTCTCGTTGAGGGTGAAGCCGCGCACGCGCGTGCGCAGGTTGACCGTGTAGCGTTGCTCGTAGGACTGGCCTGCACTGAGGTCGTAGCGCTCCAGCTGCTGCGGGGCAAAGACCACCCGACTGTCGGACGATTCGGGCGTGAACGATTCGACCTCAACACCGTATTCGAGCACCCGGAACTGGGTGCTCTGGGGCTGGAAGTAGGCCTCGGCTTTTGAGGTAGAGGGAGCGGCACCTCTGGCCCGGGTGTTGGTGGTCGCCTTCAGGGCGCTTTTGCCTTCGAAGGTCGCACCACCCGTAATTACCTGATCGTAGTCGAAAGGTACCACGGCACCGCTGGCGTCGGTGGTGCGGTAGCTGGCGACAACGGTGGTGTTGACCGCCATCAGTGTGCTGTTGAAGCAGCGACGGGCATCACCACTGCCACCGGCGCTGCGGGTAAACACTGGCTCCAGGTAAAACACTTCATTGGGTCGGGCGAGGAAACCCAGGAGGTCATCATTGCCGGCGAATCCGGAGGTAAACAGCCTGCAATCCTTGGTGCTGCCACCGCAGAGGCCACGCTGGCGTTTTTTCCAGCCGGCGAATTCGTAGCCCGCTGCAGGGCGGGCAATGAAGGTTTCGTCGAAGAAGATGTCGTTGACGTTGATTGCCGGGCACGCGGCGTTGGCGGCGCACGCATAGTTGCCGGAGGCGGTCGTGATGGAGCCGCCGGTAGGGCTGGAAAGCTGCACCTTGCAGCCGGCCAGCGTCACAGAGGACAGGAGTAGGGCAATACCAATAATCTTGTACATGGTGGGGTTGACGCTCTCAAGGTGAGGTAACAGAGCGTAATAGTGTAGTCTGGTGCGTGTGTGGCGCGAATCGCGGCGCACATGAAGTGTGCGCCAGTTCACAGTGTTCAGGCGTGCTAGAACAGGTAGTAGGCGAAGACGTAGATCATCAGTAGCAGCACGATCCACAGCGCGGTGGTGCCGATTTCCCAGGAGCGCCCCAGAGGGCCTGTATGGCCCATCGTGTGGCGCGCCGATGCGGTGAGCAGGTCAACACCGTGCTGGAGCCGGCGTCGCGCGGCCACCACTGGCGGCTTCCCGATCCGCGCCACGAATTGCACCAGCACCGGCAACCCCCGACGCCAGAGCCAGTCCACGTCGAGCGAAATGGTGAGTGTCCGTTTCATCCACGGTAACAGCAGGAAGAACGCGAGCCCGGAAAACAGCAGCAGCTGCAGGTAGAACAACACTTTGCCTGGCTTGTAGGGATGGTAGTCCACGGCATAGGGCAGCAGCGGATAGAGCAGTTGCGGGTAGACGCCGATTAGAATACAGAGAAACGCGAAGAACAGCATGGCGATACGCATGTTCCAGGGTGCATCGTCGGGACGCAGGCCCGAATCCTTCTGGAAGAAAACGAACCAGGGAAACTTGATACCGGCATGCAGGAATACGCCGGCCGAGGCGGCCGCCAGCAGGAAGTACACCGTTACCAGTCCTTCATCCACTGCGGCCTGGGAAATCAGGGTTTTTGTGGTGAAGCCAGAGGTAAGCGGAAAGCTTGAGATCGCTAGGGCGCCAATCACACCGCACCACATGGTTACCGGCATGGTGCGAAACAGGCCGCCAACATCGGTGCACAGGTGCTTGCCCGTGCGCATCACCACAACCCCCGCACTCATGAACAGCAGTGCCTTGTAGATGATGTGGGCGAACGCATGAGCCGAGGCACCGTTGATAGCGGTCTCGGTGCCTATGCCCACAGCAACGACCATGAACCCCACCTGGTTGACGATGGAAAACGCCAGAATGCGGCGAATGTCATTTTCCAGCAGGGCGTAGAAAATACCGTAAAACACCATGAACAGGCCGATACCCACCAGTATCGATTCGCCGGGAAACAGCAGTATCAAGGCCAGAATCGCGGTCTTGGTGGTAAAGGCCGAGAGAAATACGGAACCGGTCGGGCTGGCCGTCGGGTAGGCATCTGACAGCCACGACGATAGCGGTGGCGCTGCCGCATTGATCAATATGCCTATGAGGATCATCCAGGTGCTGAAGTCCTCAGCCGCCAGAGGGCGAATGTCCAGCGAGCCGGTGGTGACCAACAGGCCTTCAATGCCTACCTTGAGGATGACGCCACCCAGCAGGTGCATGATGGCATAGCGCACGCCTGCGGCGCGGGCATTTTCTGTGCCCCCACACCACACCACGACGGTGGAAAACAGCGCCATGATCTCCCAGAATACAAACAGCGTCAGCAGGTCGCCGGCAAAGGACACGCCCACCGCGCCCGCCGCGTAGAGCTGTGCCGCGACCAGTTCCGTGCGCCTCGCGTGATTGAACGCGAACACGGCCCCGGTGGCGGACATGATGGCAAAAATCGTCGCGAACAGGCGTCGTACCGGTCCGCCTTCCACCAATTCCAGTGGATAGCCCAGGAACTCTCCGCGCAGGACGATGCCATCGGGGACCTGCCAGATCAAGTACAGGCAGATCAGCGGTGCGACGATGACCACCACCGCGCGCAACTGGCGCGAGCTGATCAGCGCCGTGAGCAGGGCTCCGCCAATGAGCGCAAGGGCGGGAGGAAGCATCTCAAACATCGTAGTAGTCTTCCGGCCGTTTCAGCAGCTTGCCGATGAATTTCGCGCCGAACACCATCAGCACACAGCTAAGGAAACCAAACAGGGCGCCAAAGCCGAACCAGCTGTCTACACCGAAATAGCCCTTGATGGGAATCAGCAACTGCAGAAGCACGGTCATGGCCAGCACGCTGTAGCCGATAATCCACAACCAGCGAATGGTGGTGGGGCGGGTCAGCCAGTGATTGTCGGGTTGCGTCATAACGGCAGGCTCTCCACCAACTGACTCTCGAGGTCCAGCAGTGGCTGGTTGAAGAAGAAAAACACAATGGTGAGCGTGGCCGTTACCGACAGCGCCAGCAAAATCGCTTTCGGCGCCTCGCCGTGGTTCATATCCACGCCGTCTGCTGGCGGTGCCAACCAGGCGAAATAAATGATGGGCAGGAAATACATGGCGTTGAGTACCGTGCTGCCAATGATCGTGAAAATGGCGATGTAGTTTTCCGCCTGGAAAGCGCCTGCCAATATAAACCACTTGGACACGAAGCCCGCGGTTGGTGGTACGCCAATCATGCTCAGCGCGCCGATGGTGAACGCGGCCATGGTGATGGGCATACGGCGACCGATGCCGGCGAGCTGCCACAGCTCGGTCTTGTGCGCGGCGGTGTAGATTGCCCCGGCAGCGAAAAACAGCGTGATCTTGCCGAAGGCGTGCGCCGCAATATGTACCGCGGCACCCACCTCTGCCAGTGGCTTGAGAATCACCGTCGCCATGATCACATAGGAGAGTTGGCCGATGGTCGAGTAGGCCAGCATGCGTTTCAGGTTGGTCTGGTAGAGCGCGATGATACTCGCCGTGATGATGGTGAACGCAGCCGCGAACTGCAGCCACTGGGCACTGGGCTCATTGAACAGGAAATCAACGCCGAAGATGTAAATGATGATCTTGGTGATGCTGAACACGCCTGCCTTGACCACCGCTACCGCGTGCAGCAGGGCACTGACCGGTGTGGGTGCCACCATGGCGGCGGGCAGCCAGCGGTGTACGGGCATGACCGCGGCCTTGCCGATGCCGAATACAAACAGCCCCAGCAGCAGCCCGACTGCGGGCCCTGCAAGCTTGCCCTCGATAATGCCGCCCAGGGTGAAGGTGGTGGTGCCCGTTGCAACCCAGGTCCAGATGATGGCGGGCAAGAGCAAGCCGATAGATGTGGCCAGCAATACGCCGAGGTAGACCCGCGCCGAGGCGATGGTTTTGGCGTCGCCCTTGTGTGCCACCAGTGGATAGGTGGAGAGCGTGAGCAGTTCGTAGAACAGGAACAGGGTGAACAGGTTGTCGGCCAGGGCAATCCCCATGGCGGCGGCAATGGCAAGCGCAAAACAGATGTAGAAGCGGGTCTGGTGCTTTTCGTTGTTGCCGCGCATGTAGCCAATCGAGTAGATGGTGTTGATGATCCACAGGAAAGAGGCGATACAGGCAAACATCATCCCCAGCGGTTCCAGTGAAAGCGCCAGTACCAGTCCGGGAAGGGGCTCGGAGAGCAGGAAGCGCGGACGTGCACCGTCGCTAACCTCGGGGAACCAGGAGAATACCAGCACGGCGAGTGTCACCGCGGTCAGCAGGCTGATCGCTTCCCGCAGGTTGGGCCAGCGACCGGTAAAGGCGATGCCGATGGCACCCAACAAGGGCAAGGCCAGGATGATTGGCAGAGTTGATGCGGCCATCATCACAGCAGCCCCCCGAGCAGTGTGCCGGTGCCACTTTCAGCCAGCGCGATCGGCAGTTGTGGTGCGAGACCGAAGTAGATGTTGGCGAGCGCGGCAAACCAGATCAGGGCACGCAGTGGCAAGGGCACCTCCATGGCCGAAACATCACCGTCGGGCGGGGTACCGTAATAGGCTGTTTCCACAAATTTCCACAGGTAAACAACCGCGAGCAGTGAGCTGATTACGATGGCGATGACCAGGGGTATGCCCCATCCGGGAACACTCATCACGGCCACCACCAAATACCATTTGCTGACAAAGCCCGCGGTGCCGGGTACGCCAATCAGACTCAGCCCGGCAATCACGAAGGCGCCCATCGTCCAGGGCATGCGTCGACCGATACCGGCGAGGTTGCTGATGCGGGTGCTGCGGGAGGTCAGAACAAAAGCGGTCACGCAGAGAAACAGCGTACCTTTCGCCAGTGCGTGGTTGAACATGTGCAATTGCGCGGCCATCAGCCCAGCCTGGGTGGCCAGTCCGGCGGCGAGCGCGATGTAGCCGATCTGCGCTACCGACGAAAATGCCAACAGCTTCTTGATATTGCCCTGATAGATAGCGATGGCCGACGCCAGCAGGATACCGGACAACGCCAGGGGCACGATGAAGACGCTGAACAGATCGGAATGCCCGAGCAGATTGCCATGGAATACACCGTAGTTGAAGCGCAGCAAGACGTAGATTGACACCTTGGTGGAACAGGCGGCGATGAAAACGGTTACGGCGTTCGGTGCGTAGGTGTAGGCGCGGGGCAGCCAGATATGCAGCGGGAATATCGCCGCTTTCAGCGCGAGGCCGATAGTGATGAAACCGGCGGCTATGATCACCGGACGTGTTTCAATCACTTCACCAAGACGCAGCGCCATGTCCTCAAAATTGAGGGTGCCCGTCATCATGTAGATGAAGCCGACCCCGATCAGGTAGAACGTCGCCCCGATCGTGCCGATGATGAGGTACTTGAAGACCGCTGACAGCGCCCGGCGGTCGCGCCCCGCAGCGATCAGTATATACGTTGCCAGAGACGAGATTTCCATGAAGACGAAGACGTTGAATGCGTCGCCAGCCACGGCAATACCACACAGCCCAGCCAGTGCGATAAGCCAGGCGCCATAGAACATGGGCGCGCGGCGGTTGTCGATGTCGCGGCGCAGGGAAAGGCGTCCCCCCGCCAGGCCCAGGCTCGATGCGCCGGTGACCAGCAGCAGCATGAGCGCGCTCAGGCCGTCGATGTTGAGGCTGATACCGAAGGGGGGTTGCCAGCCGCCGACGGCATACTCCGGTACGCCACCGGCGAGCACTGCCTGCGTCAGCAGAATGGCGAGGCCGAACGATACCAGGCTGGCGACCAGTGCGGCGAGCCAGGCGAGGAAGCCGTTGCGCAGGAGAATGACCAGCGGCGCGGTGAGAAGCGGCAGTGCAACCTGCAGTGCCGGGAGGTGATCCGCCAGATTCATGACTCGCGGTCCATCGCCAGAATTTCGTTGTCTTCTACCGTGCCGTACTCTTCATGGAGCCGCACGACAATGGCGAGGCCCAGCGCCGTGGTGGAGATGCCGACGACGATAGCCGTGAGAATCAGCACCTGGGGCAGCGGGTTGGAGAAAATCTGCCCGGAGACGCCCGCCTGGATAATGGGCGCGGTACCGCCATCTACCCGGCTCATGGTAATGAAAAACAGGAACACGGCTGACTGGAAAATGGCCAGCGCCATGATCTTCTTCACCAGGTTCTGTTTGCTGATCAGGGCATACAGGCCGATCATCAGGAGCACGGCAAAAACCCAGTAATTGAAAAGGCCAAGAAGCTTCATGCAGGATCAGTCCCGGGCAGCGAAGGCGTGGAAAATGGAGAGCAGCACGCCGGTGACGGTCAGGCCCACGCCCAGCTCAATCACAATAATACCGATATGCTGGCCGGTAACCGGATTGTCCGCGAGTACGGAATACTCCAGGAACTGGCCACCCATGAGAATGCCGGCGAGCCCGACAGAGCCGTAAAGCAGCGCGCCTCCCGCACTCATCCAGAGCAGCACCCGGGGCGGAATGACGGACAGCGCAAGCCCCTCACCCCGTACCAGGGAGTAGAGAATAATGCCGGCAACGAAGATGGCACCTGCCTGAAACCCACCGCCCGGGCTGTATTCGCCATGGAACTGGATAAACAGTGCGAACAGCAGAATAAAGGGAATGAGCAAGCGCGCCATGACCTTGGGGATCAGGTGACCGCTGAGACCCTCTTCAACCCGGCTGTCGAGGCGGGAAAATGGCTTTCCACGTCCACCGCCAAGCAGGAACATCACGCCAATACCGGCGGTCAGTACCACGAATACTTCACCCAACGTGTCATAGCCGCGAAAACTGCCGAGCACGGCTGTGACGATGTTGGGGATATCAATCAGCTCTGGTGTCTTCTCGATATACCACTGGGCCACATGCTGTTGCGCAGGCGCATTGGGGTCACCCAGTGTGGGTTGGCCGAAGGAGGCGTAAATCATCAGCAGGGTGGTGGCGGCGATGACCGCAACGGACAGCTTGCGCAGCGAGCGCCCCCTGGCTTCCGTCGGCGGTGTGAGCTTCAGGCCAGCCAGCAAGAGGACGGTGGCAACCCCGGCCCCCACGGCTGCCTCGGTCAGCGCGACGTCTGCGGCGTCAAGCAGGAAGAAGTTCAGAGCCATCAGCAGGCTGAAGATGCCGCTCAACATCACCGCCGAGAACAGGTCCTCAGAGCGCACAATGGCGACCGCCGTGATGACCAGCAGGGACAGCAGGAATATGCCAATCAGCAGGGTTGTCACGCGGGATTCTCCGGGTCTGTGGTTGTGTTCTCGACGCCCTCGGGCTGGAGCCCGGACAGCAACGCGGCGTTGGCCAGCGCATAGGTGGCGGTGGGGGAGGTCACCAGCAAAAACAGCATGACGGCAGCCAGTTTCACCGCAATCAGGGACAAGCCGGCATAGATCATCAGGCCACCGAGCACCAGCACCGGGCCCAGGGAGTCGGTCAGGCTGGCCCCGTGAATACGGGTGTAGAAGTCGGGCATGCGCAGCGCGCCAATGCCGCCGGCAAGCACGAACACGCTGCCTGCCACCACCAGCAGGCCGGCGATCAGGTCGAGGATCTCATTCATTCGATAGTGCTCTCCGCGGGCGCGTCTGACTTGCTCTGCGACCGCTGGCGTCGACGGCTTTCCTGCACAAACCAGAGTACAGCCATAACCCCGATGAAGTTGATCAGTGCGTAGGCCAGTGCGAGATCCAGGAAGTCAGTGCGGCCCATGATGAACGCCATGACGGCAATGAGCAGCACGGTTTTGGTGCCGAACATATTGACCGCCAGCACCCGGTCATAGACGCTTGGACCCAGCAGGGCGCGGGTCAAGGCTAACGCCATGGTCACCAGAATACCGATAGCCGCCACCAGCAACATCAGTCAGGGTCCACGGCGGCGACGCGGCGGCTCATGGCGCCACCGCGCAGATCTTCAGCGGCGGCGCGAGTCAGGCAGTGAGTGGTGATGCGGGCGTCGTCGATGTTGATGGTGAGAGTCCCCGGTGTCAGTGTGATTGAATTGCCCAGCAGTGTGAGGGCGAATTTGCTGGAAGCGGCGGCGTCGATGTCCACGATGGTGGGGGACAGCGCCGACTTCGGGCCCAGCACAAGGCGCAGGACCTGTACATTGGTGACCACCATTTCCCACAGCAACCAGAGCCAGTAGCGGGGCACCCGGTACAGCAGCGCGAAACGGTGTTCCTGCTGATCGGGCAGTGCCATGCGGTGGGTAAGCCAGGCGACCAGTGCACAGGAGGCAATGCCCAGCTGCAGCACGGGTGTTTTGTATAACCCTCCCCACAACAACCAGACTGCGAACAGGGCGATAATTGCGAGCAGGTACCGCATCAGGGGCATATTCAGAGTAGCTCTTCAGGACTTGGGCCGAATCATACCTTAACGCTGCGCGGAATTGCCACAGCCCGCTTTCCCTCGATGAGGATCGCATGGCGCGCCGGTGTTTCATGCTAGACTGCCCGGAAAGTTTGCGCTGGATATCATCCTATGAAAGTACCGCCTCGCCTGCAGCCCCTGGTAGAGGACGGCCTGATCGACGAGGTTCTGTTTCCGCTGATGAGTGGGAAAGAGGCCGACATATTCGTGGTCCGCAGCGGCACCAGCACACGCTGTGCAAAGGTGTACAAAGAGGCATACAAGCGCAGCTTCAAAAAGGCAGCCGCCTACACTGAAGGGCGCAAGGTGCGCAACACTCGGCGCGCCCGCGCGATGGAAAAAGGCTCGCGCTACGGGCGCAAACAGCAGGAAGAGACCTGGCAGAACGCGGAAGTGGATGCGCTCTATCGCCTCGACCGCGCCGATGTGCGAGTGCCCGAGCCCTACGGGTGTTATGACGGCGTACTGCTCATGGAACTCGTGACGGACGAGACAGGTGATGTGGCGCCGCGCCTTGCGGATGTGCTCATGTCCAAGGAACAGGCCCTCGAGGATCACGCCCAGGTGCTGCGTTATATCGTGCGTATGCTCTGTGCCGGGCTGGTGCACGGCGACCTCTCCGAATTCAATATCCTGGTTGATCCGGATGGGCCGGTCATCATCGACCTGCCGCAGGCAGTCGACGCATCCGCGAACAACAACGCGCGTGCCATGCTGCTGCGCGACGTGGAGCGCGTTACCGAATACTACGGGTTGTTTGCGCCCGAGGTGTTGGAAACACGCTACGGCGAGGAAATCTGGCAGTTGTTCGAGGACGGCGAGCTGACGCCGGAACATGCCTTGAGTGGCCTCTTTGCCGACGCCGAGGACCCGGCTGACGTTGATGGCGTTATGCTCGAAATTCGCGCCGTGCTGCGCGAGGAGGAAGAGCGCCGGGAACGACTGCGCGACGCGGAGGAGGACTGAAGCGTGGCTCCCAGCGGCCGCGAAGCATTTCCGGACAGGGTCTACAACCTGCTGGTTGAAGACGAAGATGCCCGGGTGTGTCGCGACATTCCCGATTCTGCCTGTGATGAACAGCCGCGCGCCTTCCTGTTGCAATGGCTCGCGCAAACGCTCACGAAAATCGGCGATACCTTGACCAGCAGCCGTTTGGTACTGGCCTGGATGCTCGCCGCCTTGGGTGCACCGCCTTTTTTCGTGGCGTTGCTGGTGCCCATTCGCGAGTCACTGTCCCTGCTGCCGCAGCTGTTTGTCGCCCAGTGGGTGCGCGAGCATGCGCTGCGCAAGTTCTTCTGGGTGTGGGGCAGTGTCGCGCAGGGGCTGGCACTGCTGGGCATGATGGTCGCCGTATTGCTGCTGGAGGGCGCGTCGCTGGGTTGGGCTGTTGTAGTTCTGCTCGCCTGCTTCAGTTTAGCCCGGGGTGTGTGCTCGATAGCCGCCAAGGACGTGCTGGGAAAAACGGTGTCCAAGGCGCGCCGGGGCCGGCTGACGGGGCTGGCAGCGGCTGCCGCGGGTGCGGTCGCGCTGCTTGTTGCACTGGCTCTGTTATTTTTCCCGGACTACATCGCAAGTCAGGGCCATGCCGGAGCCGCACTGTTCGCCGGCATTCTGGCGGCCGCGGCCTGCCTGTGGTTTCTCGCTGCAGCCGTGTATGCCGCGGTGCCGGAGCTGCCAGGTGCCACCTCAGGTGGTGGCAACGCCTTCGCCGAGGCGCTGCGCAGCCTCACCCTGTTGTACACGGACGCGCAGTTGCGTCGTTTTGTGGTCGCCCGGGCGTTACTTGTCAGCACCGCATTCGCCATACCCTATCTGGTGGTACTGGTACAGCGAGCGGCGGACACGCAAATGCTCAGCTTTGCGGCCTTGCTGGTGGCGGAGGGTGCGGCGGGGTTGCTGTCTGCCGCGTTCTGGGGACGTTGGTCGGATAGCGGTGCCCACCACGTCATGGCGGCGGCTGCCGCCCTGGCAACTCTGGCGGTCGCTGTAGCCGTCACGTTGCAGGTGGTGAACCCGGTAGTACTGGGCCACGGCTTGACGGGCGCGGTACTGGTATTCACTGCCGCCGTGGCGCATCAGGGCGCAAGGGTGGGGCGTAAGACCTACCTCGTGGACATGGCCTCGGGCGAGAACCGGGCACAGTACACCGCAGTCAGTAACACCGCCATGGGAGTACTGTTGTTTGCCGGTGCCGGCCTTGGCGTTATTGAAGCAGCCTACGGTATTGTGGCGGTTCTCGCCTTGCTGATGGCGGGGGGGATACTGGCCACCTACCGATGCCTGAGGTTACCCTCTGTTTCCGGATGAATCCTGTCCTGTTGATTGTCGCCCCTGTGAGGCCCCTGATGAATAGACTTTTCCTGCTGCTATGCTCGCTTGTGTTGTGCAGCTCTGCTGCCCTGGCTGAGGCCCTGCGTGTTGGCGTGGCGCCCGACCGGCCGCCGCTGGCCTTCTATGATGGCGAGCGTATTGTCGGTGTTGAAGCGGATAGTGCGAAAGCACTGGGTGAGATTCTCGGTCGCCCGGTGCAGTGGGTGCCCATGCCATTCGATGCGTTGCTGGAGGCGCTGCAGGCCGGGCGCATAGACATCATCATGTCCGGCATGAGTGTTACCCCGGAACGTGAACAGCAGGTAGCGTTTATAGATCCTTATCTGAACGCCGGCCAGATGGCGATCATGCGTATCGACAGCGTGGCCCGGTTTGGCCAACCCTGGTCGGTTTATCGCGATGGTGTCCGGGTGGGTATAGAGGCGAGTACCACGGGCGAGGCCTGGGCAAACACTGAACTCCCCGACGCGCAGCTTACGCCATTTGCGGACGTGTCCGCGGGACTGGCCGCACTGCGCGCGGGTGCAATTGACCTGTTCGTGCACGATGCCCCAACCAGTTGGTTGCTGGCCACCTCTGACGACTATGGTGACCTGATTAGTCAGTACCACTTTCTCACTGACGAACAGCTCGCCTGGGCAGTGCGCCGGGACACGCCCGCGCTGGCCGCCGAGCTCAACCGTGCTCTGGCGACCATGCGTGGCAATGGCACCCTGGAGTACATTATCGACCGCTGGATACCGGTGACGGTCGAGGTGCCCTGAAAGCCTAGCCGGGGAAGTTGTACTCGTGGCCCCAGTGGTCACCCTCGGTGCTGACGGTGGGTGTGTAGGTATCCCAGTCCACCAGCAGGCCATCGTAGCCATACTCTACGGCGATACCGCCCGGCGCCACTACGTAGAATGAGCACATGTTGTCGTTCACGTGCCTGCCCAGGCTGGCGAGTATGGGGTAACCGCCGGCCTTGGCGCGATCCATGGCGCGGCCAACCTCGTCCAGGGAGCCCACTTCCACCATGATATGCACAACGTCGCCAGTGTAGGGGTGGTTGTACAGTGCCAGCGAGTGCTGGCGTGGATTGTCGGCATGCAGGAACAGGATGGTGGTTTCCGGTGCGCCTTCGGGCAGCGGCGGATGCAGCGTGTCACTCACGCCGAGGCCCAGCAGGTCGGTGTAAAAGCTGGCGGCTGTGTCGAGGTCGGGCGTTGGCAGTACCGCGTGGCCGAAGCCCATGTCGCCGGTGTACTCATCCCCCGTGATGAACTCCTTGACCCCGGTCGGTGAAATCAGCGGCGCGTAGTCCAGACGCCGGCCGTAGTAGATCTCCAGCGTGTTGCCGCAGGGGTCATCAACACTGACAAACGCCGTGACGCAGCGACGCGCGGCTTCGGCTGGCGTACCCTGCTGCAGTGTGTGGCCGTTGCTGTCCAGGCGGTTGCAGAGCTCTTCCCACTCGCTGCGGCCGCGGCATTCGAGGCCCGCCGCAATCAGCCCGTCGTGGTCGGCCGGCTCCAGCATAAAGCGGAACGGGTGATTGTCCATGCGCAGAAAGCGTGCGCCGGTAGAGTCCTCGCGTGCCGCGTCCATCAGGCCCAGTGTGCTGGTGCCGAACGTCATCCACGCGTCCGTATCGGTCGCGGCGATTCTCAGGTAGCCAATGGCGGCGATACTCATGTGCTGTTCTCCTCGGAGTGAAAGATGTACCTGTCACCATAGTAAGGGTGATTGGCCCACAGGCACAGGGTAGCCGCAGCAGACGGGGGTAACTGGTATAAGCAGGGAAACCCTCAGCTGGGGGCAGCGGTGATCAGAAATGTCACTCCTGGCTGCCGCATTGTGTCATTGAGATCAGGCCCCCGCTGTTGAATACTCAGCGCACGGTTCAGTCGGGAGCGTCTGCCAATGGCCATAACAGAAAAATTAAGCCAGGAATTTGAGCTCGGATTCACCTATACACGCTCTACGGGGCCGGTGGTAGGCAGATTCCTCACCGGCTTGCGCGACAGTCGGGTGCTCGGCATCCGCGGCAGCGACGGCCGCGTGCTGGTGCCGCCACCGGAGTATGACCCTGCCACGGCAGCCGCCCTGTCGGACTGGGTGGAAGTGGGCCAGGAGGGCACCGTGGTCAGCTGGTGCTGGGTGTCAGAGCCGCGAGCCTCGCATCCGCTGCAGCAGCCCTTCGCCTGGGTGATGGTGCGCCTCGACGGTGCCGACGTACCGATGATTCATTGCTTGCAAGCGTCCTCGGCCGAGGCGGTAAGCACCGGGGCGCGCGTGCGCGTGGCCTGGGTGGCAGAGCCGCGCGGGCATATCACGGATATTCGCTGCTTCGTACCCGTGCCGGGAGGTGCATCATGAGCGCAGCACGCCCGGATGTGACAGGCATCGAAGCTCCGGTTTACCTGCACTACCATTTTACCGCCGGAACGGCTCCCGCCCGGTTTCTTGCGCGCCTCAGGGAAGGGCTGCTCAGTGGCCAGCGCTGTCCGCGCTGTGGCAATGTCTATATTCCTGCTCGCGGCTCCTGCCCAGCCTGCGGCGTGCCCACAACGGAGGAAGTATTGCTGCCTGACCGGGGCACCGTGCAGTCGTTTACCATTGTGCACATCCCCATTCCGGGCAATCCCATTGAACCCCCGTACGTCGTGGCGAACATTGTGCTGGACGGGGCCAATATATCCTTTATTCACCTGCTCAGTGACTGTGTCAACGAGTCGGTGCGTATCGGGCAGCGGGTACAGGCGGTGTGGCGGCCGCCGGAGGAGTGGGATTACGCCATGGATAACATTCGTCATTTCAGGCCGCTCGATGAGCCCGATGTACCGGTGGAGCGTATTGGCACGCTGCCGGTGTCCGGCCCGGCGGTGCCGCGATGAGGGAAGTCGCCGTTGTTGCTTTCAGCCAGAGCGCCTGTGTCGCCGATATCGGCGCCGTCAATGAAGTCGAGCTTATCATGCCCCAGTTGCAGGCTGTGTACGCCCAGGTAGGGTTGAACAGCGCCCAGGATGTCGACTTTGTCTGTTCGGGCAGTTGCGACTATCTGCAGGGCGCCGCTTTCGCCTTCGTCGCGGGGGTCGATGCGCTGGGGGCCGTGCCCCCATTGAAAGAGTCGCATGTGGAAATGGACGCCGCCTGGGCGCTCTATGAAGCGGTGCTGAAGATTCGCACGGGGCATGCGGACTCCGCGTTGCTCTACGGTTTCGGTAAATCCTCGCCGGGCGAGTTACCTGCGGTGCTGTCGCAGCGGCTCGATCCTTATTACCTCGCGCCACTCTGGCTCGATACGGTATCGCTCGCGGCCTTGCAGGCGAGGATGCTGCTCGATAGCGGGTCGATTACTGAAAGCGATATGGCAGCGGTTGTGTCACGCTCGCGGCAGAATGCGCAAGCCAACCCCCTGGCACAGCTGGCGGGGGATGTCGGCGTGGCAGCGTTGTTGCAGGATGACTACCTGCTGGCGCCACTGCGACGCGGCGACTGCGCGCCGGTATCGGATGGCGCGGCGGCGATGATTATCGCGACCGTCGAACAGGCGCGCCGCTGGGGTGTGCCCTATGTGCGGCTTACTGGCATTGACCAGCGTATCGAGAGCCACAACCCCTGTATGCGCGACCTCACCGACTCGGTATCGACACGCCAGGCTGCGGCGGCGGCCGGGGTGCACGAGGCAGCGGTTGACGTTGCGGAAATCTACGCCCCGTTCAGCCATCAGGAAATTATCCTGACCCGCGCTCTCGGGCTGGATGAGGCCACCGCGGTCAACCCCAGCGGTGGCGTGCTTGCCGGAAACCTGATGATGGCGTCGGGCCTTGCCCGGGTGGGTGAAGTGTTCCAGCGTATCGTCAACGGAGACGCGCGCCGCGGGGTGGCCCACGCCACGAGCGGCCCCTGTCTGCAACACAACCTTGTGGCGGTACTGGAGGGCGCGTAATGGCTGAATGGGCTGCGGTGGTTGGCATAGGCCAGACCCGATACAAGACCCGGCGCTCCGATGTGTCCATAGCCGGCCTGCTGCGGGAAGCGGTCGACAGGGCACTGGCGGACGCCGGTGTGTGCTTTGACGACATCGATGCGGTGGTGATTGGCAAAGCGCCGGACATGTTTGAGGGCGTCATCATGCCCGAGAGTTATCTCGCCGATGCACTCGGGGCCAGCGGCAAGCCTATGCTGCGGGTGCACACTGCCGGGTCGGTGGGTGGCTCCACCGCCATCGTCGCCGCGTCGCACGTCCAGAGCGGTACGTTCAAACGGGTACTCACCGTCACCTACGAAAAACAGTCCGAGTCCAACGCCATGTGGGCGCTGTCGACACCGCAGCCTTTTTCTGTGCACCTGAACGCCGGCGCCGGGGGGTATTTCGCACCCATCATTCGCGAATACATCCGCCGTGCCAACGCACCCGAGGGTGTGGGCATACGCGTTGCGGTGAAGGACCGGCGCCACGGGGCCCGCAACCCGTTGGCACACCTGCAGCTACCCGACATTACCGAGCAGGAGGTGCGCGACTCGATGATGCTCTGGGATCCACTGCGCTTCCTCGAGGCCTGTCCCTCCTCTGATGGCGCCTGCGCGATGGTGATCGCCGCCGCTGACAGCATTAGCGGCGACAAGCCGCCCGCCTGGATTCGCGGGGTCGCCATGCGCTCCGAGCCCACCATGTACGCGGGGCGCGATGAAGTGAGCCCCCAGGCCGGTCGCGACTGCGCGGCCGACGTCTATGCGCAGGCCGGAATCACGGACCCACGCCGCGATTTCGATTGTGCAGAGGTGTACGTACCGTTTAGCTGGTACGAACCCATGTGGCTGGAAAATCTGGGCTTTGCGCCGCCAGGGGAGGGCTGGAAGCTGACGCTGGACGGTGCCACATCGCTCGACGACGGGGGCGATATCCCCTGGAACTGCTCCGGCGGTGTGCTCAGCTCCAATCCCATCGGAGCGTCCGGCATGATCCGTTTCGCGGAAGCCGCCCGTCAGGTGCGTGGTGATGCCGGCGCGCATCAGGTCGAGAATGCCCGTCTGGCCCTTGGCCATGCGTATGGCGGTGGCGCACAGTTTTTTTCCATGTGGGTTGTCGGTGCCGACAAGAACTGAATCACGCTGAAACGGAGACACACCATGCCGCGACATTTCAACATCGCCGACCTGTTCGAACTGGTGGCCGACCGGGTGCCAGAGCGCACAGCGCTGGTGTGTGGTCAGCAGCGCTCGACCTATGGGCAGCTGGAACAGCGCGCCAACCGGCTTGCGCACTTTCTCGCTGCACGGGGCGTGCAAGCGGGCCAGCACGTGGGCTTGTACCTCTACAACTGTAACGAGTACCTGGAAGGTATGCTCGCCTGCTTCAAGTTGCGCGCGGTGCCCATCAACATCAACTACCGCTACGTGGAGGAAGAGCTGGCTTATATCCTCAGTAACGCGGATTTGGTGGCCTGTATTCATCACCGCGAGTTTGCGCCGCATATCGCCGCGGTCCATAGCACCGCGCCGGCACTGACTACATGTGTCTACGTCGAGGACGGCAGTGGTGCGAACCCCGAGAGCATAGGCAGCATCGCCTATGAACAGGCGCTTGCGGGCGAGAGCGCAGCGCGGGATTTCGCCGAGCGCGCCGATGATGATCTTTTCATCCTGTACACCGGCGGCACTACCGGCATGCCCAAGGGGGTCATGTGGCCGCACAAACACGTGTTTTACGCGGCGATGGGCGGCGGGGGGTATTTTCACCCTGACGGCGTGATTACCGAACCGGAACAGATTGCCGAACGCATTGGCGATTTCGCGATAGTTGGCATAGCGCTGGCGCCCCTGATGCATGGCGCCTGTTGGTGGTACGCCTGCATACAGCTGCTGTCGGGCAACGCGCTGGTGCTCAACCCGGCGCACCATCTGGTCGCCGAGGATGTGTGGGACATTGTCGAACGTGAGCGCGTGAACTCCTTGACCATCGTGGGCGATGCCATGGCGGTGCCACTGCTGGATGCGCTGCGGGCACATCCCGGGCGCTGGGACCTGAGCTCGGTGTTCGCCGTGGGTTCCGGGGGAGCTGTGTTTTCTGCCAGCAAGCAGGAGTCGTTTCGTGAGCTTTTGCCGAATATCATGGTGCGCAACAGCTTCGGTTCGTCTGAGTCTGGCGCAATGGGGGCAGATGGCGGCGGCAGGGCGGGCGAGGGGCTTGGCAATGTCACCCGCAGCGAGTTCATGTCGGTTCTCGCGCAGAATGCCGATGGCAGTTACCGCGAGGTCCGCCCCGGAGAAAAAGGCATTTTCGCACGCTGTGGTCACATTCCCGTCGGCTATTACAACGACCCCGAGAAAACTGCGAAGACCTTTGTGCGGGTCGAAGACCAGATCTGGTTGCTCACCGGAGACGAGGCCAAACTGGAGGATGACGACACGATTACCGTGTACGGCCGCGGTTCGAACTGCATCAACACGGGGGGCGAAAAGGTGTTTCCGGAAGAGGTTGAGCAGGCCTTGAAAAATCACCCGGCGGTGTTTGACTGCCTGGTAGTGGGCACGCCAGATGAGCGGCTGGGCAGCCGGGTTACCGCGGTGGTGGCGGCGCGGGATGGGGAGTTCCTGAGTTTGGCATCGTTGCAGAATGAAGCACGCAAGCACATTGCCGGCTATAAAGTGCCGCGCGAGCTGCACCTGGTGACGGAGGTGCCACGCGCACCCAGCGGCAAGCCAGCCTATCCCAAAGCACTCGATATCGCGTTGTCGGGTGCACACCGCGCAGAGTAAATACTCGTAAGCACACAAGGAGCCACGCCGTGCAAGAACTGGATATCAGCACCCCGAGTTGCCTGGTCGCGCAGGAGGAGGGTGTACTCTTCGTTACCCTGAATCGTCCGGAGGCGAAAAACGCCTTCAACCCGGCCATGCTGCTGGGTATGTATCGCGCATGGCGCCGGCTGGACGAGGACCCGGCGCTGCGTTGCGCCATTCTCACCGCACGCGGGAACACCTTCTGCGCCGGCATGGATTTGAAAGCGGGCGCCGAGGGCGACCAGGGTGCCAGTGATGAGTTCATGGCCCTGATGGCAGAGGTGCCGAACCTGCACTGGCAAGCGCTGCTGCGTGACAACCGGCCGGCCAAACCATTGATTCTTGCGGTGGAGGGTTACGCGCTTGCGGGTGGTACCGAGATTCTGCAGGGCACCGATATTCGCGTCGCGGCTGAGGATGCCGTGTTTGGTGTGACCGAAGTGGCCCGCGGGCTCTATCCGATGGCGGGCTCCACTGTGCGCCTGCGACGTCAGATACCCTATTGCCTGGCCGCCGAAATGCTGCTCTGTGGCGAGCACATCAGTGCGCAGCAGGCGCTTGACTGGGGGCTGGTGAACAAGCTGGTACCGCCGGGCTCAAGCCTGCAGGCGGCACGGGAATACGCCGCGAGAATCTGCGCCAATGCGCCACTCGCTGTTGCCGCCGTTACGCGCTCGCTGCGCGAGCATCAGGAGTGTATGGCCGAGGAGGATGCCATGCTCGCCTCCGATGCTCTGGCGGGGCCGGTATTCGCATCGGCTGATGCCAGAGAAGGCATGCGTGCTTTCAAGGAAAAACGTCCCGCGCAGTTCCGCGGTGAGTAAGCCGTCGGTGCGTCTTTGTTGCCGCCGGCACCCAGGTGCTGATGCCCTCCGGCTTCGTCGCACTCGACGAATATGTCGTATTCCACGAGGAACCCTGAGCCGATGAATGACACTGTATTGCTGCAGGAGCAACTGGGCCGCGTGCGTTTGTTTACGCTTAATCGCCCTGACAAGAAAAACGCCATCAATGACCCCCTGTGGATTGCGCTGCGTGAGGCGTTCCAGGCGGCAGCACAGGATGACAGCGTCGCCTGCGTTGTGCTCACCGGCGCCGGTGACAGTTTTAGCGCGGGAGTCGATCTCGCCAGCTTCGCCGGCACGGAATCTGATGCTCCGCACCCGTTTGAAAGTGCCGCCCGTGCCGTGGCCGATTTCGACAAACCGTTGGTAGCAGCGGCCAGGGGTGCCGCCATCGGGGGTGGCGCTACCGTATTGTTTCACGCCGACATGGTGTATGCCGGCGAAACATTTCGCCTGCGCTTGCCGTTCGCGGCGTTGGGCCTGGTTCCGGAGTGGGCGAGCAGTTACATGTTGCAGGCCAATATTGGCGCTCAGCGCGCCGCGGAGCTGTTCTATACGGCAGAGTGGGTTGACGCGCCACGCGCACTGGAGTTGGGTATCGTCGCGCAGGTTATACCTGACGAGCAGCTGCTGGCGCATGCCCTGCAACGCGCCGCTGCCGTGGCGCAATGGCCTGTGAGCGCCCTGCGTGAGATCAAGCGCTGCCTGCGCATGCACCACACAGCGGCCATCGATGCAGCGTTTGTGGCGGAGCAGGCGGGAATGGCCGGGCAAGCGGGCTCACCCGATAACCTGGAAGCGCTCACCGCATTCTTTGAAAAGCGGGCGCCCAGGTTCGACTAAACGCATTTTTATGTCAGGGTTGCACGAACTCGGTCACTTCCAGGCTAAAGCCCGACAGCGCGTTGAAGCGTATCGGCGCCGACATCAGGCGCATCTTGCCCACCCCGATGCGCTTGAGGATCTGGGCGCCGGTACCGATGACCCGGTAGTTACCGATACCGCCGCTCTTGCTGTTGGTGATGGCGGGGGCATGCGGGTATTGAATGACATCGGCCAGTGCCTGTGTCGATGAGACAGGCTGGCCGATCAGTACCAGAGCGCCGAGGTTCTCCGCCGCTATGCGTTCGAGTGCACGGCGCGCTGACCAGCCGGGCGTATCGTCACCGATCAGAGTACCCACCACATCGCGCAGCAAATTCACCGTCTGTATGCGCACCAGTGAGGCATTGTCTTCGCACAGTTCACCGCGGGTCAGGGCAAAGTGCAGCGTGTCGTCTATGAGGTCGCTAAACGTGTGGAGCGTGAATTCGCCAAACTCCGTAGTAACCGTTTTCGTGTCGCGCAGCTCGATTGACTGCTCATGCAGCGAGCGGTACTCGATGAGGTCGGCAATGGTACCCATGCGCAGCCCGTGGCGTTCGGCAAAAACCTCGAGTTGCGGGCGCCGCGCCATGGTGCCGTCTTCATTCATGATCTCCACGATCAGGGATGCGGGCTCAAAGCCGGCCATTCTCGCCAGATCGACGCCGGCCTCGGTGTGCCCGGCCCTGCGCAGCACGCCACCAGTCTTGGCTACCAGGGGGAAGATGTGGCCGGGCTGAATGATATCGCCGGGCTTGGCATTGGGGGCGACCGCCTGACGCACTGTATGTGCGCGCTGTATCGAACTGATGCCGGGCCCCAGTTTTTCGGCGGCATCTATCGATACCGTGAAATTGGTCTCATGCTGTGAGCGATTGTCTCTCACCATCAGGGGGAGTTGCAGGCGACGCGCGCGTTCCTCCGTGATGGGCATGCAGATCAGGCCGCAGGCTTCACTGGAAAAAAACGTGATGATTTCCGGTGTCACAGCCTCGGCAGCAACAATGAGGTCGCCCTCGTTTTCGCGGTCCTCGTCATCCATCAGGATGACCATCTTGCCCGCGCGAATGTCGTCGAGAATGTCTGGAATGCTGCTCAGTGCCATGTATTGCCTCGTGATGCGGTGGGCAGGACCCACCGTATCGGTATCAGATCATTTCAATGGCGACAGCGGTGGCCTCGCCGCCGCCGATGCACAGCGCGGCAACCCCGCGCTGTTTGCCCAGTTTCTGCAGCGCGTACATCAGGCTGACAATGATGCGTGAGCCGGTTGAGCCGATGGGGTGGCCCTGTGCGCAGGCGCCGCCGTGGATGTTCACTTTGCTGTGGTCCAGGCCGAGGTCAGAAATGGCGAGCATGGTGACCATCGCGAAGGCTTCGTTGATCTCAAACAGGTCAATCTCGTCGATGCCCCAGCCCGTTTTTGCCAGCAGCTTTTCCATGGCACCGATAGGAGCAATGGTGAACTCTGAAGGATGCTGGCTGTGGCGGGCATGCGCCACGATGCGGGCCATGGGCTTCAAGCCCTGGGCTTCTGCCGCGCTCTCGTTCATGAGCACCAGGGCGCTGGCACCATCGGAAATCGAGCTGCTGTTGGCGGCGGTGATGGTGCCATCGGCAGCAAAGGCCGGGCGCAGGTTGGGAATTTTCTCCAGCGCCGCCTTGTGTGGCTGCTCGTCATCGCTTACCACGGTGTCGCCCTTGCGGCCGGAGACGGTAACAGGCGCGGTTTCCGCCTGCAGTGATCCATCCTCAATGGCGCGTTTGGCGCGGGTGAGGGATTCAACGGCAAACGCGTCCATCTGTTCGCGCGTGAGGCCCCGCTGGTTTGCTGTTTCCTGGGCGAAACTGCCCATGGCACGGCCCGTATCGGCATCTTCCAGCCCATCCACAAACATGTGATCCAGCAGCTTGGCGTGCCCTGTGCGCACACCACCGCGGGCGCCCGGGATAAGATGCGGGGCGTTGCTCATGCTTTCCATCCCGCCACAGACCACGGCCTGGTTGGTGCCGGCGGCAATGCTGTCGAAGCCGAATATCGTGGCCTGCATGCCACTGCCGCAGAGTTTGTTCAGTGTCACTGCGCCGGCCGCATCGGGGATGCCGGCGCCGCGTGCGGCCTGTCGGGCGGGACCCTGCTTCAGGCCACCGGGTAGTACGCAACCCATGAAAATTTCGTCGATTGCGGATGCCTCGACGCCACTGCGCTCAAGTGCCGCCGCGATGGCGGTGCTGCCGAGTTGTGCGGCGGTCAGCGCAGCGAGGCTGCCCTGCAAACCACCCATTGGTGTGCGTGCACCGTTGACGATGACAACTGACTCTTTGCTCATGATGACATTCCCGACTGCTGGTTAGTGCGGTGGATATGCCCGTGTGGTTGCGGGCGCGTGTGGAAGCGGGGGCGTATTAGGCCATACTCGTGAGCTGGACTCAAGGCGGCCCAGGCGCAGCCTTCCCGGGCGGATCAAACAGTTTGCCCCGCACAGCCTCGCGGTATTGCCCCGGTGTGACACCGTTGCTGCGCCGGAACAGTTGCGAGAAGTAGCTGGCGTCCTGGAGTCCAATCTGCCAGGCAATTTCGGCGATACTGAGGTTGCTGCGGCGCAACAACTCGCGCGCGGTATTCATGCGCAGCGCTGTCAGGTAGGCCTGCGGGGACATGCCAGTGGCCTGGCGAAAGCGGCGATGCAGTGTCCGCGCACTGACGCCGAATGCGGGTGCCATGTCCTGCAGGGATAGCGCGGAGTGCATGTGGTCTTGTAACCACTGCTGGGCCAACAACACGGTTTCATCGTGGTGACGGCGCTGCGGTGTGTCCTGCCAGGCCGCGCTCTGGAAGGGCTGGCGTATTTCCGGGGAAAACTGGTGCTCTACGGCCCGGGCGATGCCGCTGCCGTACCAATCCTCCGCAAGGTGCACGCACAGGTCAGCGATCGAGTTCACGCTGCCAACACAGTAGATGTTGTCACTCTGGGTGATGAGGTGGCGAGTTTTCAGGTGTACCTGTGGATAGCGACGGACAAAGCGCTCAAAGTAGTTCCAGTGTGTGGTGGCTGGTCGCCCGTCGAGCAGGCCTGCCTCAGCCAGCAGGCTGCTGGCCGTCCCTACACTGCAGATACGTGTTCCGGCGGCGGCTATCGCCTGCAGCTGCGGCAGCCAGGCCGCGCAGCGGCGCACGGTAGGCAAGGGTGTGCGCCAGATTGCGGGCAATATGAGCAGATCCAGAGCGGGCAGTTCCCACTGTGACACGGGGCACTCCAGCGTCAGCCCGTTATCCAGGGTGACCGTCCCCGCGGTTTCCGCCGCCAGCAGGAATCTCACCCCCGGCGCCGTGCGTCTCTGGCTGCGGGCGGTTTGCGCGGCAGCGGAGAGAATTTCCATGGGCAATGTCACGCTGGTGGCCAGCGCATCGGGGTATATCAGGGCGGCAACGGTATACATGGGCAGCAGCGTCAGGGCTTTGTGGCCAAAATACCACGATTGATGGCGTAAAAGACATAATGTGCGGACACGTTCGCCGCCTACACTGCACCGCGTGTTAATGAACAAACAACGAGGAGCGAAGAATGGGGCAGGCGCGGTTGCCGGTGATAGTAGGGTTCGGTGGCATTAATGGTGCCGGGCGGGCATCGTCGCACCATGCCTATCGACGGCTGGTACATGATGCATTGCCGGCGTCGACGCAAGCGCGCACGCTCGCGGCTCTCGCTCGCCTGATGGGCGTCGACCAGGAGCGTGGGCAGGAGGGCTATCTGCTGGCGCACACGCTGATTCGGCGGGTGGAACCGCAGCATTTCAACCCCGACGCGGTCAGCTGGAACCAGCGCCTTCCGGCCCGTGCCGGGCAAAGCCCTCTCGTGATGCGGCTGCGCCGCCAACACCTGCCTGCCGTGATCCCCACCGGATGGGAAGTGAAACCGGTGAGTGCCGAGGATGTGGAAGTCAGTATTGCAGGTGGGCTGGATGTGCTGTTGCCCACGGTGCGGGATTTTGAGGTCAAGGCAGCAGGGCAGCTGCCCACGGGGTTTGAGCCCGGCACGCTCTACGCCTCGCGCAACCATCCGCGCGGCCTGCAAATGATGGTCTACGCCGCATCCGATGCCCTGCAAAGCCTGGGGATTCCCTGGGAACAGATTCAGCAGCGGGTACCCGCAGACCAGGTGAGCGTCTACGCGGGCAGTGCCATGGGACAGCTGGACGCGGCAGGCGCGGGCGGCATGTTGCGTGCGCGCCACAACGGGCAGCGCGTGACCTCGAAGTTCTGCCCCCTGTCGCTGGCGGAAATGCCGGCGGATTTTGTGAATGCCTACGTCCTGGGCAGCCTGGGTGCGACCGGTGCCAGCCTCGGCGCGTGCGCCTCTTTCCTCTACAACTTGCGTCAGGGTATTGAAGATATCCGCAGCGGCCGGGCGCGTGTGGCCTTTATTGGTTCGGCAGAGGCGCCCGTCAACCCCGAGGTCATGGATGGCTATGCGGCGATGGGGGCGCTGGCGACGGACAAGGGCCTGCGCGATCTGGACGGGGTGGCCAATGCGGACCATCGGCGCGCCTGTCGCCCGTTCGCCGAGAACTGCGGCTTTACCATTGCCGAGTCGGCGCAAATGGTTGTGTTGTTTGACGATGCCCTGGCGCTTGAGCTGGGCGCGACCCTATTCGGCGCCGCCACGGATGTTTTCGTGAATGCCGATGGCTATAAAAAGTCCATTTCGGGGCCGGGCGTGGGCAACTACATCACCATGGCCAAGGCGACGGCCGCTGCGCGAGCGATGCTCGGTGAAAGCATGCTGCGCAATGGCGGGTTGGTGCAGGCACACGGCACCGGTACACCCCAGAATCGCACCAGCGAGTCGAGAATACTGTCAGAAACCGCGAAAGCGTTCGGTATTTCCGCCTGGCCGGTCGCGGCTCTCAAGTGCTACCTGGGTCACTCCCTGGGTTCCGCGTCAGGGGATCAGGTCACTGCAACCCTCGGCATCTGGGCGGAGGGCGTCATACCCGGCATCACCACGATAAATGCGCTGGCCGACGATGTATGCCGCGACAACCTGAGCTTTGCCCTGCAGCACCGGGCAATCGATCCGTCCGCCCAGGGTTATGCCATCATCAACTCCAAGGGGTTTGGCGGCAATAACGCATCCGCCACACTGCTCAGCCCGACAGCGACGGCAAAAATGTTGCAAGCACGGCATGGCAGTCGTGCCTGGCAGGACTGGGAGCAGCGCAACGAGGCGGTGCTGGCAAAGCAGCGTGAGTATGACGATGACGCCATTGCTGGACGTGTTGCGCCAACCTATCGCTTTGACTTCGGTGTGCTTGGTGATTCGGATGTGCAGCATACAGCGCAGTCCATGCGTGTGGGCGAGTACGAAATCGACCTGGACCTGGCCAACCCCTACAGTGATATGTGCAGCTGATCGCCTGGTGCATGCTTGTTGCAGCGCGCACAAAAAAGGCGGCCCGAGGGCCGCCTTTTTTGTGGTACTGAGCCCTACAGGTTGTAGGTCACTTCCAGGCCGATACGACGCCCTTTCGACAAAGGCGCAAAGGTGCCACCCAGCGGCACACCGGACAATGTGTCCGGGAGCTGCGTGTCGTTGCCGTTCAGCACTTCGTCCAGCAGGTTGCGGCCGTACACCGAGAATACCCAGTGTCCGTCGTTGCTGTAGAAGTCCAGGCCGGCGTCAAGCCGGTTCTGCTCGTTGATGAAGCCCAGGTTGTTGTCGGTGTAAGCCGACTCGTCGCGGTAGGAGTAGCTGATGCGCGAGCCGAGGAAACCCCAGCTGCCCAGTTCCAGGTCGTGGTTCAAACCGACGGTGTAGGTCAGGTCCGCCGCACGCGGCAGGTCGAGGTCCTTGTCGCCGCCGTCAATCACGCCATCGCCGTTGAGGTCAACCAGCACCTTGTCGTAGCTGGCGTCCAGCACCCCGATGGACGCAATCGCGACCAGGTTGTCGGTCAGGCCCCAGGTCGCGTCCACCTCGAGGCCCATGATGGTGGCTTCGGCGGTGTTGCGCACCAGCTGAATGACACCGATGGGGCCGGGGAGGTTGATTTCACGCTGCATGTCGTCGATCTGATTGTAGAACACCGCGGCGTTGAGGATGCCACGTCCGCCGAAGGAGGACTTGTAGCCCAGTTCGATACTGTCCACCGTTTCCTGGTCAAAGGGCCCGGGGGTGTCAGCGGGGTCGAAGGACGTGTTGCGCATGTTGTAGCCACCGGAACGGGTGCCCTGGCTGTAGTTGGCATAGACAAAGGCATCGTCCGAGAGGGTGTAGGTCAAGCCGACCTTGGGTGAGAAGCTGCTCCAGCTGTCGTCGTCGACGAAGTCGAAGTCGCAGTCATTCATGGTCACGATGTTACAGGGGCTGTTGATATTCTGGCTGAGCGAGGCGATTTCCGCTTCTTTGTCTTCCTCGGAGTAGCGCCCACCCAGGCTCAATACCAATTTCTCGTTCAAGTCGATGTCCACAGAGGCGAATACGGCCCAGGTTTCCGTCAGCAGGTTGCCGCCACCATCGAACTGGGCAGCAGGTGCCACGCCGCCGGTAGCGACCCCCAGCAATTCCCGACGTTCGTGGTAATTGATTTCGCTGTCGAAGTAAAATACGCCGGTGGTCACGTTATAGCGGTTGGCGAACAGGCCGTTATAGCGCAACTCGTTGCTCACCTGGCGATAGTCGATCCAGGACGGTGCGTGGAACAGCCACACCGGTTGAGCGTCGATGTCGCCGACACCCTTGCCGTGGTAGTCGCGCACACCGTAGATGTTCGTAATGGTGCCTTCACCGAACGCCACATCGTAGTTCAGTTCGATGGTGAGGGCGTTGGTTTCGTTGTCCTGCAAGCCGGGTTCATCGATGGAAACATCGAAGCTTTCGCGGTCGGCATTGAAGGGGGTGCCCGGTACGCCCGAGCCGTTGGTGTGGCTCTGGCCGACAGGCCCGTCACCGGTCACCTTGCCGTATTCGTAGCGCAGGATGAGTTCGAGTTCATCGGTGGGGGTCAGTACCACGACCGGACGCACCATAGTCTGACGAATCGCGCCGATATCCTCGCCATCGAACTGGTTTTCCACGAAGCCGTCATCGTCGTTGTGGTAGGCCGTCAGGCGCGCCGCAACAATATCGTTGATCGGGCCGCCCACGCTGGCCATCGCATAGCGGCTGGGGCCGCCCTCGGGGCCCTGGTCAATCGCGGCGCGCGCACTGAACTCGAACTCATCACCGGGCTTCTTGCTGTTCAGCAGTACCGCGCCACCCGTGACGTTACGTCCGAACAGGGTGCCCTGCGGTCCGCGCAGTACTTCAACGCTTTCCAGGTCGAAGGTGTCAAACAGGATGCCGCTGTTGAGTCCGATGTAAACGCCATCGACCACAACGCCCACGGTGGGGTCGATGCCGGGAATGGAACTGTTCACGCCCAGGCCGCGGATGGAGAAGTTTGCCGTACCACGCGCCGTACCCACGTCATCCAGCGCCACGTTGGGCAACCGCACCGAGAGGTTGGTGAGGTCGCGAATTTTCAATGCATCGAGTTGGTCTGCACCGAGAGCGGAGATCGACAGCGGTACTTCCTGCGATCCTTCTTCACGCTTGCGTGCGGTGACAACCACTTCTTCCAGCAGCGACGAGGTGCTGCGCCGGACTTCTTGCTGTGCCTGGGTGGCGGTGGAAAAGGAAGCCGCCATCACGGTGCCCAGTAGTGCGGACACGCCGATGGCGAGTGGGGTTTTTTTCATGCGGTGAGGTACGCTGTCGCGTTTCATGGTGGTGCTCCTTGTAATTATAAAAATGCAGGTCTTTCACTCAATGCGCGCATTTTCCCGTGCGTGCGCTGCGCTGTAGTTATGTTTGCTGAAGTGTCGTGCTTTCCAGAGCGGCTAACAACCAAATTATTACCGGTTTTTTGCTACCCGTCTGGCCCAAGTTTACACGAGACACATCTGCGCGTTTATGGTAACGCCAGACAGGGGAAAAAGCACCACCCCGGTACAGCTTCCCACTTTTGTCAGTGGCTCCCTGATTGCTGCTATCATGTGCGCCTGCAAAAAGAGCTGCCACGAGTTGTCCCATGAGCGATGTGCTACACCATCTCCAGACCCGAAACTCTGCTCCCCGTCTGCAGGCGCCTGCGCCCAGTGCGGAGGAACTGGAGCAAATCCTCCAGGCAGGCCTGCGCGCGCCTGACCACGCCTGGCTGCGACCCTGGCGTTTCATCGTTATCGAAGGCGAACGTCGCGAGGACTTCGGCGAAGTGCTCGAGCGCTGCCTGCTGCAGCGCGACCCGGCGGCTCACAGCTCAGCCCGGGAGAAAGCCCGTGGCGCGCCGCTGCGGGCACCGTTGTTGCTGGTGGTGGTGGCGCGCCTGCAGGAACATCCGAAGGTGCCGCAATCCGAACAGCGGTTGTCCGCGGGCTGCGCAGCACATGCCATCCTGCTGGCGGCGGAGGCCCTGGGCTACGCCGGCATATGGCGCACCGGCAATGCGGCGTTCGATCCCTTTGTCGGTGCGGCACTCGGCCTTGAGCCGGGTGAAGAGGTGGTGTCATTTCTGTATCTCGGTACACGGGATGGCAACCCGAAGACCTTACCTACCCTCAATACGGCTGATTTTGTCAATCGCTGGTGAAACCGGCGCGCAGTTTGAACAGGAGCGAAGTGCCCATGGCGATCCCGGAATTTGAAACACTGACCTTAAGCGTGGAGGAACAGGTCGCTACCGTCGCCCTGAATCGTCCAGACAAGGCCAACTCGATGAACGCGGCGATGTGGCCCGAGCTGCAGGCGTGTTTCGAGTGGCTCGATGCAGAGCCGGGCGTACGGGCCGTGGTGCTGGCCGGCAACGGTAAGCACTTTTGCTCGGGGCTGGATCTCGCCATGTTCAGCGGTCTCGGTGGCGAGTCCGGTGACCCGGCTCGCCGGGCCGAAGCGTTTCGGCGCAATGTACTGCGCATGCAGGATAACCTGAGCGCAATTGAACGGTGTCGCAAGCCGGTGCTGGCCGCTATTCACAACACCTGTATCGGTGGCGGGGTGGATCTGGTCTGCTGCTGCGACATGCGTTATGCCACGGAAGACGCCTGGTTCGCTATTCGCGAAATCGATATCGGTATGACCGCGGATGTCGGCACCTTACAGCGCATGCCGAAGCTGGTGGCGGACGGTATCGTGCGCGAGATGGCCTACACGGGCCGGAACATGGATGCGGAAGAGGCCCGGGAAGTCGGCTTCGTGAACCGCGTTTTTCCGGATCGGGAAACCCTGCTGCGCGAGGTGACCACCATCGCCCGCGGCATCGCCCGCAAGGCGCCACTGGCAGTGCGTGGCACCAAGGAAATGATCCTGTACGCGCGTGATCACAGCGTGCGCGACGGGCTCAACTACATCGCGACCTGGAACGCCGGCATGCTCAGCGAGGTGGACCTGATGGCGGGCGTTCAGGCCCAGGCGAGCAAACAGCAGGCGTCTTTCGAGGACTGAAGCGCCTGCCCGACGCCGTCAGGGGTTGCCGGGCCAGTCTTCCATTTCCACAAACGGATGCAGGGCGAGGGCGATGCCCTCGTTGACGAACGCGTCACTTTCCAGAATGTTGCGCCGGCGGACAAAGCGTCCGCCGGAAGAGCGTGCATCAATCGCATCGGTAACGTCGAGGCCGCCCACGCTGGCAAACAATCGCTTGAGATCCATATCGTAAATGCTGATCTGCAGTGAGGCCACAGCGGCACCCTGATTCCAGTCGAAATCGGTGGAAACACCGCTGCCAGGCCCCTGCAGCGAGGGTTTCCGCGTGACTCCGTGCCAGCGCGCAACCCGATTCAGGCCCGACGAAAATGGCACCTCGGATTCCAGCAGGTCGGTGAAAATGACCGCGTCGACGTCAGTGTCTTCTCGCAACTGGTCGCGAACGCTCTGCATGATCTGCACGAAGGTGTTCATATTCATGCGCCCGGTGGTCGGGTCCACAGGGTCGCCGAAGGCGCGCACCGCCGTGTTCCAGTGCTGTGTGAAATCACGTTGCGGGAGTACTTTGTAGCCATTCTTCTTGAGATAGGTCGCCACCATGCCATCAATGCGCGGGGCTTCTTTTTCCAGATAGCTGCGCGACGGTGGCCCCAGATTGACGTGGGCAATGACGACGGTCTTCACCGTCGACTGGTCGAGGCGCTCCTGATCTACTTCGTAGGGGAACACCGTGGGGTTATAGGTGGTGCCGCTGCAGGCGGCAAGGCCGAGCACCAGTAGCAGCAGTGTGCTCACGCGGCTCACGCTCCGGAAATAACGCATACTGTCTCCACTTCGTTTATAGTGCGGGCATGTTAGCAAAATCTCGAGGGAGAGACAGCGACAATGGCAGCTGAAGTATTCGACTCGGTGGCAGGCGAAGGCCCCGATGTGGTGCTTTTGCACGGGTTGTTCGGCATGGGCAGTAACCTCGGGGGCGTTTCCCGGGCCCTGCAGGATCACTATCGGGTACACAGCCTTGATTTGCCCAATCACGGGCGCTCGGGCTGGACCACCCGTATGTCGCTGCCCGATATGGCGCAGGCTGTGCAGCGCTGGATGGAGCACCGGCATCTGGAAACCGCGCACTTCGTGGGGCATTCGCTGGGGGGCAAGGTGGCGATGCAGTTGGCCCTGGACACCCCTTATCGTGTCGACGCTCTCGTCGTCGCCGATATCGCTCCGGTTGCTTATCCACCTTCTCATCAGGCGGTATTTGCTGCCATTACCGCGGTGGCCGAGGCCGACTGCGAAAGTCGCAGCGAAGCCGCGCAGATAATGGCGCAGCACCTCAAGGAAGAGAATGTTATACAGTTTCTGCTGCTCAGCTTGCAGCGCGACGCCGCCGGCATCTATCGCTGGCGTTTCAATCACCCCGTACTGCAGGCGCAATACGATGCACTGCTCGCCGCCCCCGAACCGGTTGCACCCTTTGACGGCCGCACATGCTTTATTCGCGGTGAATTATCCGACTACGTGCACGACGACTACCGGCCGCAGATTGCGGCGTTATTCCCGCAGGCCGACATCGTGACGCTCGCCGGGTGTGGTCACTGGCTGCACGCCGAGCAGCCAGCGCGTTTCAACCAGCAGGTGGTGGCTTTTCTCGATGGCTGAGTCGCCGCGTAGCGGCCTTCGCAACAGGCACCGCTGACCATGGTCTTCACGTTGGGCGATGTTGTTGCATTGATGCTGCTCGGGTTGCTGTGCGGCTGGTTTCTGGCGTCCATTCGCGTGCGTGAGCTTGCTGTTGCCGCGGTTGATCGCGCGGGCAAGCGCGATGACTTCCAGCTGCTGGACCAGAGCGTCCACTTGAACAGAATCTCCCTGAGCCGGGACGAGCAACGGCGCTGGCGCGTTTGGCGCCAATACCGTTTTGACTACAGCTTCGACGGGGTGGAGCGTCACGAAGGGTACGTGATCATGCTCGGGCAGCGCCTGCAGGCGGTCATTGTGCGCGAGCCCGAAACCACGCTGCATTAAAGGGCGACATGCTGCCAGGCCGAGTGCAGCAACATGCCAGCGCCGAGCAGGGCGAGGGTGGTGCTGAGCAGTCGATCAATCAGCCAGGCTCTGCTGCGCAGGCGGTGCAACCAGCGCGGTCGGCTGAGCAACATTGCCACGAGGCTGTACCAACCGGCATCGGTACACACGATTGTTGCGACCATCAGGGTGTGTGTTCCCAGGTTCGCCGTCGCCGGCAGGAACTGACTGAACAGGGCCAGCATGAACAGTGCAATCTTTGGATTGAGGAATGCAATCAGAAAGCCCTCAGCCGCATCGCGCGCCAGCGGCCCCGGTGGGGGAGTGTCGTCCAGCGTGGCCGTCACCCCTGGCGCTGCTTCACGCAGGCCCCTGAGTCCCAGATGCAGGAGCCAGACGGCCCCCCCGAGCTGCAGGGCGGTGAATAGCGCAGGTGACTCCCGCAGTGCCAGGGCCAGGCCGCCCACCGTCAACAGGGCGTAGCAGCCCACGGCGATGCCATGGGCAATGGCGGTCGCCAGCCCGCCTGTCCGCCCATTGCGCAGGGTGTTGCGCAGTACCACGGCCAGGCTGGGGCCCGGTGCCATCGCGCCGAGCAGGCAGATGCCGGCGAGCGATAACCAGGTTATGAGGCTCATCCGAGCGTCGGTAGGGGGTAGGGTAACATCCTGTTTCTCTCATCATTTTTCCACAGATTCTGTGGATAAGTCGGTGAACAATTTGTTTAGCGCCGTCCCAAAGCCAGTAGTCGGGGGGGGTGTTACAGATTGGTTAAAAAACAAGCAAATCACAAAAACCTTTTAAATACATTAGGTTAGGATTTACTCCTAATACCATACATCGTGTTTGATCGCTAAGCGAGAGGGGACTGTGTCTCGCGCTGCCGATGTGCATAACCTTTTCCTTTGTGCTACCGAACGTAACCCGGCAGGGTCGTTGGAAACAGCCCGCCCGGGTCGCTTTGGGTAACACCCCGCAAACCCGCTGCAGAACCCTTTGCCGATAGTCTCCAGACAAAGGCCACTCGAATTCCTACATGTTACCGGCTTGTAACGGTTTGGTGACATCCTGGCTGCCGCGGTAGATACAACCCGATGTGCAGGTCTCGCGAATCTCAATCTGCGACAGGCCGGGTAGCTGTGGCTTCAACTCGTTCCAGATCCAGCGGGCAATGTTCTCGCTGGTCGGGTTTTCCAGGCCGGGAATGTCGTTGAGGTAATAGTGGTCCAGGCGGTCGAGCACCGGCTTGAACGCAGCCTTGATATCACCAAAATCCATTACCCAACCGCTGGGCTCGCAGGCCTCGCCCGAGACGACAAGGCGCACCTGGAACGAATGGCCGTGCAGGCGGGCACACTTATGGCCAGCCGGTACGTTGGGTAGCCGGTGCGCGGCCTCGAAGTGAAACTCCTTGAAGATCTCCATGGTCGCAGTGCCCGTTTGTTCTGTTGCGTGGCGAGTGACCGGTCTTGCCCACTGACGCGGCCACCGGATCGGGGAAACGCGAAATAGTACTACCAAACACGGGTTTTTTCAGCGTTGGAAAAAATCCGCGAC
>TARA_R110000772_G_scaffold264038_1_pt1 | contig 75471 bp, 78 predicted proteins | sample TARA_R110000772 | Tara Oceans TARA_R110000772 (sample SAMEA4397948) | marine metagenome | biome: Polar Biome; feature: [SRF] surface water layer (ENVO:00010504); material: water (ENVO:00002006), including particulate matter (ENVO:01000060) such as... | depth 5 m | reverse complement strand
GGCTTCTTGGCAGCAGCCTTCTTCGCCGCGGGCTTCTTGGCAGCAGCTTTCTTCACTGCAGGCTTTTTGGCCACCGGCTTTTTCGCAGCGGGCTTCTTGGCCGTCGCGGGCTTCGCCGCCGGCTTCTTTGCCGCAGGCTTTTTAGAAACTGTTTTCTGAGGTCCGGCCATTGCATGCCCCCCTTAATCGTTGAACAAATGCGGCCCGAGTATTCGTGGGCCGCGCCACCAGTAAATATGACATTTTTATCCTTTACGATCCATGTACCATTTATTCAGCCAGCCAAAATGCTAGATTTTGCGTTCTAACTCGCTTATCAAGCGGCGCGGCTTTCGCGCGAATCGACACGCTGAAACTGGACAATGGGGAAGAGCGTCCATGCACAAGTCACTCGTTATTGCCCTCACAGCGGCCACTGCTTTCGGGCTCGTCGCATGCGGCAAGAAAGAGCCCAGCACGCTGACCTTCGATCAAGCCGCGCAGGAATTGACGAAGGGTGCCGACAGTTTCAAGGCCTATGTGAAGGGCCTCGACAACAAGCTGGTGAAATGGACCGGCACGGTCACGGAAACCCGCAGGTGGCACGAAGACGATTACGCCCCCGCCGCCGGCATGCTGGTCGATATGGACGGCGCGCCGGGACCGGAGTTGTTCGTCAACATCGGCGTCGACAACCTGGAGACTGCCAAGACCGGCGCCAAGGTTTCTTTCACCGCGCGCCTGATGGAAAGCATCGACGAGAAGGGCAAGCTTCTGATCAAGATGAAGGTCGAAGAATTCCACTAGGCGCCGGCGGCGCCTACGCCCGGCTGAGAATCAGCAGCAGGATCGCCAGAATGATCAGGGCGATGCCGATCACTTCGAGGCGAGTCACCTTTTCTTTGAAAAAGAAAATCGACGCCGCGAAGGTAAAGACCAGTTCGATCTGCCCCAAGGCGCGGACATAGGCAGCGTTCTGCATAGTGAAGGCGAGGAACCAGGCGACCGACCCCGCCATGCCCACCGCCCCCACCGCGGTCGACCATTTCCAATGGACGAACACGGCCTTCAAGGTCGGCGCCTCTTTCCACGCCAGATAGGCGCCCATGGCGATTGTCTGGATGACCAGCGACACCGCGAGGGTATAGGCGACCGTCATCGCAAGGTCGTCCCATTTCAGCGACAGCGCCGCCCCCCGGAAGAACACCACCGACGCGCCCAGGAAGGCGCCGCAGACAAGCCCGATCACCGTCGCCCTTTCCGTCACCCCGGATATCAGCGCCTTCAGCGACACCTTCGACTGACCCGCCGACAGCACGACGACGCCGACACCCGCCAGCGCGATGGCGGCGGCGGCGGTGGTAGTCACCGTGTCGCCCAGAATCAGAAACCCCAGAATGGCGACCTGGAATACCTCGGTCTTGGAAAAGGTCGTACCGACGGCGAAGTTGCGGAACTGAAACAGGTACAGCAACAGCACGGTGAAGATAATCTGGCTAGCGCCACCCAGCACGCAGTACATCAGAAAGGTGGTGTTGAACGCGGGCAGGTCCTTGCCCGCAATTTCGTGCAGCCCCCATAGGTAGACCAGCGAAAAGGGCAAGGCGTAGAGGAAGCGGACATAAGCCGCGCCCAGGGTCGAAAGACGCCCCTTCAAATGCTTCTGCAACGCCGAGCGCGCATTCTGAAGAAATGCCGCCAGGACGGTGATCGGTATCCAGAGTTCCATGTTTTGGGGGCCTTCGTGGAGGTGGGGTTTCATCCATACCCCGTTCGCCCCCATCAGGAAATGCAATTTTCCCGCCCAGCGCGGCCGCCGATATGGGCCTCTGGCCGCGGCGACGCAATTATTTTGTCTTATTTTGCATATAAAAATGTTGCTAATGCACTCGCATATTGCGATTAATTAACATCAATATATCCGAATACGCACAGCTGCATTCACGCGTACCGGATCGGCAGGCAAATCGACGCGGCATTGGCTCTTGCCCATAACACCATCCTCGGCGCCGCCCGCAGGCCACGCGGCAATGCCTTGGAAACCAACAAAGGGACGCGCCATGGCCGACTCTGATCTAATTGTCCTGCGGTCAAAGGCGAACCCCGACCTTTTCATTATCACCGAGCGCAGCCGCTATCGCATGGCCATGGATGCCTTTCATGCCAGCGATCCAGACGACAGCCTGATCCACGTGCCGCCCGACCGGGCCCAGGCCCTGCTGCGCGGGATGGCCGATCTGGCCTACGCCGTGGACGCCATCAACACCAAGGGGCTCTACCGCTACCAGACCAATTAACGCCGGCCTCACCCCATTTCATCGCCGATCCAGCCAAACACCTTTGAGGGAAGGGAGGGTACGATCGAGGATGTCCAACACGTGAATTTCCACAAAAGCCTCGCCGTCGCCGGCGGCGTTACCGGAACCGTTCTGGGTGCCGTCTTGCTGACTGGATTGATGACCGACCAGAAAATGGCGTTGGATAACGAAGAATTCAACCGCCCCCAGACCCTGCGCATTCAGGCGATCCCCATACGCCTGGGCGGCTACAGCCTGAAATACAAGCGAGGGACCGGCGATATCGTCATGTTGTCCGTATCGGTCACGGTTCCTGGCCGCGCAGAAAGGGATCTGGTCTGCCGTCTGGCCCCGCGTCTGGTATCGACTGTCACCAACGACGTCACCATTCGCTATTCTGACGTCGATGCGCTGCGGACGGATCTGATCAAGACTCTGCCCGAACATCTGCGCCGGCGATTCAACCTTGCCCTGAACGGAAACCTGATCCAGAGCGTGACCGTCGACAAGGTCGAGACCGGGAAACTTCCGCCGCAATCGACCTGCACCGACGCCCCCTGAAAGGCCGCGCGGCCCCCACCCTCTTTGCGGGACGGCGGCCCGGTGGTATCTGTTGAGCCAACAACAGGAAACGAACGGGGGAGCACCCACCCGTGAGCAGGGCGGACAACATTTTCGAACAAGGCCTGGAACGCAGCCCGGCCAACCATCAGCCGCAGACACCGCTGAGCTTCCTCACCTGGGCGGCGTCGGTCTATCCCGATCAGGTCGCCGCCATCCACGGCGCCCGGCGCATCACCTACGGCGAGATGCTGGTCCGCTGCCGCCGCCTGGCGGGCGCGCTCGCCGCGCGCGGCATCGGTCGGGGCGACGCGGTATCGGTCATGGGCGCCAACACGCCGGAACTGCTCGAAGCGCATTTCGGCATTCCCATGGCGGGCGCCGTGCTGAACGCGCTGAATACGCGGCTCGATGCCCCGACCATCGCCTTTATCCTGGACCATGCGGAAAGCAAGCTGCTGATTACCGACCGGGAACACGCGCCCGTCATCAAGGACGCCCTGGCCAAACTCGGCCGGAAAATTCCCGTCATCGACATCGACGATCCGGAAACGGAAACCCAGGGCGGCACCCGGGGCGTGCACCTGGGCGAGATGGATTACGAAGCCTTCCTGATGACCGGCGATCCCGAATTCCCGGTCCGGCCGCCGGAAGACGAATGGCAGGCGATCTCGCTCAACTACACCTCGGGCACTACGGGCAATCCCAAGGGCGTCGTCTATCATCACCGGGGCGCCTTCGTCACGGCCATGGGGGGGGCGCTGGTCTCGCGCCTCGACCGCCGCTCGCGCTATCTCTGGACCCTGCCCATGTTCCACTGCAACGGCTGGAGCTATCCCTGGTCGATCACCGCGGCGGCGGGCACCCACATCTGCCTGCGCCGGGTCGACCCGGCCCTGATCTTTCCCATGATCGCGGAACATGGCGTGACCCATATGTGCGGTGCGCCGATCGTGCTGAACATGCTGATCCACGCGCCGGATACGGTTAAAAGGGCTTTCGAGCAGGAGGTCCAGGTGTTCACCGGCGGCGCCGCGCCGCCCTCGGCGGTGATCTCCGGCATGGAAAGGATGGGCTTCAACGTGACCCATCTGTACGGGCTGACGGAATCCTACGGGCCGTCGACCTATTGCGCCTGGCAGGACGATTGGGACGGTCTGGACCCGGACGCCCAGGCACAGAAGATCAGCCGTGCCGGCGTGCGCTATCCGACCGTGGCGGGCCAGACCGTGATGAACCCGGAGACCATGACGCCCGTCCCCGCCGACGGCCGGACCATGGGCGAGATCATGCTGCGCGGCAACACCATCATGAAGGGCTACCTGAAGAACCCGGCCGCGACCGAGGCCGCCTTTCGGGGCGGCTGGTTCCATACGGGCGACCTTGCCGTGCTGCACGCGGACGGATACGTCGAGATCAAGGATCGGTCCAAGGACGTCATCATTTCCGGCGGCGAAAACATCTCGTCGCTGGAGGTCGAGGAATGCCTCTACCGCCATGCCGACGTGATGGAAGCCGCCGTGGTCGCCAAGACCGACGACAAGTGGGGCGAAACCCCCTGCGCCTTCGTGACCCTGAAGCCGGGGGCGGAAGACCGCACCGACGCCAAGACCATCATCAATTGGTGCCGCGCCAACATGGCCCATTACAAGGCGCCGCGCCACGTCGTGTTCGGCCCCCTGCCCAAGACGTCCACCGGCAAGATCCAGAAGTTCGTGTTGCGCGACCGTGCCAACAAAACAAACCAGGAGACACCACCATGACCCGATTTTTCCGCGACGACCTGCTGGCCGACCGGGTGGCCCTGGTCACCGGGGCGTCGTCCGGCCTGGGCCGCCGTTTCGCCGAGGTCCTGGCGGCCCACGGCGCCGCCGTCGCCTGCTGTGCCCGGCGGCGGGAAAAGCTTGCCGAAACGGTCGATGCGATCACGGCGGCGGGCGGCCAGGCGCTGGCTGTCGAAATGGACGTGACGGACCGGGAGTCCGTCGCCGACGCCTTCGAGACCGCCGATCGCGCCCTCGGCCAAGTCACGATCCTCATCAACAATGCGGGCCTTGCCTCGACCGGCCCCGCCATCGACCTGGATCCCGCGACCTGGGACCAGACCATGGCGACCAACCTGACGGGCGCCTGGACCGTGGCCCAACGCGCCGCCAAGGACATGGTCGCCGCCGGCCGGCCGGGCACCATCGTCAACGTCGCCTCGGTCCTCGGCCTGCGTCAGGCCGGCGGCGTCATGCCCTATGCCGTGTCCAAGGCGGGAATTGTTCAGATGACCAAGTCGCTGGCGCTCGAATGGGCGCGCCACAGGATTCGCGTCAACGCCATCGCCCCCGGCTACATCGAGACGGACCTGAACCGGGAGTTTTTGGAAAGCGAGGGCGGCCAGACGTTAATGAAGCGCATTCCCCAGCGCCGCTTCGGCAAACCGGAAGACCTCGATGGCGCCCTCCTGCTGCTGGCCTCGGACGCATCCGACTTCATGACCGGCGAGGTTGTCGCGGTCGACGGCGGCCATCTGGTCAACACGCTGTAGAAAAGGAAATCGCCATGCCCTTCGCCACCGCAGACGACGGCACAACGCTGTATTACGGAGACGAGGGAGCTGGCGAGGCGATCCTGTTCCTCCATGAATACGGCGGCGATCCCAGAAGCTGGGAGCCCCAGGTCGAAGCCTTCGCCCGCACCAACCGCTGCATCGTCACGGCGTCGCGCGGCTACACGCCCTCGGGCATTCCGGACGACCCGGCGGCTTACGCCTACGACATCGTGGCCGAGGACGCGCGGGCGGTGCTCGACCATCTGGACATCGACAACCCATGTCGTGGGCCTGTCCATGGGCGCCTATACGGGATTGATGCTCGCACTCCGCCATCCTGGACGGGTGATCACCTTGACCGCGGCGTCGGGCGGGTCCGGCTCGCATCCCGAGGACAATCCCGGCTACCGCGCCGAATCCCAGCGCCTGGCCGACGGCATCGCCACCGCCGGCGCCTTTCCCGCCGACGATTTCGCGAACGGGCCGACGCGCCTGCAATTGAAACGCAAGGACATCGCCGCCTGGGAAAAATTCCGCGACGAGCTTGCCGAACACGACGTCACGGGGGCGGCCCATGTGCTGCGCCGCATCGTCGGCGGACGGCCGTCGCTGTATACCTTCCAGGACCAGTTGGCCACGTCGTCGACGCCGGTCCTGTTCATGGTTGGGGACGAGGACGAGCCGGTGCTCGACATCAATCTATGGCTGAAACGCACCATGCCCGGCGCGGGGCTGGAGGTCGTGCCGAAATCGGGGCATTTGTTGAATTTGGAGGAACCGGCCGCCTTCAACCTGCGCATCAAGCGATTCCACCAATGGGTCGCGGAAGGCTCTTGGCCGCTGCGCGACATGTCGACGGTGGGGTTCGGCGGCGTGGCGCCGGCCCAGGACCGGACCTAGCAAAGGCTCAGCTATCCCGGTCTTTCAGGAAACGGTCACGCTCGACATCCAGGGACCAGTCGAATTCCACGGCGAACCCGCCGTCGAACACACGGGCGACACGGCCCGGCACATGGGCGCGGCCACGGATGACCAGCAAAATTTCGTCATCGACCCGAACCGGGGCGTCCTGGGGTTCGCTTCCTTGGGGATAGACGATCGACGCCCCGCCCACGGACATGTCATGCAGCTTGCCGCCCCGGTAGGGGCCGCCGCCGTTGACCTCCACGTTCCCATGCACCATGGAACGGGGGTTTTTGCGGGAATCTTTTTGTTCGTTCAACATCATGGCGGTCGTCCTTGACACCAAAGACCCCCGCCCTCAAGAGCAGTCGTTTTCACCTTATTACGCACATTCTGGACCAGAAGCCTGATCCCTCCCTGACAGATGCCGAAATCAAGGTTAATTTCCCGCCCCGGTTCCGAATTTTCGGACAAATCTGATAGTCTCGCGGCCCCCCGTCGGGTGAATATGGCCCCCTCCCAATCGCAGAATGACAGGAACCCGCCTTCATGGATTTCAATTTGACACCCGACGTGAACGAAACCCGGCAGGCCATCCGCCGGTTCGTCGCCGACACCATCCTGCCGCTGGAGGCCGATCCGGCCAGTTACGACGATCACGAGAACATCCGCCTGGACCTACTGGACGATCTGCGCACCAAGGCGAAAAGCGAAGGCCTGTGGGCGCTGTCCATGCCGACGGCGCGTGGCGGGCGCGGGTTCGACACGGTCGGCATGGCTGCGTGCTACGAGGAAATGAACCGCTCCATCTTCGGGCCCGTGGTATTCAACGCCGCCGCCCCGGACGACGGCAACATGTTCGTCCTCAACAAGGTGGCGACGGATGCCCAAAAGGAACAATGGCTGCAGCCGATCATCGACGGCACCGTGCGGTCCTCCATCGTCATGACAGAACCGGCGCCCGGCGCCGGGTCGGACCCCTCGGGCATGATGCAGACCCGGGCGGAAAAGAAGGGCGACAAGTGGATTGTCCACGGCCGCAAATGGTTCATCACCGGGGCCGGCGTGGCGTCGCACTTCATTCTACTGGCGCGGACATCCGACGACGCACGGCGCAACCTGACCGCCTTCCTGTTCCACAAGGACCAGCCGGGCTGGAAGATCGAGCGCCGCATCCCGATCATGGGGCCGGAAGAACACGGCGGCCATTGCGAATTGACCTTCGACGGCCTGGAGATTCCCGACGAGAACCGCCTGATGGGTGTCGGCGAGGGCATGAAATGCGTGCAGATCCGCCTGGGCACCGCGCGGCTGACCCATTGCATGCGCTGGCTGGGCCTGGCCAAGCGCTCTTTGGAGATCGCCGACGCATACATTTCCGAACGGGAAGCCTTCGGCACCCGCCTGGCCGACCGGGAAAGCGTGCAGTTGCTCTTGGGCGAGGCGGCCAAGGAAATCCAGATCGGCCGCCTGTTGACCATGCATGCCGCCTGGACCTTGGACCAGGGCAGCCGTGCGCGGGCCGAGGTCTCGGCGGCCAAGGTCCAGGTTGCCGACGCCCTGCACACATCCGTCGACACGGCGGTGCAACTGTGCGGCGCCAAGGGCTATTCCAAGGACACGGTGCTGGAATGGATTTACCGATACGCCCGCCAGGCGCGTCTGGTCGATGGCGCGTCCGAGGTTCACAAGATGGTCCTGGCCGGCCAGTTCCGCGAACAGGGCCTCGATTACTGGCATTGGGGCTGAAGCCGCCCGTGGCCGGCAATCTGACCGCCGATGAATGCGCTCGCCTGACCGACTGGCTCGCGAATCAGGCCGGGGCGTCGGTGCGCATCCTGGCAACGGACCGCCTGTCCGGGGGGGCGATCCAGGAAAACCACCGGCTGGAGATCGACGTCGCGGGCGGCACCTGGCCCGGGCGGCACGATCTGGTCCTGCGCCGGGACGCGGCCTCCGCCGTCGCCACCAGCCATTCCCGGGCCGAGGAATTCGCGCTGTTGAAGGCTGCGCACATCGCCGGGGTGACCGTGCCGACGCCCTGCGTGCTGTGCGAGGACGAGGGTATTCTGGGCGTGCCGTTCTTTCTCATGCATCGGGTAAGGGGCGAGGCCCGGGGCCGCCGACTGGTCAAGGCAGCACCCGACGCGGACCTTGTTCACGCCATCGGCGCCAATCTGGCGAACATCCACAGCATCACACCGCCCCGTGACGATTTGCCGTTCCTGGGCGCGCCACCCGGGGACCCGGCCCACGCCGCCGTGGCGCAATACCGTGCCTATCTGGACGCCCTGCCCGACCCCCATCCCGCCGTGGAATGGGGCCTCGCCTGGCTCTCCGATCACGCCCCTGACTCCGGCGAAATCGTGCTATCGCACCGCGATTACCGTATCGGCAACCTGATGATCGCGGACGGAAAATTGTCGGCGACCCTGGACTGGGAATTCGCCGGCTGGTCCGATCCGCTGGAAGATATCGGCTGGTTCCTCGCCAAATGCTGGCGCTTCGGGCGGTGGGAGCAGGAAGCCGGCGGCCTGGGGCCACGCGATGCCTTCCTCGACGGCTATCAGGAAGCCTCCGAGCGCAGGATCGACCCCGCCGCCGTCACCTATTGGGAAGTCATGGCCCATGTCCGCTGGGCCGTGATCGCCCTGCAGCAGGCCTGGCGACATGTGTCGGGCGAGGAGCCGTCCCTCGAGCTGGCGCTGACCGCCCATGTGGTGCCCGAGCTGGAGGCCGAAATCCTCGCCATGACGGGAGACGTGCCATGAGGAAGAACCCGAGCGGCCCCGACCTGACCGAAATCGCCGATGCCACGGAAGCCGCCGCCGACCCCGACGCCGGCAACGCCAACTATGTCGCGGCCATGATCCGCAACGCCCGCGCTATCGCAGCGCGTCAGGCCGCCACCGGTGACACGCCGGAACGGGCCGAAACGGCGTCGCTCAAGGCGCTGCTGGGCACGGACGGCGGTCTTGAAGACCTCAACCGGGCCCTCGCCCGGGCCATCCGCGACGGCAATGCCCCCACAGGCACCCACGCCCATCTGACCGCCGTCATGCGGGCGGAACTGGGTGAAAGCAATCCCCGCTATCTCGCCCGCCTGGATGACGATTCCTGAGTGAACGGCCCAGCGTGAACGGCCCAGCGTGAACGGCAATGTGATGGGGCGTGATTTCACCGCCCCCCGCAGGGCGGCGATAATCCAGCCATGACGACGATTTTGCTGGTCGATGACGACGCGGACCTGCGTGGGACGCTGTGCGAAACCCTGGAAGACGCCGGGTTTCGCGTGCTGTCCGCATCGGGCGGCCATGCGGCGCTTGAGATCGTCACGCGCGAGTCCGTCGATACCGCCGTCACCGACATCGTCATGGCCGACGGCGAAGGCATCGAGTTCATCATCAAGGCGAAGGCGGCCCGCCCGGGCTTGCCGGTGATCGCCATGTCTGCCAAGGCCATGTATCTCACGGACGCGGCCCGACTGGGCGCCGATCACACGCTGCTGAAGCCGTTTCGCCTGCGCGCGCTTCTGGCCCTGCTCGGCCCCGCCGCCTAGGTCGTGCGTTTCCGAACATAAGGCGTTATATAGCTTCAGAGACAAAAACGGCGCCGCCGCCCTGGCCGCCGCCGCACCGAGGAGACGCCCGCCCCCATGTCCATCGTATTGGGATGCATCGCCGACGATTTCACCGGCGCCACGGACCTTGCCAACACCCTGGTCAAGAACGGCATGCGCACGGTTCAGGTCAACGGCGTGCCCTCGGGCGCCAGCCTGAAGGACCTGGGCGACGCGGAAGCCGTGGTCGTTGCGCTGAAGTCCCGCACCTGCCCGGTACACGAAGCGGTCACGGAATCGCTCGCCGCCCTGGCCTGGCTCAAGGGTCTGGGCACCCGGCAGATCTTCTTCAAATACTGTTCGACCTTCGATTCCACGGACATCGGCAACATCGGCCCGGTCGCCGATGCCCTGCTGGATGCGCTCGACACCGATTTCGCCATTGCCTGCCCAGCCTTTCCGACCACGGGGCGGACGATCTACAAGGGCTATCTGTTCGTGAACGACGTCCTGTTGTCGGAATCGAGCCTCAAGGACCATCCCCTGACCCCCATGCGCGACGCCAATCTGGTGCGCGTGCTGTCCCGTCAGACGGACGAGATGGTCGGCCTGGTCGAACACAAGATCGTGCGCAAGGGACCGGCAGAGGTAAAGGCCGCCTTTGCCGCCCTGAAAAAAAACGGCAACCGCTATGCCATCGTCGATGCCCTGGACGACGCCGATCTGGGCGTGATCGGACAGGCCGTGGCCGACCACCCATTGGTCACCGGCGGCTCGGGCATTGCGCTGGGCCTGCCGGAAAATTACCGCCGCCAGGGCCTTCTGGGCGCGGCCGCCAAGGCGCAACTGCCGAATGTCACCGGCCCCGCCGTGGTCATCGCCGGCAGCTGCTCGCAGGCGACTCGTGGCCAGGTCGCGCGGGCGAAAAAGCTATGGCCGACCCATCAGGTCGACCCGCTTGCGCTCGGCGACGTGGTCGACGCGGCGCGCGTGCTGGCCGACAAGGTATTGGCCGGCCTCAATGCCGGACCGCAGCTGATCTATTCCACCGCCGACCCGGACACGGTGTTGAAGGTGCAATCGGAAATGGGCCGCGGTCAGGCGGGCGACACGGTCGAACGGTTCTTCGGGCGCCTGGCGCGCAACCTGCGCGACGGCGGCATGCGCCGCTTCGTCGTCGCCGGCGGCGAAACTTCGGGCGCCGTGGTCCAGGCGCTGGGCGTTCAGGCCATGCGCATCGGCCCGGAAATCGACCCGGGCGTGCCTTGGACGGAAAGCCTGTCGCTGGGCGCCGGCGGCGAGGCGCCCCTGGCGCTCGCCCTCAAGTCCGGCAACTTCGGGGCCGAGGACTTCTTCGAAAAGGCACTCGCCATGCTCGACCAAAGGTCCGCCGCATGACCCCGGAGAACAAACAACGCGACGAGATCGCGCTGCTCGGCAAATCCTTGTTCGACCGGGGCATGACCTATGCCTCGTCCGGCAACATCAGTGTTCGGACCGAGGACGGCGGCTGGCTGATGACGCCGTCCGGGTCCTGCCTGGGGCGCCTCGATCCGGAACGCATTTCCAAGTTGGACAAGGACGGCGCCCACGTCAGCGGCGACAAGCCAACCATCGAAACCTTCCTGCATATGGCCGTCTACGATCAGCGCGCCACGGCCAAGGCCATCGTGCACCTGCATTCGACCCATTCCGTCGCGGTCAGTTGCCTCAAGGAAGTGGACCCGAAGAACGTGCTGCCGCCGATCACCGCCTATTACGTGATGAAGGTCGGCACCCTGCCGCTGATCCCGTTCTTTCCGCCGGGCAGTGTCGACCTTGCCAAGGCCGTGAAGGAAATGGCGTCGGGCCACCATGCGGTGCTACTCGCCAACCACGGCCCCGTGGTCGCGGGCAAGACGCTTGCCGACGCGGTCTACGCGACGGAGGAATTGGAGGAAACGGCGCGGCTCTACCTGATGCTGCGCGGGCTCGACACCACGTTCCTCACACCGGAACAGGTCGCCGACCTGAAGGCGCGCTTTCCGTCCTGAGACGGCCGATCCGGCCAAAGCATCAAAAAATCACGGTCCGAGCCGCAAGACGGTTGCCGCAATTGTTTTTCCATGAAATATATAGACTGTTCAGTCTATATATTTCATGGAATCGGAGCATCCCCCATGACCACGCCCCCGCTCACCCTCGGCGCCCATCACATCGGCCTGACGGTTCCCGACCTCGCCCGGACCAAGTCCTTCCTTGAAGGCGCACTCGGCTTTCAACAGGTGGGGGAAGTTCCCGATTATCCGGCGGTGTTCGTTTCGGACGGCACGGTCATGCTGACCCTGTGGCGGGCGGAAAATCCGGAAACCGCCACGCCCTTCGACCGCAAGAAAAACATCGGCCTGCATCACCTGGCCCTGAAGGTCGCGGATTTCGCGGCGCTGAACACCGTTTACGAACGGGTCAGCGCCTGGCCCGCCGTCGAGATCGAATGCGCGCCCTGCCCGGTCCGACCGGAATCCCCGGCGCGGCATTTTATCTGCATCATTCCGGGCGGGCTGCGGTTCGAATTCTTCGCCCCGGCTGAATAGCCGCGATCAGACGCCCTTCCATTCCGGCTTTTGCTTGGCGACGAAGCTTTCAACACCGTGCTTGAAATCGCGGCTGCCGTAGGCGGCATGGATCAGGTCGCGGTCGTCGGGGGTCAGGTCGGTACCCAGGCGGCGCAGGGCCTCCTTGGTCACGCGCATGGTCACCGGCGCGTGGCCCAACAGCTTTTCGACGATTTCCGCCTGCAAGGCATCGATGCCGTCGGCGTCCGCCACGGCCAGTAGATAGCCATGGCCCAGAAGTTCTTCGGCTTCGGGCATTTCCGCCAGCATCAGCATGCGCTTGACCATGGGCAGGCCGAGGGTTTCCGTCAGCGCCCGCAGATTCTGCGCCGAGAGGCAGTTGCCCAGCGTGCGCGCGATGGGCACGCCGAACCGCGATCCCGCCGTGGCGATGCGGAAGTCGCAGGCATTGGCGATGGCCATACCGCCGCCGACGGCCCAGCCCTCGACCACGCAGAGGGTCGGCATGGGCAGGCGTTCGACGCGGGAGATATAGGTTTCGACCTTGTCCTCATAGGCCAGACCGTCGTCGCCCGAGGTGAAGGCCCCGAACTGGGCGATGTCCGTGCCGGCGACGAAGGCCTTGCCCCCCGCTCCCCGGAACACGGCGACCCGCACGGAGGTATCGTCCATGATTTCGTCGCAGGCATCGGCCAGACCTTCGTACATGGTCCAGGTCATGGCGTTGCGGGCCTGCGGCCGGTCGAAGATCAGATGGGCAACAGAGCCGTTGCGGGTCAGGCGCACTGCACCTTGGTCGTCTGCGGGAGTGGTCATGGGGCTTGGTTCCGTGATTGTTGGGTGGCAACTGAATTCTGCGGGCCGCATCCTAGCCCAGGTGGATGCGTAGGCACAGCCATGAGGGGAATTTTCGCCTGACCGGGCGGCGCCAAGCGGAGTAGAATGCCGCCATGAAGGCAGGAAATCAGCAGACGGGGGCGCGGCTCCGCGTCGTTCTCTCCCCCGACGTCGCCATCGGGCCGGGCAAGGCCGACCTGTTGCAAGGTGTCGGCGAAACCGGTTCCATCGCCGCCGCCGGGCGCGGGCTGGGCATGAGCTACAAGAAGGCCTGGGGACTGATCGAGGCCCTGAACGCGCAGTTCGGCACGCCTCTGGTCACCACGTCGCGGGGCGGCAGCACGCGCGGCGGGGCCGAGTTGACGGACCTGGGCCACAAGGTTCTCGACCAGTACCGCAAGATGGAGGCCAAGACCGAAAAAGCCATCGCCGGGGACCTTGTCGCCATGCGCAAGCTGCTGCTCAAGGATGGTGCCTGACCGGTCCCCACGCGCCTCTTGCCAAGAACCGTCCGTGGCGATAGTTTCCGATATGTCCGAGTTGTCCTATCGGAGAGGCTCACCATGTCCATCGCCACTGCACTGAACCGCCGCACGCTGCTGCTGGCCGCCGCCGTCGTGGCGCTCGCCTTCACCGGCCCCGCCCACGCGGGAGAGGTCAAGGTCGCCGTGGCCGCCAACTTCACCCAGGCCGCCAAGGATATCGGCGCCCTGTTCGAACAAAAGACCGGGCACAAGATCGTGTTCAGCTTCGGGTCCACGGGCCAACTGTTCACCCAAATCGCCAAGGGCGCCCCCTTCGAGGTGTTCCTGGCCGCCGACCAGAAGCGCCCCCTGAAGGCCGGTGCCGACAGCCTCGCCGCCGTGGAAACCCGGTTTACCTACGCCACGGGCAAGATCGTGCTGTACAGCCGCGACGCCAAGCTGGTCGAGGGCCCCCGCACCCTGAAGCTGGGGAAATTTTCCAAGATCGCGATCGCCAATCCGGTGACCGCCCCTTATGGCGCCGCCGCGGTTGCCGCCATGCAGGCGCTGGACGTCTATGACGCCCTGAAGCCCAAGATCGTTCAGGGAAACAACATCGCCCAGACCCATCAGTTCGTGGAATCCGGCAACGCCGAACTCGGCTTCGTCGCCCTGTCGCAGGTCGCGGGGCACGACCAGGGGTCGCGCTGGCCTGTGCCGGAAAATCTCTATCCCGTCATCGCCCAGGATGCGATCCTGCTGAACACCGGCAAGGACAACCCGGTGGCCCGCGACTTCATGCTTTTTCTCGGCGGGGCCGAGGCCAACCGGGTGAAGGATAGGTTTGGCTACGGTGTGGGCGAGCCTCCCAAGATCCGCCCGGATGCCTGATCAGGGACTCGATCTCGCCGGGCTGTGGTCGCCGATCCGCCTGACGCTCGAGCTGGCCACGGTGACCACCGTCGCCCTGCTTATCATCGGCACGCCCATCGCCTGGTGGCTGGCGCGCTCCAGGTCCCGATGGAAGGAAGCGGTCGCCGCCGTGGTCGCCCTGCCGCTGGTGCTGCCGCCGACGGTGCTGGGATTCTACCTTCTGGTCGCCATGGGACCGGATGGCCCCGGCGGGTGGATCGCCGGGCTGTGGGGCGAACGCTCCCTCGCCTTTACCTTCCAGGGTCTGGTCATCGGCTCCGTGTTCTATTCGATGCCCTTCGTGGTGCAACCCATCCGCAACGCCTTCGAAGCCTTCGGCGACCGTCCGTTGGAGGTCGCGGCGACGCTGCACGCGTCGCCCTGGGACGCTTTCTGGTCCGTCGCCGTGCCCCTGGCGCGGCCGGGCTTCCTGACCGGCGCCGTGCTCGGTTTTGCCCATACGGTGGGCGAATTCGGCGTCGTGCTGATGATCGGCGGCAACATCCCGGGCGAAACCAAGGTGCTGTCCGTCGCCATCTACGACTATGTGGAAACCCTGCGCTGGGCCGAGGCCCATATCCTGGCCGGCGGCCTTCTGGTCTTCGCCTTCGTCGTCATCCTCGCCATGATGCTCCTGGAAAAGCGCGTCGGACGCGCCGCACGATGACTGCGGACGCCCCGGTTCTCGACGCCGCCTTCAAGGGGCCGGTCGGCAATTTCAACCTGGACGTCGCATTCAAGGCACCGCTTACCGGCGTGACAGCCCTGTTCGGGGCGTCGGGCTGCGGCAAGACCACAATCCTGCGCTGCATCGCCGGGCTGCACCGCCTGCCGGGCCGTCTCGCCCTCGGCGGCCGGACGTGGCAGGACGACGGGGAAAACCTGTTCCGCCCGCCGCACAAGCGGCGCGTCGGCTATGTGTTTCAGGAACCGTCCCTGTTTGCCCACCTGACCGTGCGCGGCAACCTGAACTTCGGCGCCCGCCGGGCACCGCGCGGCAATGGGGCCACCCCCACCGTCGATTTCGACCAGGTGGTCGATCTGCTCGGCATCGCGCATTTGCTGGACCGGGCACCGGCCAAGCTGTCCGGCGGCGAGCGGCAGCGCGTCGCGGTCGGCCGGGCGCTGTTGTCGGAACCGCGCCTGTTGTTGATGGACGAACCGCTGTCGGCCCTCGACCGGTCGACCAAGGACGAAATCCTGACCTATTTCGAGATCCTGCAGCGGGAGATGAACATCCCCATTCTGTATGTCAGCCACGACATCGCCGAGGTCACGCGCCTGGCCGACCGGCTGGTCGTGCTGTCGCGCGGCGGCAAGGTCGCCGAGGGTTCCGTCGGCGAGGTGCTGGAACGCCTCGACCTGCAACCCATGACCGGGCGGTTCGAGGCTGGGGTCATGTTGACCGCCACGGTCAAGGCGCATGACGACGCCTTCAACCTGACCTTCCTGGATCATCACGGCCAGACCCTGACCATCCCCGCCGCCGATGCCGCCATCGGCGAAACCCTGCGCCTGCGCGTGCGCGCCCGTGACGTCTCGCTGGCGACCCAGTCGCCCACGGGGATCAGCATCCGCAACATCCTGAAGGGCACGGTCATCGAGGTGCGGGAAGAACCGGACACCGCCTTCGCCGAAACCCTGATCGACATCGGCGGCGGCCGCCTGCGCGCGCGGGTCACCCGCCATGCGGTGGTGGACCTGAAACTGGCCGCAGGCATGCCCGTCCATGCCCTGATCAAGAGCATCACCTTCGACCGGCGCTCGCTCGGCTGAACCGCCGGACAGGCTGGAAAAACCTGCGCCGGGCGCGTAGGAATATCCTTGAACCCAGGGAGGATCGCTGGCCGTGAAGGATTGGAACACGCGTTACGCCAAAGCGGGGACGGATGGCGACAGCCGCCTGTTCGGCGACCAGCCCTGCGAGTATCTGCGCGCCGTCCTGGCGCGCGCCGATTTCTCCGCGCGCTCGGCCCTTTGCCTGGCCGACGGCGACGGCCGCAACGGCGGCTGGCTGGCGGAACAGGGCATCGCGGTGACGGCGGTCGACGCCTCGACCGTAGCGACGGACCTGGCCCGGGCCCATGACACCGCGCGCGGCGTGACGGTCGAACGCATCGTGGACGATCTGGCCGCGTGGTCCCCGCCCCCCGGCCGCACCTGGGACGCGGTGTTCCTGATGTATCTGCAATGCGAAGCCGCCGTGCGCCTGCATGCGGCCCGGACGGCGGCGGCGGCGCTTGCGCCCGGCGGCTGGTTCGTCGCCGAGGGCTTTGCCCCGGCCGGCGCCGGCGGGCGCAGCCTGGGCCCGGAAGACCCGGACCTTTTGTATGAGTTGACGGACCTGCTCAACGCCCTGCCCGGGCTTGAGGTCATGGAGGCGCTCAAGGGCCGCATCCGTGTCAACGAAGGCCTGCGCCACCGGGGCGAAGCGCGGATCGCCCGCCTGCTGCTGCGCAAACCGGCGTAGCCGCCGCCCGCTATCACCCGCCGCCGTCGCGGGCAATTGCGGGCCCCAGCCGGGCGATCACCGCCCGCGCATCATAGGCGTCGGCGCTGTCCGGCTTGGGCCCCCGGCCCAGGACGACATCGGCATGAGCCGTGTAGCGGTCGACGGGCCAGGACGTGGCCTCGCCGCGGCCGCCGAAATAACCGTAGGAGTATCCGCCGTACCCGTAGGGTCCGCAGCACCGGCCCCACCCGGGGCCGTAGAACCCGAAGCTCGGCCCGAACCCGAAGCCGAAGGGTCCGTCGTAATCATAGCTCGTGTGGTAGACGGTGGTCTTGTCCGTGCCCCGGTCGGCGACGACGAAATGGTCACGGCCCCGGGCCAGGGTGATTTCGGCGGCGCGGTAGAGCAGGTAATTTTCCACCGTCTCACGCGGCGTCACCGTGTTGCCGGAAAAGGTCACGCGGATGCGGTCATCCTCCAACCTCTGTTCCCAATAACCGTGCCCTCGCGCGTCACCGGCGCCGGGCGCCGGACCGTAAGGCGTCGGCGCGGTGCAGGCGGCCAGCCCAAGGGCCGCCGCCAACAGGACGCAAAGGAAACCGCGATTGCGGGGCCCATGCATGAACGTTCTCCCACGGGCGATAACGCGTTTCTTGGATATAGGAACGGCGGCCCGGCCCGGCAACGGGTCGCCAGTGGCCCGCCGACCTCACCGCAAAGACCCTTATTTCAAGGAAAACTGGACCGGCACGACGACTTCCAGCTTGTCGCGGGACATGTCGCTTGGAATGGGCGGCAGCGGCTGGGCGCGATTGATCATGGCGATGGTTTCCGTGTCCAGCATGCGGTGGCCCGAGGACCGCTCGATCCGGTAGGCCAAAAGCCGCCCGTCCCGGTCGATGGAGAAATACAGCAGCACCGCCCCTTCGATGCGGCGCAGGCGGGCCGAGCGCGGGTATTCCTTGTGCTTTTCCAGCCAGGCCTGGAGCACGGACATGTAATCCGCCGCCGCCCCCGCCTGACCGCCACCCTGGGAATTGTCGCCGCTGCCGGTTTCCTTGGCGTCCTTGGTGCCGGCCTTGCCCTGGGATCCCGCGACCGCCGGCGGCGGCGTGTGAACCGGGGCCGGTGCGACCGCCGCCGTCTCCACCGGCTTGGGCGGCGGTGCTGCCTTGGGGCGCACCACCTTGGGCGGAACGGGCAAGGGTTCGCGCGGGCGTTCCTCGACGGCCTTGACCGGCTCGATGGCGACGGCATCGGGGATCACCGGCTCCACCGGTACGGCCTCGGCCGGAACCTCGGGCGTCACCGCCTCGACGGTCTCGATCGGCTCGACCGGTTTCGCTTCCTGCGGTTCGGGGGAATCCTGGGCATCGGAACCGGGGGCACCCCCCGCTGGGCCCAATGAAATCTCGATCCCGCCGACGCCCGGAAGCTGCGCCCCCGACGGCGCCGGGGTCCACAGCACGGCGGCGGCCGTGGCCGCATGCAGAAACACCGCCCAGGCGATCGCCATATTCCAATGACGGACGCGAATTTCCATCACAGAGCCTTCGACACGGTCAGCACATGGACCTTCCGCACCCCGGCGGCGCGCAGCAGTTCCATGATCTCGACCAGACGCACCGCCGGCGCACCACCATCGGCCTTGAGCCGGAAATGCGTCACCCCGGCCTCGACCGGCGCGGCCAACGCGGCCGTCAGCCCGGCATCGTCCACGGTCTTGCCGTCGAAGGCGATGCGTCCGTCGGTGCCGACCAGGATGACGGGGCCGGCTTCGCCCGGTTCCGTCTCGCTGGCCGAAACCGGCGGCTCGATATGAAAAGGATCGGTCGCCGCCAGATGGCCCGCCAGCATGAAAAAGATCAGCAGCAGAAACACCACGTTGATGAGCGGCAGAATGCGGTCGTCGTCATTGGCACCACGCCCGGGACCGGGCCGAAGGGAACGTGTCATTTGCGCCTCCGGATCAGCGACAGGTTGGCAACCCCGGCGGCGGACAGTGCGTCCACCACCTGGACCACTTCCTGCACGGCCACGCCGTCGTCGGGACGGACCAGCACGGGACGGTCGGGCTTCTTGGCAAGCGCCGCCACGGCGCGGTCCGCGACGCGGTCGAGCGACATGGTCTCGCCGGCAAGACGCAGGCCGTCCGCGCGCACCTCGATCAACAAGGCCTGCTCCAGCGACGCCGATCTTCCCGTTTGTTTCGGCGAGTCCAGGGTGATGGACCGCCAATCGAGGAACGACGAGGCCAGCATGAAGAACACCAGCAGAATGAACACCACATCGATCAGCGGCGTCAGCGAGATCAGGTTGCGGCGGCGCCCGTTACTCGGCGGCGCCAGCGACAGGCGTGCGGTAGGCAGAGCCGGCATGGCTTTCTTCCGTCTGAGGGGCGGCCGTCAGGTCCGCGGTGAAGACCTGGGTCACCAGGTTGTCCATTTCGTGGGCGGTGCGGTCGATCATCCGTTCCAGCCAATTGACCACGGCGACCGTCGGGATCGCGACCGCCAGGCCGACGGCCGTGGTCAGCAGGGCTTCCCAGATGCCGCCGGACAGGATCGCCGGGTTGATGCGGTTGCCCGCCTGTTCCAGCTGCTGAAAGGCCTCGATCATGCCGAGCACCGTGCCGAACAGACCCAGCAGCGGCGCCAGGGTGGCGATGACCTCGAGCGGGCGCATGTAGGCGCGCAGCATTTCCAGCATGTCCAGGCCGGTGCGCACGACCTCTTCACGGACCTTGCCTTCGTCCAGGTCGCGGCGCGACTTGCCGCGCATGGCCAACAGCACGACCCGCGCCGCCGGATTGGGCGAAGCACGCAGAAGTTCCGCCGCACGCGATGCCTTGCCCGCGCGGTACAGGGCCAGGCCCCGGCGCGCGGTGTCGCGGTCCCACAGGCGCACGCCGCGGAACTGCCACAGCTTGAGGCCCAGAATGGCCACGGCGACGACGGACATGGCGATCAGGATGGCGACGACGGGCCCGCCGGCGATCAGCCAATCCAGCCCCTGCGCCAACATTCCGGGATCTTCCGCGGCACCTGCCATCGGGTCCCCCACCTGTTGGTTCTCCATTCGATTACTCCTCTGATTCCGGGTTATTCAGTCCCTTACGGGCACAGCTAAAGCCGCCCTGCATCCGGTCGGATGCGGACCGCCTACTCAATAAGACGAACGAAAAGTCGGTTTCCTTCACACCATTCTCCAAAAAATCACTTGATGAACGGCTGGGCCGCGCGGGACGACACGGAAACAAGCGAAAGACAGTCCGCTGTCTGCTCCTTGCCCCCCTTGCAGGACAGCACGCCGTTCAGCAGCATGCGCCCGATCGCCGCGCATTGGATGCCGCTGATGTCGAATACCTTGAGGCTGGTCTTGCCGGCGCCGATGGGGGCCGTCTCGACCGCGACCCGGCGCTGCACGATCCCGTCCGCGTCGAAGGTGACAAGGTCCAACTTCAGCGACGTGAACGCCGCCGCCGTGCCGTTAGACAGCAGCAAATAGGCCCGGCAGGCGTCGCCGGCGGGTTCCAGCTTGTTCAACTCGACCCCGATGCGGCCTTTCTCCACCGCCGATGCGGCGCCCGCGGGAAGACAAAGGCCGGCGAAAAGCAAGGCGGCGGCAAGGGCGGATGGGGTTCGGTTGTTCATTTTTGGCCTCGTATTCTGGCTTCGATGGGGCGCCGCCGCCGGGGTCGATCCCCGGCGGCGACACAGGTGATTGGCCGCCCCATAATGCGATTGACTATTAATATCAAGTCGACATGTCCCATGCACCTGTTCATATCCCGTCCCTACCAGGCAGCGCGCAGGCCGACGAACACCGACCGCCCGGTTCCCGGTTCGAACAGGGCCGAACTGTCGGTCGCGGTGGCCGCGACGCTGGAACTGGCGATGTACTTCGTGTTCGCCAGGTTGCGCAGGTCGACGAACATGGACACATCCTTCGACACCTCGTATCCCGCGCGGAACCCGAACAGAACGTAGGACTTGGTCGCGACGGAATTGGCGTTGTCGACGAAATAGGCCTCGGGCACCCATTCGATGTTGGGCCCGGCATGGAAGCCCATGGGGTGGCGGTAGGTCAGCGCCGCCCGGATGAAATGCTTGGGCGCGCCCGGCAGATCGTTGTCGCCCCAGGTCGCGTCGTCGTCGAACTTGAAGTCGCTATAGGTATAGGCCGCGTCGAGCGACAGGCTGTCCCCCTCCTCACCGCTTTCCAGCAAGTTGCGGGCGAAGGCCCAGCCGACCCCGGCCTCGACCCCCTGATGGATGGTCTTGTCGGCGTTGGTGACGGAATAGTTGCCGCCGCCCAGGTCGAAGTACTGGAATTCATCCTTCAAGTGGGCGCGGTAGACGGCAAGGTCCCAGGTCACGTCGCGAACCCGGCCGCGGGTGCCGATTTCCAGGGTCGTCGCGGTCTGAGCTTCGGTATCGGACAAGGTGGCGTTGGTGAAGTTCAGTTCGCCGAAGGTCGGCGCCTCGCCGCTGCGCGACAGGTTGCCGAACACCTGCCAATCGGGTGCCGCCTGCCACAGCAGCCCGACCTTGGGATTGACGAAGGTGTAATCGTTTTCGCCCGAGGTGTCGGTCGCGTTGTCGAAGCGGTCGTTGCGCTTGCGCGTCGCGTGAAGGAACTGCAGTCCGCCGATCAGCGCCAACCCGGGACGCAGATCGTAGGCGTTTTCCACATAGGCCGCATAGTTGACCGAGCGGTCCGACGACGCGGACAAAAGGCCGCCCTTGCTGCCGGCGTTGTTGGTCGACTGGCTGTTGTCGACCCAGCCGCCGGAAACCGTCAGCCCCGCCGTCAGGCGGTTGCCGTGACCGGCGATCTCACGCTCGTCGACGATCCGGCCGTAGGCGCCGAAGTCGTGATAGGTGTAATCCAGATACTGGAAGATCGGGTGGATCAGGTGCTTGTTCACGGCGTAGCCGCCCAGTTCCACCGTCGCCGTATCCAGTTGAAGGGTCGTCTTGTTGGCAAAACGCCAGGAGTCGATGTTGCGTTGGTAGTCGCGGGTCAGGTTGGCGGACGCCGCCGTCTTGGGATCGGTCAGGGCGGCGGTCTTGGTCACCGAGCCGGGAATGTCCTGCTGGATGTCGGTGTAACCCATGTAGAAGCGGGTTTCCAGGCCGGAGTTGATGCGCCAGCCCACATTGCCCGAGGCGCGCACGGAATGCCCGCCGCTATGATCGCGGTAGCCGTCCTGACGCAGCCAGGACGCCGTGGCGAAGGCGTCGACGACGCCGTTATTACCGCCGCTTGAGACCTGTCCCCGGCGGAACCCGAAGCTGCCCAGATCGAGACGCCCCTGGGCCAGATTCGCGTCATAGCCTGTGGGCGTCACGAAGTTGATCGCCCCGCCCAGGGAATTGGCGCCGTAACGCAGGGCGTTGGCGCCCTTGTAGACCTCGGTATAGCGAAACGCCGTCGGGTCCAGTTCCTGGAAATCCGTGCTGCCGTCGGCGGCATTGACGGGCACCCCGTCCTGGTACAGCTGAATGCCCCGCATGTGGAAGTTACGGGACAGGCCCGAACCGCGGATGGACAGACGCGAATCCTCGCCCCATTTCGGCTGCACGAACACGCCCGGCGTGTATTCGAGGATGTCCTTGAGCGTACCCGAGGCCGTGTCCTTCCAGGCCGTGTCGGGCACCAGTTCGACGCCGCCGGGAGTGCGTTCGATCAAGCTGCGGGCATCGTCCGTGGCAGGCACGGTAAGCGACGGCGCGGCGGCTCCGGTGATGGTGACCGGGTTCATTTCGACGGGCGTCGCCTTGTCCTGGGCCGCCGCCGGAATGACAGTCATGGTCAGGGCTGTCGCGATGAGGGCGCCGAGCGGGTTGCGGATCGGATATCGGTTCATGGTCGTATTCTCCTGCGCATGGGGCCAGCCGGTGGCGCGCATTGCGTCTCGGCGGCATCGGCCCCGGTGCGGTTCGTCAATGTTTGTGGACTTGCGGTTTGTCCGTCAGGGTCAGGGTCGGGGCCGGGGACGTGAGGTCCCGGCGCGATTGTTCCGGTTTCGGCACCTCGACCCAGGCGCGCGCGCCCTGCTCGCAGTCCTGGATGACCGGAAAGACCAGCACCCCGCCTTCGGCGGCGTCCGGCAGTTTCATCTGCAAGGCGAATTCGTCGAAGTGTTCGTTCGGCAGGGAACCGCCGCGCCACACGACCTCGGAGACGACTTCCGTGACTGTCTTGCCGTGCGGGCCGGTGACAGGTTCGGGCAGCGTCTTCTTGTGGATCTCGATGGTCCAGCCCGCCTTGGGCTGGGGCCGCACGCTGAAGATACCCGACGGAATTTGCACCGTGACGCGGATCGTCGGCGACGTACCGCAGCCGTGGCCGATGCGGAACAGGCCCTTGAAATAACTGCCCGCAGGCGCTTCGCGGGTATCAAGAACGACATGGGCGGATGCGGGCGCAGCCATAAGGCCAGAAATGAGAATCGCACAACCGGCGACCACGGGGAAATATCGGGGCATGAATCGCTCCTTTACATGCATTTTGTAAGCATGTTCATTATGGCGACATATCATGTATGTCAATTGCATGTTTTATTGAAGTCAACCCGCCGCGCGGCGATCGTCAAGGGGCGCGGCTGTCCTTGAATGCCATTAGGGCATGAAGACTGCCGAGAACGCCTGAGGGGCGCCGACGCGGGCGGAAATCAGCCGAGGAGGATGGGAGGTGCCCGGGAACCGAGCGGCAGGCGGTCGGCCGACGCCGGCAGGCCGAGGGCGGGCGGCAGGATGCCGGGGACGCCACGGACCGCATGGACCGTCAACGGGACAGGCTGTTCGGGAACCGCCAGGGCCTTGCCCGCGACCGTCGCGAAGGGGCATTTCAAGGTCCCGTCGCTGCCGGGAGCGGCCGGACCATCCGGGGCAATCCGATTGCCCGACTTGTCGATAACGACAGTCTGCAGACCGGCCCCGGTACAGATGACGACCTCGTAGCGGCCGTCGCGCAGGGAATCCGTGTCGAGCATGTAGCCCGCCGGAAGGACCGCATGCAGGGCGAACAGGAACAGGGCAAGCCACGCAACCGTGCGCCGCGTCCCCGATCCGTACCTTGCGTGAGTCCCCCTGATCATCTTCCTACGAAAGCACCGGCGCGGCGACCCTGTCCAGGTTTTTTGTGCGACGCAATACAAATTTCCGCCGACACGGCGCCGTGCCTGGCACATCACCAAACGTTATTGAGAATCATTCTCATCAATTGTAGGCTGTCGACGGCTGCGGGACCGGCTTCCCGGAACCGTCTGTTCAGCCCATGCCTTGCCCGCACACATCACGACACGACCAGGCCAAATGAAGATGATCGACGACCACGGAGCGGCAACATGACGGCACGCCCGTTCCACTCCCTGGCCCAGGCCGCGGAGACCTATTACGAAGAACTTCGCCGCTTCATCCTGCGGCGGACGGGGTCGCCCGCCATCGCCGAGGACGTGGTCCAGGAAACCTGGATTCGCGCAACCACATCCGGCGCCGTCATGCCCGACAATCCCCGGGCCTACCTGTACCGCATGGCGGGAAACCTGGCGATCGACCATATGCGCCGGCACCGGCGCAGGGAAACCTGGGTCGACGGCGATGCCGACGACGGGACGCTGGCGCGCATCGAAAGCCAAAGCCCCGCCCCCGACGATATCGTTTCGGCGCGGCAGGAATGGCACATCCTGACCCAGGCGGTGGCGGAACTGCCGGACAAATGCCGCGAGGTTTTCCTGCTGTACCGCGGGCGCGGCCTGACCATGCGCCAGGTCGCGGATACCCTGGGCATTTCCGACAAGACCGTGGAAAAACACATCGCCCGCGCCATGATCCACTGCCGCCGGCGCCTGCGCGATGCCGGGCGCGACGTGTGACCGCCCCCGACGGTCCCGGTGCGCATGGGCCGGGAAACGGCCCGCCGATATCATGGGGGATTTTCCCGCTGCCAATCGTCTTATCACCAGGCCCCCCGCATAGGCACACCGACCCGGTGCGCCATTGACCCCGCAACAGGTTCAGATGACCGACGATCAGGATCATTCCGCCCACCGGCACCCGGACGACGCCGCTTTCGCACAGGCTGTTTCATGGCTGACGCGCCTGCGCGAACGGCACGCGGACGCCGACACCTTTCAGGCATGGCTCGACGCCGACCCACGGCATGAAGCGGCCTTTGCCGAGGCTGAACGCCTGTGGGGGCGGCTCGAACTGCCCACCCGACGGCTGGCCGACGCGGAACCCGGACGCCCCCGCGCCGCCCGGCGGCAACGCCCCCGGCGCGTCCTTGCCGCCGCCGCGGGCCTGATCATCCTGCTGGGGACCGGGCTGCTGTGGCGCGGCGACATCGCGGTCCGTCTGCAAAGCGATTACATAACGTCGATCGGCATCCGCACCCCCATTGACCTGGCCGACGGCAGCCGCATCACCCTGAACACGAATACGGCGATCGCCGTCGACATCGCCGATGACAGCCGCCATGTCCGCCTGCTGCGGGGCGAGGCCTGGTTCGATGTCGCGCCGGACGCCGCCCGCCCGTTTACGGTCGACACCCCCATGGGCACGGTCCGCGTGACCGGCACGCGGTTCAACCTGCGCATCGCCGACGGCAGGACCGACGTCAGCCTGGCCGAAGGCCGGGTCAACCTGACCGGCAGCATACCCGGTGACGCCCTGATCCTGGCGCCGGGGGAGAGCGCCCAACTGACGGCGGCGGGCATCTCGCATCCGGAGCCCTTCGACCGGACCGCCGTGACGGCCTGGCTGCGCGGCCAGTTCGTGTTCTATGACACGCCGCTGTCCAGCGTGGTTGACGAAATCAACCGCTACCGGCCGGGCCGCATCGTGATCGCCAGGGATGCGCTGCTCGACCTCAAGGTCAGCGGGGTATTCCGCACGGACGACACCGATGCGGCGCTTCGCGCCATCACCGATACCCTGCCCCTCGGCGCAACACACATCACCGGCTATCTGGTCGTGCTGCATTAAGGGCACGCCTCACCCGCCATCGACGGGCATGAAAAATTACGCCGACAGCACTGGGGGAAACGAACCTTCAGCCCCGTCTCATGTTCATATGATTTTGCAACTTAGTTGCAATTAAATAACATGAGCATGAACGCAAGGGGAATTCGGGGATGAACAACGAACACCAGTCCACGCGGACATTGAACCGTAGGGCGACACGAATGGCGCGATCCAGCCTGTTGGCGGGCGCGTCGCTGCTGGCACTGGCGCTGGCCACGCCCGCCGGCGCCGCGCCGGAGATGCTCCCGGCCGGCAACGGCACGGACAGCACCATCGAAAAGGCCCAAGCCGACGACGTTTTCACCTTCAAGATTTCATCGAAGCCCCTGTCCCGGGCCATCGCCGAATTCTCGGCCGTCACCGGCCTTCAGGTCCTTTATACGGAACCCGCCGTGTTCGACCGGACCGCCCCGGCGCTGGCCGGAGATTTTACCGCGCACGACGCCTTGACTCGCCTGCTTGCCGGCTCGGGCCTGATCGGGCGCTATACGTCTTCCGCGTCGGTCACCGTCGAGTTGCCCGGCAAGGACGCCAACGGCGACGTCATGACCATGGGCCCCGTGACCGTCGAGGGCCAGGGCGAAAAGGCCGGCGGCGCCATCGCGGGCTATGTCGCGAAACGCAGCCTGTCGGCGACCAAGACCGACACGCCGCTGATCGAAACGCCGCAGTCGATTTCCATCATCACCCGCGACCAGATGGATGCCCGCAACGTCAACAAGATCAACGAGGTGCTGCGCTATACGCCGGGCGTCGATCCGCAACCGTATGGCAACGAACCGCGCTATACCGACCTGCGCATGCGTGGGTTGAATGCAACGACCAACGGCATTTTTCAGGATGGCCTGGCGCTGACCTTCCCCGATTACGTCGTCAGCTACAATCCGGAACCCTGGGGCGCGGAACGGGTCGAGGTCCCTCGCGGCCCGGCCTCCGTGCTCTACGGTCAGGGATCGCCCGGTGGACTGGTCAACTATGTCTCCAAGCGCCCGACAACGGATCCCATCAACATCGTCCACTTTGAAGGCGGCGATTTCGATCGCTATCAGGGCAAGTTCGATTTCGCAGGGGCGATCGACGAGTCCAAGCAGTTCTCGTATCGCTTTACCGGCCTCTACCGCGACAGCGATACCTTCATCGACTTCATCGAAGACGATCGATACTGGTTTGCCCCACAAATAAGCTGGCAGCCGTCGAAGAGCACGACCGTGACGCTGTTCAGCCATTACCAGCAGGACAAAACCAAGAACTCTCAGGCCCTTCCCAGGTCCGGAACGGTGGTCGCAAATCCAAACGGTGAGGTTCCGCTCAGCCGCTTCGTCGGCGAGCCGGATATCGACCGGGTCGACCGGACGGAATACGCCATCGGATACGAGGTCGCGCACGACGTGGGCGAACGCCTGAAACTCAGCCATAAACTCCGCTACAACAACGTCGATCTGGACGATGTCGTTGTTTACGGCTCGGGATTCGACGGCAACCGGACATTGTCGCGCAGCGTTTATGGCAACTTCGGCAATCTGGACGGGGTCTACACGGACAGCAACGCGCAGCTGAAGCTGGATGTCGCCGGCACCAAGCACACCTTTCTGGCCGGTCTCGATTATCAGCTCATGTACCTGGAACAGATCGCGAGCTCCGCATCGGCGACGTCGATCGACGTTTTCGCGCCGGTCTACGGCACGCAGACGTCCGAAGGGAACATCATCATCAACAAGGACTTCACGCGCAGCCAAACAGGTATCTATCTGCAGGACCAGATCGAATGGGGCGACCATTGGCGCTTCACCCTGGGCGGGCGGTTCGACCGCGCGGTGACCGAAACCGTCAATCACCTTACCAAGGCGGTTTCCCAGCAATCGGACAGCGCCTTCACCGGCCGGGCGGGCGTGGTCTACCTGTTCGACAATGGGCTGGCACCCTACGCCAGCTATGCGGAATCCTTCGCGCCCGTGATCGGCACCAACCCGTCCAGCAAGAACTACAAACCCGAAACCGGCCAGCAATACGAGGTCGGCATCAAGTTCCAACCTGAGGGCAGCCGCAGTTCCGTGACACTGGCCGCCTTCGACCTGCGTCGCCAGAACTATACGGAAACGGATCCGTCGACAAACACGACGGATCAGACGGCCGCCGTCCGCTCCCAAGGCATCGAGTTGGAGGGCGTGGCGAGCTTCGACTTCGGCCTGAACGTGACCGCCGGATACACCTACATGGAAACCGAAGTCATCGAGAGCGTCGATCCGGCCGACCTGGGCGATGTTCTGGCCCCCGCGCCCAAGCACGTCGCCACGGCTTGGGCGGACTACACCATCCCGGAAGGCCCCTTCAAAGGCCTGGGCTTCGGTGCTGGCGTCCGCTATCGCGGCATGCATTGGGGTGACGGCGACCGGACCCTTTCCGTTCCCGCCTTTCTTCTGTTCGACGCCTCGGTCCATTACGAATGGAAAGGTGTGCATTTCGGGCTGCATGCGCGAAACCTGTTGGACAAGCAGCATGTCGGATCCTGCTATTACCGGAACAGCGCCGGAATTTGCACGGCGGGTGAACCGCTGACCGTTATCGGCAATCTGTCCTACCAGTGGTAGGCCAGGGAACCGTGCGATGCCCTATCCCACTTCCGGGAGAAATTTTTTTTCCGAGACACGAGGATTGCGGCCGGTTGATTCGTCTTAGAGTCATGAACACGACATTCGACGAACCAACCGGCCCTTTGCGCGTGACGGAACGTCTGCGCCGCGCCCTGGACGCGCGCCCCCGATTGACCCGCTGGCTTTTGGCCGGCCCCGGCGCGGTGGCGGCGGCCCTTCTGTTCGCCATGGCCATGCCGGTCTGGCTGCCCAAGGGGGCAGCCGGGATCGACAACATCGCCTTTCCCCTGATCCTGGTTCCGCTGATCTGGGCCGTGGTCTTCGTTTATGCCTGCGTGGAGGAAAGCCTCCTGCGCTGCACGGCCGTGATGTGCGGCACCGCCGCCGTCTGCGGGCTGACCGCCGCCATGGCCTTTGCGGGATGGATATGACGCACCCCGACCGGATCGAACAGCGACGGAAGCCCCACCGATGAAATCTCTTTCGCAATCCCAACTGAAACGCCTGACCGCCGTGCACGGCTGGTCGGGAACCGTCCTGGGCCTGCTGCTGTACGCCGTCGTCGCCACCGGCACGGTCGCCGTATTCGCCCACGAAATTGCCGAATGGTCCGTCGGCGGCGCCAAGAATCACGCCCCGCTGGCGGGCGGCCTCGACGGCAAGGTCCGTCCCATCGCGGAACGGATGACCAAGGGATACCTTGAAGAAATCGCGATCTGGGCAACGGCCAAAGGCGACTTGAACGTGTTTCCCCATGCCCATGCCCGCAATCCGGACAGCGGGAAAATCGGCAATTACGGCACCCTGTTCCGGCTTGACGGCGCAACGGGTGCGGAATTGGCGCGCAATGAAGGATTCGTGTTCACCAAACCGGAATGGTTCGAAGCCAGCGCGCTCGAAGACTTTCTCGTCGACCTGCACGTGCAGCTCTACGTCCCGCGGCCGTGGGGCCTGATCCTGACCGGAATCCTGGGGCTGTCCATGATGGCGGCGGGCGTTACCGGCTTTCTCATGCACCGCCATCTGATCCGCGACCTGTTCGTCGCCGCCCGGCCGGGCGGCCGTCTTGTCACGGCCCGCGACCGCCATGTCCTGGCCGCAAGTTGGGGTCTGCTGTTCGCCTTTCTTCTGGGGTTCACCGGCTCGTTCTTCAGTTTCGCGGGGACTGTCTCCCTGCCCCTGATATCGCAGGTCGCCTTCGGCGGCGACCAAAAGGCGATGCGCGAAACCCTTTTCGAGCCCGCCGTGACCCCCGACCCGCGCCCAGTGGCCCTGACCGACCTCGACGCCGTGGTCGCCCGGTCCACGGCCCTGGCCGGCGCGCCGGTCCGCTTCATCGTGGTCGATCACTATGGCCGCGCCGATGCGCGCATCAACCTCTGGCACATGCCGCCACAAGGAAGCCTGACCTGGGTGCGCAACGTGTTCGACGGTACGGACGGCCGGTTCCTGGGCGTCAAGCCTCGGGTCGGCCGGCAACCGTCGGCGGGCAGCACCCTATATGAGCTGATCTGGCCCCTGCACACGGGCGATTTCGCGGGCCCCTTGTCCAAGGCTGTCTGGGTCGGGCTGGGTACCGCCATGTGCTACGTGATCCTGTCCGGCATGCAGCTTTGGGTGCGCCGCCGCGAAGATGCCGCCCTGTGGCGGGGCTTCGGGCGCGCGGTCACGATCACCGCCTACGGCTTGCCGTTCGCCATGACGGCGGCGGCCCATGGCTTCTTCCTGTCCCTGCCGGCCGGCAATCCCTTTTACTGGACACCGATGGGCTTCGTCTTGGCAGCCCTCGCCTGTATCGCGGTCGGTGTCTTCGCGGGCGACGGCGGCAACCTGACACAGCGGTTCCGCCGCCTGCTCGGCGCCGCCTGCGTCGCCCTGCCCATCGTGCGCATGGCCATGGGCGGCTTGGGCTGGGCGGATGCCGTGGTTCAGGGACAGGGGGCGGTGCTGTCCTTCGATCTGATGTTCCTCGTGCTCGGCGCCCTGCTGTTCCGCTGGGCGACGTGGCAGCCCCATGGCCGCCCTGCCGGCGACCCGTTGCCGGAACCCGCGGAATGAGCATTCTGGCCATCGTCGCCGCTGTTGCCGCCTCGACAGCAGCCCTCGCCTATCTTGCCGTGGGCGACGCCAAACGGCGGCGCGTGTTCGGCCTGCCCCCCCTTGAACGCAAGGCATGGCAGACCTGGCTTGCCATCGCCGGCGTGCTGGCCCCCGCCGTGTTGCTACTCTACGGCAATGGTGGCGGTGCCGGTTTCACCGTGTGGTGCGGGACCGTCAGCGTCGCCGGCTGGGCCCTCGCCGCGACGTCCCCCGCCCAGGCCGCCGCGCAGCCGCCCGGCAAGTGACCGGCAAGTGACGGTCAGTCCTTGGCGCGCCAGATGTCGCCGGTCGCGACAAGGCCGCCCGACGTGTTGGCCAGCCAGGGCCGCCCCTCGATGGTGACCGTCACCCTTTCCATGGTCTGGGTGATGTTGACGTCGTCGAAACGCCCGTTCGACGCATTCCATTTCTTCAGGAGCTGCGTGGACTGATCTAGAGCATAGACGGAACCGTCGGCGCCGACGCCCAAATCCTGCGCTTTCAGCGCCGTCCCCTTGGGCCGGTTTTCGAACTTGGACCCCGTGTATTGCTGAACCTCGGACGACTGGTTCAAAATCCACAGATCGCCACCGGCGCCTAAGTGGACATAGAAAATGTCGCTGTTTTCGATCTTCTTGAACACGCTCTTGCCGGCTTCCATCTTGTACAGTTGGGCGCCGGCGGCCACGTAGACTGTGCCGTCCGCGGCGACCGCCATGTTGCGCGGCGTGTTGGTGTCGGTGGAATTGATGACGTAATAGACCTTTTCCTGGGTCCCCTTGAGGCGATAGACACGGGCCGGCGCGATCTGGCTCAACGCCCACAGAGTACCGCTTTCATCCTCGCCCACGTCGGCCAGGGACGAATTGGAGAAAGATTTCGTGAGGGCCTCGAACTTTTCGGTCTTGGTGTTGAACTTGAAAACCCCCGTGTCGCCCGAAATGTAGACCGCGCCCGTATGCCCGGCATGAACGTCCGACAGCATGGCCATGTTGGCTTCGGCGGCGCTCGACTTGTACTTGTCGAACTTCAGGTTCTTGGTAAAGGTGAACGCGCTGGCGCTCTGCGACGAGACGACGGCGGCGGTCGTGCCGCTGCCGGTGGTGTCGCCGCTCGACTTCTGGGCCAGGACCCGGTCGCCGGCCTCGTTGCGTTCGAAATAACGGGTCGCCAGGACCTTGCGCGTGCTTGTCACGACCCAGGGAAATCCGTTGGGGCCGACGGCGACGGCGGCGGGCGTGTGGCCCGGCACCAGGACCTGGGAAAATTTCTTGCCGAACGGGCGCTTGCGCATCAAAAGGTCGTTGGTGTTGACCAGAAATACCGTGCCGTCAGGCCCCACCGCGATGCTGCGCGCCAATTGAAAAAGCGGGGTGCAGGGGCTTTTGCCGCAACGCTGGGCGATCTGATCCTTGCTGATCGTCCAGGGCGTGCCGTCCGGCCCCGCGGCGATCTGAACCCCCAAACCGGGAACATTGCTGGTCTTTCCCGTCGCCTTGTCGAGACGGGACAAGATGCCCTCGGCATTGGCGAACAGCACGATATCGTCTTTGCCGCCAATGGAAATGTCCGATGCGGTGATGCCTTGGACCTGAACCCAGGCCGTGCCATCGTGGCGGAACACGCGGCCGACGCCGGTCACGCCCCACGGGCTGCCCGTGCTGTCCACGGCGATGCGCGCCAACTGCCCGGGAAAGCTTTCGAAAGCACCCCGGGCATTGCTCCAGCGTGTGATCCCGCCGCTGGTATCCAGCGCGAAAACGCTGCCGTCGCGGCCGATGGCGATCTGCTGTGCCGTGCCGCGCGTGTCGACGAATTCCAGTTTCTCGTTCGTCGTGCTGGCGGCCGGGTCGCTGGTTCCGCCGCCGCCGCCGGGCGACACGGAAGTGCTGTTGGAATTGGACTTGTTGCCCGTGCCCGAGCCGCTGCCCGACGTGCCGATGGATTGGGCCGTCGGCGTGGTCGCCTTGGCGTCCGGCGCGGTGCTTTCCGTGGCCGTGCTTGCCGTGGCCTGCACATTACCCGCCGTGATTTGCGGCGCGATGATCGGTTTCGCCTGCGCCAGCGGCGCCTGGGGCACGGTGGCGTGCGGTGTTTCCGTCTTGTCTTTGTTTTCTTCCTCGGTCAACGGCACCTGATCGCGGATCAGCACGGTGGCGAGGATACGTCCATCGGACAAGGTCACCCAAGGGCCGCCGTTGGGGGTGAGCCCCGCGGCGACGACACCGGAAATCCCTTCGTAGGGTACCCAGCGCATGGGCGACATGCGCAATTTCCGCAACTGTCCCTCGCCATCGACGATGACGGCCGAGCCGTCGGCGCCGAGCGCGATGTCGCGGGCAATGCCCGGCATGGCGATCCACGCACCGTCTTCCCAGCGCATGATCTGCCCCTTGGGCGTGACGATCCACGGCTTGCCTCGGATATCGAGGGCGATGCGCCGCGCCAACTGCCCCGGCACGGCCTTCCAGCTTTGCGACAGCGGCTCCCATTTTTCAACGGTGCCGGCAAGCCGGGCGATGTAAATGTTGCCGACCGCGTCACCGGCCACGTCGGCGACCTTGTCGCCTTTCGATTCCCACCACAGGCCGTTGAAGCGCATGACGTTGCCGTCCGGGGTCACGCCCCAGGGCCGGTTGCCTTCGGCCGCGGTAATGCGCACGAAGACCCCCGACATCCTGGCCCATTTCTGGCTGACCGCACGCCACCGCAGGGCGGCGCCATCATTCCCCACGGCATAAGCCATGGCGGCGGCGTTGATCGACAGATCCTTGGCCTGGCCGGGGATCGGCGTCCAGGTCGCCTTGATCGTCTCGCCTGCCGGTGGCGCCGTTACCCGCGACGACTGCCCTGTCGCGGGACGGCCACTTGCAAAGGGCAAAACCGCCAACATAAGAACCGCACAGGTTATCCCGCGCAGAAACACGTTCTTCACCATCACAATCCATGACCTCCCTGATCGATCGCAGGCATTCGCGTCGGATGAGGGTCCATGCGTCCCACCACTCTCAGAGACGATTTAAGGTTCTAATTGTTCGCCAGTCGTTTTTGGATGCTGGCAATGTGTTCGAAGTTTCTGGGGTCTTCGTTCCAGGCCCTGAGGCGGAAATCGCCCGACCGGAATTCCTCGAAGAACTCGCGTTTCTTCAAGTTATCGATGATCTGATTGAATGTCGGACGTGGGGTGAACCAATCTTCGTGGCGTTTGGAGAGACGTTCCAGATCGCGTTCCAGATCGCTCAGGCGTTCGCGGGTCCTCTTGCGGTTGTCTTCCGCTTGGCGGGTATACTGCGGGCGCCGGGGCGTCAGCAGTATCAGGATCGAGCGTTCGAAGTGGCGCTTGGACCGCTCGGAAAACAACAGGCTGACGCCCGGGATATCCATGAGCCCCGGCACGCCGTCCTTGGAATTGGACGTTTCACGCTCGCTCAACCCACCCAAAATCAGGGTTTCGCCGAACCGCATGGTGACCGTCGAATTGACGTTGGTCTTCGTGGTGTCGAGACGGAATTCGAACAACACGGAACTTGCCGGGTCGGTCAAGAAGGTCCGTTCCGCGACCACGTGCAGGCGCAGGAAATCGTCTTCGAGAATTTCCGGCGTCACCGCCAGCTTGACCCCGACTTCTTTCTGCACGGAAACAGAATCTCCGTCGCCGCCGGAAACGGCGGCGGCCAGGATTTCCGTGCCCGAGAAGAATTCGGACGTCAGGCCCGATTGGGCGACCAGGCTCGGCTTGGCCAGGATTTCATTTTCCGAATCGGCCGAATTCGCGATGTTCAGCGAATAGGTCACCGCAGGGATGCCGATCTGATTGGTGATCGTCCGCGTGTTTTCGTCGAGGCCGCTGTCGATCTTGTCGTTGATGTTGTTGCGCGACCAGCCGAAGCCGTAAGCACCCGTGGTCGGATTGCCGAACTGAAGCTGCAAGCCGTTCAGAAGGTTGATGCCCCGGGTCTGGCGCACGTCTTCCTGGGTGCCGATGATGACGACATCGACGACGACCATGCTGGAATCGTTCCGCAGCCCTCCAGTGGCAGTGCCCGGCGCGACACCTGCCCCGGAATCCGCGCCATAGGGGTTCGCGGGGGCACTGCCGTATGGGCTGGCCGCCGCCCCGTAGGGATTGCCCTGACCGGACGGCGAGCCATAGGGGTTTTGCTGGCCGAACTGGGCCGGGATGACCTTGGCGTCGTGCTCGTAGAACCCGCGCCAGGAGCGCAGCCGCCGTTCAAGCTGTTCGACCTTGCCGTTGGACGCGTCCTTGTCGCGGAAGGAATTAAGATAATCCTTCGCGGCCTCATTGTCATTGAGGGCCGCCTTGACCAGGGCCTGAGACCACAGAATGTCGGGGTCGGCCGCCGTTTCCGGCGAGACCTTGGCCAACTGGTTCAGGGCCGCTTCCGCCATTTGCGGGTCATGGCTGTAGTAGGAACTGGCCGCCAGATTGTAGAGCAAGGCGGCATCATTCGGCCGGTGCAGGGCAACGGCGGCAAGATGCCCCTGGGCCAGCGCGTAGCGGCGCTGATCCATGTAAAGCAGGCCCAGTTGATAGCGCGCCGCGAGATGGCTGGGATCGAACTTGAGGGCGAGAAGCAGCCCCTGTTCGGCCAGCTCAAGCTTGGACCGATCCTTGGAAATGCCGATCAGATGATAGGCGAGACCGTTGAGAAACTGCAAATCCGCATTGGTGATATCAAGTTTGAGCGCGCCGCTGAACAGGCGCTGGGCCTTGTCCAGGTCCTTGTCACGAAGCGCCTGTTCGCCCTCCCGGATCAAGGTGACAAGCTCGCGCGGCTGCGACATTTGCGCCGACAGGTTTGCCCCTTCTTCGCCGGACGACATGGTCGTCGCCGTGCCGAAGTTTAGGGTCTGGCACCCCCCAAGAGAGGCCGCCAACGCCACAACCGGCAGACCGCGCCACCGAACACCAAACACAAATCCGTTATTCACTGATACCCCCGCTACGGCCTGCAACAGGCCGTCTTTTCCATGACCCCGATCACTAAGCAATTACCCACAAAGTGCATGCAAATATAAAGAGAACAAAAAGGCAAAATACTGCTTATGCGGCCAGACAGCCGGGACACAAGCACACTGCGTTATGATCAAGCGCAGAATTATGCGGCCCGACCGGCACAATCCGGCCGCGCACCTCCATCCACGCTAGGCGTTATTCTTTCCACGATGGATTAAGGGGGAGAAACCCGGGGACCGAAAGCGCAAATAGCCGTGCATGGCGTTTTGCCGCGCAAATCGGATATCGATTACGTAAATCGGATAGTAAAGCGCCCGCAGGAAACACCGCATCGGATTTCCGGCGGCACCTCAACCCTACCGGCGCAGGCCGCATCCGGGCGATTCGCCCGATATGCTCCCGCCCCTACTTTTCCGGGGCGTCGAACCCAAAGCGGGCCAGCACCTTCTGGCCGTCCGGGCCCAGGATATAATCGGCAAGCTGCGCCGCCGCCTTGGACGCGCCGGTAATCAGGGTGATGCCATAGTCCGCACCGACGGACAGGGCATCCGGCACGGCGACGATTTGCAGACCCGGAACCTCTTTCTTTGCCAGCACCGCGTTGGTGCAGTAGGTCAGGAACACGTCGGCGCGCTTGTTTTCCATGACCCAGCCGTATTGATTGCGGCCCTTCGGCGCCTTTTCCGAGGTCGGCCCGCCGGTGAGTTTCACCGCCTTGGCGTCGAGCGTCTTTTCCGCCCCCGGCTTGACCTTGTCCGCCTTGGCGAACAGCCGCCAGGCATAGTCGCCCGAGGGATCGGCCTTGGGCGTCGAGGTGCCGACCGTGATCTTGGGATCGAGCAGCACATCCAGCAGCGTGTCCGTCGATACCGTCACGCCTGCCTGGGCGATGGCGCAGAGCCTGTTGCGCGCGAACATGCGCACGGGCCCAGCCTTGCCAGCCTCCTCCAAAATCTTCGGATGCTTCATGTTGGCCGAGGCGAAGACCGCCGCCGGCTCGCCCTTTTCGATGCGCTGGCGCAGCAGGCCCGACGGCCCGAACGCCGTGTCGACCTTGTGGCCCGTGGCCCGTTCGAAATCACGGACGACCTGTGTGAGGGCCGCCTTCAGGCTGCCCGCCGCATGCAGTTTCACGGTATCGGCCATGGCCCCTCCGGACATCAGCAGGCAGGCGGCAAAAACCAGGGTTCGCATGGACATGATCCTCCGAGCCGACAATTCCGATTTTCATGTTTCGGAATATTTGCGTGATTATGCAGGTTTGTGAGACCCTGTAAATGGCCCCCGGTGCCCGAAGCAAGCCGGCGAACCGGGGCGCCCAAGAACACAAACCCGCCCACCAGCATCACCCCATTCAGGAGTCAGACTCATGAAGATCAGCGCGCGCAATCAGATCACCGGCAAGGTCGTCGAGGTGAAGGACGGTGTCGTCACCGCCCAGGTCACCGTCGATATCGGCGGCGGCAATACCATCGTCTCGTCCATCACCCTGGATTCCGCCAGGAACCTGGGCCTTGCCGCCGGCAAGGAGGTGACGGTCATCATCAAGGCGTCGGACGTGATGCTGGGGGTCTGACCTCCGGGGGGCCGATCAGGTTCCCGGCGTCTCGCCGCGGCGGCGCAGATAGGCGCCGCGCAGGGCCTCCGCCGCCAGACCGACGGCCAGGCCCACGGCCATGTCGACGCCGACGCAGACCACGCCGGTCAGCAGGATGACCACGCGGCAGCTTGGTTTGACGCCGAGAATCCGGCGGTTGAGGGCCATTTCCGTTCCCGCCACGGCGAGGATGGCGCCCACGGCGCCGACCGGAATCAACATGAGAACGTCGCGGGCCTGCGGGCCGAAGCCGATGCCGAGCGCCAGACAGAACAGCCCGAACAGGGCCGGGGCGGCCCAGGTCCGCGCCCCGAAACGGTACTGCGCGATCAACCCGCCCGACCCGTGACACATGGGCAAGGCGCCGAACGGCGCCAGCACGACGTTCAACACCCCCGTCGACAGCGCCAGGCGCCGCGGGCTGGTGCGTTCCTTGGCATCATCGGGGAAGTATTCGGCGGCGATGGCCGACGTCGCGAGAACCGCGTTGGACAAGGTCAGCGCCAATTGCGGCAAGGCCGTGGTCGTCAGCGCCGCCTGGAAATCCGCCAGGGCCGGAAATGCCGGCAGCGGAAAATGCAGTCCCGGGCCGGTCACCACAATCCCCGCGCCGCCGGTCATCAGAAAGGCCGCCGCCGCCGTCACCACGACGACCAGCGACCCCAGATGCCGGTAAGGCGTCAGAAACAGAAGCAACAGCAGGGCCAACGCCGCGCCGCCGAACAGGGGTTCGTCCGCCATGTGCTGAAATCCGAGCAACGCCAACTGCGCGCCGACCCCCAACTGCACCCCCATGATGACCGAATTGGGGACCAGCCGCGCGATGCGCGTGATGATGCCCGTGATCGCCAGGATTATCAGCACCCCGCCGATGATCAGGCCGCTCGCCATGGCCTGGGCCGGGGTCACCGCACCGACGATGATCAGCGCCACCACCGCCTTCATGGGCTGGATCGGAATGGGCCGGCGGTAGACCAGGGCCACGGCCAGGGCAAACAGACCGAAGCCGGTCAGCACGCCGGTGCCATCAAACCCGCGCACGGCCAGCACACCAAGGACCAGCGGCAGGAACGTGCCGAAATCGGCGACAGCACCCGACACTTCGCCAAGCCATCCGGCCGCCTTGTTTGCCGTCGTCTGTGTCATGGGCCTCCCCCAGGTTCCGAGAAAGGGCCGGAACAGCTCCGGAAATTTTGCAATATATGCCGAAAAAACACAATCGGCGGCGACGATCCCCGGACGGCAGGCAGACCGCCCGGGGATCTGCCGCGGGGATGCGGATGCCGTGGAAGTCGCCATCCCCGTGGTTCATGAACGGGCCGTCAGGCCGGCAGTTGGGTGAACCGCGCGCAGCGCGCGACGTTGCGGTCATGAACCTCGCGCATTTCGCACAAATCGTCGTACAGATCCGGGTCGGCGATTTTCGGCAGAAACTCAATCAGCCGCCGCGCGACCCAGGACTGCCCCTTGTTCAACAGCTCGATCTTGGCCTGTTGTTCCGCGGTGTCCCGCAGTTTGTTTAAGAACGCGCCGGTTTCAATACTGGGCTGGCCGCCCAGGCGTTCGATATGGCGGGACAGCATGGCGCAGTACCGGGCCTCGTCCTGGGCCACCGCGGACAGCGCGACGCGAAGTTCCATATCCGGGGTGGCGCGCGCCATCTCGATCACGCCGCGCGCCCCGGCCCGCTCTCCTTCCAGAAGTTCATTGAGAAACGCGGCCGTTTCCTCGTCCGTGAGATAGCCCATGTAGGTGGGATCGGCCTCGCCCATCATGCAGGGCGGCTCTCCCGCATCCCCCGCAGACACGGCCCCCGCCGCAAGCGGGTTGCGCGTCGAGATCCACCGCACGCCTTCTTCCGTGACGATCGCGTCCATGGGAATGTCGTGCGGCTGCGGGTGAATGGTGGCCAGACGATCGACGGCATAACCGACGCCAATGGCCAGGGGTTTCTCGGCTGAAGCCGCCAGGGTCCGGTCATAATAGCCGCCGCCATAGCCAAGCCGGTACCCGGCATCGTCAAACCCCAACAACGGGATCAGCAACGCGGGCGGCTGTACCGGCTTGCGCGATGCCGGCACCGGGATGCGCCACACCCCCGGGACCATCTTGGTCTCCGGGCGCCATTCCCAGAATTCAACCGGCTGTTTTTCCTTCACGACCACCGGCAGCGCCATCACCCCGCCACCGGATGTCGCCGACGCGGCGAACTCGCGCAGGTCCAGTTCACCCCGGAACGGCCAGTAAAACCCGAACCCGTCCCGGCCAAGCCAGGGCATGTCGCGGCCGAGATGTTCGACAATCCTGTCCCGAGTGGCCTTGCGGACCGTCAACGGCCGCGCCAGCCGGGCGACAAGAATTTCGTTCCGCGTTTCCCGCCGCCATTTGTTGACCTCAGGCCATTCCATTCATTCAACCTCCTCGAAACGGCCCGACAGGGCCGCGATGGTCGCAGCCGCCTCGGCCATGATCCGCTCAATCCGCACCGCCGCGGTGGGAATGTCGTCGATTTCGCCCGCCACCTGCCCGGCGAACAGGGCCAGTTGCTCAAGCTCGCCCCGCATGTTGCGCAACGGGGAATCCGTGCTGTAGCGGTAGATCGGCCGATCGTCTTCCAGGGCAATGGGCGCGCGCTTTCGCAAATAAGGGTCATGGCCGAAGCGCGCGGTGCCGGCCTTGGCCGTCAGGCTGTTGCCGATGACCCGCACGGCCGCCCCGATGGGCCAGTTGAGGGCGAACAGGTCGGTGCGCAGGGTGTCTTCCGAACGCGCGCCGACGACCCGTTCCTTGTGATAGGCATGGGCGAAGGATTCCTCGGTCGCCAGGAACGCCGTGCCGCAGTGGATTCCCGCCGCCCCCAGCGCCAAAGCCGCGACCAGCGACCGGCCCGAGGCGAACCCGCCCGAGGCGACCACGGGAACGGACACCGCCCGCACGACCTGGGGAACCAGAACCAGCGACGATGTCGTGCCGTGGACATGCCCGCCGGCCTCCACCCCCTGGGCGATGATCACGTCGGCGCCGGCTTGTTCCGCCAGCCGCGCGTCCTCAACCGTGCCGACCTGATGGAACACCAGGCAGCCATGGTCCTTGGCCCGCTTGATGACGTCCGGATAGACATCCCAGAACAGGCAGATCGAATGCACGCCGGCATCGAAGCAGGCCGCCAGTTCGTCGTCGAGCAACCGGGGATCGGTCGCGGCGGGGATCAGGTTGACACCGAACGGCCGGTCGGTGCCGGTCCGCACGGCCGCGATCTGTTGGCGGATCAGATCCGGGCTTTCGCGCACCATGCCGAGAAAGCCGTAGCCGCCGGCACGGGTCACCGCGCCGACCAGATCGGCTCGCGCGACGCCGCCCATGCCCGCCTGAAGCACCGGATAGCGGCAGCCGAGCAGCGCGCAGAGTGTCGATTTCATCATCATTCCGTCCATGCCCTACTCACATATCCGTTCGAACAGAGACGCCAGGGTGACCGCAAGAGTGATCGCGACCAGCCGTTGCACGACGAAGGCCCCCTGCGTCTTCGGATGGCTCCAGATCATTTCGGCATTCCGCCGGGCGCGGTTCCAGACCGGACGAAATGACTTGGCGGGCGGCGGCGTCACACGGGCCGCGCCGGGAAAGGGGATGACCTCGCAGCGATGGTCGCCGTTCGACGCCTCGCGGGGACGGGCCCCCAGGCCCAGCATGCGATGCAGCTTTCCCGACACGGGCGGGCCGATGAAGAAATAGCCGAACCAGAACCGAATGTCCGACGGCACCATCGTCAGCCCCCCGCGCTGTTCCAGGTCTGAGGATCGGCGGCGTTTGCCGCCGCGCGCGGGCGCGCCAAATTCTGCGCCGCGAACCCCCAGTTGACCAGATGCCCCATGATCGTCGCCACGTAGTCGGGGCGCCGGCTCTGATAATCGAGGTAATAGGCGTGCTCCCAGACATCGAGCGTCAACAGCGGCGAGATGCCCCGCATGATCGGCGTCTCGCCGTTGGGGGTGTCCATGATCGCCAGCCCGGGACCGTCGATGACCAGCCAGACCCAGCCGCTGCCGAACACACCCAGGGCGGCGGCGGTGAATTCTTTGAGAAAAGCGTCATAACCGCCGAACGTGGCGTCGATGCGGTCCGCAAGATCCCCCGCCGGGCGGCCGCCGCCGTCGGGATGCAGGCAGCGCCAGAAAAACGCGTGATTCCACGCCTGCGCCGCGTTGTTCAAAAGTCCCTTCTGATGACCGTTTCGGGACGCGAACTGGATGATCTGTTCCAGCGGCATGTCATCCATGCGGAGTTCCTTGGCCAACGTCTTGGCCTTTTCCACATAGGCGCGGTGGTGACGTCCGTGATGGGCCTCCAGGGTCGCGCGCGAGATATGCGGCTCCAACGCGTCATAGGCGTACGGAAGGCTGGAATGGGTAAGCTGCATGGAGTCGTTCCCTTTCGCGGACGGCCCGTTTCCGGGACCGATTCCGCCGTGTGCCTATGCGTTGCTCAGGAAAAGGTACGACTTAGCTTTTATATCTTGCAAACAATTAAATTTTGCCGATTAAATCGATATCACCGATATAATTTCAGCCACATGGTCAAGGAGCCCCCCGTGGACACCGAACTCGCCCGCACCTTTCTCACCGTCATCGACGCCGGAAATTTTATCGGCGCGGCCGACCGCCTGCACGTCACCCAATCCACGGTCAGTGCGCGCATCCATTCCCTGGAAGAACAGCTGGGCTGCAAGCTGTTCGTGCGCAACAAGGCCGGGACCGCCCTGACCCCGGCCGGGCACCAGTTCCAGAAACACGCGGCCGTGCTTGTGCGCACGGTCGAACATGCGCGCCAGGACGTCGGCATTTCCAGGGGCTACCGGGCGTCGCTCACGGTGGGGGGGCGGTTCGGGTTGTGGGAACGCCTGTTGCTCCGCTGGCTGCCGCTGATGCGCCGAAGCGCCCCAGACGTTTCGATCCGCGCGGAGATCGGGTTCGAGGCCGAGCTCATGCAAGGATTGATCGAAGGGCGCCTCGACATCGGCGTCATGTACACGCCGCAAAGCCGCCCGGGCCTGACGGTCGAAGCCCTGATGGCGGAAAGCCTGGTCATGGTTTCGAGCCGGCCGACGGCGCGGGCGGAACCGGATGCCGATTATGTCTATGTCGACTGGGGGCCTGAATTCTACGCCAAACACAATGCGCGGTTCCCCGAATTCGTGGGGGCGGGGATCACCGCCAATATCGGCTGGCTCGGCCTGCAACATGTGTTGCAGTTCGGCGGGTCCGGGTATTTTCCGATCCGCCTGGTGCAGCCCTACCTGCAGGACGGGCAGTTGCACCGGCTGCCCGATGCGCCGACCTTCCCGCTGCCCGCCTACCTGGTCTATTCCAGAGACACGGACACGCACCTGTTGGAACCGGCGCTTGACGGCATTCGCCGGGTCGCCGCGGAAGCCGCCTGATGCCCCGGCGCCGCGCCGTCACTCCACGGCAATCAGCTTTCGGACCATGTCCTTGCTGGAGATAAGGTCCGCCAGCGTGTGCCGCCCGAGGCTTTCGAAGAAGGCCTTCTGCGCCTCGGCAAGGGCATTGCTGAGAGAGCAGAACGGCGACAGCCGGCATTCGATGGCCGCACAGTCGATCAAGGGGGAGCCCCCCTCAAGCCGCGCCAGAACGTCGCCGACATTGATCTGATCCGGCGGGCGGGCCAGTTCCATGCCGCCGCCCTTGCCCTGAAAGGTATTGATGAAGCCGGCCTTGCCCAGTTCGTGAACGACCTTGCGCAGGTGTTCGTGCGAAATATCGAAATAAGCGGCGATCTTGGACAGCGTGCCCCGCTCGTCGGGACGCGCCGCAAGGTACAAAAGAACGCGCAGGGAATAATCTGAATGGCGGCTTAGATGCATACCCGGATTATAGATCACACAAAGGGATGCCGCCACTCGCAACACCCACCATCCGCCGGGGCGGAAATGCCTTGGGCGGCACCTGGCGCTCCCGCACCCGGCGCCGCCGTTCGGCCGATGGAACGCCGTGGATCAAGCCGTCAGCGGCGAAGCTCCGGGAACGTGCCCTCATGTTCGGGAACGTCATGGATCCCCGGCCCCTTGGCCATGCTTTCCGAATAATAGAAATCGGCGTCGTATTCCTTGTCCTTCCAGACATACCAGTCGTCGGTTTTGACGCCTTCGTATTCGATGACCAGGACCGATCCGCCCGGCGCCTTGCCGTTGTTGGACGTATGGTGCTCGATATGGTCGTGGGCGATCCAACGCCCGGGATTGTCCATGCGCATGATGACGTCGTAACGCTCCCCGGGGCTCAGGTGAATGACATCCGCCGCGTAGGGCGCCGCCAACGGCAAGCCGTCCTTATGGGTGACCAGCATGTCATGACCGTGCGGATGGAACGCGACATCGAGGGTGGCCGCGATCAGGCGCAGGCGCAGGACGTCGCCCTTCTTGACCCGGAGCGGCTGCGTCGTCGGGAAGGATTTGCCGTTGATCGAGAAATAAGTGATCGGCTCACCCGGAACCCCGCCCTTGCCGTATTCCTGGGCGACCTCGGGGTTCCAGCCGGAAAACATCAGGATGGCGTCCTTGGTGACTTCCTTCTCGATGGGGATCGGCTCCTTCGGGTCGATGATGAAGGGTCCCCACATGGCGCGCAGGCCCACGTGTTCGGGCACGTTGACGTGGCAGTGGTACCAAAGGGTCCCCACCTTGTCGGCGGTGAAGCGATAGGTGAAGCTCTCGCCCGGCTCGACCGCCTTCTGCGTCACATTGGGCACGCCGTCGCTGCGCCAGCTGTTGGTCTGGTACATGCCGTGCCAGTGAATGGTATGGCTCAGGGTCGTGTTGTTGGTCACCGTGACCTCGACGTCGTCCCCTTCCTTCACCCGCAAAAGTGGGCCGGGGACCTGCCCGTTGTAGGCCCAGACCTTGTATTTCAGGCCCGGCGCGACATCGATGGTCACTTCCTCGATCGTCATGTCGAAATGGCGGGCCTCGGCCCAGGCCCCGGCGGGCAACAGCCCCCCCAGCGCCAGGGCGAGGATGAACAGTCCTAATTTTTGCATGTCACGTTCTCCTATTTGGCGCCGGCGCAGCACAGCGCGCGCAGGTAGGCGACCACGTCGTGGATTTCGCCATCGGTCATGTTGCCGTCCCAGTTGGGCATCAGGATCGACTTGTTGACCGCCTGACCGCCTTCCTTGATCGCCTTGAACAGGTCGTCGTCGGTGCGGGCCGACATTTCCGCCCGGTCCCGGTGATTGCGCGGCTGAACGGAAAGCTGGGGCGCGTTGATGCCCTTGCCGTCGCCATTTAGACCATGGCACTGGGTGCAATAGACCCGGTAAAGCGTCTTGCCGTGCGCCGCGTCGGCGGCCGGCGCCGGCCGCGGATAAAGGATCGATCCGCACAGAAAGACGGCCAGTATGAAAAGCTTGTTCATTTCGCCTTCTCCGGTTTTTCGCCGATGGTCCGCAGGTAATCGGCCAGCTTGTGAATCCCGGCCGTGTTCAGATGCTTGTTCGGCATCAGGGTCCGAGGCTCCCAGGCCGCCGGGTCGCGGATGTAGGACACGATGAAGGGCGGCTGAAGGCGCTGCCACGCGGTATGGAGTTCGGGGCCGGAAAAGCCCCCGTACTTGGGCGTATCCTTGTGACAGCCGCCGCAGCCCTTGAACTTGACGAAGTCCATGGTCCCGATCCGGGCCGACACGCGGCCGGGGGTGTAGTCCTCTTTGTCCAGCAGGGCCGTATTCGGCGTCAGGGTCATCAGATCGGCCGCGATCTCCTTCGCCGCCGCCGCATCGACCGCCGGGTGGTCGGACAGGGACGCCGCATCAACGGCGTCCCCCTCCGGCCCCTTGGCGGCATGGTCGGGGGCGAAGTCGCCCGCCGGCCGGATGCGGGTGGGCTTTTGCAGCCAGGCCTCGAGCCAGTCCCGGCGGAACTTGTTGCCGGCGAAGTAAAGAGGTGGCCCTTTCCGGGTCTGGCGTGCCTTCAGGTCGGCGTTCGCCGGACCCGACATCTGATGGCACACCGCACAATCCTTTTGGATTTTCGCCGTCGGTTCGGCCGCTGGGGACGAGCCGACGGACAGCGCAGTCAACAATGCTGCGCCGCCAAGTGCGATCATCGTTCGCATGGGAAGCTCCTGTGCTCAGCGCAGAATGAGATTGCCGTTCTTGCCCTTGTCCGGGCTTGCGTCCTTGAAGTTCATCAGCACGGAGATCGCGCCGTTGAGAGCATGTTTCATCCGGTGATCGACAAGGGCGTTGTTGGTGGCGCGGCCGGCCGGCGGAACGATGTCGAAGGTCATGGCATGGGCCGGCGGCACTTCCGCCGTCTGCAGGCTGTAGCGGATGTTCTTCGGATTGCCGTTGTCCCACACCCGGTCCCAGATACCGGCGATCGGATGAAACGCCGCCGCCTCGTTGATCATCGCGTTGACGAAAAAGATGCGCACCCGCTCGCCCGGTTTCGCTTCCAGGGTCAGGGCCGCGTTGGGATCGTGCACCGGGTCGTAGTGGAACAGCTTGCCGTTCACCAGCGTGCCGACCCATTGCTTGTTCATCGCCCGGTCCTGGGCGCTGGTGCCGTCCTGAAACAGATCTCCGTGGACCAGGACGTATTCACGGTCCGGCTTGGGATAGGCGTCCGAATAGCCTTCCTTGGGATCGACGATGATCACGCCGTACATGCCGCGCGAAATATGCTCGGCCATGGAACTGGCGCCGCAGTGATAGATGAAGACGCCGGGATGGTTCGCCTTGAACGTGAACTGCTTGGTGTCGCCGGGGCGGACTTCCGCGAATTCATCCAGGACGTCGACGACCGCGGCGTGGAAATCCATGGAATGGCTGTTCTTGTTGGTCTTCTGATTGAGGAGCGTGAAATCGATCTCGTCCCCCTCCGTCACGCGGACCAGCGGGCCGGGCACGGTGCCGCCGAAGGTCCACATGCGTTGCGTCGTGCCCTTGTTGTCGATCGGAAGTTCCTTTTCGATGACGGGAATGTCGACCTTTACCGTCTTGGCGACGGCGGGCGCGGAGATCGCCGAAAGCAGCCCGACCGCGGCCAACCCAAGGACCCAGGCACGAGGGGCGTTGTTACGCAGAAGATTCATAGATACCTCCATAAAGATGTTTTATTTGCACATGTTCAATAGCTTTCATTTTCATGGATGTCAAATGCATGTTCTGTGGTTTTCCCGCACCCGGAAAGCGCACGGATAAACTCCGCTTAATCCCAATAGCTTGCGGGCATTTGTTTTGGGCGCGGGCGGCGCGCAGCGATCTCAATTCGCGGCACGCATTTCATTGGCGGGAAGTTACGGCAACCGGCGGAACGCGGCACTCTATCTAGCGGCGGCCAGCGTCGCCCTGAACCGGGCCAGGCCGAAGGCAAAGAACGCTCCGCCGATGCCGGCGGTCATCAGCAATTCCGGCCAGACGATCTCGATCCCTGCCCCGCGGTACAGAACCGCCTGTGCGAACTTGATGAAATGGGTCGAGGGCAAAACCTGCACCGCGTTCTGCAACGCCGGCGGCATGCTTTCCAACGGCGTGACCCCGCCGGACAGCAGGTTCATCACGACGAATACCGGAATGGACAGCAACCCGAACTGGGGCATCGTGGTCGCGACGGTGGACAGCGTGACGCCCATCGCGGTGACGGCGAACAGGTAGACGGCGGAACCAAGCGCAAACAGGATGACCGATCCGATGATGGGAACGCCAAGCAGCCCCTGGACGACGAAGTGCAGCGACAGCACCGCCGCCAGGACGATGACCAGCCCGTTCGCCCAGATCTTGGCCAGCATGATTTCCCCCGACGAAACCGGCATCACCAGAAGGTGTTCCAGGGTTCCGTGCTCGCGTTCCCGAATGACCGCGGCACCGCTGAGGATGATCGCGAGGATCGTCAGGTTGTTGATGATCTGCATCACCGCCATGAACCACGAAGAGTTCAGGTTGGGGTTGTATTTCGCCCGCGTTTGTAGATCGACCGGCAGCGCCGCGACACCGCTGGACCGGCTGACGAACTTCAGGAGTTCGGCATTGATGATGCTGGAGATATAGGTCGCGCCGTTGCCCGCAATCGTCATCGCGGTCGCATCGACGTTGAGCTGAATCACCGGCCCCCGCCCGGCCAGCACGTCCGCCTCGAACCCCGGGGGGATATCCAGTACGAATGTGTACCGGCCCGCGTCCATGCCCGCATCGACCGCATGGAGATCGATTACCTCCGGCGTTTTGAAGTAGGGCGGCAGGAAGGCGCCTGCAATGCGGTTTGACAGGCCCGTGCGGTCTTCGTCGACAATGGCGATGGAGGCATTGTGCAATTCCGTCTGCACGCCGTTGGCGACCGTGTAGATGGCGAAGGTGAAGGTATAGAAGATCAGCCCCATCAGGACCGGATCGCGCATCAGGCTGAACAGTTCCTTCACGCCCAGCCGATAGATGTTGGAAATCTTCTTCATGGTCAGATTTCCTGCTTGCGAAGCAACGCCGTCGCGATCCCCAGAAAAAGGAGACAGAACCCGGCCAGGATCAGGTGGTTGGGGTATAGAGCCACGAAGTCGAGCCCCTTGTTGAAAACGCCGGCGCTGATTTGCTGAAAATAAAGCGCCGGAAAGACCTTTCCCGTGATCGCCGCCGCCCCTTCCAGGGTCGACACCGGATACATCATCCCGGAAAAATTGACCGTCGGGATCATGACGATAATCGCCGTCGCGAAGATCGCGGCGATCTGCGAGCGGACAAAGGTCGACACGACGAGGCCGAAGGCCGTGGCCGCCATCGCATAAAGCAGCGCGCCCGACACCAGGGCAAAAATGCTGCCCGGCATTCCGATGCCGAACACCGTCAGCATCAGCGTCACAAGACTGACAAAGCTGACCATCGCGACGCCGACATAAGGCAACTGCTTGCCGAGCAGGAATTCGATTTTCCGGGCCGGGGCGGCATAGAGATTGAGGATCGATCCCATTTCCTTTTCCCGCACGACACCAAGCGCCGTCAGCATGGCGGGAATCATGATCAGCAGCATCATCAGAACGCCGGGCGGAATCGCGTACTGCGACCGGAATGCCTGGTTGTAGCGGAACCGGGGTTCGACCGTTGCCGGGTAGTAGCCGGGAACCACGGCGGTTTCCTGCATCGACACATCGGCCAGATGGGCATACAGCACGCCCTGCACATAACCGCGCCCCGTTTCCGCCCGCGTGGTGTTCGATCCGTCCAGCCAGGCACCGATTTGCGGGGTGCGGCCCGCCAGGAAATCGCGGCCATACTCGGGAGGAATGACGACGGCGAGCGAGATGTCGCCCGCCTTCATCCGGCGGTCCAATTCGGCGAAATCGGCAATTGGGGGCCGCTCGTCGAAATAGCGTGAATTCGACATCGCATCGAGAAACATGCGGCTTTCGCGGGATTGGTCCTGATCCAGGGCGGCGTAAGACAGGTTTTCGACATCGAACGTAATGCCGAACCCCATCGCCAACATCAGGATGATCGGACCGACCAGGGCAAAGGCCAGGCGAATTGGGTCGCGCAGGATTTCCATGGCCTCGCGCCGCGTGAATGCCCAGATGCGGGCGGCGGAGATCCAGTTGGAATCCGCATCGTGCGGCGCCGCCCCTGCCGGAAGGGCCAGCCTGCGCTCAGCAGAGGCGTCTTCCGCGCCGGCGTCCGCCAGAAATCCGATGAACGCCGCCTCAAGCGAGGGAGCGTTTCGCTGCGCGCGCAGGTCGTCGGGCGTCCCCTGCGCCAGAACCTTTCCGGCGTGCATCAGCGAGATACGATCGCAACGCTCCGCTTCGTTCATGAAGTGGGTGGAAATGAAGATCGTCACCCCGTCCTCGCGCGACAGCTCGATCAGCAGTTCCCAGAAAGCATCGCGCGCGATCGGATCGACGCCCGAGGTCGGCTCGTCGAGGATCAGCATATCCGGTTCATGCAGCACCGCGACCGCCAATTGCAGGCGCTGGCGCACACCCAGCGGCAGGTTTCCGGGCGTCGCATCGGCCACGTCGCGCAAGTCGAAACGGTCGATCAGTTCTTCGACACGGGCCTGGCGGCGGTCGCCCTTGATGTGGAACAGATCGGCATGCAGGAACAGGTTCTGGCGCACCGAAAGTTCGGAATAAAGCGAAAAGGATTGCGACATGTAGCCGACACGCCGGCGCATCGCCATGCCGTCGCTGCCGATCGATTTCCCGAACAACCGGGCCTCGCCTTCGCTCGCCGTCAGCAGGCCGGTCAGCATCTTCATGGTCGTGGTCTTGCCGCAGCCGTTCGATCCGAGAAACCCGAAAATCTCACCGGGTTCAATGCGGAAACTGACGTTGTCGACGGCCGTGAAATTGCCGAAACGCATGGTCAGACCTTGCGCCTCGATGGCAAACGGGCCGTCCTGGGGGGTCCGTGGCGGCAGAGTGACCGCCCGATGTCCGCGCCGGTCTTCTTCGGGCAGAAGTGCGATGAATGCGGCTTCCAACGTATCCGCGCCGGCCTCGGCCATCAGGGCGTCCGGCGCGCCGACGGCAAGGACCTTTCCGGCGTTCATGGCGATCAGATCGTCGAACCGTTCGGCCTCCGACATATAGGCGGTCGCGATGATCACGCTCATGCCGGGACGGCGCGCACGGATGCGGTCGATCAGCTTCCAGAACTGCTGACGCGACAATGGATCGACGCCGGTTGTCGGTTCGTCGAGAATCAGCAGGTCCGGGTCGTGGATCAGCGCGCAACACAGGGACAGTTTCTGTTTCATACCGCCGGACAGCTTGCCCGCGGGACGGTCCGCGAACGGATCAAGTCCGGTGCTTTGCAACAGGTCGGCGATGCGTGTGCGGCGTTCGTGTTCCGACTGGCCGTAAAGCCGGCCGAAGAAGTCGATGTTTTCAAAGACCGAAAGCGTCGGATAGAGATTGCGGCCCAACCCCTGCGGCATGTAGGCGATGCGCGGGCAGACCGCGTCGCGGTGCCTCTGGTCGCCCATCGATCCGCCAAGCGCCGCGACAGTGCCCGTTTGCAGGCGGCGCACCCCGGCGATCAGCGCCAGAAACGTCGACTTGCCGACACCGTCCGGCCCGATCAGGCCGACCATCCGGCCGGCGGGGATCGAAACCGACACATCGTCAAGGGCCGCCACCGCCCCATAGCGGTGAGTGACGCCGTCCAGGGCGGCGACCGGATCGGCCGGCGGCGCCATCAAGGCAGCTTCACGGCCAACGTACTCGGCCATTCCGCCGCCGGCGAAACGCGGACAATCGCTACGCCGGGCACGCCGGTTTTCACGACGTCCTGATACTTGCCGAGAACCTCCGCCGGGATCTGCAACTTCACGCGAAACGTCAGTTTCTCGCGTTCGCTCTTGGTCTCGACGTATTTTGGCGTGAACTGTGCCTCGGACGCGACGAAGGTTACCGTCGCCGGGATCACGTATTGCGGGGCGGCATCAAGGATCAGCCGCGCTTCGGCGCCGAAGCGCAGGCGGCCCGCGTCATCCGTCGGCAGATAGACATCCATATAGACGTCCGTCAGGTCGAGCAAGGTGACGACCTTGCCGCCGGCGGCAAGAATTTCCCCGGGCTCCGCCAGGCGGTATTGCACCCGCCCGCGCCGTGGGGCGATCAGGGTGTGGTCGGCAAGATTGGCCTTCAGGGCGGCGGTTTTGGCTTCCGATGCCTCGATCGCCGCCTGTGCCGAGGCGATCTGCGCGCGGGCGGTGTTGAGGGCCGCGGCGGCGGTGATTTCCTGAGAGCGGCGCTGGTCCAGCGTTTCCCCCGTCGCAAATCCACGTTTGGCCAGCAACTCCGTTCGCTTCAGTTCGGATTTGGCGAGTGCCAGTTCCCCTTCCCGCTGGGTGAACAGGGCCTTGGCCTGCGCCAATTCCTGAACCGCCTGTCGGGTTGTCGCCTCGGCGGCGCGAACCTCTGCCTCAAGTTCGGACGCATCGACCCGCGCAACCACGGTGCCGGCGGCAACCATCTGCCCCTCTTCGACCAGAACCTCGGCGATCCGCCCACCGAATTTCAGCGCGACATCGACCCGCTTCGCCTCGATTCGCCCATTGGCGCGGCTGAACCCTTCGGGCAGATCGCTTTGGTGTTGCTGCCACCAGAACAAACCGCCGCCAATTGCGATGGCGATCATCACCGCGCCGGCTGTCAGGATCTTTCTAGAATTCATTCCGACTCACTCTTTTTTCCTGCTGATCCCTGGACAGCGATGCCTGTGCCCCGGCAACGGTATGATAGTCACCATCGATTATATGGTCTCACCGATGATCAATTTCGCATAGTCCATGACGAAATACGCCGTGGTCATACCGACATCTTCAATGCCGATCCGTTCATGGCTTGGTGCATATGCGGCGACCTTTTCCATCAACGCGTCGAAATGGTTGATGCCGGACACCACGCATGTCCGAACCGGGAGAGATTGCCTGCGCGCGAATGCCTTTGGGTCCAAGCCCGACGGCAATCAGCCGTCTCAACAAAACCCCCAAGGGCGCCCTAATCCCGGCCTCCCCCCTTCTCCCTCGCTTCCGCCAGCACCGTCACGTAACGTCAATCCTCCCGTCAGTCCAGCGTCCGAAGCAATATCTAACGGGCGATCCGCTCACATTCTAACCGGACCAATCAATGATGGCAGGTCATCCGGATACGGACAGGGGGCAGCGAATTCACGCCCCCTTCAGCAGGCCGTACGACAACTCACCCAACGAATAAAAGCCCCTGTTCATCGAATGACCTCGCTTAACCTTGGTCAATGCCGACACTGAGCGGAGACGTATTGTCTTAAGGCCGTCAGGTTTCGACAGGGGGATTCTGTCTTTCCGCGTCTTCAAACAGCCACGGGCGGCAGTATGGATGAGAAACTGGAAGGAACAGATTGATGAAAAGCGCATTCCGTCAGGTTTTTGCCGGCCTTTTGGCGACAATCATTGTCGTGAACGTCGCCCATGCCGGTGATGCCACCAAGGGAGAAAAGGTTTTCCGAAAGTGCAAAACCTGTCACACCGTCGAAAAGGACGGCAAAAACAAGGTTGGCCCCAATCTTTTCGGCGTTGTCGGTCGCAAGGCGGGCGCCGTCGAGGGTTTCAAGTATTCCAGCGCAATGGCAGAGTCTGGTCTGACCTGGGACGAAGCCACCTTGAACAAGTTCCTGGAGAAACCCAAGGACGTGGTTAAGAAAACCAAGATGGTATTTCCCGGATTGCGCAAAGATGATGAGCGCGCCGACGTCATCGCCTATATGAAGCAGCACGGCGGCTGACGGCGGGCACGCCGGTTCTGGGTTCTTGGAGGCCCGCGTTTCCGGAAAGGCACGCAATGACCATGGCAACGGCATTTTCCGAGTTCACCAGGATTGTCGGCCGGGGGCCGTCGTTGTCCCGGACGCTGACCCGCCCGGAAGCCGCCGAGGCCATGAGCCTCATCCTGGATGGCCGTGTTGCCCCCTTGGCCCTGGGCGGATTTCTGCTCGTCCTGCGCCAACGTGGCGAAGCCGCCGAAGAACTCGTCGGGTTCGTCGACGCCGTGCGGGCGAGACTTCAGGTTCCCGGTGACGCGCGGGCACCGGATATCGATTGGCCCAGTTACGCGGACAGGCATCGCCAACAGCCCTGGTTCCTCCTTTCGGCGTTACTGTTGGCGAAATCCGGGTTCCGCATTTTCATGCACGGGATCGCCGGAGAAACCGAGGAATGCGCGCCGGTCCGGCCTGTTCTCAAGGCCTTGGACATCAATACCGCCAGTTCCCTCGCCGAGGCGCAAGCCCATCTGCAGACCAACGGGTTCGCCTATTTGGGCCTCGAGGACCTGTCTCCGGGAACCGAGGCCCTGTTCCATCTTAAACCGATCCTGGGCGTGCGCTCCGTCGCCAATACCTTCGCCCGCGACTTGAACCCGTTGGGCGCCGCCCTGTCCATGGTCGGAATTGTTCACACCCCCTATCGGCCGTTGCACGTCGAGGCCCTGCGTCTTTTGGGGCAGCAAAACGCGGCCGTGTTCAAGGGGGTCGGGGGCGAGGCCCAGCGCAACCCGTACAAGGCAGGCACGGTGGCGACCCTTGAAGGCGGCGTTCCCGGTGAGGAAGAATGGCCGGCCACCCTGGACGGGGATGCCTTCCTGTGGCGCGAGGAGAATCTGAGCCCCGACCGGGTGGCGGCGGTGTGGCGGGGAGACATCGACCATCCGGCGGCCGAAGCCGCGATCATCGCCACGGCGGCAGTCGCGTTGAAAGGCATGGGCCATGCGCCCAGCCAGAAGGAAGCAATGAAACAAGCCTCAGCCCTTTGGCGGCGCCATCGCGAGGCCCCCCACCAAGTCAGGATGCACGCCTAGACGACGGCGAGGGATGCCGGCTGACTACCGGCTAAGGCTGCCTGGATCAAGCCCACAATCCTTGGATCACAGCCGATCGCCCCTGCATAGGCGATCGGTTGACGCGCGCCGTCAAGGGCGGCCGGGACATCCTTGATCGCATGTCCGCCGTCTGCGGCGAACAATCCCACAACGACGGCCGGCCGGGTCAATTGGCCGAAGACCCCATCGAGAAAAGGCGGCTCTTCGAGAAAGGCCGTGTGGATCCGCGCGGCGGACGGAAGTCCCGTCAGGCCCCGGGCCAATGCCTGCGCCGCCCGGCGCGATGCCGGGTCGCCCGCCGACCCATGCGCGGCCAAGATCAAATCCCAGTCTCCCCGGCGCCACCCCCGGGCGCAGCGCGCTTCCTCGGCGACGTCCGCGACCAGGGATGCCAGGCCGGGCATCAGGCCAAGCGGCCGCGTGATGCGGACATGGGGATTCTTGGCCCCGGCCCCCAGGCGTTCGGGCAGGACCTGGCGTGTCAGATATCCGTCGCTCATGAACATGGGCAGCACCAGAACATGAATGGCACCGGTCAAGGCCGCCAACTCCCGGGCCGGGTCGGGTCCACCTGCCAGGGTCGCGTGACGCACGGCCCCATAGATGCCCAGTCCGGCAAGTCTTTGCGCATGTCCGGCCAGGGTGCGCGCCGGTCCGCGCCACCTCGGCGATCCATGCCCAACCAGAAGCACGCCCATGTCCGCGGCGATGGACGGGTTAATGGCTGGTGCCGGCCGAAAGCGTGATCTTGTTTTGGACATTGTATTTTCCTGACGGCTTAACCATGGGAATGCGTTTGACCTCTTCCAGGGTCGCGGCGTCGTAGACGACAAGGGCCCCCTTCATGTCCCATATGCTGACCAGCGCATAACGGCCGTCCTTGGTGAATTCGACATGGGCCGCCGTTTTGCCGGGTGCCGGGCGCAGGGTTTTGACGATCTCCAGGCTGCGCTTGTCGATGACGTGGATGGCGTCGCGATCCTTGCCGAAGAACACATCGACCCAGGCATAGGGCGTGTTTTCATGACTGCGCATGAAGAACCCGGGGCCCAGGGTTTTGATCCGCTTGACGGTTTGCCAGGTCTTCATGTCGATGACGCTGACGGTGCCATCCTTCAGATGCGGCGTGGCGAATACCGGACGGCCCTGGTAGTCGAAGACGATGCCGGATCCCAAATGCGGCAGGCCGGTCAATTCCAGGTCGGCGATCTTGCGCCCGACATTCATATTCACGACCTGACCATTCTTGGCGTTGCGCGCCGCACCGATAAGATTCCGGTAATCGGGATCGAACAGAAAATCGTCCAGATAGTCGTCCAGGATGATGCGCCGAACCGGGAACGGGCCATGGTCGAAGGCCCCTTCCTGCATGCCCGGCTGGTAATTGTGGACCAAGCCCAAGGCAACGGGGCGCGGGTTGTCGGCGTAGGAAATTTCCCAAACCTCGGCGATGTCCTTCAGGGCGACGACAAAGCTCTGCCGCGGACGCGCCGTATAGACGGCGCTGACGCGCGAGGTCGCGCCTTCCTTTCCGCGTACCGGGATGACCTTGATCGGCGACAGGTCCTGGGCGCGGAGAATGGCCAGGGAATGCGGCAGGAAGTTCCCGACCATGACGTAACGCCCGTCGGCGGAAACCGCGATATTCCGGGTGTTGATCCCGGCGCGGATTTCAGCGACCGGCTTTAGGCTCCACAAATCATATTTGCTGACCCAGCCGTCCCGCGACGCGAGATAGACAAACCGCCCGTCCGGCGAATACTTGGCGCCGCCGTGGAGCGCGAAACGGGACCCGAACCGCCAGATTGGTTCGAACCTGTCTCCGTCCAGGATCGTCACGTGATGGTCGCCGGTTTCGACGACGGTGAACAGGTTCATCGGGTCCGCGCCATGGATCGGTTTGTCGGGCAAGCTTGCGACGGGATTGTGGATCACATGGGAGGCTGCGATCTGAGCAAACCCCCAGGTCGGAATTTCAGGAAGCGGGCGATAGATGAAGTCCACGAGCGCTTGAACCTGATCGTCACGCAATTGCGTGCCGAAGGCCGGCATCTGTGTAGCCGCGCGACCTTCGGCGATGGTCTCGGCGGCGGCCTTCTTGCGAAGCCGGCGCAGATTTTCCGGCAGCAGGGCCGGGCCGATCCCACCCAGGCGGTCGTCGCCGTGGCAGGCGGCACAGTTCTGTTGATACAGCGCCAGGGCGTCATCGGCCCACGCCGAGGTCGCCGCCGACGCGGCAAGCGCCGCCAATCCCAGGGCGGCAAGTAGGGGAATGCATTTAAACCGCCGCATTCGCGTAATCCCCTTTCCGATAAGGCCGGTTGGTGACCCGAGGCCCCGTGTCCTTGGCGCCGATTTCCTGATCGGACAGGTAACAGCCCGGATCCTCGGCCCAAGGGTCTCCGGTCAGTTGCATGGCGCGAACCCGGGTGTTGCCGCCGCAGATCGCGAAATAACGACACCCGGCGCAGCGTCCGCCAACCCGTCGCGGCAGCTGTTTCAGCCCAGCCATGATCGGGTCGGAGGTGTCCTGCCAGATTTCGGAAAATCGGCGGTCTTTGACGTTACCCAGCTTGTAATGCCACCAGAAGGTATCCGGGTGGACGTCGCCCAGATTGTCGATGTTGGCGATGTTGACGCCGGACGAATTACCGCCCCATTGCTCCAGCTTGGCCTGAATGTGCTCGGCCCGTTCCGGAAAATTCCGGCGCACCCACAACAAAAGGTAGGCGCCGTCGGCGTCGTTGTTGCCGGTGACGAATTCCCGTTCGCGACCGGCGCGCAGGTCCTCCAGGCAGGTCTCGAACATCAGGTCCATGGCGTCGCGGGTGATCTGCCAATGCGCGTCGTCGCCCCGGTTCTTGTTGCCGCGCCCGGCATAGTTCAGATGCGACAGGTAGAATTTGTCGATGTCCTCGTCTTCTGTCAGCGTCAACAGGTCCGGCAACTGATGGGCGTTGTCCATGGTCATGGTGAAGCGCAGGCCGACCTTGATCTCGTTCCGGCGGCATAGCCGCGCGGCCGTCAACGACGCGTCGAACGCGCCGGCCTTGCCGCGGAAGGCATCGTGGGTCCGGCCGATGCCGTCGAGCGAGATGCCGACATAATCGTAACCGATGTCGGCGATCGGGCCGATCAGGGTTTCGTCGATCAACGTGCCGTTGCTGGACAGACCGACATAAAAACCCATGTCCTTGGCGCGCCGGGAGATATCGAAAATATCGGGACGCAACAGCGGCTCGCCACCCGACAGGATCAGCACGCGGACGCCGAAATCCCACAGGTCGTCCATGGTCCGGTAAACCTCTTCGGTGCTCAGTTCGCCGGGAAAATCATGGTCCGAGGATATGGAGTAGCAATGCTTGCACTTCAGATTGCAGCGCCGGATCAGGTTCCAGATCACCACCGGGCCCGGCGGGTTGCGCTTCGGGCCCATGGACGTCGGGACCAAAACCTCTTTCATATATTGGGTGATGCGGAACATGGGGCCTCCTATCCGATCAGACGCAAGCCGGTTTTCTTGAGAATTCGGGTGCTGTAGAGAATTTCGTGGCCGCCCGCCCGCGTGCCCAGAACCCGGGCGATGTCTTGTGCCTGGGCTTCCGTTTCGGCGCGGTTGCGGCCATGAACCATGGCGAACAGGTTGTACGGCCAGTCGGGAAGATGGCGCGGGCGATGATAGCAATGGGATACGAAAGGCAGGGCGCCGACGTCGCGCCCGGCTTGGCCGATCATCTCGTCATCGACGTCCCACACGGTCATGCCGTTGGACCGCACGCCCAGCTTGTAATGGTTGGGCACCGCCCCCAGACGACGGATGACGCCCGCCGCCTGCATCTGCTTGAGCCGGGCCATGACCTCGGCCGCCTCCAGCCCCAGTTTCGCCGCCACCGCATGGTAGGGCTTCGGAACCAGGGCGATGCCGTCCTGCAGAACCTTCAGGATCGCCCGGTCGGTGCCGTCCAATTTGGATCGAAACTGGTTCATGGGGTCAAACGCTCACCTTGAATTCGACGAAGTACTCTTCCAGCTTGGGCATCGGATAGACATGCAGGCCGGTCTCGGCCTCGATATCGGCGATGACTTCGGCGATACGGTCCGGGTGTTCGACGGACAGCACGAACCACATGTTCAGGCGATGGTCGCGGGCATAGTTATGGGCGACCTCGGGATGGGCATTGACCAGTTCGGCGACCCGGTCGAAATCGTCCTCAGGTACGGCCAGGGCGGCCAGGATCACGCCGCCGCCCAAACGTTCGGCGTTGATCATGGGGCCGAAGCGCGACAACACACCGCGCTCGCACAGACCCTGAACACGTGTGATCAACTCGTCTTCGGTCAGGCCCAATCGCCCCGCGGCATCGGCGAACGGGTGGTCCGAAATCGGGAACCCGCCCTGCAGTCCATTGACGATCTGACGGTCGACGGGATCAAGGGGGATGACGTCCGCGTCGGCCGCGCTGACGCCATACCTGGCGCCGCATTGCTTGAACCTGCGGCAGCTGAACAGAACCGCGTTGGGGAAGGCCCCCAGTTCGGTCTCGTGATTCAGGCGGGCGATCTGGCGCCGGACTTCGGCCCGGTTTTTGCCGTGGATCATACAAAACAGGTTGAACGGCCATTCCGGCAGACGCCGCGGGCGGCGGTAACACAAGGTGACGAAATCCTTGGCCGCGGCCCGCCGGCCCAATTCGGCGACCTTGTAATCGGGGACATCCCAGACAACCATGGCATTGGCCGTGTAGCCAAGTTCGTGATGCCGGACGACCAGCCCCAGCCGCTTGACGACGCCGGTATCGATCAGCCGCGCGAAACGGTCGATGACTTCCTGTTCGCTCAACCCGATACGCCGCCCGATTTCCGCATAGGGTGCGGCGACCAGGGGCAGACCGCCTTCGACCGCCGACAACAATTCCCTGTCCTTGGCGTCGAGGGCGGTCATACGGGGAACCCCAGATCGATGTGATAGGCCTCGACCAGCGGCAGATCGATGACCTTGAACCCCGTCTCGGCCGCGATGTCGGACAGTAGGTCCGCCAGTTTCCCGGCATCCGGCGCGGTCGCCACGAACCACAGGTTCAGACGGTGTTCGCGTTCATAATTGTGGTTCACCTCCTTGTGGGCGCTGACCAGGGCGCTGACGTCGTCAAGACGCTCGGCCGGCACTTCCATGGCGGCCAGAGTGCTGACCCCGGCGCGGTTAGGGGCGACGACGGCACCGACCCGGGAAAGCACCCCTTTCACCGTCAGGTCCGTGAGCATCTCGAGCACATTCTCCTCGGACAGCCCCAACTCCTCGCCGACGCGGGCGAAGGGCCTGGGCGTCAGCGGGAAGCCGCGCTGGTAGGCGTTGATCAAGGCCCGTTCTTGAGGGGTGATCTCCATGAGCTACAACCCCGTCCGCCCGGCCCGGGCCGTCAGAAAGATTCCGCTGGGCTTGTCGGCGGCGATCTCGCCGATGCGCGCCAGGGTGCCGGTGTCATAGACATCGACACGATCTTCATCACGGACGGAAATCCAGACCTGCTCGCCGCGGGGCGTGAATTCCATATGCAGAACCGCCTTGCCCGGCGTGAAGGTCTTGACGATCTTCAAGGCCGGCACGTCAATGACCTGCACCGTATCGTTCAGGGGGTGTGCGAAGTTGACCCAAATCTGGCGCCCATCCGGGCGGGCGACGGCGAACACGGGTTGGCCGTGGACCGGAATACGGCCCACTTCCCGCCAGGTTGCGGCGTCGACGACCAGAATCTCATGACGCCCGACAGCGGGCAGGAACAATTTTCCGCCGGCTTGGGCCCAGCCTTCCAGATGCGGCATCTTGTAGACCGGCAGCTTTTCCTCGCCACGGCCATAACCGCCGAGGATGCGGGCAACCCCGGCTCCCATGTTCCACAGGTCGAGCTTGGCCAAGCCATCCTCACCGAACAGCCCGGCGACGTAATAGCGGCCGTCCGGTGTGATCAGGCCGTCATAGGGGTTGCGTCCAATGCCGGAAAACTTGGTGATCTCCGGGGCCGTCGGCCGTGACATGTCGGCGACCCAGATTTCACCGGCGTCCCACAGGCTGAACAGGAATTTTTGCCCGGGGGCGTCGACCAGCCCGACGACCTTGGACCGCGCGCCGTCGGATACCGCCGGAATGTCGGCGACCAGATCCAGGGTCCGGCTGTCGAAGACCTTGACCCCGCCGGGTTTGTAATTGGACACGGCGACCAGGGCCCCGTCCTGGGAGATCGCCCCGCCGATGCTGTTGCCGGCCTGGACGACGCGTTTGACGATATGCCGGGTCAGCAGGTCGACCTTGGTCAGTCCGCCGTCTCGGCCGAAGACAAAGGCATAGCGGCCATCACGCGAAAACACGGCCGAGGCGTGGCTGAGGTCGCCCAGACCTTCGACCCGGCCAAGGGCCGTGCGTCCCGTGGTCTCGATGATCCGCAGGCTGCCGGCCGCGCGTTCGATGACGATGCCCAGGTCGCCGGTACCGCGTAACGTCATGTCGGCGCGCGGCGCGACAGCGAACGCCGCCAGGGCGATGACAGCCAGAAGAACGATCCGCAGGGTCGTCGACAGTTGTGGGCTCATGGTTTGGGCTCTCTTTCGTCCAGTCCGTGTTTCAGCCTCCTGACGATCCAGCGGGCCTCCGCCTCGTCCAGCAGACCTTCCCAGGGCGGCATGGCGCGGGCCGGGTTGCCAAACAGGATCATCTGCACCAAGCCGTCCTCGTCCCGGTCCTGCAACGTCGCCGGCAAAAGCGCCGGCCCCAGGCCGCCTTTCATGGTCATGCCGTGACAAGAGCCGCAGTCATGACGCAGCAGGTGATCAAGGCGCGCGCCCTGCTCTGCCGTCAGGGAGGCCGCCGAAACCGGGCCGGCTGCGACAAGCAGCACCAAGCCGGCCCAGGCGACCCAGCGATTAAGCGTGGCGAGCCGACGCGCGGTCGAAATCGACGACTTCATGAGCGGCTTCCCTTGCCAGACCGTCGGCCAAGGTCACCACCCGGCCGACAATGAACAGGATCGGTGACGGCAGATCGGCATCGGCGACGGCGTCCGCGACCTCGCCCAGGGTCGAGACGACCTGGCGCTGATTCCGCGTCGTGCCCTGACTCACGGCCATGGCCGGCGTCGCCGAAGGCAATCCATTGCGGATCAGGCAGACGGCGATATGCGCCATGCTGGCCGCCCCCATGTAAACGACCAACGTGGTGTCCTCGTCGGCCAACCCGCGCCAGTCCAGGTCCAGGTCCTGATCGTCGCGGCAATGCCCGGTAATGTAACGCACGCTCGTCGCCAACCCGCGGTGGGTCAACGGCACGCCGACGTAAGCCGAACACCCCGTGGCGGCGGTGACGCCGGGAATGATCTCGAAATCGATGCCGTGATGCTTGAGGTGGAGGGCTTCTTCACTGCCGCGCCCGAACATGAACGGATCCCCGCCCTTCAGGCGGACGACACAACGCTCCTCACGGGCGAGGGATACCAGAAGATCGTTGATTTCATCCTGCGGCACCGGATGGCAGTGGGGCTGCTTGCCGACATTGATCCGGGCCGCGCCGGCGGGAACCAGATCGAGAATTTCCTTGGAAACCAGGCGGTCATAGACAACCACATCGGCTTTTTGCAGAAGGTCACGGGCCTTCACCGTCAACAGTCCCGGATCCCCTGGCCCCGCGCCGACGAGATAGACCTTCAACGACGAGATTCGCACCATTTTGGAGTCTCCCGTGTCCAACCTTGAGGTATGAGGAGGGTGGAATCCGGCGGACATTTGGGCCCGCCGGATTCCAGTCCGTCAGCTTGGTCAGTAGACGTCGTTGCGGGTGTTGTAGACGTTGAACTTGCCGGTCGGCGTGACCAGCCGCTTGTCGCGGATGACAGCCTTCTTCTTCAGGGTCTTGTCATCAACAATAACGATTGCCGATTCCTGGTCCTTCGCATTCCACACGGAAAACCAGATTTCGTCACCGGCCTGGTTGTATTCACCCTGGACCACGCGCCTAACACCTTCGGTGACTCCCGACCATTCCCCGATCGGAAGTATCTTGAACGCCGGCTTATCCTTGGCAAGATCAGCGATGTTGAACACTGCAACCGAGGACGCGATCTCGGCTTCCGGGTTCAACGGCGTGTCCACATAGACATGCTTCGACTTGGGGTGAGTCTTGATGAACAGCGAGCCGCCGCCCTGACCTTCCAGGACCTGCACGACCTTCCATGCATGTTCGGGATGCCCCTTGGGGTCGGAACCGATCAGGGCAATGGTCTCGTCGCCCAGATGGCTGGTCGCCCAGACCGGACCATATTTTGGATGGTTGATGTTGGCGCCCCGGCCCGGATGCGGCTTGATCCCGGTTTCAACAAGCGCGACCAGCTTGCTCTCCTTGGTATCGACCACGGCAACCTTGTCCCGCGCGTTGGCGGCGACCAGGAAATATCGGCCCGTGGAATCGAACCCGCCGTCATGGAGAAAGCGTTCCGCCTCGATCGCCGTGACCTTCAGGTTCTTGATGTCCTCGTAGTTGACCATCAGGATGTGGCCGGTTTCCTTGACCGTAACCACGAATTCCGGATGGTAGTGCGAGGCTGCGATCGACGCGACGCGGGGTTCGGGGTGGAACTCCTGCGTGTCGTAGGTCATGCTGCGAGTCGATACGATCTTGTGCGGCTCGAGCGTGGCGCCGTCCATGATCACGTATTGCGGAGGCCAGTAGGCGCCGGCGATGGCGAACTTGTCTTCCCAGCCCTTCATCTTCGACGTCTCTACCGAGCGCGCCTCGGCGCCGATCTTGATCTCGGCCACCGTGCCCGGTTCCTTCATCCAAAGATCGATCAGGTTGATCTTGGCGTCACGTCCGATGGTGAACAGGTAACGGCCCGACGCGGACATCCGCGAAATATGCACGGCATACCCCGCCTCGATGATCTTGACGATCTTCTTTGATGCCCCGTCGATCAGCGCGACCTGGCCGCTATCACGCAACGTCACGGAAAACAGGTTATCGATGTCCAGATTATTTTCCTTCCTGGTCGGGCGCTTGTCCAGGGGGACATGGACCTTCCAGGTCGCTCGCATTTCCTTCATACCGAACTCGGGTGGCTGCGGCGGTTCTTGCAGCAAATAGCGCGCCATCAGGTCGATGTCATCCTTGGTTAGATCGCCCGAGGTTCCCCAATTCGGCATGCCGCCCGGTGAGCCGTATGTAATGAAGTCACGCAGGGTTTCAAACCCGCGTTCCTTCGTCACCTTGGTCGTCAGATTGGGGCCGGTCGCTCCGTTGCGCAGAACGCCGTGACAACCGGCGCAACGCTCGAAATAAATATTCTTGGCTTTTTGGAATTGAGCCCCCGATAGCGCCACCTCGCCGGGCTTGGTCCCCGGTTGTTCCAACGGTTGATCGCGCAACACGTCCAGGCTCGGTTCGTACCGATCCCCAGGCGTGGTTCCGTGTTTCTTTGGTTCCGCAGCCATCGCCGCGGCAGCCCCTACCATCAGCGCCGTCGCAACTGCCGCAGATAAAATTGATCGTTTCATAATCCCTGCTCCCGCCGGTTCTCATGAGTGGTGTGAGACGCAAAGGATAGGGCTGGGAAAAATGATCGGCCTTAACCCTGGTTAAGGAAGGGATATTCAATGAGCCGTCGCAGGAACCGCCGGCCGGAAGCTTAACCCCGGTCAAGGTGAGATGCCGGGCTGCGCCCATAATCCTTGGATGATTATCTGGATTCGAACGCTGATAGCAGCCGGCGCCCTGGCCTTCGCCTGGGCCGATCTCCCCGCCGAGGCCGGCGGCCTGACCCAGGAGATGCGCGACGTCCTGTTCCCCGGGGCGGAACGGCTGGAAGACTTTGCCGGCCCGCCCCCCGCCGCGAGAGCGTTCAAAGACGGCAGAATGGCGGGCTTTGTCTTGTCGACCAATGAAGTGGTCGGATCGACCGGTTATGGTGGTGGCCCCATCGATGTTCTGGTCGGAGTCACCTTGGACGGGACGATCACCGGCGCTCACCTGCTGAGTCATAACGAACCGATCCTGGTCATCGGTGTATCCGACTCGGATCTGCAAAAATTCGTTCAGGGGTTTTCAGGAATCAACGTTCTGGCGCCGGCGGTTCGCCGCAAGGACCGAGGCCGGTCCGCCGCCGATGCCATCGCCGGGGCCAGCGTTTCCAGCGCCGTGATCGAGGACGCGATTATTCGAGCGGCACGGGCCGTCCTGCGGGCCCATGGAAACCCCGCCCGGGACGCCGCCCTCAAGCGGCGCGCCTATGCCCCGGCGACATGGGCAGGCCTCCTTGCCGAGGCGGCCATCCAGCATCGGCGGCTGACGTTCGGGGACGTTTCACAGCGGATCGCGCTTAACGGCAGGCCGGACGATCTGTTCATCGATCTTTACACGGCATTACTGACGCCCGCTCGGATCGGCGGAAACCTGATCGGGGAAAGGGACCACCAGCAGCTTTTCTCGACCCTTGGCGCCGAAGACAACGCTGTGCTTATTGCCGCCAACGGCTCGTACTCGTTCAAGGGCCGTTCTTATCTCAAGACCGGCGTTTTCGACCGCATTCAGATCGTTCAAGGCGGCCATACAATCCGTCTGTTTCGGGATGCCTATCAAAACATGGAACGCCTGAAGGCAGACGGCGCGCCGGAATTCCGGGAAATCGCGCGGTTCATCATTCCCGCCGCAACGGGCTTCGACCCTACGAAGCCCTGGCGGGTCGAATTATTCGCCCGAGCCAAGGGCGAAAGCACCCAGATCCGGGACGATGTGTTCAGCTTCGATTACCGCTTACCCGACGCCTTTATCGACAAGGTGTCCCGTGGCACGGCGATCGCCACGGCGGATGCCGCGGTGCCGCTTTGGCAGGAGATCTGGGCCGACCGGCAGGGCACGGTCACCGGCGTTCTCATGTTGCTCGGTCTGTTGACCACGGTGTTGGTCTTTCAGGATCAACTGGTCCGATACCGCAGGTTCCGGGACGCGGGCCGACTGGTTTTCCTTGGGGTGGTACTGGTCTGGCTGGGCTGGTACGCCGGCGGCCAGCTCTCGGTCCTTCAGGTTCTCACCTTCGGTCACGCTTTCCTGACCGGCTTTCAATGGGAGCACTTCCTGGTCGACCCGGTGATCTTCATCCTTTGGGGGTTTGTCGCCGTAACCTTGCTTTTATGGGGGCGCGGCGTCTATTGCGGCTGGCTGTGCCCGTTCGGCGCGCTCCAGGAATTGATCAACGCCGGCGCACGCCGCCTGACAATTCCCCAGATCCAGATTCCCTTCGCCGTGCACGAGCGCCTATGGGCCATCAAATACGTTATCTTCATCGGCCTGTTTGCGGTCTCGCTGCATTCGATCCGGGAAGCCATCCTGATCGCCGAGGTGGAGCCCTTCAAGACCGCAATCTCGTTGAAATTCGTGCGCGCCTGGCCCTTCGTCGTCTATGTCGGGGGGGTGTTGCTTGTCGGTCTGTTCGTTGAGCGGTTTTTCTGTCGCTACCTCTGCCCGTTGGGCGCGGCGCTCGCCATTCCCGCGCGCCTGCGCACCTTCAACTGGCTCAAGCGGCGCCATCAATGCGGCCGGGAATGCCAAATCTGCAGCGAACGCTGCACCGTGCAGGCGATCCATCCGACCGGCGAGATCAACCCCAATGAATGCATTCATTGCCTGGAATGCCAGACCTACTTCTTCGACGATCACATCTGCCCTCCCCTGGTTGCCGACCGCAAACGCCGGGAGCGGCGACAGGCGCTGGCCAACGGCATGAACATCACCGAGGAGATGGGCCGCGATGGTTGACGATCCGAAATCACCCGCCAGGCGACGATGCATAACCGTTCTGGCCGGGGCGTTCGCCGGGGTTGCCGTCGGCGGCCGACCGGCTTCGGCGGGAAGGTTCGAATGGCGCGGCACGGCGCTGGGTGCGGACGCCCGGATCATCCTCGCCCATGCCTCTCCGGCGGCGGCCGAGGCGGCGGTGCTGGCGGCGCGAGACGAGATCGACCGCCTGGAAAACATCCTCAGCCTGTACCGGCCCGGCTCGGCCCTCACCCGGCTCAACGAAACGTCGGCGATCGATCCGGCCCCCCTGGAGCTTATGGAGGTTCTGCGCCACAGCCTTTGGTACACCGACATCACGGGAGGCGCCTTCGACGTGTCGATCCAGCCGTTATGGGAGCTCTATGCCCATCATTTCGGCAACCCCGGCAGGGATGGTGACGGGCCAGACCCCAGGGCAATCGGCGACGCCCTGTCCAGGGTCGGGGCGCATCGAATCCACCGGACATCGACGGGCATCGTTCTGGCGCCCGGAACGCGACTGACGTTCAACGGCATTGCCCAGGGATACATCACCGACCGCGTGGCTGATCTTCTGCGCGGACGGGGGTGGCGGAACGTGCTTCTCGATCTTGGCGAATTCCATGCCCTCGGCGACCGGGCGGACGGTCGCCCATGGAAGGTTCAATTGCCCGGCGGCGGTCATCTGGACATGGCCGAAGGCGCCTTGGCGACGTCGAGCGCGGACGGCTTGAGGTTCTCCGCCAAGGCCCATCATATATTCGACCCCAGGACGGGAACCAGCGCCCGGGAAACCATGCCCGTGACCGTCCGCGCCCGCCGCGCCATCGACGCAGACGCCCTGTCAACGGCCTTGTCGGTTTGCGATCGTTCCGACTGGGCGCGGGTCCTCGCGCAGGTTCCCGGATCGAAGGTGCTGTGACATGACGCAAAAACAAGAAACCGGAACCTTCTCCATTTTCTTCTCTTATGGCTTCCGGCCGTTCTTCTTGCTGGGGGCGATCCATGCGGTTGCGGTCATGGTGCTGTTTCTGCTCTGGATCGGCGTCCATTTCGCGGGCGGTCTTGTCGTCGACCTGACCATCGCCATGGCGCCTTACATCTGGCATGCTCACGAGATGCTTTTCGGCTTCACCATGGCCGTGATCGCCGGATTCTTCCTGACGGCGGTGCCCAATTGGACTGGCGCCCATGCCGTACAGGGGCCGATGCTGGCGCTGTTAACCGTCGCCTGGCTGGCGGGACGTGTGGCCATGGGGTTCTCCGCCCATCTGCCGCCGCTGGCGGTCGCGATCTTCGATCTGTCATTGATCCCCTTGCTTGCCCCTCTGGTGATCGCCGCGATGGCCCGCAATTGGTCGAAGCGAAACTTCATCTTCCTGCCCATCCTGGGGCTGCTGTTCACGGCCAATCTTCTGACGCATCTTGAATTTCTCGGCTTTTTAGATGACGGCGTCGCCATCGGCCTGCGGCTGGGGATGGATACCGTCATCCTGTTGATCGCGATCATCGGCGGGCGGGTCGTGCCGGCCTTCACCACCAACGCGCTGCGCAATCAGGGGATCGACGATCTGCCGACCAACCGGGCGTCCCTGAATGCCGCCGGGATCATTCTGGTTGCGGCCCTGGTCTTTGCGGATCTGGCAGCTCCCGACCATCCGATCACTGGTTGGCTGGCCTTGGCGGCGGCGGCGGCGAACGGTCTTCGCCTGCTGCAATGGAAAAGCTATCGGACGCTCGGTCAGCCCATCCTTTGGGTGCTTCACCTGGGGTTCGCCTGGTTGGTCGCCGGGTTGGCGCTGAAGGGGCTTGCGATCCTGAATTCAGGTGTCAGCCCATCTGCGGCGCTTCATGCTCTGTCCGCCGGCGCCATCGGGACCATGACCCTGGCGGTCATGAGCCGCGCCGCCCTGGGCCATACGGGCCGGCCTCTGGTCATCGGCAAGGCCACCGTCCTGGCCTATGCCCTGGTCACGATGGGCGCCCTGGGCCGCGTCATCGTGCCGAGCCTTTTCATGGACTACTACAACATCGGGATTTTGCTGTCCGGTCTCGCCTGGTCGGGGGCCTTCGCGATCTTTGCGGTCACATACTGGCCCATATTGACGGGCCCGCGCGTTCGCCATCAAGGGTAGGCGAAAAAGGGCGCGTCAGGCGACCGTGCGGTTTCCGGTCGCGTCCTCGTCGACCGGACAGAATTCCCGCAGTCGGGCGACGTCTTCGATATGGACGGCGTTTTGTTCCGTTATCACGCCGAACTCGCGGAACCGGTTCAACAGGCGTGACAGGCTTTCCGGCTGCATCCCCAGGCGCGCGGCGATCAGGTTCTTGTCATAAGGCAGTTCGACGACGCAGGGGCCTTTTTCGGCCCGGCACCGGCGCAGCAGAAATTCGATCAACCGTTGGCTCGCGGTCCGGGTTTTCAGGCGCTCGACCTCATAGATCAGGTGGTGCAGATGGCGGGACATCGACGCGAGCATGCTCAAGGCGATATTCGGATGTTCCTGCACCGTCGATATGAAGCGTTTTGATTCGAGTGCGATAAGCCGGCAATCATCCACCACTTCCGCACTGGCGGGATATCCGGCACCCATGAAGGCCGCGGCCTCGGCGAACATGTCGCCGCCGGAAAAGATGTTGAGAAGCGCTTCGTCGCCGTCGGGCGTGTGGCGGAACACCTTCACCCAGCCTTCGAGCACGACATAGAAATAATCCGCAGGATCGCCCCGTTGAAAGATCATGCGGCCCTTGGGATAGGCGCGCGGCTGCACGTTTTCCGTCAACCGCTCGAACATGCCTTCGGGCAGATTGGAAAACAGGGGCTGTCCCCTGACGATTTCAAGGTCACTGACGTCCACCTGCGCCTCTCGTCCCCCGTTGAGCATCACGGTCTCCATTTAGCCATTTATTTTAGGGAAAACTCAAGAATGCATCCCGGATGCCGGATTTGTCAGAATGCACCCAGGATCTTATGCAGGCGGGCGTCCTTGGATTTGAAATGGTCCACGAACCAATCCCTAAGCCGCAGGCTCAGGTCTTCGGAAAGACCGTCGAAGTCCCCGGCATCGAAGGTGTCCATGATGTCGCGCAAGGCATCCAGCAACCGTTCGTGATCCGCCTTGTGATCCGCATATTGGTCGTAGCCGCGGGTCCGCATGACGGATTCCTCAAGCGCGAAATGCGCGGCGATCTGGGTGTAGACCTCGCCCAGAAAGGCCTCGATCTCCTCGGCCGGGGCATTGGCCTGCAAACGGGCATGGGCTTCGTTGATCAGGCGGATCATTTCTTCGTGTTCGTGATCGACGGAAGCGATCCCGAGCTTGAAATCGTCGCGCCATTCTATCAGCGCCATCATTTCTGTTCTCCATGCGGACCGTTGCGGAACACAAACCCACCGGCCTGGGCATCGAAATCGACGGCAAGGTTCTGTCCCGGTTTCAGCTCGAACGTCCGATCGACGGCATAATCGAAGCCTTCGGTGCGCTCCGAGTCGCGCAGCTTGAACGCCAATCGGTGTGATCCGGCAGGGACCACGAATTTCCGGTAGGTCTGCGACGCGCCATCGCCCCGCAAACCCGTCGGCGGCAGGCTGGCGTTGAAAACCGGCACGTCATCGAGGCTGAACAGTACAACCACGGGCACCCGTTCTCGGGGACACAGGGTGGCTTTGCGCATATTAGGCGCCAGGTTCGCCAGTTCGCCCGTGGTGCGTTGGCGGCAACCGCCCTTCGGCTTGCCGCCATGGGCGAAGCTCAGCTTGATCTGGGCGTGGCCTGCCGGAATGGGATGATAGGCCGGGGCCTGGGAAAAATGGGCGATCAGCACGGCAAACCCGGCATAGACCACGCCCTGACCCAATATCCGGAGCGGCATCCACTTCATGACGCGGCCTCCCCCTCTGGCCTGTCGTCACCGGACGTGGCGGTGATGGCCTTATCGTCACCGGCAGCCGTGCCTTTGTGGCGGCGGATGCGCTGTACCGTCGATAGGGTCGGAATGATGCCGAGATCGTTTTGAAACGCCGTCAGTTGCCGCTCGACGCTTTGCCAGGTCACCGGCGCGGCCCAGATTCGCAGCAGCCGCTCGCGCGGAACCCGGGCCCGCAAATGGGGGTCGCGACGCCCCTCAAATCGGTCCTCAGACCATTGGGGCCCCAGACGGTACTGGCACTCCCCCTCACGGCAACCGATGACGGCGACTCCGTCGGCCAAATCCTTGGACAGGATATAGTCGATGAACGACGGCGGGATCATCGCCGCGCAGGGCAGATCGATGCCGGCTCGGCCGTTCCCTGTCAGCTTCCTGCCGTGAATGCCGTGGGCGCAGCCGAACACCATGACTCTGTCATCGCCCTCCAACGAGGCCGCGGCCTTGTGAATGCGGTCGCGCAGGTCGGCGGCGGAAAAGTGCGGCAGGTCGATCCCGGGCACCAGGTCGCTCATTTTCCGAAACGGCATGGCCGTCGGGCAGGCGCCGACACAAATGCCGCAACTGACGCAAAGGTCCGCATCGACCACCGCCTCTTGTTCGAACGGGCGGTCGTCGGTGCGAGGCATCATGGTAATGGCGTTGAACGGACAGTCGGCGGCGCAGCGCGTACAGCCGTTGCAGTTGGCCAGATCGACCACGGCGGCGGGCCGAGCCTTGCGCGGCGGCAGCCAGGGCAGCGCCATCAGCAGAAAGGTCGCGCCGAAGGCGACGCCCCAGACCGGCCCGGCGCCGACCGTCTCGATCACCGGGAAGGCGAACAGGTAGTACCAGTCCATGTTCAGGCTTTGCGGCACGCGGGCGAGGTCGGCCGGCCCGTGGCTGAGAGCAGGGAACACCAGGGACAGGACCAGCATCATGATCATGGTTCCCGCGGCGAGCCCCCGGGGCGGGTTCCATTTAGCATAGGCGACGCGCTGCAGATGGATCCACATGACCAGCAACAGAACCAGTGGCAGTGCAATGTGCAGAAAGATCAGCAGCGTGAAAAAGCGGTCGTCGAGGCTGACCGGCGACATGAAGTTTCGGGCGATGGGCTCGCCGAATATCGGCAACCAATCCAGCCATTCCGCCGAGCCGATGGCGACATATTGCGCCAGCTCGTCCCACACAAGCCAATACCCCGTGACCCCGGCGGCAATGACCATCCAGGTCATGGGCACGCCTGTGATCCAGGAAAAGAACCTGGCACCCCGATAATGGTCGAAGGCGAACTCGCGGACCATGTGCAGGACCATCATGATCACCAGGGCATCGGAGGCGTAGCGATGAAACGACCGCATGACGCCGCCGAGATACCATTGTTCATGGGTCAGGTATTCGATGCTGGTGAAAGCTTCGGTCAGGCCCGTATCGAAAAAAATGTAGAGATAGAGGCCCGAGACCGCGACGATCCAAAAGTAAAAGAACCCAAGCCCACCCAGGTAGTACATGGGGTTCCATCGTGGCGTGAAGATCTGATCGAACAGGCCTTCCAGCCACATGAAGCCCCAACGCAACATGCTCTGGATTTTTCTCACATTGGTGTTTCCCGTTTTGTCGCCATCTTCATGCGGGGCGCGCCGGGCCGCGACGACGCCACAGAGCACGGACCAGCACCGTGCCGACGAGCGCCAGGCTAAGGCCGCCCAGAATGATGGAAATGAACAGCGAGTAATCGAACCGATAGGTGCCGCTCGCCGGGTCGTACAGCGTGCAGTACAGGCGAACGCGGTTGAGCAGACCTTCCAGGCTGGTCATCTCCGTCCGCTTGCCGAAAATCACCTGCTTCAGCGGCTCGACCAGAAGCGGCGCATCGAAGTCCGGCCCGTAAATATGACGATAGACCCGCCCCCCCGTATCGATCACCGTCGTCTGCGACATATGATCGAAGCCCTTGGGCGATGGCCGGAACACGAAGCCCAGATCGCGCGCCAATTGATCGATGGTGGCGGCGTCGGCGCTGAGAAAATACCAGCCATCGACGCGGATACCGCGGCTGGCGGCGTAGTGACGCATCCGGTCGGGGGTATCGTTGCGGGCGTCGAAGCCGACGGTGACGACCCGAAAGGCGTCCTTGCCCAGGGCATCGCGGGCGACCTCGACCGCGTTGGCCAGGTTTTCCGTCACGGTCGGGCAGATGTCGGCGCACCCCGTATAAATCAGGCTGATCACCAGGGGTTTGTCCATCAAGTCGGCCAGATTGACCGGCTTCTTGCGGCTGTCGGTGAAATGCAGTTTGGCCAAGTTACTGCCAACCGATGCCTGCGACGTGATGAGCGCCGACTTGACATCGAAGGGCGTTGATTTCGCCTCTGCCGTGCCACCGCAAAGGGCGGCGAACACGATCGCCAGAACGATCGACCTCGGTCTAGGAAAGGCCGGCAAGGAAGCCTCCCTCCGCCATGGCGCCGATCAGCACCAAGGTCAATTGCCCCAGGGAGGCGAAGAAGGCTTTCATCGCCGTGGCTGGGGTAGGGTCTTCGACGTGGCGCCAGGCGCGGTAAAGGAAGTATCCCCCACCCAATGCGGCCAGGGAAAGATAGATGGGGCCATAACCGAACAATCCCGGCAGCAAGGATACCGCGACCAGGACAAGGGTATGGGCGAAGATCACCCGCGAGCCCCGTTCCAGACCCAACACGACGGGAAGCATGGGGACGCCCGCCTGTTCATAATCACGCTTCAGCGCGGCCGCCAGGCTCCAGAAATGCGGCGGCGTCCACAGGAACAGGACCATGGCCAGGATTGCCGGCACGGGTCCCGGGACCGGCGAGATCGCGGCCGACCCCGCCAACACGGCGAAGGTCCCGGACAGGCCGCCGATGACGATGTTCCAGGGCGTGCGCTTTTTCAGCCAGACCGTATAGACGACGCCGTACGTAAAGGCCCCGAGGAACAGGTAAACAGCGACCAGGGGATTGAACAGCACCCCGGCGATGGTGACGGATCCCGTCAGCAAGAGCAGAACGCCCAGATACCAGACCGCGCCGCCGCGATAACGCCCGGTGACGAAGGGACGCTTCTGTGTCCGCGCCATACGGGCATCCAGGTCACGTTCGATCAATTGATTGAACGCGCCGGCGGCGGCACTCGCGCCCAAGGCGGCGAACCCCAGGACCGCCACCTGCCAGGCCGGCAGGCTAATTCCCGGCGTGACCGCAAGGCCCGCCACCGCGCTGAGCGCGATGGCGATGCCGATGCGGATTTTGAAGATGCCGTAGAAATCGCGAAACACGGCGGTCATGACAGCTGTTTCCCTTGGCGGATCCCCCGCCGGAGACCGGCCGCTTAAGAGAGCGGCCAGACTTCCGACAGGAACTTCCAGTTGACGAAGTAGTAGAGAACGAAGCTGATGAAGAAGATCGTCACCAGCGTGATCGTTCCCGGCACGTGAAGGGTATGGGCGCCGTCGTGGCTGACGATGGCCGTCGCGCGGCCCTGGAACACGACCGGCGACAGGCGGGCTTCTTCCGCGCCGCGCTTCTTGCCGAACAGCACCGAACCGACGATCACAACGACGAACATGATGCCGCCCAGGGTGGCGATGACGCCGAAAATACCGTTCAGGCCCATCATCAGGAACGCCGCCGGCGGATAGTCGAAGGTCAATACCGCATCGGTGAAAGTCATGTCCCAGTGACGGCGCGCCACCCCGAGTGTCCCCGCCCCCATCATGAACATGGAGATGCCGAAGGCACCGAGTCCGAACATGAAGGGCTGCCAGCGAGCCCAGCTTTTCAAGATCAACTCGCGCTGAAAGACCAGGGGAACGATAAGATAGGTCATGGCCATGAAGGCCAGGGTCGTCCCAGCCGCGACCGTGGCGTGGAAATGCCCCGGCACGTAGATGGTGTTGTGCATCAACAGGTTCAATTGCTCGGCGCCAAGCACCACACCCGAGATACCGCCGACAAAACCGAACAGAACCAGGGACAGGAACATTCCCGAGAACGCCGGATTGCCCCAGGGTGCGCGGCGCAACCAGCCGAACATGCCTTGGGTGAAACCGTTGCGACGCTGTGCCGCCTCGACCGCGCCGGGAACGCTCATGCCATGGATCATGCTGGCGACCACGGCGAGATAGATGGCGTAAGAGGTGTTGAACACCTTCCAGTTCGAACTGATCCCCGGATCGGTCAGGATGTGGTGGGCCGAGGCGATCAGCAGGAAGCAGGTGTAGAGCAGAAACGCCGTACGGCTGACCTTCTCGCTCAGCGGCTTGGCGCCCACCGTCAAGGCCGCGATGGCGTACCACACCGAGACATGCGCCGCGACGTTGATCTGCTGCGACGAATGGCCCATGCCCCACCACACGACCCGGTAGGTCAGGGTGTCGATCTCGGCGATTAGGCCGAGGGACCAAAGAAAGGTCGGAATCAGGATGATCGCGCCCGAGGCGATGGTGTAGACCGCGATCACCGCCGCGACCACGGCACCGAAGGTGACCAAGGGCACCGATCCCTCATAGGTTTTTTCCTGCTTGGCGACGACCAGGGTGCCGAAGAACACGAACACGCCGATCAAGGCGCCGACGGCGAACAGGATGAGCCCGAGATAGAAGTGCGGCGCCGCCTTCATGGGCACGTAGGAGGTGAACATCACGCTTGATTCACCTTGCAGGACGGCCACATTGGCCATCACCGACCCGACCAGCATCAGCCAGAACGAAAGCCAAGCGAACCGGGGCGTCGCCAGCCGGCAGTTGAGCAGGATCGCCGAGGCGAAATAGAGGATTGCGATCTCGAAGAAGATGACCCAGAAAATCAGGATGTCGGCGCCATGCGCCGTCAGCACCAGATAGAACAGGTCGGCAGGCAGGATATGCACCGCCGGCCAGCGCGTGAGCGCCACCAAAAGACCGAACAGGCCGCCGACAGCCAGAAACACGATGGCCGCGACGGCGTTCGCCTTGATCAACTTTTCCGCTTGGCTACAGACCTTCAAACCCGTTTCGGGGCAAACCCGATGTGCGAAACCATATGCCATGATCGCCCCCTATTTATCAGTCACATAGATACGGCCGACCATTTGGTGATGACCGATCCCGCAAAACTCGTTGCAGACGACGCTGAACACACCCGACTCATTCGGGGTGATGGTCATCACCATCTCGTAGTTCGGGTGAACCTGAATGTTGATGTTGGTCGGTTGCAGAGAAAACCCGTGCAACCAATCGAGGGAACTCAGATGCAGGCGGTAGGTCTCGCCTTTCTTGAGCTCCAGGATCGGCCACCAGTCCCACAATCTCCCCAGCATATATACGTCGCTGCCGGCGGGCGGGCGGACGACGGGAATACCCGTTTCACCTTCATCACGGACTTTGTATTGATCCGTGAAGGCCTCGACCTTCGCGGCGAAGACTTCCGGATTTATCCGGTAGGCTTCATTGGACAGATTCTGTTCGCCCTGGATATGCCAGAACACCATGGTAAAGAACATCACCAGGCCCCACAGAAAGGCCACGGAAATCCAGATGATTTCGGCCTTGGCCAGGGGTTCGTTCCACCACAGCCGTTTTTCCGGAGGAGTAAGTGCCATTGCCGCTTCCTCCTACTTGGCGAGAGGGATCGCGGCGATTTCCATGACCCCCCAGATTGTGTAGAGGACGGCCGGAATCGACACGCCCAAAAAGAGAAGCAGAAACGGATTGTCCATGATGCTCTGCATCGCCGGAATCGGGCCGTCGTCATCATCCTTGCCCGTGTCGTCCGGTTTGTTGTTTTCTGGTTCAGCCATCGCCGTGCCTCCTCGTATCCCCTGCCCCAAACATGCGTGTTGGGGTTTGTCATGAGATCACGGGACAGGAGAGCGCTCCTTAACCGGGGTTAAGTCGCGCGCCTTGGCGGTCGGCGGATGCGAAATGCACCCTTGCGCCGTCATTTATGTGCGCTGTTCGTGGATAAGGCGGCGAACCTGCTTCTCCACGCAACCAAAAACGCCCATAACCTTATGAGGTTAGGGCGTTATTTGTTTGGTTGCGGGGGCAGGATTTGAACCTGCGACCTTCAGGTTA